>Ga0209755_10002235_pt1 | contig 27038 bp, 16 predicted proteins | sample TergutCo191P1_FD_187301 | JGI IMG/M metagenome (GOLD analysis project Ga0209755, IMG submission 187301) | Cornitermes sp. P1 segment gut microbial communities from Petit-Saut dam, French Guiana - Co191P1 (SPAdes) (version 2) | ecosystem: Host-associated > Arthropoda: Insects > Digestive system...
ATTCCCCAGGGCGTTACCAGCATTGGCGAGAGGGCCTTTGCCGGTTGTTCCAGTCTGGTCTCGGTTGTCATTCCCTGGGGTATCACGGACATCGGGAAGAATGCTTTTTCCAATTGTTCCACCCTGGCCTCGGTTGTCATTCCCCAAGGCGTCACCAGCATCGAGAATTATACCTTTTTTGATTGCGCCAGTTTGATCTCGACTACCATACCACCAAGTGTTATCGGTATCGGGAAGAACGCCTTTTCCAATTGTTCCACCTTGGCCTCGGTTGTGATTCCATACGGAGTCACCAGTATCGGGGAAGGGGCCTTCTTTGGCTGTTCCAGTCTGGCCTCGATTGTCATCCCCTCAAGCGTTACTTTCATTGGGGAGGGAGCCTTTGCCAGTTGCCCAAGCTTGAGTTCGGTTGTCATTCCCAAAGGTATTACCTGCATCGAGCGTGATACGTTTAAGGGTTGTTGCAGTTTATGTTCGGTTGTCATTCCAGAAAGTGCTAGCAGCATTGGAATGAATGCCTTTCTTGGATGTTCCAGTTTGACTTCGGTTGTCATTCCCCCAAGCGTCACCAGCATCGGGGATGGGAGCTTTTTTGGATGCGCCAGTTTGGCCTCGGTTGTCATTTCCGAAGGTGTCACTGACATCGGGCAGAATGCCTTTAATTATTGTTCCAGCTTGACTTCGATCACCATTCCCCAGGACGTTACCAGAATCGGGGAATGGGCCTTTCATGGGTGTTCCAGTTTGGCCTCGGTTGTCATTCCTCCAAGCGTCACCAGCATCGGGGAACATGCCTTTCTTGGCTGCGAGGATCTGCCCGATGAATTCCGCAAAGCATTAAGCGAGAAATGGGGGGACATAGTACTTTAAATGGCGGGTGAAGCGGCATATGTTTAAGCTAGTGAAAGTCGCCGTTACCTGCAACCCTATTCCCGCGCATGCCGCCAGAACGTGTACCCCACGCCGATCCTTACGTGCAGACCGTTTGTCACGCCCCGCAACCTGGACTCCCAGTACCCGGACATTCGCGACTCGTGGGCGCTGTTCAGCTTGAAGCCGTAGAGTAGTTCGCCGCGCAGAAAGAGGTTGTCTAATAGGGCGAAGTCCGCGCCGGCACCGAACCTTATCCATAAGGCGTTCCAGAACTCGCCGTGGGTTGGAACCTCGTAGCCACGGTTTGCCACCTGCTGGAAATTATTGCGAAGGCGTCTATCGAAGTCGCCAAGCGCTATCTGGCCGTCGATCCCCAGCATTGGGAAAAGGGTCCACCGTTCGTGCAGTTCGAAGGGGTACCGCAGCAATAGCGACAGGTTCAGTTGCGTCACCCGGAACTGGTGGAGTTCCTCGCCGGCGAGTGAGGGGCTTACGGTGTCGGACAAGTCCGGCACGTCCAGGAAACGGCCGACGCTGTTGAACACCAGCCCCACCCCCAGCGTAACCAGGGTCGCGTCGAAAAAGCCGTAAATGCCGCCACCGGCAGTAAGCTCCCGGGTGTTGAACAAGCCTTGTCCCATGGCGCGTTGCGTTTGCTCGCTAAGGCCGCCAACGCCGCGGACGGTGTAGTCCCGAAACTGGCTGTTCAGGGTTTTGTTGTGCCAGTGCGTGTTGAAGATTCCGCCACCGCCGGCACTAAGGGAAATGTCCGGGAAAAAGTCCGGCAGAAAATCAAGGGAAAACGCCGGCGCGGCAAGAAGCGGCACGGCCACAACAAACGCTAGTAGTCTTTTCATAGTATGCTCCTTAGTCCAGGTACAGTTCCCGCAGCCTTTCTACGACATTTTTGCCGCTCATGTTGCCAAAAAAACGATCATCATCAAGAAAACCCTCTATACCGTCCCACTCGTCCTCCACCTCGGCGATGGCCACTTCAATCCAATGCTCGAACACCGAAAGAAGGGGCTTGATGCTATTGCCGGCGTCCCTGGCGAAATAATCCGCCCAGGCCTCGAACTCGGCCTCAGTGGCATGCTCTCCTATCTTCAGCATCAATTCCATGGCATCTTCAAAGGCTTTGTGAATGGCTTCCCGTATTTCCTCTATTTTCGGGTCATCGGGATCGGGATCGTCAAGGGCGGCGATTATGCGATCCCTTTCAGCCTCCACTATTTCGACATTCCCTGCCGCATACCCACGGAAAATATCCTGCATAACCCTGCGAAGCACGTCCTGCCTGGCCTCGGCCCGCAACCTGTCCTTAACTTCGTTCGCTTCGACCGAAGACTCGTCATCGTAAAGGATCCGTGCATCGGGCCTTCTTTCGCGCATTTCCCGCACCATCTGGCTTCGGAGAAACGGCACCACCGGGAACATCTTTTCGAACATCGGATCCAGCGATCGCATATAGTCCTTAACGATGTCCTCCTCCGACACGCCCAACGCCATAAGCAGAAGTGCCGTCGCAACCCCGGTTCTGTCCTTTCCCGTGGAACAGTGGAACAGCACGGGGCCATCGGCGTCGAGCAGCGCTTGGAAGAACCCCAGAAACTGATCCCGGTGTATGCTCACAAGATCCCGGTGCCAGTCCGACACGTTGTCAACAATGGGGCCAAAATAATAGTTATGGTTCCAAAGGACATTGCCAAGGTCGTAGGACATCCAATTTTCCGAAATGCCAGTGTCCCTGTCCTCGTAACTGTCCCACAAGAACACGCCACCAGGCATCCTGCTTCGGGCGCGGCTGCGCTCGCTGGAGGTGCCGGTTACTCTCAGATCGCCGTCCCCAAATTCCAGGCGCGGGACGGCGCAGCGGAAGTCCACCACGGTAGCGATACCCATTCGGCCACCGCCGCGGCCAAACAGGAAGTCCCGACCCTCGGGCGCAAGCATGTCCAGTCCGCCGGAGCGGATCAGCAAGCCCCGCTTTACCGTTCCGCCATCATGGCCTGAAAGCCCGCCAAGATCCCTTGTGTTCGGCGCGCCGGCAACGGCCAACATGCCTTGCCTGTTCCGCGGCGGCTCCGGAAGTATCTGGCTGTAGCAACCAGCCAACACCAGAACGGTGCAAAATAGGGCTGGTATCAAAATTCTGTTCATCTATGTTCTCCTATGTATTCCTTGGGATGCCAGGGGGGTACCCCCTGCAACATCCCTAAATTTCGTTTGCCCACGCGCTCCTAATCAGTCCGCCGGAGGAATCCAGCCCGGTTGAATCGGCACGGGCCTGTTGCGGTTGTTCGCCGTTGTACTGCCAGTAAGCTCGTTGCCAAGCATTCCGTAAGTGTTGTGTCCCCAGCCCCAAAGGTTGCCGTCAACATCGATGGCAAAACTGAACGAACCGCCAGCGACGGAAGTTACCCAGTGCCTTAGGGCAAAATTTGGCACTTGATCATTCCATGAACCGTCCGCTCCGTTTCCTAGCCCCGGTCTTGCCGCTGTTGTCGATCCCATCCTTCCTTGCGTTATTTGGGTGGGTGTTCGCCGGGCGGTATCGTTGCCAGCACCCGTAAGCCCATCAGGATGGCCGGCAGCCGACCCGCCCCGGCCAAGCTGACCGTGCTGATCGGTTCCGCCCCAGCTCCAAAGGGTGTTATCGCCCCGAATAGCCACGATGTGGCTTGTACCGTTCAGGTTTATCGATGCCCACTGTTGATCACCACCAAACTGAGTGGCAAGCCTTCCAGGGGAGGTACGATTAGCGTTATTAGCAGTAGGCGTGGTACCGCCAAGCACTCCCTCTGCATTGTGTCCCCAGAGATACAGCCTACGGTTGTTGGCGTTATTCGTATCGTCACGCCTTATACCAGCAGTAAAATTGTTTCCAACAGCAACCGAATGCCAGCGCAAATTAGCCGCATTACCCGTCATAGGCGATGGCGTAGGCACATTTTGAGCAACGGCACGGCCAAGCTGACCGTTCGTGTTAGACCCCCATCCAAACAGTTCGCCGTCATCTGTAATAGCCACAACGTGAGTCCAGCTTCCGGAAACGGAGGCCCAGTCAGTCCTTTCCCCTACTCGCCTAGGCTCTGACTCAAAGCCAGTAGCGGTGCCATGGCCAAGAATGCCGCGGCCAGTATCACCGGAACCATTATTGGATCCCCATGACCACAGCGAGCCATCTTCCCTAATACCAAATATGGCGCTGTGGCTTGCGAAAATATGCCGCCAGTCCGAGTCGGTTCCTATCTGACGTAGAGTGTCACCGAATGTCACCGCCCTGACCCCGCCTGCGCCATGGCCGGAGAAGAAGACCTCCCCCGCTCCCCAAATTGTGCCGTCGGCTCTTACGGCCACGGTATGCGCCCAGCCGGCGGAAACGGAAACCCAGTCTCTTCTTGCTACCCCGCCTACCAATACGGGGGTTGGAACATTCCGGTTGGTTCTATTGCCAATACCAAGCTGGCCAAACTGGTTTCTTCCCCAGACATACAGTTCGTTGTCCCAGGTTAGCGCGACGGTGTGGTCTATACCCACGTTGATCACCCTCCAGCGGCCTACCGCCGGATCATCCGTATAGGTAATGGTGACATCGAAGAACACATTGGCATCATAGACGGAGGTCGCGCGTATCACGATGTTGGTCCCAAGCTGTCTTCCGGGAACAAAGAGCCGGCCATGTTCGTTTATCATGGTTCCTTGCCGCTGCGGCTGCCCGCCGGTGCTTATAATATCCCAGATGACATCTTGGGATGCATACCCTGCGGTATAGGTAACCGTGGCGGCAAATAGGTAGTCGCCCCTGGGCATCGAGTGGGTCGGGCCGGGGCTTACCGTTATGCCTAATCCCGTGGGCGACAATATCGTGACAGGGTAAATCCCCACGTTGCTTCCGTCGTCCGGCGTGGCGGCCCAGTTGCTTACCGTTGCCCGTGCGTTGATAATGCCCAAGGCCTGGTTCGGTGCCGCGGCTACGGAAACGTTTCCGCCGGTGTTATTGCCGGAGGCGGTCGTAGTGGAATGTATCGCCGGATCGCCAGTCTGGCCCCTTTGGACGGGTGCCCAAACAACCACCGCATCCACACCGGGGTTCCCCGGGCCGGCAATAGCCAAGTTAAAGTTTACCGTTCCGCCCCTCATTATCTCGGTGCCGCCAACCGGGGTCAGCGTCACGCTGGTTACCGTGGGTGCCAGAACCGTAAGATCCCACTGCCCGGAATAGCGACCGCCGCCACCGGCAATGTAGTAATCGGACTCCGCCACTACCCTAATGGTGCCTGGGGCCTGGGTTGCGGCAAACGTAATCCTTCCCCTGGTACCCGGATCATTGGAGATAGTCGTGCCGGAAGTGACGTTATCGCCGATAAGCCTCCAGGTAAAATTTTCCGAGGTGGCATAGCCGGTCGATGAAGTAATCTCCGCAGTAAACACAGGCACCGCGGTTCTGTGAACCGCAGCCGGGCCGGTGACTTCCACATCCACAACGCTGGGCGGATTAACGGTGACAAGGGCGGTCGCGGACTGGCCATCGGTTACCAGGGAGTTCGCCGTTATCCTAATCCGGTCTTGGCCCCATGTCTGGCCTTCCGCTATGTTCAGCGTCACCGTTACGGTATTGCCACCAACGGAGCCAGGTACATGCACGGTGCCGTTGTCCATTCCGGTAATGTCCCAGCTAACCGATGCCGGCGGGTTGTGTTCGCCGATAACGGTAACGATAAAGGTCTGCGAGCCACCCCTTATCAGGCTGACCTCGCTGGGGCTTATTGTCATGTTGGTTACGGTGACCGGCCTCCACACCGCATAAAGGGTAACGTTTCCGGTAACGGTGAACGCGCTTCCCAGGGCATAGTGATCGTTCGTCGCCACCGCGTCCCTAGACCAGCCAGTCACCACGTACCCTTCCCTGGAAAATCCCATGCCTGGAAGAGTTATTGCCGTGCCGTGGGGCACCGGCGTCAAGGTCATACGTTCATCACCATTGACCAAGGTTACCGTGAAAGTCTGCACGGGTATGGGCGCACCGTCGTCGTCAAACTTTATCTCTAGCCATTCGGCGTACAGGATTATATTCGCGGTAACAATGAACGGAGCACCGCCAAGGAGCAACTGCCCACCGGGGGTACGCCAGCCGATAATCACATGGTCGGGTTTGGAGAACCCGGCAAAGTCGGAGGCAAGCAGTACGATGGTGCCATCGGTGGTAGAGTCCACATGTTCGTCTCCCGTTGCGCCAGGACCGGGCCTGTAGGTTACGGTTACCGGCGTGGCAACGCTGGATACCCATCTGGCGTATAGGCGGGTATTCCCGGTAACGACGAAATGCGAACCGGCCAGGTGAACGCCAAGCCCGTCCGGCTGGGTGTTCCAACCGGTAAAGACAAACCCATCCTTTTCAAAACCGCCCGATCCAGGAAGCGGTATGGTGGCACCGTAAAGCGCGGACACCGACGACGGTGCCTGACCCGTACCGCTGTTGGTATCAAACGTCACCTGGTACAGCGGCCTACGCCACACCGCATGAAGGGTGGTATCTTCGTTAACGTTGAAGTCGCTGCCCAAGGCAAACGGGGGCGGCGCATCCACGGCGAGCGCGCTTAACGCCCAGCCGGCAAGTTCATGCCACTGCCTGGTAAAACCGCCGTCCGGAAGCGTTACCGTAGCGCCATGGGGCACCGTCATTACGATTACCGTGCCCGCCCCGCCGTTGGGCCTAAGGGTTACGGTGTGGAAGACCACCGGTTCCGGCGCGGGTTTCCACCGGGCCGTCAGAGTAATGCTTTCGGCAACGACGAAAGGTGCGCCCACAGGGTGCGTTCGCGTCCCTTCGCCCCAGCCGGTAAAGACATGTCCGACCCTGGTAAAGGCGGAGGAGGGAAGAAGTATCTCGGTACCTTGTGGTACGGTCAACGATGGCTGGCTTCCTTCCCCGCCGCCGGCGTCAAAGGTTATCGTGACGTTTGGAGGCGCGGGTGTGGTCGGGTCATCGCGTACCCACAGGGCGTGTAGGTTTACGTTTTCGGTAACGGTCAGGACGGAGTTTCCGGCGTACAGCCTTCCCCCGCCGTTGGCCAGGGTGTTCCAGCCGGCAAAGACGTAGTTTGCCCTAAGCCCTGCCTCACTGTGAAGCGATACCACCTGGCCGGCGTGTACGCGGAAATCGGGAAGGGCCGCGCCTGTGCCGCCGTTGGCGCTGAAGGTTACGGTGTAGTCGTAGACCTCGCCGCCAAAAACAATGGATACGGTATAAGGGCCTACGGCCACGGTTGCTTGCGTGTTGCTCACCCATTGAAGAGGCGATACCCCGGTGCCGTTGGCGACCATGTTGTTAATCCCAGTCTGCGCGGCACCCGGGTTTGCGTGTGTCGAACCGGCGGCCAGAACGCTAACCAGGGCGGCATCGGTCAATATCCGCAGACAATCCATGTCTACCAAAACCGGAAGCGGGGGCGTGGTTGGTTGGCGAAGGCCGGTAAACGAGGCGTTAATATCGGCAAAGAAATCGTCATCGATGATACCCATGATACCCAGAAGCCCGAAATGCCCCGCCTGGATTTCCTGGGCATAAAAGCTGGCCCCTATGTCCCCGCCGGCGTTTATCTCGTGCAGAATTATAGCCAGCAAGGTGCGGGGGAAATGCGTCGGCCCAAGAGACTCCAGAACAAAGCTGCTTGTCAGGTTCGCGTATACGTGTAGGACTTCGCTTATCACCGCGCTTTCCCTGTCCGGACTTTCCAGCGTGAAGATTACCCGATACCTGCCCGCACGCAGGGTAAGGCTATGAGGGGCTTCGACTGTCGAGTCTCTCACGTCAAAGGTATACGTCTCCGACACGCCCCTGCCGTCAATCGAGGCGATATGCACACGGGCGACGGAAACATCGAAGTCGTAGGGAACGACGATGTGCCAGGTGAAAGTTCCGTTAACGTTATCACCATCGACAATCGCGCGAAGAACGGCATTGCCGATGGTGTTCTGCCCGGGGTTTATCTCAATTTCCAGCGGGTCGAGAGTCGTCGCGAATTTAACAGGGGTATCGGAGTCGGTACGGAAAGCGTCTACGATCAGATACCAAAGCCCGGAGTTAATCACGACAGTATCGCCGACTTTCCAGTCGGGCACTGAAAAAGCCACGTTGCCACTGTCATCGCGTGGGGCGAATTCCAGATCGTACCTGATATCGCCAAGCTCCGGCAGAGTCGGCGTTATCATCCTTGCCGGCCCCCGCTCGCCAATCGTAAGCGAAAAGGTTCCCGTTCCGTGCTGGTCGGTCGTATCTTCCGGTGGGCTAAATGGATTTCGGCAGCCGGGAATAACCAGCAAACCAAACACTGCAAGCAGTAAGGCGATTATCGGTGTCCGGGACTTGCGTCCGTTGTAATTCAATCGAATGTCTTTCATCTCTCGTTCCTCCATCTCAAAGTATTGGCCAAGGATTTCGTCCCCGCCGTTACATTCTTACCTCAAAAGCGACACGTATGCTGCGTTGTTCGCCGGTATCTGCCATCGTAACCTCTACCGTCAGATAGAGATGCCCTACGGGAAGCAAGTTCCCCGGCAAGCCCAGCCCGACGATTCTCGGCCCCAGCCTAAGGGTTTGTCCGTTGCTGCCGGAAATATACGTCCCGTTAGCTTGGACAGTATTGGTGATTTCCTGTCCGCCAAAGAACCATCGGATGGTACTGTACAGTTCCGGGCTGCCTACCGTAATAGTTTGCTGGTGCGGGCCACCCAGAAGGCTGATATGGCCTGGGAGAGTAACGATATCTATGCCACCACCCGGAGAGGGGAAAGTAGGCAACGTAATGCTAGGCGGCCCGCCAACGTCTTCCTGGATAGTTACCGCCGCCGTGCCATATGCTGCCGAATGACCAACTGCCGTAGCCCTTACCGTAAACGAGCTAACATCCGCATTAGCCGCGGTAACCTGAACGGTAGCCGTCAGATCAGTGGAACTGGTTATCGTTGCGGCATTCGGCGGGTCGATGCTCCAGTTAACCCGGTAATCAATCCCAGCCGTTCCCGACATATTAGCCGTGAAGATTCGCGATGCGCCACCCCGCACAAGGGTATAGGTAACAGGGCTAACGGTAACGCTGGGCACGGGGGAAACCACGTTTATGGTCGCAGTGCCGGATACCGTGGAACCAGGGAAAGTCGTCGTGGCCGTAACGGTCAAGCCATGCAATGGCGCAGCCGCCGGAACCGTCAACATACCAGTTGCGGGGTCTATCGAAACGCCTCCCGTTGTGGGGGAAACGCTCCACTCAACACCCTGGTATGCGCCCGTCGGCCCTGCCACTGCGGTAAAGGCCACCGGTGTCGTGCCACGGGTCACAGTCGCGGCCGGGCGGGTTACCGTAATGACTTCCGGCGGAACCCTTACGGTTACCTGCCGCGTGGCTACATGCGCGGTTCCGGGAACCGCCACCCTTACCACCAATACTTGGCTGTCGCTTACACCCGCGTCCGCGGTCAGCGTCAACACGCCGCCGGGAATCGTAACGCCCGTTGGCGCGGCTGCGGGGTACCCTGGGTAGGCGTGAGCGCTCCAGTTGACTACCTGTAGTGCTGCCGGATGCGGCAATACCTGCGCGGTAAAGGTTGCGTTATTGCCCCGGAATATTTCCCCGACGTAACCGGTTATATTAATGCCGGTGGGTGTCACGTTTACGGTTACCGTTACATCGGCAAATAAGGTCGGAAGGCCATCCACCGTGGCTCTAACGGTAAACATGTCACCGTGGACAAGCGGAGCCACGGTTGTCAGCACGCCGCCGGAACTTATTTCCGCACCTGCGGTGGGCGCACCAGCAATGGGAACAACACTCCACGTAACATCCTGGAGTGCCCATTCCGGGCCAACAGTCGCATTGAACGTCTGCGGAGTGCCCATTGTTACGGTTATAGCTCCATCCGTTATGGTAGCGTCAACGGCGGTTATGCCGATGGTTTCCGGTACCGGTGGCAGTACCGTTACGGTCGCCTCGCCGAATACGTCAGGATGGCTGGCCGCCGTAGCCCTAACGGTTACCGTGCCGCCAGGTGCGGTTGGCGAAAGCGTAAGCAAGCCGTCATTGTTGATGGAGGCGTATGTACCCGGTTCTACTGTCCATGTAACGCCCTGGGGTACATTCGCGGAACCGCCCGCGCCGTGTAGCACAGTGTGGGTAAATGGCTGCGTTCTGTTCAGTGGCACGCCTACAGTTGGCGGGGAAACCACTATGGTTCTGGGTGTGGGGGGTACGTTTACCGTTATGGTATCGAACACGCTTAGGTTTGCGGTTGCCGCCACGGTAACGGTGACGGTTCCAGGGGAAGCGCCGGTTATCCTAAGCCCGTCAATCGTTACGATTCCGGGGGTGGAACTGGTGACGGTAATCCCGAGTTGGGTTGTGTTACCAGGAGTCCGCACTATCACAAGATCCGCATCATCGCCAATTTCAAGCGTGATTGGGTCGGTGTTGGTTATCTCTATATCGGTAATCGGTACACCGGCACCAAGAGCGAATACATCTATCGGCACCCGAACCCTGTGGGTCTCGTTCGCAATCGATACGGCGTAAACGTGGGCGAGTCCGGCGGAAAGGCCGTATATCCTTGCCGTTCCAGTCACCGCGTTTTGTTCAGTAATCTGAACGAATGCTTGATGGGCCGAATCCGGAATTTCCCACCTTATCCCCCGGTATCTGGCATCGGAAGGTTCCATCATCGCGGTAAAGTCCCAGGAACGGGTCTCTTCCAATCGGTAGGGGTCAGCATCGGTTGGTGCCGGGGTTGGGGACGTTATGCGAACGTCAGTAACTGGCACCGGAACGAAAACAATGTCCACCGCATAAGCACCTACGGTTACTGTTACCGCGTAGTCGCCTGTCCAGTTAAAGTCGGCCTCTTCCAGATCGACGTTAACGGCTGTGTCGGTAATGGCCTCTTCCGCGTCATCGCTGTCCCAGGAAAAATCGGCACGGGTAAACGCCGGATCCAGAATCGCAATGCGTATCAGCGCGGCATCGACCAGCGCTTTTAGTCCGGCTTCGTTGGTTGGGGCCGGGGCGGCGGGGACGATCTGGGCGAACTGTTCGACTATGTTGTCAAAGTTATCGCCGACACCAGCGATATATAAAAGCCCAAAATGCCCGGCGCGGATTCCGGCGGCGTTAAGGTTGCCCTGTATGGTTCCGATTGGGGAAGCCACCGCGCGCAGAATTCTGTTCAACAGGGAAACGGGGAAATGTTCGCCGGTAAGATCCAGCTCAAAGTGGCTTGTCAGGCCCCCGTAGATATGTAGGATGTCGCTTATCACCGCGCTTTCATCGTCGTCGTTGGTCAGTCTGAAAATCACGCGGTATCTGCCAGGCGACATGGGTTCGCTTCCGGAAATGACATTCGTGGATGTAACGTCAAGGACTTGGGGTGTCCCGCTTTCATCGTTGAACCCCATAATCTCCAGCGTGGCCGCGTAAATCGTGATGTCGCCCGGAATGGAGATGCTCCAGGTGAAGGTTCCGTTGGCACCGGTTTCGACCGGGACAAGAACGATGTCGGCCTCGGCTGTTTCCCCGGGTTCTATCTCTATGTCATTGTAGGTGCCCGTCGCGAACAAAAGGCGGGGGGTAACATCGGTACGGTACGCCCTTACGGCCAGGTTCCATCGCCCGGTGGGAATCTCGGTATCGAAGGCCTCCCCGTGGTTCAAGTACTCGGAAAAACCGGTGTTGCCGGCGGTGCAGTCATCGTGGGGGGTAAAGGCAAGATCGTAAACGATCGCGGCGGGAACCGGCAAACCCGGAGTGATAGTCCGCGCCGAAGCCTGGCCGCCAATCGTTAGCGACAAGGTTCCGGTGTTGCGCCGGCTCGTTATATCTTCCCGCTGGTTAAACGGGTTTTGGCAACCTGGCAAAAGCAGCAGTCCGGTTGCCGCAAGCAGCAGGGCAAAAATCGCCGGCCAGGACTTGCGGCTATTGTGTTTCGGCAAAATGTTCCTCATATCTAGTTCCTCCATGCGTTGCCAAATGTTACGGCTTTACCTCAAAGGATATGCGCCTGCTGTGCTGTTGCCCGTCGCTGGAACGGACAACCTCCACCGTCAAAAAGAACGTTCCCGTATCAAGTAGGTTGCCGTGGATCCTCGGCCCCAGGGTAAGGCTTGCCCCGCCGTTGGAAACGTAGCTCCCCTGTGCAGGATTGGTTCCGATTGGGATACCGCCAAAGAACCATCTGATGCTATTGAAATCCGCGGAGTTAGTTACGTTGATGGTTACCGGGTTATTCTGGTTATCCAGAAGGCTAATCGTTGGCCCGGGTATGTCGGTACCAATGTCCGGCCCAGGGAACGCCGGTAGGATAATGTTAAAGTCGAACTCCCCAGGATTTAGGACATCTATGGTCGCCGTGCTGAACACGTTTACATGGCCTTGCGCCTGCGCCCTTATAACCAGGGTTTCCGCCGCACCCGGAAGTATCGTCAACACGTTTCCGGTAAAAGAGCCATCGCCGGAGTCAACGCTCCACACGACGTTTTGGGATGCCCCCCCGGGGCCTACGATCGCGGTAAGCGTATGTGACGTGCCCCGTACCATCATAGAATCATGCTGCCCTATCGTAACGCTGGTGGGCGGGATGCTTATGTTTACGGTGGCCGTGCCGGATACCGCGATGCCATATGCCGTGGCCCTAACGGTAAAGGTGTCGCCGTGGTATACGCCCGCATCGGCGGCAATCGCCAATTCGCCGTAGTGGTTTATCGTAACGCCTGCCAGCGCGGAGTCAATGCTCCAGACAACACGGCCATATGCCACGCCACCCGGCCCCCCGTCCGGTAATACCTCCGCGTTAAACTGTAGTGTATCATCCCGCCCCATGTTTACCCCGGTTGGGGTTACCTGAACGCCAGTTGGCGCTGGGGTAGTTACCGTCACGGTTAACGGAGCGGATACCACGTCTGGTATACCGGCGGCGGTGGCCGTGATGGTCAAGATACTGTTCGGCAATAAACCGGACGGAATTTGCAAAATGTTGCCGATAAAATAGGCGCCAGATTCAGCCGGGGCAACGCTCCAGACAACCGCCTGGGATGCCGCCGAATACGGTTCCACCCGCGCGGCAAACGCCAGGCTTGTTCCCCTGTGTGCCGCCACCGACGGTGGTGTCGGCGATATTATGACAACGCTTGTCGGAATGACGGTTACGGTTACCTGCCGCGTGGCGACAAACCCGGTTCCGGGAACCGCCGCCCTTACCACCAATACTTGGTTGTAGCTTACATCCGCGTCCGCGGTCAGCGTCAACACGCCGCCGGGGATCGTAACGCCCGTTGGCGCGACTGCGGGGTACCCTGGATAGGCGTGAACGCTCCAGTTGACGGCCTGTGATGCCGCCGGGTGCGGCAATACCTGCGCGGTAAAGGTCGCGGTACTGCCCCGGGCTATTTCCCCGGCGTAACCGGTTATATTAATGCCAGTGGGTGTCACATTTATGGTTACCGTTACGTCGGCGGATAAGGTCGGAAGAGCGTTCACCGTGGCCCTAACGGTAAACATGTCACCGTGGATAAGCGGGGCCATGGTTGTCAGCACGCCGTCAGAACCTATTCCCGCACCTGCGGTGGACGCGCCGCCAATGGGAACAATGCTCCACGTAACACCCTGGAGTGCCCCTTCCGGGCCAACAATCGCGTTAAACGTCTGCGGAGTGCCCATTGTTACGGTTATAGCTCCGCCCGTTATGGTAGCGTCAACGGCGGTTATGTCGATGGTTTCCGGGACTGGTGGCAGTACAGTTACCGTCGCCTCGCCGTATACCGCGCTCGCGTGGGTCGTCGTAGCCCTAACAGTTACCGTGCCGTCTATGGTTGCGGTTGGCAGAAGCGTAAGCAAGCCGTCGTTGTCGATTGTGGCGTATTCTTCCGGCGTGGCTGTCCAGGTAACGCCCTGGGGTACATTCGCGGAACCGCCCGCGCCGTGTAGCACGATGTGGTTAAACTGCTGCGTTCCGTTCCGGGGTACGTCTGTGGCTGCCGGGGACACCACTACCGTTCTGGGCGTGGGGGGTACGTTTACCGTTATGGTGTCGTACACGCTTGGGTTTGCGGTTGCCGCCACGGTAATGGTGACGGTTCCAGGGGTAACGCCAGTTATCCTAAGCCCGTCAATCGTTACTATCCCAGGAGCGGAACTGGTAACGGTAATTCCGAGCTGGGTTGTGCCACTGGGAGTCCGTACTATCACAAAGTTCACATCATCGCCAATTTCAAGCGTGATTGGGTCGGTGTTGGTTATCTCTATATCGGTAATCGGTACACCGGCACCAAGAGCGAATACATCTATCGGCACCCGAACCCTGTGGGTATCGTTCACCACCGATACGGCGTAAACGTTGGCGAGTCCAACGGCACGGCCATATATCCTTGCCGTTCCGGTCACCTCGTTGTATTCGGTAATCTCTACGAAATCCTCATGAGCCGAATCCGGAATTTCCCACCTTATCCCCCGATACCTGGCATCGGAAGGTTCCACCATCGCGGTAAAGTCCCAGGAACGGGTCGCTTCCAATCGGTAGGGGTCAGCATCGGTTGGGGCCGGGGTTGGAGACGTGATGCGAACGCCGGTAACCGGCACCGGAACGAAAACAACGTCCACCGTATAAGCACCCACGGTTACGGTTACCGTGTAGTCGCCTGTCCAGTCAAAGTCGGCATCTTCCAGATATACGTTAACGGCCCTGCCGGTAATGGCTTCTTCCGCGTCATCGCTGTCCCAGTAATAAGTGGCACGGGTAAACGCCGGATTCTCGGCGGCAATACTGATCCGTGCGGCATCGACCAGCGCTTTCAGTCCGGCTTCCGTAGTGGGAACATTGTTGGCGTTGGCGTTGGCGTTGGTAACCCGGGTAAGATGGTCTTCGATGTCGTCAAAGTTATCGTTGTCAACACCGCCGATATTCAAAAGCCCGAAATGCCTGTAGGTAATTTGCCGGCCGGAGCCAAGGTCAAAGTTCCACTCGGCATTGTCGGCGTTCCACGCGCTAAGCACTGTTTGCAAAAGCGCGGTGGGGAATATGAAATCGGCGAACAAGCCGTCCTCGTCCGTAAACCTGCTTTCCATGTTCCGGTAAACGTGCAGAAGTTTGCCTATTTCCGCCCTTGCCCCGTTGGGGCTGGACAGCACGAAAACCACCCGATACAAGCCCACGGGCAGTTCAATGTCGGTTTCATCGGTGGCATCGGGGCCGTGAATGATAAGGGTATCAACGTAATTCGACACGCCGTTTTCAAGCCGCAGAATCCGCATTTCGGCGGAGGCAACTGCCGGGGGAAAACTTACGTCCCAAATGAACGTGCCGGTGCCTTCGGCAATCGGGACAAGCACGACTATATGTGTGGTCACGATAGCAGGGGCCACGACAACACTTATCCAACCGCTTTCCGCCATCGTTCGCTGATTGCCGCCGTCCGGAATGAACGAGGTTATGCGCAGATCCCATTCACCTTCTTGCAGTTCGATTATGGCTTGGCCGTCCCAGGTTGCGGTGAAATTATAGTTGTTGTAGTCCGTGCTAATGAAATTAATCGAAAAGCGCAGTTCCCCGCCGGGGAGGGAGGGCATTATCGTTCGGCCCACACCTTGTTCGCCTATCGTCAGGGCTATAACACCGGTTTCCGAGCCGCGTTGTGCGTCCCGCAAGTCCAGCGGATCCCGGCATCCCATTAGAACCAGTAGGCTACATGCGGCGACAAGCACCACGGCGGCACCCGCCCCGGAAAGGTCGTTTTTCGGTAGTAGATATTTCATGCGTTCGTTCCTCCTCATATAGCTACAGCGTCACCGTGAAGGCGATTGTTCTACTGTATCGCCTGCCGCCTATTTCCACTTCCAGGGTTACGAAGTGCGGCCCATCCATGTTGCCGTGTATGCGCGAATCCAGGGTGAGGGTGTATAGGGTTCCGACCACTTCCACCGTGCCCGCCGGAACGGGGTCGTCCCCGATGAACCACCCCACGCTGGTAACGTCATGCTCCTCGCTATCGAAAACGATTTGGCTGGGTTCGCCGGTCATGCTGAAGGTTGGCCCCTGGATATCCAGATCCGCCGCCTGGTCGCGCATGTCCGGAAGTGTGACCGTAACGGTTACGCCGGTATAGATCATCACGTGAAGGGTTACCGCGTTGCTGACCGGCGAACTCAGGCTTTCCCCCGGAACGCCAATGGCTACCAGCGTGATGACGTGCGTGCCGACCGGAAGCCCCAGGCCGGTAAGACTAAAGTACGTATCCAAGGGGCCAAGGCGAACCCTTTCCGTTCCACCGACAAGAAGACTGTAGCCGTCGGCGCCAGGAACCATCTGCCACCTAAGCGTTTCATAGTCAAGCTCGATTACGGGCGCATCCAACACCGGAAGCCCCGGTTCGGCACCAGGCTCGACCGTGAACGTCACGAAATTGCTTGGCGGCGAATTCAGGCTTGCGTCTATAATGCCAAGGGCTACCAGCGTAATGAAATGGTTGCCTTCCGGAAGCCCCAGACCAGCAAGGTTGAACGATGTCGTCCCCGGCGTAAGGTTGCCACCGGCCGGCTCTATTCCGTTTACGCGCAGACTGTAACCCCCGGCCCCGGAAACGGTGGCCCACCTAAGCGTTTCGCCGTCAAGATAGATTACGGGCGCGGGCAACTGTTGAAGTCCAGGGCCTGGATCCTGCGGCACCTGGTAGATTACCGTATTGCTCGGCAGCGAATTCAGGCTTGTGCTTGGAACACCAATAGCTACAAGCGTAATTTCATGGTCGCCTTCCGGAAGCCCCAAGTCGGCAAGGTCGAAGGTTCTGGCCCCTGGCCCAAGATCCCCGCCGGCCACCCCAACACCGTCAACGTGAAGGCTATAACCCCCGGCCCCGGAAACCTCGCTCCAGACCACCACGGATCCGGTTAGCGTAATTATCGGCGCGGCCAGCCTAGGCAGAACCGGCTCAACCGGCGACACCTGGTAGATTACCGTGTTGCTCGGCGGCGAATCCAGGCTTTCCCCAGAAACACCGATGGCTACAAGCGTAATTTCGTGATAGCCTACCGAAAGGGACAACCCTGCAAGATTGAAGTTCCTGGCATCAGGCCCAAGTCTGCCGTCTTCCGCCTCGTCACCGTCAACGCGCAGGCTGTAGCCACCGGCACCAGGAACCCCGTTCCAGAACACCATGGAACCGGCCAGCGTGATTTGCGGGCTTTCCAGCTCCTCGACGATGTGACCTTCTATGTATAACGTAATGTGGCCGAATTGGCGCATATCGAACGTGGATCTTGCCCCTATCGTAAGTGTACCCCGGGGCTCGTTGGCGTGCACATAAAGAACACCCCTGGCATTAATCCTGGTACCGCTATGCCTGTCGCCATCGACAATATACCAGTTGACGGTCTGTGGCGGCCCATGCATCCCCTCGACAATGGCCTCAAGGTCTGCGGTTCCATTTCGCGGAACCGGAACCGTAAGGTAGTAGCCGTCTGCCCTTATTACCCTAACGCTGCTTACGGTAGGAACCTCGCCAGAGGATGGCTGGCGACAAGAGGCGAGTGAAATCATTAGAGCGGCGGCTAAAATGCCGTATCCAAAAACCAGATGCCATTTCATAAAGGCTCCTTCTTAATGGTATCCAGCCCCGCAAGGCAGAATACCGTATAGTGTGTCGTCCAAAAAGGGATGTGGTTTCTCGCGCAGCGGAATTCCTTTTGCACAAAAGAAGACACCAATGCCAAAACCCTACCCCCAAGCGATATAACAATGCCAGTTTTTAAAAAGCGCAACATTTGACTAGCGGAGAAGTACTAACACCGCTCCGTAGGTGTGAGCAGAGGAGTTACAACCAAGATGTCTGAGGCTACCGCACCAGAACCATACCAGTTGATGTAATGTTTGTCAACGCACAGGCCGCAAAATAATTTTTTTTCTGGCCTGGTGATTTGGAAATGTGGCATGCCTCTACGAGTGTCAGAAATGCCAAAAAGCCCCTTTTCAGGGGCTTCTCGGTGTTAGCAAGGACAGGACTCGAACCTGCGACCTCCGGGTTATGAGCATGCCCTGCATTGCATTACGGAAACCCATTGCGTGTTATCTCGCCCCATCAAAACACGCTCGGATATATTCCGTCAAGTATTTCGGGCGACTTCAGACCATCGAAGATTACCAAGACGCACCGGGGCTTCGCTAGTTCTAATTAGCTTCTATGTCGTTCGCCCCGATATCTTGACAGATTCCGCAGAATGCCTATACAATTGAGTATAGGCAGGAGCGGCTGTGTTTACGTGGACTAAGCGGAAGGATCGTATCAACAGGAAGAAACACGGCTTGTTTCTTTCCGAAGTAACCGATGTTTTTGATGACCCGTACTTGATTGAGTTTTATGACAAAGTTCACTCAACGGCGGAAGAAGAGCGGTACAGTTGTTTGGGTCGTTGGCAAGATTTCATGGTCTTGTCCGTGGTGTTTACGGAGTGGGACGGCGACATCCACCTCATAACGGCACGGGAGGCCACTTCAAAGGAGAGGCGTATTTATGAAGACAATTACCGAAAAGAGACTGGCGGAAATTAAGGCTTTCAAGGTCACCGATTTTTCGGATGCCCCGGAATTGACCGATGAGCAACTGGCGCAGATGAAGCCCTCGCACCTGCGGAACATGGCGAACTACAAGCCCATCAAGAAGACCGTGAACGTTCGACTTGATGCCGATGTGATAGAGTGGCTACAGAGTGCCGGCAAGGGCTATCAGACCCGAATGAACGCCATCCTTCGGGAAGCGATGTTGCATTCTGGGTCGTGACTTGCTTTTTAGGCGACGCTTGATTGCATCAACTCCGCAATGCGACCGTCCAACTCGGCGATTAGCGGGCTTCTGTCAACCGGCCTGTAGCTCCGTCCCCGCTGGCGTTCCGTGGCTCGTATCCGTTCGAAGCTCTTGTCCGTGATTGCCCCGGACTCCCGCAAGGATTGAAACAAATGCCTGTGGTCGTCAGGTAGTGCATGGCGGTACTGCTCCGCCCGTATCTCGTCCCACTTCTTGGGGGTCACGTTTGCTTCCGTGTCCAGATGGAACCGTCTGCCGAACTTGGGTATTGACTGGTACGCTTCCATGAACAGGGACTGTAACTTTCGGTAGACCTCTGGATTGAACAGGTCGTATGCCGTCAAATCCCTGCGGAACTTGGCCTTTATGCCACGCCGTCTTACGATTTTGTACTCAAGCCGTAGGACGTTTGCGCCTTCAAGCCCGGTCGGGACTTGCTTGTGCTTCCGTCTCATCTCCGTCATCTTGTCATACCCCGAAAACGGGAATGCACCCTTGGGGTTGGAGTAGGCTACCGTCTCAAGCCCTTTGAATGACGAATACTCGTGCTTGGTGAACTTCGCCCGATTTCCGAACAGCCTCAAGTATTCCGACGGCTTTTCATTGGTGGTGATGTTCACACCTAACTCCACGCCCTTCACGATTGCCGTGTCCAGTTTTATTCCCGTGTGTACCTCAAGCTTCCGCAAGCCGTGCCGAAGTCTCGCCGTTAAAGACATCATTCGGCGTTAAATAATGAACTGCGCTGTGAAGCCGCTCAGAATTGTAATACGCGATCCACCGCGCCATTCTGGTGCAGGCGTCTTGATATTTTACATATGCCGACCTCCTGACATGTTCCGTTTTCAGAGTCTGGTTAAAGCGTTCAAGCTTGCCGTTACCTTGCGGATGGTTCGCTGATGTAAAGGTGTGGTCGAATTCGAAAAACACTAAAAGCTCCTCAAAATCTTTGGAGATAAACTGGCTGCCGTTGTCGCTGATTATCCGCACGTTTTCCGCTTCGGGATACTACTCCTTTGTCCGGGCTACAAGTACCTCGGCATTCATTCCGCCCATGTTTTCGCATAACCGCCGGTTAAGCATTTTTCTGCTGTACCCGTCGAGGATGCCAAGGAAATAATAAAACGCGCCGGCTATCTTGATGTATGAAAAATCGATATGCCACTGCTCGTGAATCGCCTCCGGCTGGTCAAAGCCCTGCTTCTTCATCTCAACAACCTCAGCCCACTTTTTGCCCAAATTATAGCGTTTTATGACGTTATAGACGCTGCTGCAGAACACAAAAGCGATATTTTTATCCAGCATCTCCCAACATTGCAGCCGCTAACCCTTCAGTTGATTCTCCGAACAAAAACAGACGATTGCCTTTATTTCCTCGGGAGTCAGAAAATAATTCTTCTGGATATTGCGGTTGTGCTTTGTTTCAACGCCTCACCGCCGCGCCCATTCGCGCCATGTGCGTTGCGGGATTCCTGCGTGTTTTAACAAGGTACCCAAAGGCAGCCCTGTTTTGGTTTTGATACGCAGTATTTCCTTCTCCGCCGTTTGCCTGACTTCAAGACTCATTTTCGCTTTATCCACCGAAGACCAGAGTTCTTTTTTTTTTAATTCCATCAATTCCTGTGCAAGTTCGGCGATTACCTCGTCTTTGAGTTTTACCTTGTTTTCAAGCACCGCTATTTTTCTGTCTTTGGCTTTAGCGCTTATGTCGTTTCTGGTTGTTTGGAAACCCCGGATTCCCATCTCCAAATGCTGCTTCCGCCATTTAAAGATATTGTTTGGGTGTATTCCATGTTTCTCCGCAACCTGACTGATAGACTTCCCGTCTTCCTGCAATTCCCTGAGAATCTTGATTTTCTCTTCGGCAGTATACCTTTTTCTGTTGCTCATTTTTCCCTCATGAGCAGGTAGTAAAACTTGCCGAGCTGGATATTGAAAAGGTAAAGCCACTGTCCGACAGCCTGGATTCCCCGTCATAGCCTTTTGTAAAGAAACCTCTGTATGAACTCGGAAAGAAATGACATCCGTCTTATGCCGTAATGGGTAAAATGCGACATATTCGTAGGATGGACAGTTGGACATGGGTATGATAAGAGTGTGTTCTTAGAGCCTATCCTTAAATAAAATCAACCTTGCGGAACCTGTTCATCCAGGACCTCCACAACCCACCGCTGGGCCCTGCATCCGGGATTACGGGCCGTTTCGCCTTTCTCCGCGCCCCCACCCCTGGCGGAAACCCCGCACCACGATCTTTTTTGCCTCATTGGGTTCCCTCCCCGAAGCCTCATTGTACAAAAAAATCTTTGTTTAGGGATAGGCTCTTAATGGGACTTTTGCACAATTTTCAGGCTCTGCGGCAAGTTTCAGGGAAGAAAACGCCCCTTGCCCTGCCTTTCACATTGCTATACAATGGAAGTTAAGGAGTCATCATGCCGCCGTATTTGGCTAAAATTTTCAAAGAGAAAGTAGGGGCAAAGCCTCTTTTGGAAAGTGGCTGTAATTTGTCAGAAGCAAAGGCAGAATCTGGATCTAGCTGGCTTGATACTTAAAGTAAATGGTGCAGCGGTCGCCATTGAATTCGGAAGAAAAGGCTTTGCCACCAAAGGAAAATATGAAGAAATACAGATTATATTATGTGGAGCCACTCCATGCCTAAAAAGAAACCAGCAACCATCTCAAAACCAAAGGAACAGCCTAAAGCAAAAGGCAAAAATATCCAAACCACATTCGCAAACCCCGCCAGCACCCAAACCAACGAAAACAGAGCCAGCCTAATCTGGGATATTGCCAACCATCTTGTAGGGCTTTACAAACCCCATGAATACGGCAAGGTTATTCTCCCCTTCACCGTCATAAAGCGCTTCAATGACACCCTTCTCTCTACCCGAAAAAAGGTGTTAGACGCATACGAAAAACACAAAAAGCTGGAAGTAAAAGACGCATTTTTAACAAAAGCCTCTGGCTACAATTTTTACAACACAAGCCCTTTTTCCTTCGCCGACCTCATAAACGACAGCGAAAACATAGAAGCCAATCTGCGGAGTTACATCAACGGTTTCAGCAAAAACATAAGCGATGTAATTTGGGAATACTTTGAACTGGACAAGCAGATAGACAAACTCGCCAAAGGCGATGCCCTCTTTATCGTCATACAGGAATTCTGCGGTCAAAACGCCGACTTAAGTCCAAGTAAAATATCTTCCGCCGAAATGGGTTATATCTTTGAACACCTTATCAAAAAGTTTTCAGAAAGTTACAACGAAGAAGCCGGAGCGCACTTCACCGCAAGGGATATAGTCTATTTAATGACAGACCTTTTAATCTCTGGCGATGAAGAAGACCTGAAAGACGAAAATATCACCAAAGAAGTTTACGATATGGCAATGGGTACAAGCCAAATGCTCGGCTGTCTTTCGGAGCGTGTAGCCGTTATTAACCCGAAGGCAAAAATCAATTGTTATGGGCAGGAGAACAATCCTGAAACTTTTGCCATCGCCAAAAGTGATATGCTCATCAGGGGCGGGGACGCAAATAATATGCGTTATGGCGATACCCTCGACAACGACCAGTTTCATGGTTTTACCTTTGATTACATCATATCAAATCCGCCTTTTGGTATTGACTGGAAAAAGCAAGCCGACAAGGTTCGGGCGGAAAATGCAATCGGCGAAAATGGACGCTTCGGGGCGGGGCTTCCAAACATAGACGACAGCCAAATGCTCTTTATGCTCAATGGCATTGCCAAACTGAAAGACTCGGGCAGAATGGCAATCATTCAAAATGGCTCCCCTTTGCAGGGCGGGGATACCGGAAGGGGTCAAAGCGAAATACGCCGTTACCTTATAGAGAATGACTGGCTTGAAGCAATCGTGCAAATGCCCAACGACCTTTTTTACAATACTGGCATAACAACGTATATTTGGCTGGTCAGTAAAAACAAGAACCGAAAAAGGGCAGGCAAGGTACAACTTATTAACGCAAAAGATATGTTTGAAAAACGCCACAAATCACTCGGAAAAAAGCGGAATGATTTTACCGATGACTGTATTAAGAATATCATCAAGGTGTATCAGGACTTTAAAACAAAAGAATATACCATAAGTAACAAGCCTATTGAAAGTAAAATTATCAACAATGACGACTTCAAGTTTTTCAAGGTAGTGGTTGAAACACCACTTTTTGATAACAAAGGTAAACCTATAAAAGACAAAAAAGGGAATCTAATGCCCGATAAGGATAAAAGGGATACCGAAAGCATTCCCGCCAATATTACGTTTTCTGATTTTATGGCTAAGAATGTTCTGCCCTATAACCCCCACGCCTATATAGACGAAAGCAAAACAAAGGTTGGGTATGAAATACCGTTTACAAAGTTGTTTTATAAATATCAGCCCCTGCGTGATATTGACGAAATTTTTAACAGTATCAAGGAACTGGAAAAACAGGAAACAGCGTTGATGAAGGAGCTTTTTGGTGTATAAACTCCCTGAACATTGGAAAGTTGCTCCGCTGAAATATTGCGTTACAATCAATGAAAATGTACTTTCCGAAACCACACCGCCAGATTATCGTTTTCGTTATATGGATATTGGTTCTGTTGATTTTTACAATGGTATTTTGGGTTATCAAGAAATAGAGTTTGGTTCATCTCCTTCCAGGGCAAGGAGAATAGTTAAAAAACGTGATGTGATTGTTTCAACAGTTAGGACTTATTTAAAAGCAATTACAGCGATAACAGATGATGAAGATGTAATTGTTTCCACAGGTTTTGCGGTTCTTTCGCCAAAAACAATTATAAATCCGATTTATTTAACGTATTTTTGTAAAAGCAATTTCTTTTGTGATGAAGTGAAGCGTAACTCATACGGAACTTCATATCCGGCAATCAGTTCTTCTGCATTAGGATGTTTAGCTGTTAATTTACCCCCTGAACCAGAACAAAAAGCAATAGCAGATTTGCTCGCCGATAAATGTGGAAAAACTGACGCTCTTATTGAAAATGAAGAAAGGATCATTGACGAACTAAAAGAATACAAAAAATCTATTATTTACAAAGCTGTAACTAAAGGTGTTAGTAATGTACCGTTGAAACATTGCGCTTCAATTAATGATAATGTACTTCCTGAAACTACACATCCTGATTATCGTTTCCGTTATATTGATATAGGTTCCGTGGATTTTTACAATGGTATTATGGGCTATCAGGAAATGGATTTTGCCAATTCCCCTTCAAGGGCAAGGCGTTTGGTTAGGAAAGGCAATATCATTGTTTCAACGGTGAGGACTTATTTAAAAGCCATTGCTGAAATTATTGATGATAAAGATGTTGTTGTTTCTACTGGTTTCGCGGTTCTCTCTCCGAAACCAAATGTGAACCCTCGTTACCTGGGTTATTTTTGTAAAAGCGATTTATTTTGTGATGAAGTGGAGCGTAATTCTTTTGGCACGTCATATCCTGCAATCAGTTCCTCTTTGTTGGGTAGTTTATCAGTTATTTTACCGGCTTTAGCAGAACAACAAAAAATCGCAGATTATTTGGATATTAAAACAAGTGAAATTGATAATCTCATTACACTCAAGCAGCAAAAAATCTCTGAACTCAAAGAATACAAAAAATCTTTGATTTACGAATATGTTACAGGAAAGAAAGAGCCGCCAAAGGATGTAACATGAAGAAAAGCGATGATTACAAGCGGTGGCTAACAGACTTAAAGAGCCGAATCCGTCAAAGCCAGATAAAAGCGGCCGTAAAAGTTAATACCGAACTTTTATACTTATACTGGGATATGGGGCAGGACATTGTAAACAGGCAAATGGAATCCGCATGGGGATCTGGCTTTTTTGAGCAGTTAAGCAGGGATTTGCGGAGTGAATTCCCAAATATGCAGGGCTTTTCCTGTTCTAACTTGAAATATTGCAAACAATTTTACCTGTTTTACAAGCAAGAAGTACCAAATCGCCAACAACTTGTTGGCGATTTGCCAAACAGCTCAAATAACCTGCCTCAAATTGACAGCCGTAAAAAAGCACAAATTCGTCACCAACATGGTGACGAATTTGATAATAATCCCATATTTCAAATTCCCTGGGGGCATCATATTCAGATTTTTTCAAAATCTAAATCCGCAAAAGAAGCCCTTTTCTATGTCCAGAAAACCATTGAAAACGGATGGAGCAGGGCTGTTTTAATGAATTTTATGGAAGCTGATCTTTATTCAGCACAGGGAAAAGCCATTACCAATTTTAAGCGCCTGTTGCCTGACCCCCAAAGCGACCTTGCAAACCAGATTACAAAAGACCCTTACAATTTTGATTTTATCACGCTGTCCGAAAATTACAGGGAAAGAGAACTTGAAGACGCATTAACGGCAAATATCACAAAATTCCTGTTGGAACTTGGCCAAGGCTTTGCTTTTGTTGGCAGACAAGTTCCCATCCAAATCGGTGAAACTGAGCGATTTATAGACTTGCTCTTTTATCATTTGGAGTTACGCTGCTTTATTGTTATAGAACTAAAGGCGGTAAAATTTGAAGCCGAATTCGTCGGTAAACTTGGCTTATATGTTACGGCAATCAATTATCAAATGAAAAAAGAAACGGATAATCCTACTTTGGGAATGATCATTTGTAAAACAAAGGATAATGTCGAGGTTCAATACGCGCTTGAAGCTTCAAGCCAACCCATCGGAATTTCCGAATTTAAACTTTCAAAACTATTGCCCAAAAACTATAAAAGCAGTTTGCCCAGTATTAAAGAGATAGAAGATGAACTAAAAAGAATGGACAGGAAAAAGGAGCTAAACCATGATAAACGTAAGCGAAAAACAATTTGAAAGCGACATCGAAACTTTTTTACTGTCCGCAAAGGGCGGGTATACAAAACTAACAAGCACAGATTTTGACAGAAAAAAGGGCTTGTTTTTCAATACCCTGTTGCATTTTATCCAAACAACACAGCCTAAAATGTGGAAACGCTATGAAACTATCTACGCCAATGGCAAACCCGAACAGGAATTATACAAACGCTTTGACGAATGTGTTAGACAACATGGTTTAATATCGGTCTTGCGTAAGGGTATAGAGGACAGAGGCGTAAAGTTTGATATTGCCTACTTCGTCCCCGCTTCGGCGCTTAACCCCGACTTAACCGAAAAATACAACTCCAACATCATGACTTGTACAAGACAATTCCATTATTCACCGGACAACAACAATTCAATAGACATTGTTCTTTCCCTTAATGGAATACCCATAGTTGCGCTGGAACTCAAAGACCAGCTAACAGGGCAGACCGTAGACAACGCCAAACGTCAATATATGCACAGATACCCTAAAGAACTTTGTTTTGGTTTCAACCGCCGTATTCTGGTTTACTTCGCTGTTGATACCTACGAAGTCTTTATGGCGACAGAATTAAAGGGCGAAGACACCTATTTTTTGCCCTTTAATCAGGGGAGCAACGGGGCGGGTTATGTCGGCGGCAAAGGCAACCCAGAAAACCCCAACGGCTATTCAACCGCCTATTTATGGGAGAACATCTTACAAAAAGACAATTTATTAAAGCTTCTGCAAAGATATATCAGCGTACAAACAGACGAAAAAATAGAAATCAAAAATGGTATTAAAAGCAAAAAGAAAACCAAGCATATCATTTTCCCCCGCTATCACCAGTTTGACGTAGTTGAAAAAATTATTGCGGATTGTCTTAAACATGGTAGCGGTAAAAACTATCTTATACAGCACAGTGCCGGAAGCGGCAAAAGTAATTCAATAGCGTGGCTTACTTACAAACTGGCTTCACTTTACAACAAAGATAATGAATTGCTGTTCAGCAGTGTTATCATAATCACCGACCGCCGTGTTCTCGATAAACAGTTACAGAACACCGTTAGCGGCTTTGACCACAAGGCAGGGCTTGTCGAATGTATAGACGAAACGAAAACCAGCCAGGACTTAAAAAACGCAATCAATGACAGCAAGAAAATAATCATAACCACCTTACAGAAGTTTCCGGTTATCTTTGAACAGATCAACGACCCCAAAGGTCGCAACTTTGCAATCATCGTTGATGAGGCGCACTCGAGCCAAACAGGACATTCCGCCAAAAAGCTTAAAACCGCCCTTGCCGACACCACCCAGGCAAAAGAAGAACTATCAGAACTTGTATCCTCAACCGAAGGTTCCTCTCTTGATAACGATTTTGACGAGCAGGACGAAATAGTAAAACAAATGCTTTCACAGGGCAAGCATAAAAACCTGTCATTTTTCGCCTTTACCGCTACGCCCAAGCAAAAAACAATCGATATGTTCGGCGTAAAACAGAAAGACGGCA
>Ga0209755_10002236_pt1 | contig 27034 bp, 24 predicted proteins | sample TergutCo191P1_FD_187301 | JGI IMG/M metagenome (GOLD analysis project Ga0209755, IMG submission 187301) | Cornitermes sp. P1 segment gut microbial communities from Petit-Saut dam, French Guiana - Co191P1 (SPAdes) (version 2) | ecosystem: Host-associated > Arthropoda: Insects > Digestive system...
CATTCCGGCTACGTTATCACCTTCTACCCAATAAAAAGGTCTAATCAAGGAAAAAAATTTTTCCTTATTTTTAATTAATAATTTTTTTTCTTTCTCGGTCAATTTAAAACCACGCTCCAAATATTTATCAAATGCCATTGGTAATTTTTCATAAACAGTATTTAGCGTATGTTCATTTCCACCCATAAAATTTAAACATGCAAGTCTGTTAATTGCCAAACTAATTTCATCACCGTCTTTTAAATTATTTTCATTTAAAAATTCTATTATTTTTTTACCGGCTTCTTTTTGTTCATCTGTTTTCTTTACACGCCGAGTTTTTGGTTGTTTTGAAGTAGGCATACTATCCTCCATAGCATAAATATAAAAGATATTATAGGACTTCCATATTTATTACTCAATACTGTCTTGCTAAAATAATAATGTATCTGCTATAATCTAAAGAGGGGAGAAATATGCCGCAAACGATGACTTTAGACGAGAAACTGTCGATTTCAAACAGAGCGTTAGACTTATATGATGCCGGAGATAAAGAAGGGTTCAGTCGGCTCATTCGGACAGCGCCGATGCCTCCGTACTTAGCTAAAATAATGAAAGAGAAAATGGGTGCAAAATTTTTAATCGACAGCGGTTGGAATTTATCAGAAGCAGAGGCGGAATTTGGAATCAACTGGCTTAATACTTAGCATAGCCGAAGCGGCGGCAGCCATTGATTATGGCAGAAAAGGTTTTGCCACAAGAGGAAAAGCCGAAGAAGGGCGTTTATCTTATGAACGCGGTATAGCTATTGCAACATCCGCTTTTAAAGATGCATCGAATTTTCGATTAGAATCCGCAATTGACCCATATATAATTATCCTTTCTGAGTTTACCTTTTTAAATCAAGAATTACAGTTTTGCGAAAAGACAGACATCGACAGCTATAACAGTCTGACCTCAGCCATCCAGAGCTTTAACGATGCGTTTCTTTCCCTTGAAATAGTAGAAGATAGTAATTCTTATAAGTCCGCTGATAAAGCATTTCCACACAATGAAAAATATCGTGTAAACGGCTTTCCAAAAGACTCATTTCATATTGCTTGTAAATCTCACAGAACAAGACTGAAAAACATACTCCGTTCCCCTGGAATTGACCCCATTGAAAAAGCCTTACTCAAACAGCGGTTTGTTAATATGTCTACGGGGCAGAAAGGATATTTGAATATGCAGAAAAAGGCGATGCTGTAAATCTTAAATGAATTATCTGAATGTGTGAGAAAGTGTCTCACACATTCTAGGGCAATTATTATTTTAAAGGAAAATATTGTTATACTATTAAGTTAATATAAATTCTTAATCAAAAATTGATAAACGAGTATTGGCTTTAATAACATCATCAAGAGTTCGTAGAATATGTTTCTTTACAGATTCAGGAAGACTTTCAATGATTTCCATTCGTTTTGCCCAACGCCTTGTTACTACGATTTCTGTAGTTTGACATTCCATTTTTAATATTTCATTTACAGAAACTCGTAAAGCATCAGCTATATCCAGCAATGTGGTGACCATTAGGTGTGATCTACCTGCCTCATAGGATGCAATTGCTTCACGGGTCATCCCGATTTTTTCCCCAAGTTCTTTTTGAGTTAGCCCTCGCCGCTTTCTAATAGTTTGCAAATTTTTACTGATAAATATGAGGCGTTTATCAGGCAATTGACGCGGTTTTTTCCTGGCTTTAGGCATTTATTAAAGTATAAATTGATATTAGGAGATAGGTATTATAATGATCATATTTGAAACCAGTATGGTATAAAAAAGACTATTAATATTAGAAAATGTCTATAATAAAGCCTAAATATAAGTATTTTCAACATTTGTATATACATATTTTATCTAAAATATCAATCAATACTAATTGCAAGCTCTTGACAAACGGTAATATAAATACCATATTGGTATCTAATATGAGAGCTTGACATGGGTTCTATCAAGTAATTATTTATGTACCTTTTTAGGGCTAACAACCAGATAATAGGTAACGCAAGTTAAGTAATATTGGTCAACCAAAGTATATAAGTCTCGTATATAAGTTACTAGAAATAACAAAACTAAAGGAGTGTTTTATGAAGAGAACAGAGGAAAAAATCGGTCAACTATTAAACTATGAGAAACTAAGCAATATAGGCTTGCTTGAGTTGCCGAAAATCGGGAAAAAAGAAATCCCAAATTATATTAATTGCCCCAAGTACGAAAAAGCGAAAGCAAAGATCGACCAATCAATGGAGAAGTATCGCGGTAAGGTAGATCGATGTAAAGATGCATTGCATGATTCGCATCAAAACATTGAAGCAATGAAACAGAAGCGTTCTAGCTTGGATCCTGGCAGCGGCTTTTGGGTTGATAAAGAAGATGCTCAAGCAGTTGCAAGGTATAATGATCGTCTCGATCAGATGCGCAGAATGACAGAAAGAATTGAGGATGCAATCGAAAAACACAATGATCTTGTCGAGAAACTCGCTGAAGCTGAAGATGAAGCAAAAGCCAAATTAGAAGAACTCACTTTAGAATCCTTGCAAGTGATCGATGAAGATATTGCAATGGTTATTAATCGATGTGAAAGTATTGACAGTAATCTTGCTGGCAGTGAAGATGCTGAGGATCTTATTGCAGCTGTTGAAATATGTTTGATTGAATTGCACATTTATGCAATATTTGAGGACTTAATCGAAGATAATAGTGTGCGTAAGGATTGTAAAGATTGTATTGGAAAGATTAATCAGATATTTGCATCACTTTGCACAAATGAGAACGTAAAAAGTTACTTAGTAGGTTTGTATCGGCGTAATTTAGATTTAGTTCAAACAAACGCAAATATATGTCAGCAGATTGATGGAGTGTTAAGCTCAATAGATCAGAGCCAACTAGACACATTAACAAAGCCCATAAATACGGTATTAGCAGAAATATTTGAAACTGAATTTAAATATAATGGTGTTATCGATCCAGCAGAAATTGATGCAATTGTTAATAAAATTAAAACTGCTATTGATGCATTAAAACAGAACATTGTTAAAGTAAAAGAAGCAGAAGCAGCCGGAATTGATTTTGCAAAAACTGGAGTTAATACAAATCAAGAAGCTGAAACATTGAAGGCTACGATGAATTCAAATGTCGAAGCATTAGATGGAGCTTTAACACAGAGTCATATTGCTGTACAGATGATTGATGAAGCAGTCATTGAAGATTTCTACCAGAAAGAATCTCGTGTTGCAGCAACTGCTTTACGTAAACATGTTGTTGAAACTCTAGGTGAGGCGAATTTCGAAGGTATACTTAAAGGCGGAGATGATCGTTTTTCATTGAAAAAAGCACAGATAGCAATTGATAAAGCCAATCTAATCCGATTGCAAACTGCACTTGATAAAATACCTAGTCATATCAAGAAATTGTCCGAACAAATCACTGCTGCTGAAGCCGATATGCAGAAAGCTAACGAGGTTCCTAAACAGAATGCAGATGCACTAAGTAAGAATTTGAACGGAAGGTATATTCGTGCTTGCTTTCCTGTATTTGGTTTTATATCTGCATTCGGTATTAATAAACAAGTGAAGACTTTTGAACCGGCATTTCGTAGTACAAATCAGATTTACAAAGAGCTTGGAAATGTATTATTAAATAAAAATAAAACAATAACAATTGTTACAATGATACTGGGAGGTATTTTGGGTTTAGGTGGAATGATAACCTTCTTTGTTTTGAATTTAGGTAACAGCGTTGCTGTGAATGCAGTTGTTCCTGGCGCAGTTTTATTTTTCTACCTACTTGATATTCTTGGTCTTGCTTTAACAGGAAAACGACTACGTTCCTTTTTAGGAGATTCTAAAGGAAAATAGAAATAAATTTATAAGGAGTAAAAATATGTTAAAGAAAGCATTGATTTGGATAATAGCAATTGCTTTGACATTAATTGTTTTCAATCTTTTTCTAAAGTAGGATGGTTGAAATTTATTCTGACTACTAGGTATAAACGATACTCTTGCGAATCGAAAAGACATGTTTTTGGTGGAAAAAAGGTTGTTTGCTGGACTGAGAAAGTAGTAGCCGGTGGGCTATAAAACACAATACAAATAAGGAGGTTGATTTATGTCTAGTTCTGGTACACCAGTATTTGAAAGTAATTACGAATATAACCCTGGTGTTGTTAAAGCATGGATAAGCAGTTATCCCAATAACCCAGGTGTAATTACTGTATGGACAAGTAATTACGAAAATAATCCTGGCGTAGTGAAAATTTTTATGACTACATACGAACACAATCCAGGTGTTCAGAAAATATATATGTCAGGCTGTTTCCCTGAAAATGAACTCGTACGTGTATGTTCAGATGAACATATACCTATCGGATCATTAAAGATAGGAAACAAACTAATTTCTTGGGATGTGGATTCCCAAAAAAATCAATACACTGTTGTAACAGGAATACATAAATACACAGTAAATGACATATTCTGTATAAACAACACAATGAAGGTTTCATCGACTCACCCTCTTCTGGTAATAGAATGTAATAATGGTTTATTAATACCAAAATGGAAAGTTGCGTATGATATTAAAGTTGGTGATTTTATAGTTGGAACTAACGGTAAACTCATTACAGTTAAGTCTAAAAGCAGATATTGGTACAAAGACGGTATAGAAGTATTGAATCTTTCAACAGATAATGGAGTTCCGTTTATGGTAGGAAACTGCGTTGTTAGAGCAGAAAACGCACAAGATGGATTAAAATGGGTAGATACTCCATTAACTCGAAAATTATATACATCTTTAGATACACAATTAATTAAGGTTGCTTAATTAAAAAAATATAGGAAATAATTAATGTCCGATGTAAATATAAATTTCGATGTAAAAACGGAAAAGTTATTAGTTCAACAAGGAATTGATGTATTATCTAGTCACCAATCTTTTTCCATTACAGAAACAGAATGGTCAGAACTCAAAATATCACTTGATAAACGGTATACCGAGATTGCTACATTACTCAGATATAACAAAACAAAAGATGAATCAATACAACGGTTAAGTACAGAGATTCAAAAATATCGAGAGGGGTTTGCTTTCTCTGCATTAAAACCGTTTATCTATGCGCTTATTGCAATGCGCGAGGATTGCCGAAAATCCATTAGAGACATAAAGCAGTTTGCAATTGATGATGAAAAGGTAAAAAAATATATCGAATATCTTATTTCTGATATAGAAGAAATGCTTTCAAATATTGGATTAAAGCGTAAAGAAAATTTAATTACTATAAACGGAAAAGAGCTTTCCATGTCAAATACGCCTAAAAAAATATCAGAAGAAAATGTGATAGAAGATGGTAAAGAAGACAATTCCATTGTATTAACAAGTAATGTAGAATTTAAAAATATTTCTGATCTGATGGAATATTTAAGTTTAAATGAAACTGTTATACGAAAAACTATCCAAGATAAGTCAATAGTTGATAAAACAATTCAAGAATACATAACATTATCATCACGTACTGATGCAGAATATTACTTTGCATTAGTAGCTCCTGTTGCAAGACAGATTTACAAATTATTTGATAATGTTTCTGCAAAAAGTTTGACTGTTGTTAACTATTCAGATGTAGAGCTTGTCAAATTTTATCACGCGATCCTCGATGATGTTATAAATGGGATTGAGGTTATTTTAATAAACGCTGAAATAACAATAGAAACACTAGATGATGTTTTTGATACACAAAAACATAAGTTAATTAAAACAATTCCGACAAATGTTGAGAAACTTGATAGAACAATCGCAAATACTTACACAGATTGCTATACTTACGATGGGAAAGTCGTGTATCAATCTAAAGTGGATGTATATAAATTTCAACAAATAAATAAAGGAGAAGAAAATCATGGGTAAGAAAATTGGTATCGACTTAGGGACAACATATTCTTGTATTAGTTATGTTGATGAAAATGGAATTGTTAAAATTATAGACAATTCTGAAGGTGAACAAACAACGCCGTCTGTAGTGTATTTTGCTGAAAATGGCGAAATAACAGTAGGTTCTACCGCTCGTTCAGAAGGAGGATTAACACCTGAAAGATTAGTAGAACGAGTAAAGAATTATATGGGTGATCCTACCTTTACAATTACGCAAGATGGAAATGATTACTCCGCATCGGCTGTTTCTTCTGTCATATTAAAAAAACTTGTTCGTGACGCACAATCATACTTAGGCGGCGAAGATATAGAGGGAGCGATAATAACTTGTCCTGCTTACTTTGGTGACGCTGCACGCGAAGCGACAAAAGCGGCAGGTGAAGCCGCAGGATTAAATGTTTTAAAAATATTAGACGAACCAACGGCAGCGGGACTTGCTTATGGCAATTCACGCCAGGAAGATATCCAAAAAACCGTCTTGATATACGATCTTGGCGGAGGCACATTCGACTGCACGGTTTTAAAGATAAATTTTCAAGGCAGTTCAAAGAGCATGGAAACTATTACAACTGGCGGCGATCATCAGTTGGGTGGAAAAGATTGGGATGCAAGATTAGCTGAGTATGTTCGAAATGAATTTGCGCAACGAAAGGGTATTAGTGTAGAAGATATGGAAAATGATGCTGAATCCAGAGCATGGTTTTCTGAAAGTATGGAAAAGGCTAAAAAGTTATTAACAAGTAAATCATCAACAGTGTTAACAATTTCTTTTAATGGAGAAAAAGAAAAAATCGAAATAACACGGGAATCTTTTGATAGTGCGACAACAGCGGAACTGGAAAGAACTATACTTTTAATTGATCAAATGCTTTATGATAAAAATCTATCAATGGCAAATGATATTGATGAAATTATACTTGTCGGCGGTTCTACAAGAATGCCGCAAGTTCAGCAAAAATTGGAACAGGTCTATGGCAAGCCTATTAGCTCGTATGAACCTGATAAAGCAGTTGCGATGGGAGCGGCTTTAGTAGCTGATGGTGCAAGTGTTGACGCTTCTTCAAGTAGTGGGGCTGTTGGTAATCAAGGAAAGGCAACCTTAGGCGGTGAAGCAATAGAAATTCAAAATGCTGATGGTTCTACAACAGTATTTATTGAAAAATGTACAAAAAGCTATGGGGTTGTAGCTTTGGATACTAACGGCAACGAAATTGTTGGTAATATTATATTTAAAGATGCTGTGAAACCTACCCATGAGGAACGAGAATTTGGAACATCTGGTAATAATCAAGCAAATATTAATTTACGAGTTTATGAAAATACAAGTCTTGAACCAGATGCAACTATTAATGAAAGCTTTCAATTATATGATTCTTGTATAGTCTCATTAACTCCTGGATTACCTGCTAATTCTCCAATAAATATAATATTTGACATTGACGGTAATGGAGAATTAACAGTTACTGCTGTTGATCTTACAAACAACATTCCAACTACAGTAAAACCTGTCCGTATCGGCGGTGATGCATCAAATGTTGGTATGGATGCAATAAAAAGAGCTGTATTAACTTAAAAGATAAGATGTTATATATATGATGAACAAACTTAATAATACAATTGAATTTATTTTAAATTGTACATTATTCTTAATCATCGCTCTATCACCTGTAGGTATCATGAATATCATTGTAGAATTAAACAATGATATATTCTCTAATATATTTGGTTTTAAACCTGATGTAGTTATGAGAATCATATATATAACTCTTCCTTTTATTGCTTTAAATATAATATGGTGGGTATTATCATTCAAAATAGTTACATTAATTAAACAAAATAAGCATAAAAAATTCAATGCACTTTGGTTTTGTTACAGTGAAGATATATTAGATGTTTTCCTCATCTATCGTGACAGTTCAGTATGGTCATTACTAAAATTAATAAAAAAATTTAAGTATGAACGATATGATCTTAAAACTGGAGAATTAATACATCGTGGATTTACTACACTTAAGGAAAAAATATTTAATTTTGAAGAAAAAGAAAGTGATAATAGCGTCTCTGTTATGATACCTGTATGTAACCATGATATTCCTACTGAAAAAATGTTTGTAGAAATAAGTCTTCATTTAGATGATAAAGAGTTTGATTATGCAACAGTATATAATATAAAAAATAATAAGAAATATAAACGGATAAAGATTAAAAAATATATAAAAAGCGATGATTTATTAAAATTAATTCGAAAAAAAGATAAATTTGACAATAAATACAACGAGATTATTAAAGAGTTTCTTAACAAAGAAAACGATAAAAATACAGAAAAACAAATAATGTCAAATATAGATATAAACCAAAAAACTATAAATAAAGATGATGGCTTGATTGTTGAAACTAAAAAAGAGGAGAGTTAGTTAATGGGTATCAATGTAGGTATAGACCTTGGGACAACATATTCCGCAGTAGCCGTCTTTGAAGAAGCATCAGGACAAGTAAAGGTATTAAAAAACTCTGATGATAAGAATTGCACACCTTCGGTAACACATATCGAAAACGGTATTGTTAAAGTTGGGGATGAGGCAAAACAATTTCAAGCTGCTGGTGACTTGAATGCTGCCGCTTTTTATAAAAGTATGATGGGCGAAAAAGGATATACGCTCTATCTTGACGGCAAAGAGTATTCGCCGGAAGAGCTGTCAGGTCTATATCTGCGTGAACTAATAAATGATATATCTAAATATAATAATGTTAAAATTGAAGGCGCTGTAATAACCTGTCCCGCTTATTTTAATGAATCACAACGCCTTGCTACAGAAAATGCAGGAAAAAAGGCTGGTTTAAAAGTATTAAAATTAATAAACGAACCTACCGCCGCTATTATCGCGTATGGATTAACAGGAGATAAAAAAAAGAATGTAATGGTATATGATTTGGGCGGCGGTACTTTTGATGTTACAATAGCAGAAGTTGATGGTCAAAGTGTTAAAGTTTTAGCTACTAACGGTAATCATCAGTTAGGTGGCAAAGATTGGGATGCAATTATAGCAGATGAATTTAAACAAAAGTTTTTTGATGAATTTAATGTAAATATTGAAGATAATCCTGAAGATTATTACCAATTAAAAGTGCAATGTGAAGAAGTTAAAAAAAGATTAACAAATATAAGTTCAACTACAGCAGTTATTCAAAGTCAGGGATATACAGGAAAATATGAAATAACAAGAGAATTTTTTGATTCTGCTACATACAGTCTATTAAATGAAACTAGTCTTTTAGTTGATAAATGTTTTTCTGAAATTGGGAATGGTTTTTCATGGAAGAATCTTGAAGAAGTCGTATTAGTAGGCGGTTCTACAAGGATGCCGCAGGTAAAAGAGTATGTAAAGAGAGAATTTGGACGAGAACCAATAACAAAAAATATTGATGTTGATACGATTGTTGCTGCTGGTGCGGCAATGCAAGCGCAACTGTGCATTCAAAAAAGACTTGTTTTGGGCGGCGTTTATGGAGGAACGGCGTCCACATCAGGTAGTAATGAAAAAAAGCGCCTTGTAATTACAGGTGAATCTATTCAAGATATTACATCGCATAGTCTTGGAATGTTAGCTCTTTTTAAAGATGAAACGACATTTGTTAATAGTATCATTATAAAAAAGAATAGTCCTTTAAATATACCTTTTGGAAAAGATTATATATTTGGTGGTAATGAGTTAGATGTATTCGTTTTACAAGGTGAAACCTCTGAACCTCGTGATTGTTCTCTTTTATATAAATATTGTATATCAGGTTTTTCAAAAGGAAAAAAATCTGAATTTACACTCTTCTTTGTTTATAATCAAGATGGAATTGTTGATGTAAACGTTAATACAAAAGACGGAAGCAGTTTAAATATTCAAAAATCTATTGTTAATGAAACAATTGATGAAGTGATAAACAGGTTATTGAGAGAAAGAGAAGAGCAAAAACGTAAGGCTTCTAGTGCTGAAATTATGTTTATGGTGGATACATCAGGTTCTATGTCTGGAGAACCTATTAGATTAGCGAAAAAAGCATTAAGAGATTTTGTTAGGGAAATAGATACTTCAAAATTTAAAGTATCAATCCTTAATTTTGCTGATACTGGTAGGTTTGAATGTAGTTATGAGATCGACAGTAGGCAAATAGATAATGCCATTTCATCTGTAGATGTTAGCACTTGCGGTTATGGTAATGATGAAACACCGTTAACATCTTATGGACATAGATTCACCGAAATGAATAATCGCATAATTGTTGTTTTGACTGACGGTGCATGGAGCAATCAATCAGTAGAAGAAGTTGCCGCTGAAAGACTGAAATCTGACGGCATTACTATTTATGCAATTGGTTTCGGCGGAGCCGATGAAAGGTTCCTTAATAAAATTGCATCAGAATCTGGTGCACACAAGATTGATTTAAGCAAATTAAGCCAGACATTTGTGGAAATTGCAGGCAGTATTGCGACGGAAAGGTAAGAAAAATATGCAAACTTTAAGAACACCAGACGAACTTAATAATCCTGATTATAATTACTATCTAGCTTATGTCATTGATCCTTCCGAAAAAGATATTAAAAAAATTGAAACAGCTATGGCACAGAAAAAAAATCATTTTGGACGAGATCCCATCGGTTATAGATTAATTCAATTATATTCTGAGGCAATCGTAATAATGGCTGATAATATTTTACGAGAACAGGAGTTCCAACATGCTAAGAAATTTAAATTAGATACAGCAGAAAAAACAATAGTGTCAATTGTAAGAGGACGTGGAACAATTTATAGAAGCGATTTAATTAAAATGGCTGATGCAAGCGCAAGGTGGATTACTGCCGACGAAATTGAAAAGAAAATTGTATATTTACAGCAGCAAGGTGCAAAAATAATAGATGATACAAAAAGGAGTTTGGATTTTTTAACTTATGATAAAATTGAAAAAAAATTAAAAACCGCTTTAAAAACGGATTTATATGATTTATTAAATATATCACCAAGTAAATCTGATAACGAGTTGCGAGTAGCAGGACAGGATATTTATAGTAAATATTCTCCAAAAATGGCTACTGATCATAAAGCTAATGCAATATGTGAACTTTGTGGTTTAGTAAAAACAATATTTAAAGATGATAATTCAAAACAATATTACGATATTTATCTTGCTACTAAAGATATTTGGGCAGAATTTGCTTTAAGACGAAGTACAGGAATTTCAGAAATGGAGTTAAGAGAATTTTTAGATTATTCAGAAAGAGCAAAAAAAGCATTAAAGACATCAGATGTTGATTATATCGAAATCCTATTAGCTGAAGGTCTTTCAAATTTCCGTATTGCCGTAGCAGGTGGTGAAGAAAGAGGAATAGACCTGGAGAGTTGTCCTTACTGTGGAATGGCTTACGCTGCTAATAATAATCCAAAAGCTTGTCCGCATTGTCATAATCCACTGGAAATTGTGTGCTGGAATTGTGGTGGAAAAGCACCTTATACAATCAAAATTAATACTTGTCCATCATGCTCTGCAACAAAAAATCATAGTACTCGTTTTGATGTTATAGTAAAAAAAATTGATAATCTACTGGTTCAACCAGGAGTTTCGATAACTGATGTACAAACGGAATTAAATAATTTAAAAAATATATTACCGGATTATACAAAATCCGGATCATCGAAATTAACAAAAAAAATTAATGAATATCAGGAAAAAGTAAATAAAAAAGAAAAAGAAGAAGAAACTATCGGCAAAGCATATAAGGAGGAGTATGAAAAGGTACAGGAACTTGTTAATTTAAAGAAATTTTTTTCAGCTTCTGGTGCTGTAACATTATTAAAAAATAATTATCTTTCATATAATATTGCTAAAACCGATACGTTAATTGTTGCAATTAATAAAGTTATTACACAGGTTAAGTTGCACGCTGATAAAGCAAAAGCCTTTTCCGCACAGAATAATGAAGAAGCCGCAGTAAGTGAAATTGCATCAGCTCTTGATTTATCTGTTGATTATATCGAAGGAAAGCAAATTATATCAAATTTTCCTCCTAAAGTTCCTGAGAATGTTAATGCTGTAATAAAAGATAATGCCGCATTAATTTCATGGGTTCAGAGCAAGCAACAAAAATTGGTAACATACACGGTTATTCAAAAAAAAGGTACTCCTCCAACATCGATAGATGACGGTACAGTTGTTATAAATGATCTAAGCATTACCTATTTTGAAGATAAAACAGTTATATCAGATACACCATATTATTATGCAGTTTATTCCTCTCGTCTTGGTGTGAATTCTTCAATTGTATGTTCTAAAACACAGGTTATTACTTATTTTGATGTTTCTAATATCAGACAGGAGATTATTTCTGGAAAAATTGCAGTTAAATGGGATCCGCCCTTAAATGTCAGTGAAATTGAGGTAATAAGAAAAAAAGGGCTTATTCCGCCAACAGGACAAACTGACGGGCAGAAAATATCTGTTAAAAACAATGAATCCTTTGAAGACAGCGATTTTGATAAAGCAGGAAATAGTTATCGTTTTATTTGTGTTTATAAAAGTAATAAAGGATCTATTTATTCTAAAGGGGTAACGCGAACATTTAAGGCATATGAAGAGTTGAAACAATTATCAAATATTAAAATTGAACAAAATGGAACAACTTCATTTACTTTAAAATGTGATAAGGTAATATCTGGTAAACGAGGAATATATTATACAACACAAGAGATTAATTGTGAATTTGGGAAAACGGTACAAATTGCTGAATTTAAAAATTTCTATAAAGGCTTAAATGAAACAAATCTTTTAGCTTCTGATGAGAATACAGGAACTTTTAACTTACCACCTGATAAGACATATTTTACTTACCCTGTTATTTATAATGAACAACTTTTGATTGTTTCTAAACCTATCTTATTAAACACAATGATAGGTGTTTCGAAGATTAATTATTCGGAAACTAGTAGTGAAGTAATTATTAAAGGACAGCCGCATTCTTATGTAAAAACGATTATTGCAAAAATTAGCAATACTGAATTTCCTATCAATTTATCATCTGATGGCGATAAGATTACAATTACTAAAGATGAGTTTGTCAGCAATGGCTTACATATTAAATTAAAAACAAATTCTGATAGTTACATTACAATATTTGCTGAAACAGAAAATGAAGAGATAAAATCAACTACTTTCGGTGTGTCTTTAGGAAATGTAATTACATTGAAAGAAAAAGCAACCATATTGTATACAATAAAATATGATATTTCAAATAGAAAATCTTTTTCAATAAAAGTCGATTTTAAATCTGACACATCGGCAACAGTACCAGAACTTACACTTGTATGCGGTAATCCCAGACCATTAAGTATTAATGAAGGTCAGTTTGTTGATAGAACATCAAAATTAACTTTAAAAAAAGGATTACTTTCTGGTGGCGGATATATTGCAAGTACAAGTATTAAATCTAATCCTGTTGCAACTAATACAAAGTTTGCATTGTTTATATCAACAGAAAATAAATATATTACATTAAAAGAAGTGAGGAGTATATAGAATGAATTTAAAATATGGTACTGAAAGCAAATCTGAAATTGTTAAATCTGCTAGTGTAGATGAAAATGATATTTATAGAGCAACCAATAATGACAGAAATAAACCTTGTGCTCATTATTGGGATGGAACTGATCATCCTGAAACAGGAGAACATTTAAAGTCAGATTATGAGTTTCATAAAGATGATGAATGTTTATATGCACAATTTAGTGATAAAGAAAATAATACTTATTTTTATGTCAAAGACTCTGAAAAAACTGTATCAGAACAAGTAAACGAAGATAGAGATATAGCTCAAGAACAAAAAAATGATAGGGGACGATAATTATGGAAAAGAATACTTTTGATTTAAAAGCAATGTATGAAACGAGGCAAGATCATATGGATAAATTGCATTATTTTGAGGAAAGGTATGAAAACGGTACTTTATCAGAAGAAGCGTATAAAAGCCAAACAGATTCATTAGTAAAGACAATAGATACAACTGATAAAATGATTGAAAATGAAATTAAGAAGCAGGGCCTATCTGAGCAAGAGGCTTATGAAATTAGAGAAGAAGTACAACAAGAACGCAATAATGGGAAGGATCGTTAAAAATGGCTTTACAGAACACAAATGTAAAAGTTTGTGAAGGGATTGAGCTTTTAGATAAAGTACCTCAAGAAGCGCAAGTATCAAGCGGTGGAATTCGAGTTGACTTTAATGGTAAAAATTCCTTAGGTCAACCGGATAGATTTTCTCTTTCTGAAAAGTTATTAAGCCAACATTTATTACTTTTAGGCGGTATTGGTTCTGGTAAAACTAATACATTTAATCAAATCTTGCAATCTCTTATCCCGCAAATGACTAATCGTGATGTAATGGTTATATTTGACACAAAAGGTGATTTTTATAAGGAATTCTATAGACCAGGAGATATTGTAATATCAAATGACTCTACTGCTCGTGGAGCAAATGGGGTGGATTACTGGAACTTATTAAATGAAATTGAAGATGATGGCAGGATAGATGAAAATGTTATTGAGATAGCAAATACGTTATTCGCCGATAAACTTAAAGATTCTAAGGATTCATTCTTTCCAAATGCCGCAAAAGATATTGTTTCTGCAATAATATTCCATTTTGCAAAATTAAAAAGCCGCCGTCCAGTGGATAATTCTGCATTATCAAATTTCTTTAAAACTGCTACTAAGAATGAAGATATAAAAACAAAAATTACTGGCGTACTTGATATGTATACCAATTTTTCCGCAATGAAAAGTTATATTCCAGATCAATCGAAAGGACAGGCAGAAGGTGTTATAGCAGAAATTCAACAAGTTATAAGACAGGTTTTTGTAGGTAATTTTGCAAAGCAGGGAAGCTTATCACTTAGACAGTTAATTAGAGCAAAAGGCGGTAAAAGAATATTTATTGAATACGACATTGGTATTGGGAGTATGCTTGCTCCTATTTATACCTTAATGTTTGACCTTGCAATAAAAGAAGCACTTAGCAGAGCAAAGAGTGATGGAAATGTTTTTTTTGTAGTTGATGAATTTAAATTACTTCCGAATTTAAGACATATTGATGATGCCGTGAATTTTGGAAGAAGCTTGGGTATTAAATTTATGATTGGTATTCAAAACACTGATCAAATAATTGAAGCATATAATGAGCATATGGCTATGAATATATTCTCAGGATTCTTGAATCATTTTTGTTTTAAAGTAAATGATTATTCGACACGCAAATATATAAAAGAAAGAGGCGGAGAAAACAGGAAGTGTACTACATTTAAAAGTTCAACAGTACAGGAAAGCATAGCGACAGCAAATGTCATTGAAGATTGGGATATAACAAATTTAAAACTTGGTGAATCGATTGTTATGCTTAATAATACTTCACCTTTTAAATTTGGATTTAATGAGTTTAAGGGGAAATAAATGGGATTGTTTTCAGGAATATTTAATTTATCAAAACCAGCATCAAACAGAACTATTAGTATAGATATGGCTCTTGGTAATGTTACTGTTATAGGTAATTCTCAAGCAGGAAAAGAAGCATTATTAAAAGATTATGCTATTGATGCATATAATGGAGAAGCCGCTATTTTTATGTTTCGTAATGCAGCTATGGGAATGTCCACATACCCAAAAATATCACCATCTGTAAATATAGTATGTGAAATGGATAACTCCGATAACGCTATGACTGAACAGTTCGATGCTTTGGCGCATTGTAGTACAGATGCTGATAAAAACAGTGCAATCATAAAATTATTCGATGCTTACTCTCCGATAGAGGCAAGTAAGAAAATGAACTATCAATCTTATGTAGATATTATGCGTAGATTGTTAAAAGCTACCGGTACACAATTACATATAAACGAGTTTTATGACCATTCCATTGAAGAGATAGATGATTTAAACCGTCGTGCTCCTATACCGCAGGTTGATCGTGATCGAAATGAACGTTTTTTAAATGGTTTTAGACTTGATGCGATGGGGATTGAATCTTATTTTAGGGCTTTTTCAGAAAACACAATTGGTTATATCATATCAGGAACAAAAACCCTTGATAAAATATTTCAAACTAAGGATTTTATGGAAGTTAGTTTTGATTTCAGCTCTAAACAATTAGAATCAGATATATTACTATCTATATTTATAGATAACATCAAAAAGTTCAATTTCTCTTCATCAAGAAAGAAACGGATTATTATCGTGGCTGACGAAATCCCAAACGATTCTTTGATTAATTCCGGATTTATTAGACTCTTAAAAATGCCAAATTGCCAAGTAATATTTACAATTTCGGATATATCAACTCTTATTGATAAATCGAATGATTGGATTGAAGCTGTAAATAGTTACTTTTTTTTAAGACAGAATTCTAATAAGAATAAGGAATTTTGCGCCGAATTTTTTGGCAAATATGAGAAGCAAAAGGTATCTGAAACATCCGGGCAAACAAATCAAAAGCCTTCAATATGGAATTTAGGTATGATTGATCCTGAAAAGACTACGGTTACAAAAAATAAAACTGTAACCTTTGAAAAAGAATATGTCTATCAACCTGAAGAATTTGCAGGTCTTGGGGATTATCAATCAATTTATTATTTTAAGAATAGTAATGAGCATGGCAGACTAAATTTAAAATAAGAGCAAATAAAAATGATAGGAAATATAAGTAAATATGGAGAAGCACAGAAATGATTGATAGTATGGTTTCAATTCTAAAACAAAAAATGGGGAAATTTACATGCCCTTATTGTTACGCGGAACATAGTATTACTGACTGCGGACTCAAATGTTCATATAATATTATTGGAAATATTGATAAGAAATGTAAATATGGAATAGAAAAATATGATGATGCATCAGGAAATGATTGGATTCCTTCGGCACAAAAAAAGAAATGTCTTGATTGCAAAGAAGCTGCAAAACAACTTTTCTGTGATGTAATTACCGATAAAGAAATCCCAATTGAATTTTTATCAATGAGAAGTTTGCCTATTGCACTCTTAGGAGCGAAGGCATCAGGAAAGTCTAATTATATTGGAGTATTAATCAATGAGATAAGTAAAAGAATGACAGGTCCATTCAATTGTTCTTTATCAAAAACATGCAGTAAAGAGTCAAAAGACGCGTATGATGAATTTTATTATCGCCCATTATATACAGAAGGTAGAACAGTAAGAGGAACAGATGCAGGTACAGAAGTTCCACCTCTTATTTTTCCTTTAAGATTTATGGATAACAAAAATAAAATAATAAATATGGCTGCTCTGACATTCTATGATACAGCAGGTGAAAATTTAGACAATAAAACAGTAATGCATAAATTTAATCGTTATATTACAAATGCACATGGCATTATTCTTCTTTTAGATCCTCTGCAAGTTCCAAATATAAGAAATAAACTTACAGCTAATGGATTAAATACACTTCCTGCTCAAAATACAGAAATATATGATGTTTTAAGTATTATTATTGATGTAATAAGAAGTGTAAAAAATGTAAAAGGACAAATAAAAATACCTCTTGCTTTAGTCTTCACAAAAATTGACGTATTAGAACAATATAATATTTTGCCTGTAGATAGCTGTTTAAAAGAAGAGTCTGAGCACATAAAACGAGGAGTATTTGTTCAACCTGATTTTGAAAATACAAATATTCAAATGCGCGATTTAATAGATAACTGGCTTGATAACGACTTGTTAGGTTATGTAAATCAATTTGAACAACATTCATTTTTTGGAGTTTCTTCATTGGGAGGAAATCCCAACGGAACCACCATTGATAGTAAAGGAATTCGACCAAGGCGAGTTTTGGATCCACTACTTTGGCTTTTAGCGAAAAATAAATATATACATACATTAAAAAAATAAGGAGATTATTATGGGATATATAATACTTATTGTTATAGTTATCGCTATTATTTACGGAATAATAAAATTAATTATCTTTATATTTCCGTATGTAGCAGCTGGTGTTGGAATTCTACTTGGTATTGGCGGCTTACTAGGTTTAATTGTAGGTGTTTTCTATGGAATAAAAAATTATTGGTTATCAACAAATGAAAACATTAGTAATACTCCGATGAAGATAACAATGATGACTATTACATCATTGTTTATCTTAATTGTTGTATTATATTTAATAGCAATAACTTATTATTTAGTTAGTTATTATAGTTAGAAAAGGAATTTAATATGAAACATAAACAACCAGCAGAATTGAGTTATTTTTTTCACGGTGGATTTGTTGATATGAGTGAAGTAATTTCAGGAGCATTTAAACATTGTGGTGAAAATATTAATGATTGTGTAGAAGGTTTAAAAAATTCATGGGATGGTTTTGATTATTCAGATGGAATAGCAAAAGTATTTCTTTTTATATGGTGTCTAACAAAAAGTGTTTTCTTTCTTATGAGATTAATATTGACTGCTATTATTACACCGTTAATTTGTATTATAATTTCAATGTTTCAAATAACGATTTTAATGAGTTTTTTTATAACAGCTTCAGTTTTTTTTACAATTATTATTCTCTCAGATCGGTTGTACTGTATGATTAATGCCATAGCAAATCATTGTCCAGTTTGTCAATCTCATTTTTACATGCCTACATATAATTGCCCTAGTTGCAATGTTGAACATACAAGGTTGCGTCCTGGTATATATGGCATACTTTATAGAAAATGTAATTGCGGTAAAAAATTACCAACAACATTTTTTAATGGCAGGCAAAAATTACAGGCAATATGCCCTGATTGCAAAAGTAATGTAAAAGGTGGCGGATTACAGGCATCATGGTGTATTCCTGTAGTTGGCGGTCCGAGTTCCGGTAAAACTTGTTATATAAACATGACAATGATGTCATTAGAGAAAAACTCAAAATCTAAATATGGATTAGAATTTATTTATGAAAATAATGGTCTTGATGAATACGAAGAAAACTCAAACCGTCTTTCCAAAGGATATTTACCTGAGAAAACAACGGATCATCGTCTTAGGTATTATCAATTTTCTTTAACACCTAAAAAAGCAACTAAGCAACTCATTTCATTATGTGATGTTGCAGGAGAGCTTTTTGATTTAAAAACTGGCGGAAAAGAAATAACAAAGCAGATAGGGTTTCGATTTGCAAATGCTTTTATACTTATATTAGATCCTCTTTCAATAGAAGCATATAGAAATGAAGTATCAAAATCGATAAAAATAAATGACTACAAAGGAAGCGTTCAGCCTCTTGATGAAATGTTAGATACATTTGTAGGAACATTACAGAATATGTTCAGTATAAAAGCCAGCTCTATGCTCAATACTGATGTAGCAGTTGTAATTACAAAAAATGATATACCTGGTTTAGATATAAAAATTGGAAGGAATGCTATCTTAAAAAAATCTCCCAGCAATGATCAAAAAACAATTTATGAAACGCAAAATAAACTTAGTGAACAATTTTTACGTGAATATAATGAAGATAGTTTCATTAATAATCTAAAATCACGATTTAAAAATATTCAATTCTTTACTTGCAGTTCATTAGGTCATATAGAAAATGGACAGCCTTTCGTTGCTGCAAATGTAGAAGAACCATTTTTTTGGCTTGTAAAGAAAAAAAGCAAAGTCATTAAAAGAGTCATAAAATATTCTTTTGGAGGTAAATAAAATGTTAGTAAGCCAATATATTTATACCGCTTGTGGAAAGGATCGAAATGGAGCATTCAGTGTTTTTTCAAAATCAAAAGATATAACAGAAGAAGAAAGTTCAGAAATTCGTGAAGTAATGATGTATAAAACCCCATCTGGACTACCTTTTGAACCAACAGAGCATGAAATAGAGGAAAAGTTTCCGAAGAAATTTGGTTATTTTTTTCTATCATCAGGTCGTGTATGTCTAGCACAAGTATGTTATGTTGGTCGTGTTTATAGTGATCTCGATACTCGATGGGGTAATTATATAATCCATGCCTTTGTTTTTGATAAAAATATTGATTTTGCTCCATATAGCTTTATTGAACACTCAAAGTTTAGACGAGAATTATCTAGAAAAGAATGGCATGATGATGAAATACCAGATGATTTAGAAAAAGTAGAAATTCCAGAAAATGGTGGTTTATTGTCAAATGAGGAAATTCATTCTTTTTTTAATGAAGATCGTAAGATTAAATTAAAACAATTAATTGAAGCAATTATAAGTTCAACAAATGATAATGCAGTTACTTTAAATGACGATCCTAAAAATCATAAATATTGGTTTAAAATATTAAACCTATGCTTGCCGAAAAAATTACAAAATGAAATAAGTTTTTGTTCTCATTTTACTAATACTTTAGTTCCTGGAAATATATCTTCTCGTATTCAAATAAGAATTAACCGGATTGTAAGTGCACAATTCAACTATGCACAAGAGGCGCAAAAAGGTCGCTATGTATTTGATTTTATTCAAAATATTATGCCGACTGTCTTGACCGTTGGAAAGTATGGAAATTATGTAGTTAATTTACTATCTACTGGTTTATTTGAAGTAGTAAAATATGTTAATGAAATCAATGGAATATTATTATCATATTCAGTAAAAATTAGTGAAGCCTCAAATATGCTTAACTTAAAAAGAGCTGATTATTCTAGTTTTGTGAACGTTGATGAAATAATTGAAACTATTATGATAGTAGATCGAGAAGGTTATGAAAAACAAATAATAGCAAATAATTTATGGATTAAAAAACCACAATATAAATTTAATGAAAATCAAATGCTATTTGTTTATTCATTTATTTATAGTAATATTTCAGATATAAAAATAAAAATAGAAATTGTTAGAATGATACTTGATAATATAAATCAATTTGGAATATCTACATGTGGAGCTGTTGCTTTCAATGATGATATTAAATCAAAAGTAAAATTTTTGTTTGAGAATTATATTGATTATGTTAAATCTGTTGGATTATCTGCATATATCATCCAAAATCAAAATTCATTTAATAAATTATATATGCTTTTTGATTATCTAGTAAATATTCCTGCTGTAAAGAAATCACTACAAACATGTAATTTTAATTCATTGGAAGAAGTGATCTCTATTAAGAATATAATTGAAATAACATTCAGGAAACAATCTTTGTCAGATATAGATTTGTTAATGAAATCAGCTAATTCATCAATTAATAACTCTGGTATAGAATTACTTGCAATAATTGTTCAAGATATAATAAATAATGGCAAAAGTATTTCTGATAATCAATTTTCTTTTGAAATATTACGAAGAGTAAATCAAAAAAGAGAATTTGCGTTTAATTATCTTTTATATTTAATTAAGATTAATTCTGGAACTGAAGAATTTCTTAAAATATATATTAACTCAGAGGATAACGAAAGAAACTTTTTTAATGTATTTGAGAATGAAAAGAAACAATTATTAATAGAATTTTGCAAGAAAAAAGATGCATATAGATTTATGAATCAACCTCTAAATATAAAAAGTATAAAAGAATACTTCGAAAAATACTACATTAAAGGTTCAGATACAGGTGTTTTTGTAATACGTTTAGGTGAATATCTTTATTCTATACAACAAGAAAAAAGGATTAATGAATGTATAACACTTATTGATACATTTAAATATCCGTCTGATATAAATAAATCATTAATAATTGCTATTAATAATGTTATACTTGAGGCAATATTTTCTTTAAAGTATGAAATAATAGATGATTTATTATTAAGAAAACCTGATATATTTAACAGAATTAAAGATACATATTTTACAATAATAAATAATGGCGGGAATTCAAAACAACATATTATTGAAGTAATCAATATTTCACTTTGCGGACAGATATTGTTAAAGTATGATTTTAAAGAAAATAATCAAAACATTATCTCATTTTTTAGCAAGCCAAATGAGGATGCGATAAAAATTGCAGCATATATGGAAAAAATACAAACAAGTAAGAGTATTGATACTTTTATTGATTATTATTTTATGCAAATTGTAAATATTTTTATTTTTGGTGCTACTATAGGTCAATATGATTATAATGGAGTTTTGGAAAAAGCATTTGGAAAAATAATAGAAAAGGGAAATATTGAAAAACTTACTGATATTATCATCTCAGGGATGAAACAAACCAGAACTAATTCGATTATGTTCATCTTGTTTATTTTCAGGAAATATTTAGCATTAAATAAAAATAATTTAGATAAAAAATATGGAGAAATATCTGAGAAATATTTTGAAAAAATATCATCAGGAGATAGAAAAAAGATCTTTATAGGATTAATTGAAAAGGCTAATGAAAAAGAAGTCCAGCAATTTGAAAAATATTTTGATGAATTCAACAAGAAACATAAAAGTGGTTTTTTTGATTCATTGTTTGGTAAAAAATGAAATATGGAAATATTATTAGAAATGGAGGTAATAATTAATGGAATCAAAGAAACTTGCACTACTCATAGTGATCGTTGTGATAAGTTTATCATTATGGGGTATCTGTTTATATAATGCTTGGCTTAAAGAGATAATTGTATTTGGATACAACACATATGATAGTATGCTCAATGGAAGAAAAACTACTATTTCTTCAAATGAAAATATTACTAATATTAAATACGGTGAATTTGCATATAAACTTTTAACAAATATTATTATTCCCAATAATATATCAACAATTGAAGATAATGCATTTAAAGGAAATAAGTTAACATGTATTACTATTGGAAAAAATGTATCACTTGAGAGAAATTCTGTAGGCTCAGGATTTGAAAATACTTATAACAGAAACAACAAAGAAGCAGGAACTTATACCAGAACTGATCATAAAAGTACAGATTGGATTATTTGGGATGGTGATTTTAGTTATAGAAATACTGGAGGAAATATAACAATAACTGGTTATAAAGGATATGGTACAGTAAATATTCCAGACAGTATACTTGGAAATACAGTTACTGTTATTGGTGATAATGCTTTTAGAGATAAAAGAATTACAAGTGTTACAATACCAAACAGTGTTACAATGATAGGAAGAGAAGCATTCAGAAATAATCAAATATCAACATTAACTATTGGTACTGGAGTCACATCTATCGGAAATAATGCATTTGATGAAAATTCACTAACAAGAGTTGTAATACCAAATAGTGTTACTAATATTGGAAATGAAGCATTTTGTTGCAATCAAATATCAAATCTAACTATTGGTAATAGAGTTTCATCAATTGGTCAAGGTGCTTTTGGTGCTGGAGCAAAAGGAAGAGGACAATTAACGAGTATATTTCTACCAAATAGTGTTACAAATATCGGAGTTAATGCATTTAATAAACATCCATTGACAAGAGTTAGTATTGGTGCAAATGTAACATTAGGAAGCAGTAGTAACAATCATGGAGTTCTTGGAGAAGCGACAGGATTTAATACAGCATATTCAAATCAAAATAGAAGAGCTGGAATATATACCAGACCAAATGCACAAAGTAGTCAATGGTCAAGGACTGCAAGGTAAATTAAACATGAAAACAATTGAAGACTATAATCTAGAAATACAACAAAATCCTGATAATGATGATTTATACAGATTACGTGGAATTGAGTATCTAGAACATGAAAACAATACTGATCGTGCATTTATTGATTTCAATAAAGCCATCGAATTAAATCCAAATAATGCAATAGTATATAATAATCGTGGAATTGCTTTTAAGATTATATGTGATTATGATAATGCGATTAAGGACTTTAATAAATCAATACAACTTGATCCAAATTTGGCACATGTATATATAAATCGTGGTCTCGCATATACAAAGAAAGATGAGCGTAATAATGCACTAGCAGACTTCAATAAAGCAATTCAATTAGCTCCAAATGATGAAGATGGATTTATTTGTCGAGCTGATATATATTCTTATTTTGCTTCTATATGTCTATCTGATGAAAAACTAAATGAAGAAAATTTAATCAGAGGAAATGAGTTATTAGATTCAGCATTCTCCGACTTAAATCAAGCAATTCAAATTGAACCAAATAATCCAAATATTTATATAAACATAGGAAGGACATATATAATAAAAAAAGATTATGACAAAGCAATAGATTATTTTAATAAAGCAATTAAAATTGATCCTATGAATGCATACACATATAATGAACGTGGAGATATTCACAGAAGAAAAAAGAATTTTGAACATGCTTTGGCAGATTGTAATCAATCATTACAACTAGACCCTAATTGTGTACCAACATATTTCACTCGTGGTTTATTGTATAGTGATTTAGGTGATTATGCAAAAACAATTGAAGATTTTGAAATTGTATTACGACTTAATCCATATTCCGGCATTGAAGGATTAATTGAAAAAGCAAAGAAATGGTTAAAAGAAGATAAAACTCTATAAGCACCACGATAATTTGACAGTTATGTAATTACTATACTTATACATACAGTTCTAAATCCTTCATCCGTTAAGACCCTTTTGGCACGATTTTTGCATCGAACTTTGCGAACCATGCGCGGGCAAAAATCGCGCCAATCTGCCCACTTGCAGTGGTCAGACCAGGGCAATGGTTCATTATCATTGTATGAAAACATATCTCCCCTAACAAAGCTCAAGTTGTCAAATAAAACAATCTCCACGAATGGGCAGGGGGTGGTTTTATCCCTCAGGAAGTGAAGGGAAGAAACCACCCCCTGCCAGCCTTCGTTGGCAAAATATTAAAGGCGGCGGTTCGGATATTTTTCTTTATCCTTCATGCTTCCCGTTCTGCGAACCGAAGGTTCGAGCAAATGGGAATTATTTCAAATCTGGAGGTTATTTAATGAATAACACAGAAAAGCGGTTCTATACACCGCAGTTTTCGGAAACAGCGTCAGTATCGGTTCGTCGTTTCGCATGGTTTTTAAATAAACCAATGACCCAAGCAGTAGAAAAAATCATTCTACTTCTACCGTTCATCATGGACGGTTCAAAAGTCTGTCAGGCTTGCAAAGACAGCCGTAAATGCGGTACTTGCGCATTTAATGTCAAAAAACTGTCAGAAGATGAACAGTATAAAATTTTAACGGCGCTTTAGCTCTTAAACACCCCTGCCTGTTTTATAGGCAGGGTAAAACATTCAAGGAGTTATCCAGAAATATTTTTGATATTTTCAATAGGGAAAATCCCTTTTGATATAGCCAACCTTAGAACACCAGCCATATTTCGAATTTTAAATTTACTGTAAATATTTGATATATGGTTCCGTATTGTACGATAACTCAGCATTAAAATTGCTGCAGTTTCCTTAACAGTTTTCCCATTAATAGCATATCGAAGTATCTCAATCTCTCGATGAGTAAGATGAGGATCAATTTTGGTAAGGCTGATGTATTCGTTAACATCATCTATTAGGCATGAAGGAATTGATTTTCTTTTCTCAAAAACTGCTTTTATTGATTCTTTTATATCATCATCATTATCCCTTAACGATAGATAACTCCCATTACTCCAGTTAATAAAACGAGCAGCTTCATTAAAAGGTAAGTGAGAAGCCGAAAACAAGACAAATTGCAATTTAGGATATTGCTTGCAGTAATAATTGAGCTTGCCGATTGCTTTCTCACTAAAGAAAATATCCTCGATAAAGACCATAACAGTTTCAGGTTTCCCCGCATACTCAGAAAAATCATATTCTCTTTCCACTAGGCAAAAGAAATAACCTTTTGACACATAATGATCTAAATACTGATACAGCCATTCTTGAACGCTCCGATTATCAGAAGCCACAACGATCATTTTTGAACCTACGCTCTTACTTCCTCTGAAAACGCAAGACGTAGCAAGATTGCCTGTTATTGTTTTAGTAGTAAAAGTTGTATTCATTCGCCGCACCCATCGTTGTTTTGCTTTTGTTGATTTTTTGGACTTGAACTTTTACTCATCATCCACTCTTGAATTTCCAAAGTTGAAAAACGAACAGCCCTCCCTATTTTTTTATACGGGATAAACTTAATTAAAACCCATTTCCGAATTGTCGCAATCGAGAGCTTAAGCAACTGCGCCACTTGCTTCACGTCAAGAAAAATTTCTGTTTCTGTCATAATCAAACCCCTCTCCATGTAATAAATAAACCGTATAAAAATTTAACGGTATATCTAAATCTTAATGAGAGAAATTTATAAAGCTATTTGACAATCATGTAAATCGTAAAATTAACAAGCTGATACAAATAAGAACAAATATATACAAATATGAACATAGATAGTAATAGGGAGTAATAAAGAGAAATTGATTTTTCGTCATTTTTTGTCATTTTTGTCCACAATTTGAACGCATTTTACTCGTCATTTGAAAACAACCAAGCGATTTTTCCCAAAATATACCGAACTGTTTCAGGGTCATCATCTTTAGCGTAGTGGAACATATTTTTAATATGAATAAAAATCCGTCGTTCTTGCTTTGTTCTTTCTTCCTGTTCTCTAAGCTCACGCAATAACGGTTTTAAATTTAGATAGTCAATTGATTCATCTCGCTTAAAAACATTGGCATTTTTCCCTGCCAATCTTCTCAGACTATGCCGTTTTATCCCGAAAGCCTTTTCAATAGGAGCCCAGAACCCACCAGGAACACCTATAGCACTTCCGCAAGAATTTTTAAAATATTCGGCTAAACACGTCTTACTTTTCAGCCATTTACAGTGCGAAGGACTAAGAACCTCTATGTAACCTTCTCTAACAAGCAGTTCAAAATCTTCTGCGAAATTGAAGAGATAATCAAAACATTCACGCAACGCGCCTTCGGGTTTAAATTTTTCAGCCATAATACCCCTAATATAAAAATACGAAAATTTGTAAAGCAATACAAGAATAAAAGTAAATCCAGAAATAAAGAGCAGCTCCCACATGAAGCATTAGCTTCGAAAGCGGGAGACTGTCATCACAAGAAAATTCCGATTAAGCGTGTTTCCGTTTTAATGTTTCTTTTTTATTGGCTGGAACAAAAGAGCGAATATTGCTTTTTACAGGTGGCTTAGTATCTTCGTTCTGCGTTTCCTGTTCAAAAATAGCCGCT
>Ga0209755_10002237_pt1 | contig 27016 bp, 23 predicted proteins | sample TergutCo191P1_FD_187301 | JGI IMG/M metagenome (GOLD analysis project Ga0209755, IMG submission 187301) | Cornitermes sp. P1 segment gut microbial communities from Petit-Saut dam, French Guiana - Co191P1 (SPAdes) (version 2) | ecosystem: Host-associated > Arthropoda: Insects > Digestive system...
CTCTTCTGGAAGCGGGATTATCAATTAAACCTTTTATAATGGTAAGAAAAATAAACAATAAGACAAAAAAAATTACAATAACAAATGGCGTGTATTTTGAGCCAAACAGCGCTTCTGTTATAGAAGAGTATATCGCGATACTGGATGAAGCAGGGCAAAAATTAAAAGGAAATTCTTCTCTTCGCGTAACGCTTCGCGCATATTTCGCTCCTGACGGAAAAGAAAAGCAGGTAAGATACAGTACAGGGGAACCGGCGCTTTCTGCGGCGCGCGCCAACATTTGCGCTGAATATCTGTCACGAAATTATGGCATCGACCCTTCCAGAATAAAAATAGAACATCATGACGCCGGTAGAAATGGCGAATTATATAGATGTGTAGAAATTATTATCAGGTAAACAGGAGAAAAAGATGAAAGCGATTAAAACAGGATTATTAATCATTCTAGCGCTCAGTGTATTAGGATGTAACAATTATTTCCACGATCTTATGCCGCCCAATGGCAACCGCATACTTTCGTTTTCTGTAGAAGGTCAATTAAATAAGGCAATTATTTCTGATGACTCTATTATAACTACTGTAGGGATGGACTGCGAAGTAAACGCTCTAATTCCAAATATTAAAATTTCTCCTAAAGCGACGCTTTTTCCTTTAACTCTTGATTATTTAGAAAGAACTTTTCCCGGCATCGATGTGTTTGAGGCCGCGGTAGAGCTGCATAAAGCGGAGGATTTAGAAGCGTATGTAGAAGATTTAATAAGAAAACATCCCGATTTTAAGGTCCCTGTGTTGGACAGTCCAATTGATTTTTCCGGTCCTGTTAATTTTATTGTTCTGAGCGGACAGGGAAACATAAGGCAGTATAGTGTAAATGTGATAATAGATTCCGGGTTTCCGCATTTAATTAATTTTGGTTTTTATAAATACTATAATCCTGAATTAATAAATGACGCTCTTTCTTTTGTAAATGAAAATAACAAAACTATATATACATCAATATTGTATCCCGTTGAAGTAATTTTAAGTTACGAGTTAATACCTGTATTTGAGATTCTTGGTGACAGAATCGTAATTGACGGCGTTGAAGTACGTTCAGGCACAGATACCGTTAAGTTCGCTCCCGGAACCGGAACGCAGACAAAGACAATTACGGTTTGGCGTGATGATAAATCGCTTGATTACAATTTAACGGGAATTATTAACGAAGACCCGGACAGCGTAAGAAGCATAATAGATTTCCGTTTTAATAAAATAGACAACGCCGGTATTTCTATAAACGCGGTAGCTTCGATAATAAACAATGACGCTCTTGGAACAATTAACGCTCAAGTGTTTTATTCGGGCGCTAAGCCGGAGATTTTAATACCCAAATTTATATCTCCCGGGAATGTAACTGTTAATGGCATTCAGCAAATCTCAGGAAGCAATACTAATAATTTTTCATCTCCTGTTGAGTACCGTGTAGTATCACGTAACAACAAATTTGTAAGAACGTACACGGTAAATGTAGATTTTATAGATATAAATTCGGCTTCGCCTGTAATAAGCGGCTTTAAGTTTTCTTCTGTTTTAAATCATGAACTTGTGCAGGACACTCTGGGAGTAATAAGCGAAGGTTCAGGACAGATAATGGTAACGGCCAAATACTCAGGTTTAACAGCGCCCGAAACACTAATACCTGAATTTTCCGCCACAGGACTTGTGAAAGTATCCGGCGCTGTTCAAACATCAGGTTTTAGCGCTCAGAATTTTTCCAGGCAGGTTAAATACACAGTAACTAACCCGGAAAATTCATTATTAACGCGTGATTATTGGGTACAGGTAAATTTTATTCGCGATACTTCTTCCGATGCCTCTATAACATCGTTTAGTTTTCATCCTGACGAAAACACAGGTTTAAATGAAGTGCTGACAGGGAAGATAGATAACAATGCGGGAAAGATTACGATTTACGCTCCTATTGGTTCCGGTGTAAGCGCCAGAACCATGTATCCTCGTTTTACCTCGGCAGGGCAGGTTAGCGTTAACAATGTTCAGCAGACAAGCGGCGCAAGCGGACAGATTTTTAACACACCTTTAGTTTACAAAGTTGTTTCGGCTAACGGAATAAACTCAAGGGAATATTTAGTTACAGTGCGGGAGCTTCGCAGCACTATTTATGTTGACTTAAACGCACACGGCGAAGGAGACGGTTCTTCATGGAAAGACGCCTTCAGGCATTTAGAAGACGCCTGTCATGCGGCTGCGGAATTTAACGATGATGTTCCAAAAGAAATTTGGATAGCGAAGGGTACTTACAAGCCAAGCTCAACTAGAAACAGATCCGAATATTTCCCCTTGACAGCTAACACAAGTTACATCGGCGGTTTCGCGGGAAACGAAACAAGCAAGAGCGAGCGCAATGCCGCAGCTAATCCTGTTGTGATTTCCGGCGATTTGGGCGGAGGAGTGTATTCGTATAATCTGTTCGGCAGTTTTAACGGTAACTATGCAAGAAATATTAGCGGAGATGTTATTTTTGAGGATATGGCATTTGAAAAAGCGAGAGCTTCTTCCGCAGCGGGAGATCGCCAAAATGGAAGCGCGATTTCTGTTTCTTTAGCGTCAACAGCATATGATTTTAATGTTAAGAACTGTACTTTTAATGATTTTACATCCGTTATTGGCGGAGCAATTTGGTCTGTAAACGGAAAAGTTAATATTACTGATTCTGCATTTATAAAAACAAGCGCAAGCTCAAACGGCGGCGCTATATGCTTAGCAGGAAGCGGTAATGCGCAGTTAAGTAATATAAAAATTAATGACAGTACAGCAGGAGGCTTGGGAGGTGGAATATATACCCAAAAACAAATAAACATTTCCGGTTTAACAATTGATACCGCAATCGCCAACACCGGAGGCGGTATTTACAGCAACCACAGATTGGATATTTCCAATTCAACCATAAGAAAAGCTGATGCCAATCAAAACGGCGGCGGTATTTATATTTCTACGTATGCCGGTTTATTTATTAATGAAATTGTATTTGAAGATTGTATTTCTTACAATGTTGGAGGAGCAATATATAAAGGCGATTCAGTTACCACTCCTACTGTTATTAATAATTCCAAATTTATTAATTGTACTGCCAGAAATTATGGTAATTTTATTTTTAATAATACACAATCTGTATCATTTATAATGGAAGTAATAAACTGTGAATTTACACATACATCTGCACTGCGTTCCGTTGGACAGTTTGATTCATATGAACGCTCAATGTTTGGACGTACCGGGTATTTTGAAGCCTGTACTTTTAATAATTTGGTATCTAACACAACTGATGATTTTTATTTTTTCTCTAATAGATATGTTTCTTCGAGTGGTAGCATCTATACTAATAGCACTTCGATTTTTCATCTTACTTTAAAAGGATGTACTTTTAATCCTAAAAATACAGGAAAATTAGGTTTAGTACAAATGTTAATTAATTCCGGTGATACGGATTATCTGTTAGTGGATAATAATGTCATTAATAATTACAATGGCGAACAAAATCTTTTTTGGTTACAGAAAAATTTTGTTGAGGTTCCCGGTTTATTTAATTTTACAAGAAATAATTATTATAATGGTATATTATTAGATACTGAACAAAAATTTATCGATCTGGGTAAAAACATTTTTGATCTAAGAAGTTCCGCAAGAGTAACACTGGTGCCGTAGAAGGAAGATTTCACACAAAGACGCCAAGGAATTGTAACCAATACTTTGTGTCCTTCGTGCTGAGAACCTGCGGTTCTATGTGTGAGGGTCTTATGCGATTAATTGGTTTGCTTGTGTTTAGATAATAAACTTGGTTATGCAGAAATAAAATTTAATTTCTCACTATAATAAATATTGTTTCAACAATTAATGGTTTTTTTCGCCTTATTGCAGTATTTTTTCCTTGTACTCTCATAGTGAGTGAGAATTATCTGTTTGTAGTAGAACATGTCATAAAACAACAAGGAAAAAGCAAATTTTTTACTTGCTTTCGTGACAAATCAATATTACAATCTAGCTTAGGTCAAGTTCAGTATGTCCGGATGGATAAATACTGTACTTTTTAACACTAGGACTTCATAGGAGGAGCCATGGAAATTACTGATATCAGGGTCCGCAAGGTTACTGGCGGTGGCAAGCCGAAGGCCTATGTAACGGTTACTTTTGACGATTGCTTTGTTGTTCACAATATAAAAATCATAGAGGGTAAAACCGGAGTTTTCATAGCCATGCCCAGCAGGAAGACTCGCGCCGGGGAATACAAGGATGTTGCGCATCCTATTCACCCCGAATTTCGAGCTGAATTACAGAAGCGCATTCTGGACAAATACGAGTCCGGAGACGTGGATGTAACCACAGATGGAGCGGATGACAGTGACTGAGTCGGGTGCGGAGTGATAGTTTTTCACTCCGCATTCCTCAGGAAACCTATTGGGTGTGTCCGAAGATAGTCCTTTTTTAGCGTTAAACCGCTTGATTCTCATGTCAGATTTATGTTAATCTCATACATGGTTGGGATATCGGCAAGTGCCAAGCCATAGGTTTTTACAGCCTGTTGTCCCGCACTCCCCGGTAGTGTAACGGCAGCACAGGAGAATTTGGATCTCCTTGTGGGGGTTCAAGTCCTCCCTGGGGAATTAGGGTTAATCCCGTTTATTTTTTTATTGAGGTAATGTATGAGCAAGGTTGTTTTACAGGCTAAAGATCGTCAAAAATACGGTTCAGCCGAATCCCGCAGGATTAGGAAAAACGGCAGAATTCCCGCCGTAATTTACGGAAGATCGGGTAAATCTGTTTCTATCGATCTGGATTCCACTGAGTTTGTTAAAGGTACAAAAGGTATCTCCGAAAGTACAATCGTAAAGGTTGAGGTAGGAGGCAAGTCCTATGAAGCCTTTGTAAAGGGCACTCAGAGAAATATTATCGACGGTAATATTCTTCATATCGATTTTTACGAAGTAGAAAGCGGTGTTGCACTGCGCGCAAAAGTTTCGCTTATTTTCAACGGAAACCCTGTCGGTGTACGCGAGGGCGGTATGCTCGAAACACCATTGCACGAAATCGAAATTGAATGTCTTCCCAAGGATCTTCCCGAAAGAATCGAAATTGATATTTCCAATCTTAAAGCGAACCAATCCTTGCATGTGCGGGATATTGCTCTTGGTCAGGGAGTACGTCTCCTTTCCAACCCGGATCAAACCGTGGCTCTTGTTAAATTTGCCAAGGCTGAGGCTGCGCCTGCTGCTGAAGCTGCCGCTGCTGATGCAACTGCTGCCGGTGCTGCCGGAGCCGCGCCTGCTGCGGGAGCCGCTGCTGCCGCGCCTGCTGCTGCCGGTGATAAAAAAGCTGCCCCGGCTGACAAGAAATAATTATTTAGTTTGGATGAGATCGGCAAGCTAGAAAATAATGTTTCCTCTTTTTTAAATAACATTCAAAAGGACGCGCCTTTGCTCGCCGCTGTTTCAGGCGGCGCGGATTCCATGGCGATGCTTGCGTCTCTTTGCGCTGTAGCCCCAAAAGAAAAAATTTTCTGCATGCACATTGAACATGGTCTTCGCCCGGCTGAAGAAAGCTGCGGCGATGCGGATTTTGTGCGCGATTTTTGCAAAACTAACGGAATTAAATTCTGCGTTAAGCATATAAAGCCGGGCAGAATTGCGCAAACGGCAAAGCGCAAAGGCATTGGTATCGAAGCTGCCGCGCGTTATTTCAGGCACAGGGCGCTTTCCAAAGCGGCGAAACGCCTTGAACAGCGCAGCGCTGATTGTTCCGGCGCTAAAACTTTAATTTTGCTTGCGCACACAAAGGATGATCTTTTAGAAACGGCTTTAATGCGCGTTTTGCGCGGAGCGGGTCCTGCCGGGCTTGCAGCTATGCGAAGTATTGCAGCAATGCCTCAAAAGCGCGGACGAATTATACGCCCGCTGCTTGCGATAACCCGCGCCGATGTTATCGGTTATTTAAAAGCAAAAAATATTACATGGCGCGAAGACTCGACAAATGCCGACATTCAATTTCTGCGAAATAAAATCAGGCTTATGCTTGTGCCCCTTTTAAATGATGCCTTTCCGTCATGGAAAAGCGGTTTGGCGGCATTAGCCGAAACCCAGTCGCTTGCCGCGGAGTTTATCAGCAGGGAAGCAGATAAAAATATTAAATGGACAGAAGAAGATTTCACACAAAGCCGCAAAGGCACAAAGAACACAAAGAAAGAGAATAAGAAAGAAAGAAATGCTATAAATCTTTCTGCTGATGAAGGCAGCTTTTTTGCTCAGCCTCAGATTGTTAGGGAAGAGGCGGTTTTTCAGGCTATTAATTCTTTGGTGTCTCCGCGTGAGGTTTTTTGTTCAGCAAAGTCTGTAAGACGAGCGGTGGTAAGGCGGTTTTGCGGAGGCAAGATAAACGCCGCAGACCTTGGTTCTGTAAGGCTTAAGCGGGAAAACGGCAGGATAATATTGTCCAAAAAGGAAAAAGAGTACTTTAAACAGGGTTTCTCGCGCCTTATATAACGGAATCAATGCTGGTATATGGCCTAAAAATGACATATAATCTAGGTATATATGTTCGATCCTAATGACAATATGCCGAACAAAGGACCGGTTAAGCCCAAATACCCCGGCGGTTTTACCTTTGTCATTTTTTTTCTGGTGATAGGTCTCTTTCTTACTTACTTATTCAAGGGAGGAGATAACAGTTCATCTGTAATGTTTATTACTTATACCGAATTTTTACGTTTTGCAGAACAGAATCAAATTGAATCTGTTACCATTACTTCAAAAGACACAATTGATATTTTTCTTAAAAAAGGTATGCATTGGAATAATGCATCTCAGTTTAGAACCAATATTCCTTACGAAGACCCGAATCTTATATCAGTTTTAAAAGAAAAGAATATCAATGTTTCGGGCGCGCCTGCAAAAATGGGTCCTACGCGTATAATTTCCGCTATGCTTCCCTGGGTTTTTTTAATTCTGATTATTTTCATGTTATTCAGAAATATGCATGGCGCCGGAATGAGGGGTTTTAACTTTGGGAAGAGCAAGGCAAAGCGTTATCATGACGAAGGAAAAAAGGTCAGCTTTACCGATGTTGCAGGACAGAAGGACGCAAAGTTTGAGCTTGAAGAAGTTGTTGAGTTTTTAAAGAACCCGCAGAAATTTACTAAAATGGGAGCGCGTATTCCAAAAGGCGTGCTTCTTGTAGGTATGCCCGGTACAGGTAAAACTTTAATGGCGCGTTCTGTCGCAGGCGAAGCGGGCGTTGCGTTCTTTCATATGTCCGGCTCTGACTTTGTTGAAATGTTTGTAGGCGTGGGCGCAAGCCGCGTAAGAGACCTTTTTGAACAGGGCAGAAAAAGCGCTCCATGTATAATTTTTATTGACGAACTTGACGCTGTAGGGCGCACGCGCGGTGCGGGCTACGGCGGCGGTCATGACGAGCGCGAACAGACATTAAACCAGCTGTTAGTTGAAATGGACGGTTTTGATTCAAAGGACGGCGTAATAATTTTAGCCGCCACAAACCGCCCTGATGTTTTAGACCCTGCGCTTCTGCGTCCGGGGCGTTTTGACCGCCAGGTTGTTGTGGCAATGCCTGACATAAAAGAGCGCGAAGCGATTTTGCAAATTCATGCCGCGAAAATTCCTTTAGATAAGGAAATCGATCTTACGCGCGTTGCAAGAGCAACTCCGGGCATGAGCGGCGCGGATATCGCAAACCTTGTAAACGAAGCGGCTCTTTTTGCAGCGCGCAAAGACAGAAGCGAAGTGCTTATGTCAGACTTTGAAGAAGCAAGAGACAAGGTGCTGATGGGCGTTGCGCGCAAAACGCTTGTTGTGTCGGATAGAGAGCGCCGCATGACTGCAATTCATGAAGCGGGGCACGCAATCCAGCATTATTTTTTAAAGAACGCAGACCCGCTTCATAAAGTTACGATTGTTCCGCACGGACGCGCTTTGGGTATGTCCATGGCGCTCCCGGAAGAAGACAGCTACAGCCGCACAAAGGGCTGGCTGGAAGATTTTATTTCCATTCTTTACGGCGGCTGGCTTGCCGAAAAACTTTTTTATAACGAGACTACCACAGGAACAAAGAACGATATTAAACAGGCTACAGAACTTGCGCGTAACATGGTCTGCGAGTGGGGTATGGCGGAAGATTTGGGTCCTGTCGCGTACGGTCAGGAAGATGAGCCGATTTTCCTAGGCAAAGAAATTGCGCGTCATAAAGATTATTCAGAAGAAACCGCGCGGCGCATAGACAATGCGGTTAAAGAAATACTTGACCGCTCAAGAGAAAACGCTAAAGGGATTCTTGCAAGCCGAAAAAACGACATAGAAAAACTAGCAGACGCTCTTCTTGTGCGCGAAACCCTAAGCGATGAAGAGGTGCGGAAAATACTGGGACTTCCCCCAAGGGAGGAAGCTGTATGAAGCATATTCCGTGGTTAGTATTCTTTGTATTTATTTGTTTTATTTCTTTAAATTCTTTTGCGCAATCGCAGGATGATTATTTTCCTTTGGACGATTCGGATGCTGCGCAGAAATATATCGATTGGATAAATAAAGCTATCAGCGAAAGGTCTGTGATAGAAATCCAAAATGCTTATAAACGCGCGTTGGATTATGCAGATGTTTCTTCTGATATTTCATATAAGCTTGCGGTTCTTGAATGTGATTTATCCGGAAGCAGAAAAGATGCAGTTAATCATTTGAATAAAGCGATAGAAACAAACCGCTGGAAAATCCATAACGAAAATGAAGCGATGCTTTTAAAAGCGCAGCAGTTAATAGCCATGCGCCATTATTTTGATGCGGTTGCCTGCCTTGATAAAATTGTTCCCAAAGGTGATCAGGCAGGAAACGCCCAAATAAGAGCAGATGCTGCGATGCTGCGTCTTATGGCTTTACGCGCAATGCTTGCCGGATATATCGCAGGCGCAGATCCTGCTCAATTTTTGGCGCAGTTTAGAAGCGAGGTGTTGCTTGCCATGGACAGATTCCCGCGTGATCCCAGACCCTTGCGAATCTTTTTTGAATATGCGCATAACAGAAGACCGGCAGCTTCCGAAATGCCGCCTGGTGATCTTGAGCTTCTTGAGCTTGCTTTAAGACGGCTTCCGTTTTTACTGGAAGCAGATCCGAATCTTGCATGGATGGCGGCTCCCTATATATACGATTTGGAATACGCGCGCCGTCTTACGGGAGCTTACAGAGCGGCAAGTATGCAGCCGAATAAAGGTTCAATTCCAATAGCGTTAAACCTTGGGCTTATTGATGATAACACGGCAATAGAAGAATTATTTTTTATAGCCGAAGGAGATATGCCTGATTTTAATAAAGAAGTAGTTGTTAATACTTATAAATTACTCCGCAGCGAAGAAGGACGGGAATTATTTACGCAAAAATTACATTCGTTATCAGGACGAATTTATAATGATACTGATAATGACGGGTATTTCGACAGCTTTATAAGTTATCATTCCGGCGAATTAGAAATATTTACCATCGATACGGATCAGGATAATTATTTTGAACTAATAATTAATATGAAAGACGGAGTTCCTGATTTTGCGCAGATTTCACAGCAAGATTCGCGTTTTTTGATTTATTGGGAACGATATCCTTCAGTTCAGACTGTCTTAATAGAAAAAAGATTAACTGATACCAAAGACGAGTATACAGAAAAATTTGAAAGCGAACAATTTACCTTTGGTCCTGCAAGTTTCCTGTATGCTCCGGTTAAATTTTCAGAAATCGGCGGCAGCCAAAAGACTTCCGGTCTTTTTTATCCCGAACCGGCGTTTCAGTATATGGAGCTTACCCGTAAGGCTCTTATTTCTTCCTGTTCGAGTATTACGCGTCCAAGCTCAGAAATTGAAAATGCACAGGAAACAATTTATATGAATCGCGGAGTAATTCTGCAGGTTGTTGAAACTTTAAACGAAAAGCAGGTTTCTGTTACCGAGTTTGAAAGAGGGCTGCCTGTAATTCAGCATATCGACCTTGATCTGGACGGCAGAATGGAAACAATACGCCGTTTCCGCCGTCCCCCTCAGAATTATGTGTGGCAGGATTTACTGGATTACCGCAGGCTTGTTGCATCTTCGGAAAGCGATTGGTCGGGAGACGGAAAACACAAGACAAGGGAAGTGTATCAACTTGACGGCTCGGTTGTTTATTCTTTTGATATGGACGGAAGCGGAGAAATGAATTATTCAGAAACCGGAAACAGATGATGAAATATAGGTTAATTATACTTCTTGCGGCAATATTTTTTATTTTCTCATGCCAGAGCGCAGGAAAAACAGAAACAACTTCTTCCAGAACCACAAGCTCAATAAGACTTGAAGATATCAGCAATGAGCTCAAGGAAAATCCTGTCGCAGCTCTTAACCTTATTTATTTTTATAAAGAAACATATTCTGCCTCAAGCGCAGGTACAAACGATAATGAAGACTGGAAAATACTTTCGCAATACGAAGAAGAAGCTGTTAAAAATCTTTCTGCAATGCAGGGAAAAGCAATAGAAGAAGAAAAATGGGACGATGCCCTGTCTTACGGCAGATCTCTTGCCAATATTGGAGTAACTAACGCAAATACCGGAAAGGAAGCGGCTTTTACTCTTGCAAATGCGAAAAAAAAATTACAGGACGGCGATAATCTTGGCGCATTTTTAACGGCAGTAAGAGCGCATGAAATGCAGCCTCTGGATTATCAAAGTGCGCTTTTATTTCTTGAAAAAGCGGTAGCAGGAAGACAGCGCCGCTCTTCTGCTTTCTTTTTAGCCGCCGCTCAAAGCGCAGGAGGCAGAAATATTCCCGCCAATTTACGTGAATACGCATCAGGACGCGATACTGTTTCCGATATGATAAAGGGCGTTGCAACTGTTATTGTAGACAGAGGATACAGAATCGAAAGAGGAATGGGAATTCCTGACAGGGTTTTGGGGTCAGCTTTTTTTGTCGATTCTTCGGGTTTAATGATTACCAATTACCATGTTATTGCAAGCGAGGTTGATCCAAAACGCAAAGGATATTCGCGCATGTATATCCGTTTGGGAGATGCGGCAAGTCCGCGTGTTCCGGCGCGTGTTATCGGATGGGACAAGGCTTTAGATCTTGCACTTATAAAAACAGAAATGGAAACTGAATATGTTTTCTCGCTTGTAGATCGCGTAATTCCGCGCGTCGGCGATACTGTTCTTGCTATCGGTTCTCCTGCCGGTCTGCAGAAAACTGTAACATCAGGAATCGTTTCCGCTCTTGGCAGGCGTTTTTTGCAGATAGGCGATGTTATTCAAATTGATGCCGCCGTTAATCAGGGTAATTCAGGCGGACCTGTTGTAGATAATGAAGGGCGGCTTGTCGGCATTGTTTTTGCCGGTGTTGCGCAGCATCAGGGGCTGAACTTTGCGGTTCCTGCAGAAACTCTTGCTGTCGCGCTTCCTGCAATGATTAAAGGCGGAAGAGCTTCACGCCCCTGGCTTGGTTTAACAATATGCGAAACAATTAACGGAGCCGAAATTATTTATACAGCTCCGACCATGCCTGCTTCGCGGCATAAAGTAAGCGAAGGTTCATTGATAAAAACCATTAACGGAAAAACTATAACAGCTCCTCAGGGAGGATTGATACCTGCAATGCAAATTGCGCTTTTTAACTGCGGTCCCGGTGAGCTTGTCGCAATAGAGACCGCCGTAAAAGACGGAACAGTTAAAAAGCGTGTAATGATGACAGTTATGAGATCTGATCTTCCTCTTTTGGATGCGGCAAAAATTGACAGGCGGGATAGAATAGCAGCTCCCTTATTCGGTATGATTCTTGCGCCGCTGCAGAGCAGTATATTTGCATCGAATTTCCGGGTGGACAAGGTAGTTCGCGGCTCAATAGCGGATGAAGTCGGCATTTCAGAGGATGATCCGGTTTCCATTAACCGCCTGCGGATACTGGAAAACGAAGGTTATGCTGTGCTTGAAATCTCCGTTAAAAAAAGAAGAATGGGTTATCTGGAAACCAGCATGCAGCTTCCTGTCTGGCTGGATTCTCCCGATACACTTTAAACATCTTTACAATTACCGTAATAATTTATTATAATGTGTGTATGGCTGGCAGTTCATCTGAAACCTCAGATTTAAACGGAAAAAAAATCTTAAAAAGTGATATTTTAATTCACTTTATGGGCACAGCAGATGAGCTTAATGCGCATCTGGGGCTTGTTAAAGCAATGATCTCCAATGAAGATGCCTGGCAGGTTTCATGGCATCAATCCGTTAACTTCCTGGAAAAAACTCAAAGAAATATCATGAAGATAATGTCGCATGTTTCTGATACCGAAAATCCAAAATATCAATTTACTAATAATGATGTCGCGGAATTGGAAAAAGAAATTAAACGGCTTATGGATGCTCTTCCAAGACAGAAAACATTTTCTGTGCCCGGTAAAAATATTATTGAGGCGCAGGTTCAAATAACAAGAACAGTAGCAAGAAGAACAGAACGTGTGTTTGTTTCTGCAAATGAAGATTGCCCGATGAATGAATTTGCGGGAGTGTATTTAAACCGCTTGTCGGATTATCTTTATTTTCTGTCGCAGCAGGAATCATTGATAAACGTCAATTTCATAAATCAAATTACCGGAATATAAATCGTAAACCCTTCTTTTAAAACAGGAAGGGACAGTAATATTTTTTACTTTTTCTTCTTTGAATTCATCTGTAATAATAATTACTCTGATAAATAAATACTGCGAAGCAAGTTTTCTTGTTTCGTTCTCTGTTCGCAGCCAAATGACCCTGTTAAGGTTAGGAGTCTGCGGCCAGATATTCGCAATAAAAAATGTCATTAAGGCATTTTCGTAAGTATCATTAAAATCAGCATTGGGAGCCATATGCCCTCTGTCGTAGCCGGAACGCGTAAAATCGTTGTTATGGGGCAGAGTATAGCCGTGTTTCTCCAGCAGTTTTAAAAGCGTTCCGCCGTCTCTGTCCTGTGTAAAAGGAACAGAAGGACGTTTAGTCCCTGATGCTTCGGCGCGTTCTTTCGTGAGTATGTATTCGATAATATGCGGACCGTAATTAATTGCATCGTAGCAGCCCTTGTAGAGAATTTCATTTTCGTTATTGGAAACAGAAAAATCAAAATGCCCTTCTTTATCGCACGCAAAGGCTGAAAAAGCAGAAATAAAAAATAAGAGATAAAAAATAACAGAGCTTTTATTCTTAACTAATTTCATTTAAAAAATCTTTAAGAGCAGAAACATCCGCAGGGATTGTTTTTGCATGAGCCGTTCTTTCCATTGCACGGGAAAGCGAAGCAGGCACAGGCGGAGAACCGGCGAGCGGCTGAACAACTTCGGAAAATTTTGCAGGATGTGCAGTGCATAGTATTCCAATTGCGCCTGCTTCAATTTTATTTTCCGCTTGAAGTTTTTCTGTTCCTTTCCAGCCTACTGCGCTGTGCGGGCAGAGGAAATATCCTGTTTGTTCGTAAACGCGTTTTATTGTTTCGCGTGTTTCATCATCTGTTACATGAACGCCGGTCATTATCTGCCGCATTTCATCCAGAGTAAAATGCGCGGACATCCGCTCAAAATTGCTGGGCGCGCCCACATCCATTGCATTGGAAATAGTCGCCTGAGAATCCCGCGCCTTGTATTCGCCCGAATTTAAATAATCAGGAACAGTTTTATTCATATTTGTTGCCGCAATAAATCGGCGGATGGGCGCGCCCATCTTCATTGCGTAAAGCCCGGCAGTCAAATTGCCGAAGTTCCCCGACGGCACACAAAGCGTAACCGGCATACCTTTCCGTGGAGTTTGCGTTACCCGATTTGATAATGTTCGCTCAGTTTGCGAAGCAAACTGAGAAGGTTGACCAGTCAGACTTGTCTGACTGGTCAACCTAGGGGTAGCTTCACCGTCAGGATCTGTTTTCCCTGCGAATGCTTTGCCTGCTGCTGCAGAGTAATATACGATCTGCGGAATTAATCTGCTGATATTAATTGAGTTAGCGGACGAAAGCGCCGTTTTCTTTTTTAAACTTTCATCTGCAAGCGCGGCTTTTACCAATCGCTGACAATCGTCAAAACTGCCTTCTACGGCAAGGGCGCTTATATTTTTACCAAGCCCTGCAATTTGCTTCTCCTGCAAAGGCGTTACGCGTCCTTTGGGATACAATACAGTAACAGAGATACCTTCAACATTAAAAAAACCGTCGGCAACAGCGCCTCCTGTATCTCCCGAAGTTGCCACAAGTATTCTTAGCGGACGATCTTCGCCGCGGCGCAGGTAAGAAAAAGCTCTCGCCATAAAGCGGGCGCCGAAATCCTTAAATGCTGCGGTTGGACCGTGAAAAAGTTCAGCCGTAAAACGATCTGCAACAGCGACAAAAGGCGCTGTAAAGGTAAAAGCTGAATGAACAATATCGGATAACGCACTGTTCGGGATTTCTCCCTGAACATAAGGTTTTATTGTTTCCAAGGCAATATCACAAAAATTCATCGAATCCAGCGATGATTTTACATTTGCCGGATACTGAGGGATTTCCTCAGGCACAAAAAGACCGCCGTCTGGAGCAAGACCTGTAAGAGCCGCCGCCGCAAAATTAGCTTTATTATTATTATTTCTTGTACTATAGTAAAACATATTTAATATTAGCATAAAGATATAATTGACATAAAGGGGCTTAATGTATAATATTTACAATAAGGAGCAAAAGTGGCGAAAGAAGAGGCAATTGAAGTAGAAGGCATAGTCAGGGAAGCCCTTCCCAATACCATGTTCCGTGTGGAACTGGATAATCAAAACGGGCATTTAATTTTAGCCCATCTTTCCGGCAAAATGAGAAAGCACTATATCCGTATTGTTCCGGGAGATCGTGTCAGAGTTGCTCTTTCTCCTTACGATTTAAGCAGAGGCCGAATTATTTACCGCGAAAGATAAACACTAATATTTAATTGAGGTTTTTATGGCAGATGTAGTCTATGTTGATCTTGAAGACGGCTCAAAAAGGGTAATGAACAACACAAAGCTCTTTGTTAAACTGCTTGGTAAATTCAAGGATGATCAATCTATAAAAGAAGTTGATGATGCGCTTGCCGCAGGAGATATGGCAAGAGCTCAAATTGCAGCTCATACAATTAAAGGTCTTACTGCCAATCTTTCTCTTATGGAATTAAATAAACAATGTATAGAAATGGAAGTTCAGATTAAAGCCGGTAAAGTTCCAACTGAGCAGCTTGCTTTGGTTAAGGATGTTTATGCAAAAACAATAGCTGAAGTTGATAGGGTTATAAGTCAAAATGCATGATAATAAACAAACCGTACTGGTTGTTGACGATGTTGAAGCTAACGCAATGATTCTCGAAGAAATACTAAAAGATGACTATAATATTATTACTGCATCCAACGGCAAAGAAGCGTTAAAAAAACTCGATGTAACCGATCCTCTTCCCAAGATTTTACTGCTTGATGTTAATATGCCTCATATGAACGGGCGTGAATTATTTGAAATTATTAAAGCAGACAAGAATTTTCAGCGTATTCCGGTAATTTTTATTACCATAGAAAACGATTCCGAAACAGAGCTTCTGGAAGCCGGAGCTGTTGATTTTATTAATAAACCTTTCCAGCCGCAGATTGTTAAACTGCGTGTAAGAAACCAAATCCAGCTTAAGAATTACAGCGACAATCTGGAAGGAATGGTTGCCGAGAAAACTGCAGAAGCAACCAAAACTCTGGAAAATGCGCTGCAGGGTCTTGCAAACGTAATTGAACACCGCGATTTAGAATCAGGCGAACATGTAAAGAGAACACAATTGTTTGTAAAAGCATTAACCGATTATTTAATAGAATCAAATTCCGTTTATGCGGAAGAATTAATAGGGTTGAAGCCTGATATTATAATGAGATCGATGGCTCTCCATGATGTAGGTAAAATTGCAATCCCCGATAAAATCCTTCTTAAACCCGGCAAGCTTGATCCTGATGAATACGATATAATGAAAACCCACACAACCCGCGGCATGGAAATTATACATGAGCTTGGAGATGTTAATTCGTCGCTTTATCTTAAACATTGCGAAGATATTTGCTACGGTCATCACGAACGATGGGACGGCAACGGGTATCCGCGCAAATTAAAAGCCGAAGAGATTCCGCTGCCTGCGCGTCTTGCCGCTTTAGCTGACGTTTACGATGCTTTGGTATGCGCGCGCGTTTACAAATCCGCGCTGCCGTATGAAGAAGCCATGAAAATAATCACCGACGGAAGAGGCACCCAGTTTGACCCGATTATCACTGACGCTGTCGTGAAGATTCAGGAAGAGTTCAAGGCAATTTCGCAAAAATACCAGTAATAGATTTTAATGCATACCTGATAAAAACCCTGGAAGTGGCGGGAGTCGAACCCGCGTCCCAATACGCGAAACATAGACGTCTACAGATTTAGCCGTTTATTAAGCAATTTCTTGCATGTCGGGGCAGACTTGGCTAAACAGCGCGCGGTCTGCCCTTATTCCGGGAAATCTCGCCATGCCGTCTCCGGAAGCGGCGGAATGACCAGCTCTGATTGCGACGCGGAAGCTGTTCCTCAGAGCGGCGGAACAGTTCCACGCGATTACGCAGCTAAGGCGTATTCGTAACTGTCAGTTTTGGCAGTTAAATTTTTGCCCAATCAGGAGATGAGCGCTCCATCTGCAGTCTATACCCCGAAGACGTACCAGTCGAAACCGGTGCACTCCCGAAATACTAACAGCATTATACCTCAATTTAAGCAAGGATTCAAGAAATAAATTTGCTAAATTCGCACCTAAATGCTATAATGAAACTATTATGTCCGATTCCCCACCGCACCCCTTACAGGTTTTGACCGAGGATGAAGAGCGGCTTGTAAAAGATAGTGAAGTTTGGCTTAATGAGAAAAACTCACAAGACTATGTTTTAATGCACGAGAGGTTCAGGCGGCTGCGTAATTTGGGAGCAGCTGTATTTGATTACCCCTCAATAAGAGACACAAAGTTTGTCAGGGATATACTTATAAACGAGCATCAGCTCGCTGAATCGCTTTTATTCTTCTCGGCAGCGAACCATCAGCTTAGAACACCTGCAAAAGTGGCGGCTCTTCGCAGCTTTCTTGTGGCAAAATTCCATGCTTTTTCGCTGCTTTCAAATTTAACCGCAAAAAATGATGCACTTCATGTCGAGGCTAAAAGTATTTCGCTTTCAGTTGTGTTTACACTGATGGCGGAAGATGTATATTTTTCCTGTTTGGATGACCCAAGTTTTTCCAGTGTCACAAAATCCAAACTAGCCAATGACCTTATAAATCTCTGGGACAGCGGTACTGATAAACGCAGTATTCATCACCTTATGTCTCTTTCATCACTCTGGAAGGCAAGAGATTCGGCGCCTCCCAGTTTCGGAACAATGGACGGTAACACAGAGCTTTTAAGGATTTCTATCGATATGGGAATAGAAACCGAATGGGAAGATTTTTTAAAAGAAGAATCTACCACAAGCGAAACCAAATGGGCTTTGGAGGAATTTCTTTTTGGTCTTTCTTACGAAGAAATACTGCAAATCAGGAGCAGGCTGAATAAATACGGAATTAATGCCGTCGGGCATGAAGAAGTGCGTTCGTATCTGGATTCCCTGCCTGTTTATTCAATTGTGGACGGTCATGATCCGCGGGCAATTTATGACTTTTTTATTGAAAGACGGGATGCTTGCACTTTGCGAAAAAAGGTAAAAGCGCCCGGTCCGCTGCATACCCTGGAAGAGATATATCTAAAATACCGGATTATTCTGGAATCGCACTAATGGAGCATAGAGATATAAAATGAGTGATTATAAAAGACCAAGCTGGGATGAATATTTCATGGAAGTCTGCGAGGCAATTTCCAAGAGGGCAACCTGCGACCGCGGACGTTCCGGCTGTGTTATTGCCAAAGACAAGCAGCTCCTTGTTACAGGTTATGTAGGCGCTCCTGCCGGTCTTCCTCATTGCGATGATGCAGGGCATCAATTTAAAAAAATGCTGCATGAAGACGGCAAGGAAACAACCCACTGCGTTAGAACTGTACATGCCGAGCAAAATGCAATTTGTCAGGCGGCTAAACGCGGCATCTCAATTGACGGAGCGACGCTTTATTGCCGGATGACACCATGCCGTACCTGCGCCATGCTGATAATCAACTGCGGTATAAAACGCGTAGTTTGCCAGCGCCGTTACCAGGACAGCGTGGATTCCCTTTCCATGTTTGAAAAAGCCGGTGTTTTAATTGAACATCTGCACGATGAGATGCAAAAATATTAATTATTCCGGGTAATCTGTAACTTTATCCTTAAAATTTCATTATACTTACGGTTTTCGGTTTCTTTTTTATGCGGAAATGCTGAATTTCTGCCGATAAATGAAGAGCCGTGAAGTTTTTACAGCTTTTTTTAACTTTTTTTTCTTTAGCAAGCCTCCTTTCCTCCGGAGCGCTTTTTGCTGAGGATCTGATCCATGTGGTCGGAAAGGGAGATACGATTTATTCTATCTCCCGGCTTTTTCAAGTAACTCCGGATGAGCTGATGCGTGCAAATGGTATTGCAGACCCTTCCAAACTTAGCGTTGGAAAGAAACTGGTTATACCCGCTTCTTCGGATTCAACTATATCTGTTTCGACGCCTGTAAGCCAAACGCCTCTTGTGAACTACAGGGCGGAAAAAGGCGACACATTTTACAGTATTGCCCGAAAACACGGCATTACTGTAGAAAAGCTGCAGGAGATTAATAAGTTTTCTTCCAGTTATGTGCTAAAGGTAGGCGATGTAATCAAGGTGCCGGGCAAGAGCGGTACGTCTTCAACTGCAGCCGCTGTTAAGCCGCCCGCTTCTTCAGGAAGCTCAGGCAGCTCCAAAACCGATAGTTCTGCATATTCTTTACGCTGGCCTGTTACACCCAAGGTGATTTCTTACATGAGCGGACAGATGGGCGTTGTTGTTGAAGGTCAGCGGCTTGAGGCTGTAAAAAGCCTTACTCAGGGAAATGTTGTTTCTGCAGGTCCATGGCGAAAATTCGGCAGAGTAGTAATTGTAGAAACATCAGGCGGATATTATTACATGTACGGCGGATGCGAGACCATAACAGTTAATGTTGGCGACAGGATAACGCCGGGAATGGAATTGGGAAGATTGGGGGTAAACTCTGTTTCAGAAAAGCCTCAATTATTTTTTATGGTTTTTCGTAATGACATACCTGTTGATCCTGCATTAGCACCCAGAGCAGGAAACTTAGGAACATAAGGAGAAAAAATGGAAGTAAGTGTAGAAAAAACGAGTAAGCGTCTTGGTTCCTGCAGGGAACCCAGTACTCGCAGAGAATCATCCAAGAAGATTTTAGACAAAACTCACAAAAGAGCTAAAGCACAAAAAGAGTCTGATCCTTTGGCGCTGTATTTCAGGCAAATATCCAGATTTCCTCTTCTGACAATACAGGAAGAACAGAATATCGGCGAAAAAATTATCAATTTGCGGGCAAAGATAAAAGATTTAGACAACGACAAGAAGAAAAGTAAAGAAGCTGATGTTTCGTCGGAAAAGACGGCATTGGAAGGCACTCTTTTGCATTACAAAAATATCATGATAAATTCCAATCTGCGCCTTGTTGTGTCTATCGCGAAAAATTATCAGCACCGCGGTCTTTCCCTTTTGGATTTAATTGACGAAGGAAATATCGGTCTTATAGAGGCTGTTGAACGTTTTGATTACACAAGAGGCTGCCGTTTTTCAACATACGGCACATGGTGGATAAGACAGGCGATTATAAAAAGTATTGCAGACAAGGGACGCGTTATCCGCATACCGATACACATGCTTAACACTATTAAAAAGTGTTACTATGTTGCAAAGCAGCTTACGCAGGATTTGGGACGCGATCCCAACGATGATGAATTGTCGGAATATCTGGGCGTTCCTGTTTCAAAAGTAAAAGAAATCGTAAAATTATCGCAGGAAACCACAAGCCTTGATACTATCGTAGACGACGGAAACATTACGCGCCTTGCAGACTTAATTAAAGATGATACAAGGGCAGAACCTTTTGAAATGGTTTTTTCCATGACATTGCAGGAAACAATGGGCGGAATTTTATCTCAGTTATCAGAAAGGGAAATGAAAATTATTCAGCTTCGCTTTGGACTAACGGGAGAGAATCCGCTTACTCTGGAAGAAACCGGAAAATATTTAGGGATCACCCGCGAAAGAGTGCGCCAGATTCAGGAAAAGGCAATCTGGAAACTGAGAACACTGCACGAGCTTCGCGAACTAAAAGAAAACACATGATAAATAAGAAATAAGAGATAAGAAATAAGAAATAAAGAATTAGAAATTAAAGAGACTTAAAATGAAAAAAGGGATTAGGCATCGCTCCTAATCCCTTTCTATTTTTAATCGTTTCTCTGAGGTTTGCTTTTTATCCGATTTGCGCGATTGGCTGCTTGGATGTTACCTGCGCTCCTGTTTGAACCAGGAAGTGTACCCTGCCTGCCGCATTGGCTTTAATCTCAAGCTCCATTTTCATGGATTCTAAAATTATGATTGTTTCGCCTTGTTTTATTTCCTGTCCTTCCTGCGCAATAAAGCGAAGAACTGTTCCCGCTACAGGAGCCGGAACTGTCTCACCGCCTGAAGGCGCTGCTGCAGGAGCCGGGGCTGCCGCAGCAGCCGGAGCCGCAACGGGAGCAGGTGCCGCGCCCGCAACTCCGCCGATTTCAGCTATAGGTATCTTTGCTGTAACCTGAGTTCCTGTCGGAACAAGGAAATGCAATTTACCTGCAGCGGTCGATTTAATTTCAAGCTCCATTTTCATGGACTCCAGGATCATTACTGTTTCGCCTGATTTTATATCTTGTCCTTCCTGTGCAACATAGCGAAGTACAGTTCCTGCTACAGGAGCCAGAATTGATACTGTGCCTGTTCCGCCGGATGGCGCTGCTGCCGGAGCGGAAGCTGCTCCTGAAGAAGGCGCAACTGCAACAGTGCCTGCAGGAGCGACAACAACATCATAATTCGCGCCGTTTACATTTACGGAATAACGCGCTGCCTGACCTGCTGCTGCAGGAGCAGAAGCTGCAGATGCTGCTTCTGGTTTAAATACAACAGGACCGTCTGCGCGTTTCTTAAAGAAGTCCGGGGCAACCTTCGGGAACATTGCGTATGTGAGTACATCTTCAGGTGTTACAGAGCTTGTGCCTAAAAGTTTTTTGGCTTCTTCTTCGAGTTTTGAATATTCAGCAGGAATATCATCCGCAGGGCGGTGTGTAATTTCTTTTTCCATTTTAAGAGCGTCAAGCGCTTTCTTAACAAGGTCTGCATTCTTTGGAGCAGGGCAGGCGCCGTATTTACCGGCAACCAAATCCTGGAACTCGCCTGAAAGTTTGTTATAGCGTCCGAACAGTACGTTAAACACCGCCTGTGTTCCGACAATCTGGCTTGTGGGTGTTACAAGCGGCGGATAGCCTGAGTCTTTCTGAACAACAGCAATTTCTTTAAGAACGTCGTCGATCTTATCCGAAGCACCCTGCTCTTTAAGCTGGCTTTCGAGGTTACTTAACATTCCGCCTGGAACCTGACTTACAAGGATGCGGGTATCCGCGCCAAGGAAGCTCGATTCGAATTTTTTATAGTTGTTGCGCACTTCGCGGAAATAAGCCGCGATTTCGAGTAACAGGTTTGTATCAAGCCCTGTGTCGTACTCAGTGCCTTTAAAAATTTCTACCATTGTTTCTGTCGGGCTGTGGCTTGTTCCCATCGACATTGAAGAAATTGTTGTGTCTAAAATTTCCGCTCCGGCTTCGGCGCACTTTGTAAGTGTCGCTACGGACATACCTGTTGTCGCGTGGGTGTGGATTTCGATAGGAAGACTTGATACTTTCTTGATCGCTTTTACAAGCTCGTAGCCTTCGTAGGGTTTTAAAAGCCCTGACATGTCTTTAATACAAATTGAATCTGCGCCGATATCAACAAGCTGTTTTGCAAACTCGGCATATTTTTCGATTGTATGGAAAGGCGTAACCGCATAGGAAATTGTCGCCTGAATGTGCTTGCCGGTTTTTTTTGCGGCTTCTGTAGCGGCTTTAAAATTGCGCGGATCGTTACAAGCGTCAAAAATACGGAAAATATCAACGCCGTCTTTTGCGGCATATTCAACGAATTTAGCGACTACATCGTCTGCATAATGGCGGTAACCTAAAAGGTTCTGACCGCGCAGAAGCATCATTATTGGAGTCTTGGGCAGTTTCTTTTTAAGGTTTTTAAGTCTTTCCCAGGGGTCTTCATTTAAGAACCTGATGCAGGAGTCGAATGTGGCTCCGCCCCAGGCTTCAAGCGCGTAAAAGCCTGCTTTATCAAGCTTATCGCAAATAGGAAGCATATCCGCTGTAACCATGCGGGTAGCAAACAACGACTGGTGAGCATCACGCAGTACTAAATCGGTTAATTTAACTTTTGGCATTTTTTTCCTTCCTTAAAAATTATTTCTTTCTGTATTCGGTAACAGCGGCGGTAATAGCTGCCGTAACTGCAGGGTTATTTCCGCTTCTCGGGCTTGCAGAGATGACGTGCTGTACATTTTTATCACCAGCCGCTTTCCCGGCTGTTCCAATTCTGGTAATCATAATTACCCACAAAATAAATAAAGCGCCCATTCCTGCGAGGTTTAAATATGCGCCTTCGTTAATCATTTCCATTAGTGTCATAGAGTCCTCCAGATGATTTTATATTATCGAAAAAAAGGCTTTTTTTCAAGTGCCTATTTCAGTTTCTTGCGTAATTTCCGGCGTTGATTGCGTTCTTTTGCCATTTCTTTCATTTCTGTGCTTGAAAGTTCAGTTTTCTCATCTTCCTTTGACTGGTAAATACGCACCGGCTCCTTGTTCGGCAGGCGCGATGCTATTATCAGCCAGGTAATGCCGAAAAGAACCATTAAAAAGCATAAAATTTGTCCTGTCGAGAAACTAAGCAGAGGATGCGCGTAAGCTGCGGGAAGCGTTGTTTTTACTATTTCGAACCGATAACCAATATCTGAATCCGGTTCGCGGAAATATTCGATAATAAAACGGAAAAAGCCGTAGCCCAGGAAGTAAAGCCCGACCAAGAACCCTTTAAAAGGTTTCCTGTTTCTGAAAAACCAAATTAATGCCCACAGAACTATACCTTCAAATAAGGCTTCATATAATTGGGATGGATGGCGGGGAAGATTTACCATTGCGCCTGTAATCGCAGTGCCGGTTTTTTCCGCGATTTCCTGCACCCAGCTCTCGTTTGCGGAAAGAGGCTGCGCATCAGGAAAGACCATTCCAAGCGGACTTGCAGTCGCTCTGCCGTAAAGCTCGGCGTTTATAAAATTGCCAATCCTGCCGAATGTGTATCCAAGAGGGATGCTTGCCGCGAACATGTCGCCAACTTCCCGGAAACTGATTTTTTTTACTTTTGCATAAATGACGATTGCAAGAAGCCCGAAGAATGCGCCTCCGTGATAACTCATTCCCTGCAAACCTGTAAACTGACTGCCCCTAAAAGGCCAGAAAATCAGCCACGGTTGTTTTAGATACATATGACTTGTTTCGTAAATAAGCGTAGAGAACAATCTTGCTCCCACGATCAGCGCTAAAATTCCCCAGGTAAACATGCTTGTAAGGCCGTCATCTGTCATTGGAAAATTTCTTTCTTTTATCTGTTTCCGGTACACAATATATGCCGTTGCAAACGCAAAGATGTACATAAGCCCGTACCAGCGGATTGGAAGACCGGGTATAATTTCCGGTTTTAACCATGAAGGAAAATTAACGGATAACAGCGGCATCCGGCACCTCAGGTAACCTTAAAACCTTGCTGCATTGCTTTTACAAGTTTTAATTTGATTAAATTGTTTTCCCTTTTAATTTTGGAAATTTCAAGCTGCTGTGATTTTACTGTTTCTATCAAGTCGCCCTGACTCATCGCTCCGGAGTGCAGCAACTCTTCGACATAATCCATTTTTGAATCAAAATCGATTTCTGCTTCCAATTCGGCTTCGGTAAAGCTGTCATCTATTTGCTTGTCATCCGGCGTAAAGTTATCTTCCGGTGCTTCCATAATTTTGTCTGCGATACGGTATATTGCCTGCGACAAGACTGACTGAGGTTTGTAAAGAACGATTGGCAGTCTTCCCGAAAGCGCCTTGTCCTGAAGCATGTCGCGGTAAATTATTCCCATGTGCTCGATTCGCAAATCCAGATATTCTTCGCAGGAGCGGCGTATCTTCATTGCAACATCCGCATTTTTCGGTTCGTCAACCATGTTCATAATAAGACGCGGATGAAGCGCGTCCAGGCGTTCTACAAATCTTTCATAGGATACAGGATCGACCTCTTTAATTTCAGGCAGTATTTTTGGAATATAAAGATGACCGGCTCCGTCCTTGCGGATTTTCTCCAAATGCGCGCGCGCCTTTGAACCCTTGGTACAGGAGCTGAACATAAGGCGGTATACCGTATTCTTTAAAAACACATAAGCGTTTAAAACTGCCGTAACTGCGGGCGCTGATACAACAATACCCTGATTAGAAAGTAAAAAGAAATCTAATATAGATTGATGGGTGCCTGCGCCCAAATCGAGAACAAGTATATCTGCTTCATCCTTTAAGGAGAGAAGCTGTTTTACAAGAGCCTTACGCTGAGATGGTGATAAATTTGCGGTTCCGGGGATTTCGTTATCGCCTGGGATAAATCTAAGACCGCGGACATCAGTTTCCGCTATAACATCGGCAAAATTCGATTTTGTGTTGTTAAGGTATGTGCCGATGCCTACCTTAGGCGCATGGTGTCCTAAAACCAAATGCAGGTTCGATGCTCCAAGGTCAAGGTCTGCCAATATAACACGCTTGCCTGCCTGCGCAAAAGAAACTGCCAAATTTGCTGAAACAAGTGATTTTCCCACTCCGCCCTTTCCGCTTGCAATTGGAATGATACGCATTAATTCTCCTCCATGTCAGGCTTAAAAATATATTTAAAAATCAAAATAGCCGCGGCAAGAGCAAATAGGTCGCCGCTTAGTATAAACTGGGCAAAGACTGAAGAACGATCCAAACCCTTACCTATTGTAACCTGTATGGAGATAATAGACCAGAGTGCTTCCATGAAAACGCTGATGCATTTTCCCGCTATAAACAAGGGCAAATAGACCTTGTAACGCTCAGTATTCAATAATATAAACAACGCCATGAGGGGGAAGAGAACAGACGGGGCTGAAAAAATCATTCTTGTTAAAAGGCCGTTTTCTGTATTATTTATAATCAAAATAAGCGCAAGAAGCATTATTCTGACACATTCGTATGCAAAAAGCCCAATTTTTAAGATGCGTGTGAAACCCATATATATTGAAAATAATGCGCATATTGAAAATTTACAAGAGGTGCCGGATTATGCACAGCAAAGCCGTGTTGTTGCATTAGAGCAAGGAGGTGCGGCGCCCGTAGGCTGCTGCAAAGCCAGCAAAATTTTTAAACTACTGGAAAATTATATTTTTATATAGTAAAATTATAGAATAGGAGTAATATATGAAATTGAAGTTTATCTATATCCTTGTTATTCTGGCAGTTATTACTGTTGGCTGCGCCCAGCCTCCTGTAGCTGAGATGGATAAAGCAAAGGAAGCGGTTTTTAAAGCTGAAAATGACCCCTATGCTGTTCTTTATGCAAATACATCTTTGGCACGCGCCAGGGAGTCACTTCGCAAAATGCAGGATGAGGCAGATTCCAAGAGATATGCCGCGGCAAAAGCCCATGCGCTTGACGCTATATCGGCAGCTGAGAAAGCCGTAGCTGACGGAAGAGCAGGTTCGCAAAGAGCAGGCGGTCAGACCGACGCTTTGATTACCACCCTTAGAGCGGAAATAGACGAGACTTCAAGAAATATAAACGGAGCCCGCTATTCAAATCTGGCTCTTGATTATGATACATTGGACAGAGGGATTGTTGACGCTTATGCTACCACCGATCTTGCAGAAATTGATCAGGCGGCAGGCAGATTTGATCAAGCCCAGGACAGAGCAAGAATCGTACGTTCCGATCTTGCCGATATAAACAGCAAAGTCGCAAACGCCGTTACCAAACGCAAGAAATAAACGAAATATATCGAATAACACGATTACCGCGCCTGACTTGATTTGGCGCGGTAAAACCGCTTTCAACCCGCAAATCAGAAAATATTACAATTCTCATAAAATTGCATTTATATGGACATGTGTTTTTCCATATGATATACTGTCAATATAAGGTAGAATTATTTGATAATAACTCATTTTAGGAGGGTTTTAATGGAGTGGTTATTTCATTCAAATCGTGTGAAAGTATTGATGTTTGCTTTTGTTTCGGCGCTGCTTTTTGTGTTTGTAACGGGATGTGCAACTGAAAGCAATCGGAGTGTGGCTGTTCAGCAGACACAAGCCACAAAAAAGCTTTATTCCGGTCCCCGTTCGACTATCGCGGTTGGTAATTTTGATAATCGTACCAGTTTCCAGCGTGGAATTTTTTCCGAAGGTGAAGATCGCCTCGGCGGTCAGGCAAAAACCATACTTATTACCCACCTGGCTCAAACGAATCGTTTTACAGTGCTTGATCGTGACAATATGGAACAGCTCAGAAGAGAAGCTCAAATCCGCGGTGAAACCCAGAATTTGATTGGAGCGTCGCATATCATTACCGGTGATGTATCAGAGTTTGGCAGAAAAGAAGTAACCAATAGAGCGCTTTTCGGCGTAATGGGCAGAGGAAAACAACAAGTGGCATACTCAAAAGTAAATCTTAATGTTATTGATATCCGTACTTCAGCGGTTGTTTATACAGCTTCAGGCGCCGGCGAATACGCGCTTAATGATCAGGAAATTCTCGGGTTTGGAAGTACTGCCGGTTATGACTCAACCCTTAACGGTAAGGTGTTGGATCTGGCAATCCGCGAAGCGGTTGACAGGCTT
>Ga0209755_10002238_pt1 | contig 27008 bp, 25 predicted proteins | sample TergutCo191P1_FD_187301 | JGI IMG/M metagenome (GOLD analysis project Ga0209755, IMG submission 187301) | Cornitermes sp. P1 segment gut microbial communities from Petit-Saut dam, French Guiana - Co191P1 (SPAdes) (version 2) | ecosystem: Host-associated > Arthropoda: Insects > Digestive system...
TTTTCTCATTTTATGCACACCATATCGCTCAACACCATTTTTGTCAAGAGTCAAGAGAGGTTTAATATAAAAGTCAATTTTTGCTATAACGAAAGCTACTTTAAACATAACACTTGGTGCGTGTAAGGATGCGTGCGACCACAGTGGACGTAAGGGAGCCGTCTGTGTACACCAGACGACTCCCAAAAGCTGCAAATCTCTCGCAAATCCTTCGTGTGGATTTAATCAGTGGTTACCTAATACTTACAAAACTGCTCGCGGATAGAGTTCATTTCGCTTACGATTTCGTCAACATCAAGAACCATTTCCATCATGCTGACTTGCTCCTCGTAGACGGCTTCGTCTACTGCGCTTTTAACCGCGTCCTCACAAATGTGGTAAACTGCGAGTCCCAACGAGACTCCCGTCAATGGTCCGGCGTAAGTGGGGTCTCCTGCTGTGACTGTCTCTGCGGCAAGACCGGCAGCCTCGCCCTCGGCAGCGCCGATAATGACAATCACATTCTCAGGTCCATACTGCTCAGAGAAATCCTTGACCCTCTTTTGGTTTTCCAGATCCATTGCACCCGCCGCAGTTCAGACGAAGCACTCTGTTGAGGAGAAGACCACATCTGCTCCGGTGGTCTTGAGACATTCCTCGATTGCCGGACCGGGAATCCCGTCGCGGTCGCCGATAATGACTATCTTTTTTCCGTCAAACTTGCTCAAAACGATACCTCCTTTTAGAATGAAAATATAGAACTAACTAAATATTAATAAGTGGAAATCAGCACAGCCGCAAGCGCAAAACGCCCGCTATTTTCTCGCTGCCGAAGTTCTTGTCAAATAGTGCTCTGCCTGTGTCGCTGCGATTGCGCCATCGGCGGCGGCAGTTACAACTTGACGCAAAGACTTTGCCCTAACATCGCCCGCGGCAAACACACCGCGAATGTTAGTCGTCATGTTATCATCAGTTTTGATATATGGTCCGTCCATGCTTAGCTTACCGGCAAAAATCTCCGAATGGGGATCAAAACCAACAAAGACAAAAACGCCGAAAGTCCCGTCATCCTCATCCGCCTTAATGATGCGCGTTTGACCGGTCTTCGTGTCCTGAACTTGCATTGAAGACAAGAGCCCGTCGCCAGAAAGCTCCGTGACAACGGTGTTCCACATAAACTCGATTTTAGGATTCGCAAAAGCCCTCTCTTGAATCGACTTGACTGCTCGCAGCTCATCTCGTCTATGAATGATAGTCACCTTACGGGCAAATCCGGCAATATAAATTGCTTCGTCAACAGCAGCGTCACCGCCGCCAACAACATAAACTTCAAGATCTTCAAAAAATGGGGCGTCACAAGTTGCGCAATATGATACACCCTTGCCGATAAACTCGCGCTCACCGGGGCAACCAATCGGGCGCGGCTGAGCCCCTGTAGCAACAATGACGGCACGTCCCCGATACTCTGATTTTAACCCTTTGAGCAACTTAATATCTCCCTCAAGCTCTGCGTCGGTTATGTTATCGTAGACTTTTTCAGCACCAAAACGTTCGGCTTGCTTAACCATGCGCCCAATTAAGCTCGGTCCGGTATCGCCCTCGATGCCACCGGGATAGTTTTCAATTTCACTCGTAATGACGATCTGACCGCCATCCATTTCTTTTTCAATTATCAAAGTGCTAAGCCTGGAACGACCGGCGTACAGAGCAGCTGATAAACCGGCGGCGCCTGCACCGATAATTAAAACATCGTAAACTTTGGACATCAATTAACTCTCCTAAAAAATAATCAAAATACCTCAAAAATAGTCTGCCCGTCAACTTCGGTACATGCAGCCTCAAGAGCCCTTTCCATAATCTTGCGCCTTTGCAGCTTCTCCTCCGGGGCGCCGAGCGCGGGATTGCCCAGCGGATATGGAATGGCGACAGCGGGAACGATCCGGTTAGCGCCGACTGTCATCGAAATAGGGGTTACTGTGCATACATGCACAACAGGAATCCCGGCACGCTCAATTTCTTTTACCATCGTTGCGCCGCAACGAGTGCATGTCCCTCACGTAGACGTCAAGATTACAACCGAAACGTTGTCTTCCTTTAGTTTTTGTGCAAAATCGGAGGCAAATTGCTTGGAGCTCTTAGTAGAGGTGCCATTACCGACGGTAGTGTAAAATCTATTATATAATCTGCCGATTTTACCCTCTTTTTCAAAATCCCTCATAACATCAACCGGCAGCACACGATCGGCGTCTTGGTTTGCATAGACCGGATCATAGCCTCCGTGAGCTGTTTCAAATGTTTCCGCGGTCAAATCTTCAATACCTGTGATGTCATATTCACCGTATCTGGATGCGCTGGATGACTCAATGCGATCAGGATTGCCCTTTGGCACTATACCGCCTGAGGTAACAAGTGCAACGGTGGCATTTGTTATATCCTTGACGGCGGGATTAGGTGGTACGCGATCGAAATCCGGCATAGGATATTCAGTAACAAAAGGCTTTCCGGCCATTTTGTTTAAGAGCATATCCACCGCTCGCTTTGAGCCGCGCTCTTTTTCAAAGAAGTTTACGCGCGCTCCGCCCGGCAGATACCCTTCCTCAATTGATGCGCCAATCGGCACGCCTGAGGCAAGCTTGAGACCTAATGCCGCCATCTTGGCAACGGCGGCGCGCATACCTGAGGCGCTGCTTCCTGTGGCGATTATCAACAGTTTATCCTTAAACATTTCCGCGCCGGGATTTTCTTCAAACATTCCGGTAATAACGGGAATACCTAGAGTTTTTGAAACTTCAGCGCAGATCGTTCCGCATGCCACGCCGTAACGTCCGGCGTTAAAAGCAGGCCCGGCAATAAATAGGTCGGCGTTGAAATCTCGCATCATATCAATTAGTGTCTTCTTAGCTTCTTCCACATTCTCGTTAAAATAGGAATCGCCGCATACGATTGTCTTGATGATTTCCGCCTTATCGCCAAAAGCCGCCATAAAAGCCGCGCCCGGACCGACCGGACCATCGCGAAGCTCCGGCTTGTGGTCTGCATGTTCTTCACCGCCGATTCCGGCGTAAAACTGATTTATATAATGAACGACTTTTAATTTACTCATAAAACCTTACCTCCCAACATTAGAAAATGTATTCTTGCTACTTGTCAGTAGTATATAAAACAAAGCTAGGTTACAGCAAATGCACAGGTACTGCTGTGAAAACTTGGGCTGTCGGCAAAACATAATGATTGGGAGATTATCTTGCACTTAGCAGATTAAATCCAAGCTCATTAGTTGCGCCGGTAATAGCTTGAAGCTCAACTGTAATGCTTCCGTCGGCATGAATATTATCCGCATAACCGCCTGCAATTTTTTCTGTGTACTCCAGAGTGCCGATTACACGGTCGAGCTTGGGGAGCGTGATTACTTGATTCGAGTTCCCCCCGGTTACGAGAGCGTCGGCACTTGGGTCGGCATCGGCGAGCGACTGCGAAGAACCATCGCGCCCGGCATACTCATTGGTGATAATTACAGAGGGCGTTCCGGTGGCTTCAATTTTTTTGCAATTCATTATCAAATCAGTGTCTGGATTGCCAAAGCCTTCCTGAGATATGATAACACCGTCAAGATCCAAATAATCCACAAGCTTTGCAGTCCAGTCGGACGAACGCATCTTATCGGCAAGGTAGACGTTTTCGTTTGTAATAATCATCGCCGCAAAGTTGAGTGTTTTACCGTGCTCGGCAAAAAGGTCTTCGATAACGGGATTGTTCTGATGGTGATAAGTTGTGTTTTTGTCGCATGCAGAAACGCAGTTCCCGCTCAAAATAGCCCCGTCCATCGTTTCGGTCGGACTGAGCATAGTTGTGATAGATTGCTTCATATCGACCCCATAGACATAGGTGTCATGCAAGAGCCCTTGACTTTGCAGCATCTGCACATAGCCGACACGAGGCAAATCGGGATATTTCTTGCTTCCCTCCATTATTGATGGAAAATCATACACCTTTGTCTCGTCCGGAGTCAGGGAGACGCCCAGTTTGCCCAATTCATATGCGATTTTAAGCCCTGCATGCCGTGCCGCAGACTCATACTCATGTGCGGTCAAACCATCCTTTGGTACGAAATTCACTACAAGATTGACAGTTTTGGAAAACGGAGTATAGTCCGCGCCCAATCCGGTCATATCGATAATGCCTTCCTGAAAACCTACTATTTTTCCAACAGTCACAACCGCGGCGCCTTTAAGAACATGTGTTTTGCCGGAGCCAACCGTGCTGACCTTAGTTATAACTCCGGGAAAGACGTCTCCCGGACCAAGGACCTTGGCTCGCGGCTCGATTACGTCTTTGACAGGCGTTATCCGCACGCTCTCGCCGGGTCTTGCAATCTCAAAGCTGACGTCTGCAAAACGCTGATCCTCCAGCACTATCGATTCAAGCGCTTTTGCACATACATATAAAACTCCGTTGCTTACCTGCGAGCTTTCCGCAAACTGTATATCTCGTATTTTGATATATCCGACTTCCAACTTCAAACCGTAGCCCTCCTTCTTAAAGTGCTATAGAACTCTTTCCAAACTAATACTGCATTATACCGAGCTTTCTATGAGTGATAAATCGACTACTTGCATATCATCGCGGTACTCATCTGCGATTTCTCTTGACTCAAAGCTTTGCGCCTTTAGGATGCACTCGCCAATAATCAGCACCGATTGCAGGTCAAGCTCACCGCTTTTGCCGGAAACAAGCACCGACTTATACAGGGTCTCATTAGGCTTAACACTGCCGGATAAAGGATGAGACAAGAGCGTATGCCCCTTATGTACAAAATCCCTTACGCGCACTAAAACACTAAGCAACGGCGCATCAATATACTCAACACTGAATTTGGCATTAAGCTGCTCCATTGCTCTGGGGTTGTTTGTAACTAGAATATCCATATTGCCACCTGACGACATCTGCTTTATCTATTGTATACCAGCAAATAAAAAAAAACAAGTACTCAAATATTGTATTTCAGTTAATTTTATTGACATAAAAGCAGTTATCATATAAAATTTTCAGGTACTTGACGCACAAATCATGGGAGGCTATTATGCTTAAAAATTCTGAAAAAACAATGGACAAGATCACAGCGCTGTGCAAAGGGAGAGGTTTTGTTTTCGCGGGCAGCGAGATATACGGAGGGCTTGCAAATTCATGGGATTACGGGCCGCTTGGCGTTGAGCTGAAAAACAATGTCAAAAAAACATGGTGGCAGAAATTTGTGCAGGAAAACCCATATAATGTAGGTCAGGACTCCGCAATCCTCATGAACCCGAAAGTCTGGGAGGCGTCCGGTCATGTCGCGACATTTAACGACCCGCTTATCGAATGCAAAGGCTGCAAAATGCGCCACCGCGCGGATAAACTTGTCGAAGACTGGAACGAAGAAAAGAGCATTACGGATGTAATTATAGAAACAATGGACTTAGAAGCACTGTCCGACTACATTCGGGAAAAAGGCGTTTGCTGCCCCCATTGCGGAAAAACGGATTTTACGGATATCAGAAAGTTTAACCTGATGTTCAAAACTTTCCAAGGCGTTAATGAAGACACCGCAGCGCAAATCTATCTGCGTCCGGAAACTGCGCAGGGCATCTTTGTACAATTCAAAAACGTCCAGAGAACAACACGCCGCAAAGTACCGTTCGGTATCTGTCAAATAGGAAAATCATTTAGAAATGAAATAACTCCGGGCAGATTCATATTCCGCACAAGAGAATTCGAGCAGCTTGAACTTGAGTTTTTCTGCAAACCCGGAACGGATTTGGAGTGGTTTGATTACTGGCGGACATTCTGCAAAGACTGGCTGCTCTCGCTCGGTATGCGCGAAGAAAGCATAAAACTGCGCGACCACGCAAAAGAAGAACTCTCACATTATTCAAATGCCACGACAGACTTTGAATTTCTGTTCCCATTCGGCTGGGGTGAGCTATGGGGCGTTGCCGACCGCACGGACTTTGACCTCAAAGCGCACCAGACACATTCCGGCGAGAATATGGAATACTTTGACCCGGAAACCGGAGAAAAATACATTCCATATGTAATTGAGCCGTCCTTGGGCGTTGACAGAATGCTCTTGGCGTTTCTAATAGATGCATACGATGAGGAAGTCGTTGATGCGGAGAAAAACGACATTCGTGTAGTGCTGCGCCTTCATCCGGCACTTGCGCCATACAAATGCGCGGTGCTTCCGCTTTCCAAAAAACTATCTCCCGCGGCAGAAGAAGTTTTTAGAAAAATCACAAAAAAATTCATGGCAGAATTTGATGACAGCGGCTCAATAGGCAAAAGATACAGGCGTCAGGATGAGATTGGCACACCGTTTTGCATTACATATGATTTTGATTCGGAGGATGATAAATGCGTCACCGTGCGCGAAAGAGACACGATGACACAAGAGAGAATTGCGATCGAAGATTTGGAAACATACCTTAGCGAAAAAATGGCTTTTTAGGAGTGATTGTATGGATTTAGTAAAGGACATTAAAGACCTCAAAGTAGTAGCGGAAAGCATCCGGCTGGTAACGCTTCAAACACTGGGGAACATAGGCTTCGGACATGTCGGCGGCGCGATGTCAATCGTTGAAACTCTCGCCGTGCTCTATGCCGAGCAGCTTGAATGTGACCCGCAAAACCCCGATTGGGTTTTAAGAGATAGACTGGTGATGTCAAAAGGTCACGCAGGCCCGGCATTATACGCCACACTATGTCTGAGAGGATTTTTCCCAAAGGAAATGCTGCTTGAACTTAATCAGGGCGGCGGCAGACTTCCCAGCCACTGCGACATGAATAAGACAGTGGGAGTTGATATGACGACAGGCTCTCTGGGGCAGGGCATGTCAACATCGATAGGTATAGCTTTAGGAAGCAGACTGAATGGCGGAAAAAACTATACGTACCTTATACTGGGCGATGGAGAGTGCAATGAAGGACAGGTTTGGGAGGGCGCAATGTTTGCCGCGCACCATAAACTTGGCAAGCTTATAGCCTTTATTGACTGGAACAAGCAGCAACTGGACGGCTACACGAATGACATTTTGGATATGGGCAATATCGAAGAAAAATTCAAAGCTTTCGGCTGGCATACACAAACGGTAAACGGTCATGACATAGGAAAAATCAAAGAGGCGATCATTGAGGCAAAAGGAGTGGACGACAAGCCAAGTGCAATAGTCCTTGACACAATAAAAGGAAAAGGTTGCGGTTTTGCCGAAGGAGTTGAAGCAAACCACCACATGAACTTTACAAAAGAACAAATGGATCAGGCAATAGAGGTTCAAATGAAAAGACTGGAAGAAGCGCGTGTCGCGGCACAAGAAAGTGAGGGGGTATAAATATGTTCACAATAAATGACAGTTTAAAAAAGACCCCGAAGATGATGCGCGAAGTCTACTGCGAAACACTAATCGAGCTGGCGCGGGAAAACCAGGACATAATAGTTCTTGACGCGGATCTCGTAAGCTCATCGGGGATGAAACCTTTTTTCAAAGAGTTTCCTGAAAGGGCGATACAATGCGGTATTGCCGAGGCAAATATGGTCGGCATTTCAGCGGGGCTGTCTTCAATGGGCAAGATTCCGTTTGCGCATTCTTTCGGATGTTTTGCATCGAGACGTGTCTGTGACCAAATAATGATATCGGCCGCGTATGCGCAGCAAAACGTCCGCATCATCGGCTCTGACCCTGGAGTGACTGCGGCTTATAACGGCGGCACACATATGCCTTTTGAGGATATGGGCGTTCTGCGCTCAATACCGGAAATAACTCTTATTGAGCTGACGGACACGACTATGATAAAGGATATTGTAGCCCAGCTCTCTAAACTGTATGGAGTATATTACCTGCGTATGGCAAGAAAGAATGTCATAGCTGTTTATAAAGAAGGCTCAACATTTGAAATAGGGCGCGGAAATACGCTCGCTGACGGTCGCGACGTTACAATCATAGCCAGCGGAATCATGGTTGCGGAAGCGCTCGAAGCTGCGGAGCAACTTAAGGAGGAAGGCGTCTCGGCAAGAGTTGTGGACATGTTTACATGGAAGCCGATAGATACTCAGCTTGTTGAATACTGTGCTGTGACAACCGGCGCGATAGTAACGGCGGAAAATCACAATATAATCGGCGGACTCGGCTCTGCGGTGGCCGAAGCATTAGTTCAGACGCACCCGGTTCCAATCGAAATGGTCGGAGTAAAAGACAGATTCGGGCAAGTTGGCACCGAGGACTTTTTGCGAAAAGAATACGATTTGACGGCAAGCGCAATAGTTGACGCCGCAAAACGAGCAATAATAAGAAAGAAGTAAGCACAACCAAAATAGGAACGTATCAATTCTTTCGTTTGATACGTTCCTTTACCTTGGGAGCTGCTAATTAAATCGCACTCCTTGACTTCATTCTTTAACTGGAATATAATCAAACAAAATTTTCCCGGAGGGAACGCTTATGGATTTTATCACCGCAAAAGAAGCAGCAACATATTGGGGCATTTCTCAGAGGCGTGTCGCAACACTATGTTCAGAGGGGCGAATTGCCGATGCCAAGCTCGTGGGAAATATGTGGTTGATTCCAGCAAGTGCGAGTAAGCCTTCTGATGCAAGAAGAGCAAGGCATCAACCCAAAACACCAGCCCATGTTAAGCCTTTCTTGAAATGGGCTGGCGGCAAAGCGCAAATACTTGGCAATATCAGAATGAAGTACCCGGCAGAGCTAGGAATATCCATCACAAAATATGCTGAACCATTCGTCGGTGGCGGCGCTGTTTTATTTGATATTCTCAGCAACTACCAAATGAGAGAAGTCTATATCAGTGATATTAACCGTGAGCTTATCTTGACATATACAGCCATCAGAAACAATATTGGTGAGCTTATTTCATATCTGAAATATCTCGAAGAATCATACCTTCCGGCAAATGATGAAAAGCGTAGGAACCTCTACTATCAAAACCGCGCGAGATTCAATGTTCTGAAAAAGACCAACGATGAAACACCTGAGCTTGCAGCTCTGTTCATTGCGCTAAACAAGACTTGCTTCAATGGATTGTATAGAGTGAATTCAAAAGGCGAGTTTAACGTGCCGCAGGGTAGCTATAAAAATCCGTGCATTTGCGATGCAGTAAACCTAACTGCAATTTCCGACATACTCCATGGAGTCAAAATCGTGTGTGGCGATTACAGAGAATCTGAGAGATTTCTCGATGAAAGTACATTTGCTTATTTTGATCCGCCGTACAGACCGTTGACTGAATCGTCAAGTTTTACTTCATACACGCAAGATGGCTTTACAGATAAAGAGCAAATTGAACTTGCGAAGTTTATCGATAAAGTGTCGGAGCGTGGTACATATGTTGTAGCAAGTAATAGTGATCCAAAAAACACAGATGACCGAGACTCATTCTTTGATGAACTGTATTCTCGCCATAAAATATTTCGAATCAGTGCAAGCAGAGCCATAAATTCAGTGGGCAATGGGCGAGGGAAAATTAGCGAACTACTCATATCAAGTTATTAAGGCGGTGTAATATGCGGGATTTCAATAATTGGCTTTCAAAATTTAAGGCAAGCATATCCGATTATGGGCACTATGTTGATTTTGACAAGGTTCACAAAAATGTTAGTGCTATCAAAGTAGAGCTTAACATCTTAAACTCTCTCATCGGCTCAAAGGATGTTGAAAACGAGTTTGAGCAGATTATTGTCAAATATCCGGAAACGCTGAAATGTGTTCCGATACTTCTTGCCATACGCGAACGTGAAATTTTCGCCGTTGATAGAGATGGTGAGTTTACGTATAATTTCCGAAACGCTAATTACGGCATTGAGCAGTATAAGATATTCATGCGTAAAACAGGGTTGTTTGACCTCTTGGAGAATCATATACTATCCAACCTACTGGATTATGTTACCGGTGTTGAAACCGGTCTTGACAGCAATGGACGGAAAAATCGCGGTGGTCATCTTATGGAGAACTTGGTTGAATCGTACATACAGAAAGCTGGTTTGATAAAGGATGAATCTTACTTTAAGGAAATGAAAATCGGAGACATTGAATCAATGTGGGGTTTAGATTTGTCTGTCCTTTCTAATCAAGGAAAAACCGTCAAACGATTTGATTATGTTGCAAAAACGGATCGCAGCGTATTTGGTATTGAGACGAACTTCTATACTGGTGGCGGTTCAAAGCTAAACGAAACGGCTCGCAGCTATAAAAATATTGCTGTCGAAACAAAAGCTATCGACGGATTCGAGTTCATGTGGTTGACCGATGGGCGTGGATGGACTTCTGCTCGCAATAACCTTGAAGAAACATTTGACGTTATGGAGCATCTGTATAGTATAGCTGACTTAGAAAACAGCGTATTGAACCGGATTTTTGCATGAAAATAAAAAAATGGGAACCAGATAACTTCGAGCTGGAAATGAATACTGTTTGGAGCTTTCCTGAGCGTGGCAATTGGGCTACTCATGATGCGAAATATCGCGGAAACTGGTCGCCGTACATTCCTAGAAACTTGTTGCTCCGCTACTCGAAAGAAGACGACATGGTGCTTGACCAATTTGCCGGTGGTGGTACAACTCTCGTCGAAGCAAAGCTATTAAACCGCAACATTCTTGGAATAGATATAAATCCTACTGCACTCGAAAGATGCCGTGTAAAAACAGATTTTGAATATCCAAGCGCCGGGAAAGTGTATATAAAACAAGGCAATGCGCGCAAGCTTGACTTTGTGCCTGATGAGAACATTGACTTTATCTGCACACACCCACCATATTCCGACATCATAAAATATAGCGAGGATATCGAAAACGACCTGTCTCACCTCGGAGTTAAGGATTTTATGTCTGCAATGCAAGATGTTTCAAAAGAATCGTACAGAGTTTTGAAAAAAGGATGTTTTTGCGCTATCCTGATGGGCGATACTCGCAAAAAAGGTCATGTTGTGCCGATGAGCTTTGAGATAATGAAGATTTTTGAAGACGCCGGATTTAAAACCAAGGAAATTATCATCAAAGAGCAACATAATTGTAAAGCAACTGGATTTTGGAAAACAAATAGCGTGAAGTATAATTTTTTGCTCTTAGCGCATGAGTATCTATTTGTGTTTAGGAAATGAGGCAGAAAATGCCGTTACCATCAAATGCGCTCAAAAGCGCTGAGCCTCTTACTATTCTCGCAAACAACGTAAACACTTTTTAGCGATGTTGCTGCTGAAGCAAGAGCTTATCAGGCAATGTACAATAGGGGCGAGTACAATGTGCTTTTGCTGCTTATTGCTAAGCTTAAGATAAGACGAAGCTAGAAGATGAAAATAGTCTTGGGGAAGAGCATTAGCGTGGATTCGTGAGAGTGAAGAAATATTTGCATCGTGTTGAATGCAACGCATTGACAAGTTTAAATAAGGAAGGAAGATAACAGGAAATGAATGAGTTAACTGCTGTCAATGAAGCAACCGAAGAAGCTTCAAAAAATATCATAACCGAAGCTGCACATGAGACTGGGGAAGAACCTGATTTTAGTCCCTACTCAACAAATGAAGCAAAAAAGCTTTTCGCTGTGTCCGAAGTCTTTAGGAATAGGATAATGTGCATTAAGAAAACAATAAAGAGGGTTTACCCTGATTTAGCAAGCGAGCGCAGGAAAGCTAGAGAGCAACTCAAAGAAAACATCGCGAGATTTAATGAATCACCTTTAAAAAAATATGAGGAAACGGAACTTGCCCAACTCATAGATATGCTAATAGACTATAGCACACCTTTTGACGATATTTTCATAAGAGGCATGTTCCTAAGTATTTTCAGCGAGCTAGACGCATTTACAGAAAAGTATTTAACCGCATTATTTGAACTAAAACCTGATGCCATTATAGCAAATCAGAAGCCATTCGCTGCAAGTGAAATATTTGATTGTGACAGTATTGAGGATTTCAAAAAGAAAGTAATTCAAAAAGAAATTGACGCCTTAAAAAGAGGAAGCTATATAGAACAAGTTTCTTTCCTTGAGAAAACTTTCAATATAGAAACGCTAAGGAAGTTTTCGAACTGGGGCAAATATGTGGAAATCACACAAAGGAGAAACATAGTAGTGCATAATGATGGTATCATCAGTGAGCAGTATGTAAAGATTTGCGGCAATAACAATGCAAAGTGTGATACTAGAGTGGGACAAAAGCCCAAATTAAGCTATAACTACCTAATGGAGGCAATTTCAATAATTGAAGAAGTCTCAATTAAGCTTACTCAGACACTTTGGCGAAAGTGTTTTCCAGAGGAAGCTTTCATAAAGGAGTTTGACGATATTTTGAATGGTACTATTTTTTCCGTTTTATCTGATGGCGAGTGGAGCTTAGCTAAAGAACTTGGAGAATATGGATATTATACTGCCCGGACGAAGAGCGCTGAGTGTAAGATGATGATACTTGTTAACTATTGCATAGCACTTAATAATTTGGACGAACGGAGCAAAGTTGAAGATTTATTGAGAAATACAGATTTTTCTATAATAGATAAAGAGTTTGTATTAGCAAAGTTCGCGCTCTTAAATGACGTGGAAAACACAATCAAACTTATGACTAAAATTGGAACTGGAGGAACATTTTTCAATAAAGAAACGTATCCAAGCTTTCCATTATTCTCTGAAATCAAAAAAGAGAAGAGCTTCAGAGACACGTACAAAGCGCTCTTTGGCGAAGATATTGATAGAGAGGAGATTAAGGCTAGAATCACAGAAGCTGAAAAGTCGGAAGAAGAGAATCAGGAAATAACATCGGATATGAGCGATAGTGCGAGACTATTAACATGATATCCTGTACAATTAATATCTTTCGGCAACAATTTTTTCCAAAAAACTGATAGTCCAAAGGCATAGCCAATGCAAACAATCAAAACAGTATATCCCCAATTCTCCCAATAGCAGTTTGAAAGCGAAGAATCAGCAAAGATCAAATAATGGGTATTAACAAGTATCGGAAAAGCACTAGTACACAGCACAGTCTAAACAATAAAGCGAAGAGTATGGAATGATTTACAAAGAATCAATAAACCTTTTAAGCCGGACTAATGCTTCCTCGATGTTTTCCATTGAATAGGCATACGAAATCCGCACATGACCTTCACCGGGAGCGCCGAAAGCAGTTCCCGGAACAACAGCCAACTTCTGCTCATATAACAGCCTATTGCAAAAATCCTCAGAAGTCATGCCAAAACGCTTGACAGAAGGGAACAAGTAAAAAGCACCGCGCGCCTCAAAGCAATCCATGCCAATAGCTCTAAGCTCCTTTAGCAAGAACTGCCGACGCTCATCATATTCTCTGCACATAGCTATAACACTGTCCTGACTGTTGCGCAGAGCTTCAATCCCGGCATACTGAGCAATCGTTGGAGCACACATGAGAACATATTGGTGAATTTTTACCATTGGAGCAATCAAATCAACCGGACCGCAAGCAAAACCCAATCGCCATCCGGTCATAGCAAAGGCTTTTGAAAAACCATTTATAACAATGGTCTTTTCAGCCATTCCGGGGAGCGAAGCGATACTGACGTGAGGAGCCTCGCCATAAGTAAGCTCAGCATAAACCTCATCGCTGATAACAACAACATCACGATCGCGCAATACATCGGCAATTTGCTCAAGCTCGCGCCGCGGTAAAATTGCGCCCGTAGGATTGCATGGATAGCCGAGCACCACAGCCTTGGTCTTAGGCGTGAGATTTGCCTCGATATCAGCGGCGGTAACGCAAAAATCATTCTCGGCACTTGTAGGAATTGAAACAGGGACGCCGCCTGCCATGATGATACATGCCCTATATGCAACGAAGCATGGCTCGACGATTAAAATTTCATCGCCTGGATTGATAATCGCACGCATTGCAATATCAATATCTTCGCTGGCGCCGACAGAAACCACAATTTGTGTATGCGGGTCGTAACTCAGTCCGAACTTAGTCATATAGCGGGCGATTTCCTCACGCAGTTCAAGCAAACCGGAGTTGCCCGTGTACATGGTATGCCCTTGCTCTAAAGAAAGGATTGCCTTATCGCAGATATTCTTTGGAGTGACAAAATCCGGTTCGCCAACGCCGAGAGAAACAACGTCATTCATCGTTGCGGCAATGTCAAAAAACCTTCTTATACCCGATGGAGGCAAATCACGAATTGTTGTAGCGATAAATTGTTTCATTGAAATCTCATCCTTTCTTGTTAGTTATAAATTAACAATATAAACTATTACAAGAAACAAGTCAACGTTTCCTCTGCGGAAAATCACGACAAACGAATAAGTGACCAAGTGCTTTACCTATATCAAAGCAAGTTCATGCCGCAAATGACGTGCATAGACTGTAACCAACCTGTGTTTTTGAATACCCATTGACCTGCAACTAAAATAATGTAGTGTTATTACAAAAAAAGTATGATATACTACGCAAAAAGAAAAAGTAGACGGAGGCAAAAATGAAAAAAGAAACATATTACATCACAACGCCCATTTACTACCCGTCAAGCAAGTTGCATATCGGGCACACATATTGCACGGTAGCAACTGACGCAATGGCGAGGTATAAGCGAATGCGCGGATATGATGTCATGTTTCTGACCGGAACCGATGAACATGGCGCTAAAATTGAAGAAAGCGCAAAAGCCGCAGGAGTAACGCCAAAAGATTTCGTTGACAATATCGTATGCGGCAATGATGGTATTATCAAACTATGGAAGCTCATGAACATCTCGCTTGACCGCTATATCCGCACTACGGACGATTATCATGTGCAGTCGATAAAATACATCTTCAAAAAAATGTATGAAAACGGAGACATATACAAAGGCGCATATAAAGGCTCGTACTGCACCCCGTGCGAATCATTTTTCACAGAAACCCAATTGACTGAAGGAAAATGCCCGGACTGCGGAAGAGACGTGAGCTATGCGGAAGAAGAAGCATATTTCTTTCGTCAGTCAAAATATGCGGAAAAAATCATAAAACTTTACGCTGACGACCCGGATTTTCTACAGCCTCAATCACGAAAAAACGAAATGCTAAACAACTTCCTCAAACCGGGGCTGGAAGATATCTGCGTCTCGCGCACATCATTTACATGGGGAGTGCCGGTTGACTTTGACCCCGGACATGTGGTATATGTTTGGGTTGACGCGCTCAGCAATTATATCACTGCGCTGGGCTATGGCAATGACAAGTACGATGACTTTGATAAATACTGGCCCTGCGATGTTCATTTTGTGGGCAAGGAAATCGTGCGCTTTCACTCGATTCTGTGGCCGGCTATGCTGATGTCGCTTGGACTGGAGCTGCCAAAAAGAGTGTTCGGACACGGATGGCTGCTCTTTGACGGCGACAAAATGAGCAAATCAAAAGGCAACATCATAGACCCGTATATTCTAGCCGGGCGCTACGGAGTGGACGCGGTGCGGTTTTTCCTGCTGCGTGAGTTTGCGTTCGGCTCAGACGGAAATTACTCCAGCGAGCTTCTTATATCCCGTATTAACACAGACCTTGCAAATGATTTGGGGAATCTCGTTTCCCGCACGGTCTCAATGGTTGAAAAGTATTTTGAAAAAACCTTGCCGCAAGAACATGAAAGCAGAGAGGAAGACAGGGAGCTTCTCACACTTGCAGAAAAAGCTTGCGAGATATATGAAACAAATATGGAAAAATATGCATTCCAAAATGCAATAGTCGATGTGCTAAAAGTAACCTCAAGGGCAAACAAATACATTGACGAAACTACGCCCTGGATACTGGCAAAAGAAGAAAGCAATAAACCGCGCCTTGCTGCTGTCCTGTACAATTTGCTTGAAACTATACGAATTTGCAGCGTACTTCTCACGCCATTTATGCCGGAATCATGTGAAAAAATCTTTGAGCAAATCGGGGCGAATGAAAATTTGCGAACATTTGACAGCACCGGAGTATTTGGAGCCTTACCAAAAAACGTCACGGTAACAAAAGGAAATATCATTTTTCCAAGACTGGATATAGCAAAAGAACTGGAAGCATTATCAGAATCGTAAAAAAGGACGCCTCGATAGCAGGCAGAGGGCTTTTGAAATAAAAAAAGTAAATCCAAGATTTCAAATTTACATACTGCGAGCGCATAGCGCGAGCGTGTAGGGGGTATAGCTCTTGTCAATACTAATGTCTATGTTTCTCGGGCTGGTTCAGGGAATAACCGAATTTCTTCCAATCTCAAGCTCCGGTCATCTGGCAATACTTCAAAACCTGCTAAACTTTGGTTATGAAGATGAAGAACATTTGCTCTTTGTCGTGTTCTTGCATTTGGCGACACTGCTTTCCATTTGCTTTGTGTACAGAAAAGAGCTAAAAGAGATGCTATCATCCTCTGTGGAATACCTTCGCTCAAGAAGCGATGCAGAAGCAGGCGAGCCGATTGTGCTAAAACCACCGGCAAGATTGCTATTATTTATCCTTATTGGTTCGTTGCCGCTGTTTTTAGCGCTCATCTTTTCGGGAAGCATAGCGCGTCTGTTCGCAAACACTATATTTGTCGGATTCGCGCTTATAGTATCCGGCTGTATACTCTTTGTCACCGACAAATACATACAAAGAGGAGACAAAACAGAAAAAACAATACAGCTCGCCGACGCATTAATAATAGGACTGGCTCAAACAGTTGCGGCACTTCCGGGGCTGTCCCGCTCCGGCACAACAATATCTGTGGGACTTGCCCGCGGATTGAGCGGGAGCTTTGCGGTTCGGTTTTCGCTTTTTCTCTCGCTGCCTGCCGTACTTGGAGCCACAATAGTTTCGTTATATAGGGTGATAAGATATGTCACGGACTTTTCCCTCTTTGGCGTGTATCTTGCCGGCTTTGTTGTCGCCGCTGTTGTCGGGTTTTTTGCGATACAATTCTTGCGGCGACTTCTGGCAAAGCGCGGATTCGGAAAAATATCATATTACTGTTGGGGTCTCGGACTTCTGGCAATTATACTAGCTCTTATACTCGACTAAATAGGAGGCGCAATGGCACAATCAAACCGCGGAAGCTCAAGCAAAAAAGCGGGAGCGGCAGATAAAACAACAAGCTCAAAAAATCCATCAAGGACAGCAGCAAGCTCAGCTAAGAATCCTCGTCGGCGTGAAATAATGGCCGGGGTCTGCTTCGTTCTTGCAGCGTTTACATTTATATCATACTTCACCGCAGACGGGGCGTTTATATGGCTTTTTACCGGACTTGCGAGAGGACTGGTAGGCAGCGGCTTTTTTTATCTTGCACCGGCGTTGCTGCTATGCTCAATAATTTTAGCTTTTCACAGAGGGCGTCCGGTTGCGTTTAGAGTCGGCTGCACCTTGGTTTTGTTCGTGTTGGCAGGAGCGCTTACGCATCTTTTTTCAAGAGCGTCCGGATATGAGTTTGAGGTTTCGTTTGCCATGTTCCCGCAATTATGGCAAAGCGGATTGGAACTTAATTCCGGAGGCGCGCTCAGCGGAGCTATTGCAAACCTTTTCGGATGGTTGTTCGGAAGGGTTGGCGCTGCTGTCCTTATGATTATTGTGATGGCATTGTTGCTGCTTGCCGCAGTGAACAAATCAATTGTTAACATCATTGACGCAATAAAAAACCGTCCAAGGGCGCAGTATGTTCCGGAGCCTGAGCCGGAGCCTATACCGGTTCAAGCTGCGGAAAGAAGAAAGGCACGAACATTCCTGCCGCTTTCACCGAAACAAAAAAGAGCGATCGACATACCCATAGATGGTGATGACGCCGCCGGAGAAGTAGAGACCCTTGAAAAACCGAAGAAAGATCCCCTTTTTAAGCCCTCGCCGCGGGTAAAAACTCCGGATCAACTGATTGCACAATATGCACCGGATGATAAAGTTGCGGCAGAGGAGCAAAGCGAGCTTTCACCTGAGCAGGAAATAGAAGACCTTCCGCTTGATATCCCGTTTATGGAGAGCAAGCGCAGCAGGGAAGCGAGCTTAAATAAAGCACCGGGGCAACCGTCAAATCCTGCGTCTTCGATAGACCCGGAATCAAAGAAACATACAAAGACGGAATCAAAAAAACCAAAAGTGCCTGAGCTTATAGAGTTTGACTCCGAATCGACATATGTATTTCCTCCGCTTGACTTACTATCCGCAGGAACGAGCAGCGCAAACTACGGAGGAAATGAAGTCCGCATTAATTCAGAAAGACTGGAAGCTGCGTTTAACAGCTTCGGCGTCAACGTAAAAATATCAAACGCAACACGAGGTCCGGCGGTTACCAGGTACGAGGCGGCGCTTGAAGCCGGGGTCAAGCTCAGTAAGCTTACAAATCTGGCTGATGACATAGCTTTATCACTGGGAACAAGCGGCGTAAGAATTGCCGCGATGCCAAATATGATATCAACAGTTGGAATAGAAGTGCCGAACAAGAGCATCAGCACGGTATACTTGCGAAATATAATTGAGTCGCAGGAATTTACCGGTGCAAAATCCAAGCTGACATTTGCCATAGGCACAAATATATCAGGCGAATCCATAGTAGGAAACGCTTCAAAAATGCCGCATCTGCTGGTAGCGGGTACTACCGGCTCCGGAAAATCCGTATGTCTGAACTCAATAATTTTGAGCATACTGTATAAAGCAACCCCGGAAGACGTGCGATTTATAATGATTGACCCCAAAATGGTAGAGTTTAAGATCTACAATGACATTCCGCATCTGCTTGTGCCCGTCGTGACAGACGTAAAAAAAGCATCGGGAGCTTTGCAGTGGGCAGTGTATGAAATGACAAAACGATACAAACTCTTCTCGGAAACCAACGCCAGAGATTTGGCAGGGTATAATAAAATCGCGCAGGACGATGAAGAACGAGAGGTCATGCCGCAAATCGTGATAATTATCGATGAGCTTGCCGATCTGATGATGACGGCGGCAAAGGAAGTTGAAGAATCAGTTTGCCGTGTGGCACAGATGGGACGCGCCGCCGGAATGCACCTGATAATCGCTACGCAAAGCCCTCGCGCAGATGTTATAACAGGACTGATGAAAGCAAATATTCCATCTCGCATATCATTTAAGGTGTCAAGTGCTTTGGAATCACGCATTATTCTCGACGCCGGAGGCAATGCCGACAAGCTTGTAGGCAACGGAGACATGCTCTTTGCGCCGATTGGGTCTGACAAACCCATGCGAGTACAAGGCACATGGGTTTCTGACAAAGAAAGGGAAAAAGTTGTAGATTTCATCAAAAACAGCGGAGAAACGCAGTACTCGGAAGAAGTTATGGACGAAATTGAAAAAGCCGCAATCGAAAAACAATCCGGCGAAAAGCAGTCCAGAGAAGATGCGGATGGAAATGACTATGACGAACTCTTACCGCAAGCCGTGGACGTCATTTTTGAAACCGGACAAGCCTCCGTGTCTATGCTGCAACGCAGACTAAAGCTCGGGTACTCGCGCGCAGCTAGAATTGTTGATCAAATGGAGCAAATGGGTATAGTCGGTCCGTTTGAAGGCTCGAAACCTCGAACAGTACTGATAACAAAAGATAAGTGGCGTCAAATGCAATACATAACCGGCAACGCCCCGGCAGACTTCGACTATTCTCAATCGGCAGACTCGGCATATGACGAGGACGAGGACGAAGAAGACATGTAGCGCAATAAAGAATACCATAAAAAGAAAAATCGCTTGACAAAACAAACATCGGGCAGATCTCGTATCCACCCGATGTGACGCTTTTTTACAGATAGTTTATTTGCTTGTGATGGTTGCTGTGAAATTTGAAGCATCCCACAAAACCGTGCCGCCAAAAGCTTCCGAGACGAATCTCAGAGGGGCGAGAGTTCTGCCATTTACAATGAGACCGGATGAGTCAATACTGACCGCCTGACCATTAATTGTCGGAGAGTTGCTGCCGATTGTAAGTACAACTACGGTGCCATCCTTAGAGGCGGTCACAGTTTGAGTTTCGGCGTTCCACTCGACCACGGCGCCCAACTCTTCGAATATTGCGCGAAGCGGAACCATAGTTCTGCCGCTCATTATCCTCGGCGGCACTTCAAACGAAAGACGCTGACCGTCAAGAATTACGCTGATTTCAAATGTGGATATCCGGATAGGGAGAAGGCTGCGGGTTTGCGTGCCGGTTCCAAGAAAACCCCTGTCATTTCCACCCCAAGCCCAAAGACTGCCATCTTGCTTTATCGCCATAGTATGCACAGCGCCGGATGATACAGCAGAAACATTTTCCATAACTCTGACAGGAGTTGTAGTCCTGGCAGAGTCTCCGCCGGTTCCGATTCCCAACTCGCCGAAACTATTAAAGCCGAGTGCCCATAAGCTGGCATCAGTTTTGATAGCCATGATATGACCGACCCCTGCAGACACGAAATGAACGTCATCCATAATCTTTGTCGGAATAATACGCTCATTGCTTCCTCCGCCTAAAAGGGTGCCGCTCCCCCATACCCATAGGCTGTGGTCTGCCCTTACTGCCGCGCCGTAAACCAGCCCCGCAGAAGCAGATATTACATTGTCCATAACTCTCGCCGGAGAATGCCGATTAGTCGTTGTGCCATCGCCAAGCTGCGAAGAGCCATTGAAGCCCCAAGTATACAAAACCCCATCTGACGTCACAGCAAACGAAAAATCGCCGAAGCCAGCCGAAGCGGAAACAACATCGTCCATTATCTTTACAGGGGCATTTCTGTTTGTCGTTGTACCATCGCCAAGCTGCCCAAAACGGTTTTCACCCCATGCCCAAAGCGAACCGTCGGCTTTAATTGCTAAAGTATGATTAAGCCCTGCGGATACATAAGTGACGCCATCCATTATCTTGGTGAAAGTATGCCGATCAGTAGTCGTGCCATCGCCAAGTTGCCCGGAATCGTTGCGACCACTCGCCCACAAGCTGCCATCTGTCCTTATTATCATGGCATGATTCCGTCCAGCCGAAGCGGAAACAACATTACCCGCTGTCATTTCGGGAATTGAGTTTGCAATCGACATGTGACTTGTAAGACCGTTACCAAACTGACCATAGTGGTTTGTGCCCCAAACCCAAAGACTGCCATCAGATTTAATAGCCATTGTCATCTCTGCACCGGCGTAAACTAAAGAAAAATCATCACCTTGAGCCGCGGCAGATGGCTCAAACATCGAAAGCGAAGACAGGATCATGGTAAGCACAAGCGCAAAACACGTAACTCTAAAAGCTTTCATAGTAAAACCTGCTTTCATGTTTTTACTTAGCCATCATTATACACGATTTTATTATTAAAGGAAAAGAAAATGAATAATATTACATATACAATAGGCGGGATGACCTGTGCGGCATGTGCCGCAAAAGTGGAAAAGGCGCTTGCTAATACCGCAGGGGTAGAAAAAGCATCAGTAAACATCGCAACAGAAAAAGCTACAATTACATATGATAATAATAAACTAAGCGCCGCCGCCGTTGCAGAGATAATAGAAAAGACAGGCTACAAGGTGATAATACCTGAAAAAAACGCGCCAGTCGATGCAGACAGACTGAGAAAAGAAAAAGAATCAAAGACATTACTGATAAAATTCATAGTTGCAGCCGTATTCGGCATACCGCTTTTGTACATATGCATGGCGCCGATGATAATATGGTTGCCGCTGCTAGTGCCCGCAGCCATACATCCGAACATAAACCCGCTAAATTTTGCCATAGCACAGATTGTTTTAACAATACCAATCGTTATTGCCGGATTCAAATTTTACACAGTCGGATTTCCGGCTTTGATTCGCCTTTCTCCCAACATGGATTCGCTTATTGCCATAGGCACTTTCGCCGCAATAATTTACAGTATTTTCGGCACTTGGCAAGTCTTCAGCGGTGACCATCACGCAGCGCACAGACTCTATTATGAGACCGCAGGCGTAATCCTGGCAATGGGACTGCTTGGCAAATACTTGGAATCAGTAGCAAAAGGAAAGACGACAGAAGCAATTAAAAAACTATTGGGACTTGCCCCGAAAACGGCAATCATAATAGAAGACGAGAAAGAAAAAGAAATCCCAATCGATGATGTGCAACTCGGCGACGTTCTGGTGGTAAAACCGGGAGCAAAAATAGCGGTAGATGGAACTGTAACCGAGGGCATTAGCGCTGTCGATGAGGCAATGCTTACCGGAGAAAGTATGCCCGCCGTCAAAGAAGCCGGAGACAGTGTTTATGCGGCGACAATCAATACCACAGGAACATTCCGCTTCAGAGCGGAAAAAATAGGAGCGGACACAGCACTAGCTCAAATTATAAAGCTGGTCGAAGACGCCCAAAGCAGCAAAGCTCCAATCGCGGCTGTGGCGGACAGAGTCACCGGGGTGTTCGTTCCAATAGTGTGCGCAATAGCTGTAATAGCAGCAGTGGCATGGTTTGTCGGTACAGGCAGCATAGGGTTTGCGCTTAGCATATTCATTGCAATACTGGTTATTGCCTGCCCATGTGCGCTTGGCTTAGCAACCCCGACTGCAATACTGGTTGGCACCGGTAAAGGCGCTGAAAACGGAATACTGATAAAAAGCGGAGAAGCGCTCGAAATAACACACATGGTTAACACAATCATATTAGACAAGACAGGTACAATCACAGAAGGCAAACCCACCGTGACCGATGTAATAGTCGCTGACAAAAAACCGGCAGATAATATTGGGAGAAACACAGAAAGCAGTTTGCAGCCTACTCAAGAGCAATGGCAGCAAGGAAAAGACGATGCCCTGCTGGTGATTACTGCGGCGGCAGAAATGGGCTCAGAGCACTCGCTTGGTCGTGCCGTGGTTAACTACGTGCAAACAATAGGGCTGCAAATTCCAAAGGCAACCGACTTTTTTTCCATTACAGGACAGGGCATAGAAGCGACGGTAGACGGGAAAAAAGTGCTTGCCGGAAATCAGAAGCTGATGCGCGACCGGGAAATCAACCTTACGCATATGGATTTTGCAAGTAGCAGCCTTGCTAACGAAGGCAAAACCCTGATGTATGTGGCAGTTGACGGCGCGCTCGCGGGTATAATAGCTGTAGCAGACGTAGTAAAACCCTCAAGCAAAGCAGCGATAGAAAGCTTGCGCGAGATGGGCATAGAAGTTTTTATGATAACCGGAGACAATAGAAAAACCGCCGATGCGATAGCGGCGCAGATGGGAATAGACAGGGTGCTTGCGGAGGTTCTGCCGCAAGATAAGTCAAATGAAGTGAAAAAACTCCAAGCCGAAGGCAGGGCGGTTGCAATGGTAGGGGATGGAATAAACGACGCCCCCGCACTTGCAGAGGCGAGCGTAGGCATAGCAATAGGATCAGGCGCCGACGTCGCAATGGAAAGTGCGGACATAGTGCTGATGCGCTCAGACCTAATGGATGTTCCAACAGCAATAAAACTGAGCAAAAGAACAATTAGAAATATAAAACAAAACTTATTCTGGGCATTTGCCTACAACACCCTCGGCATACCCGTAGCAGCGGGCGTACTCTACCTGTTTGGCGGACCACTGTTAAACCCGATGTTTGCGGCAATAGCCATGTCGCTCAGCTCGGTCTCAGTACTGACAAACGCCTTGCGGCTAAAGAGGTTTAAATGAACAAAAGCCTCCTGACTGTCAGACTTGCGTCTTTTGCTTGCCCTTTTCGGTATTTTTATGATAGAATACACACAACAATTTCAAAAGACTAATACGGAGTGATCATATGGATGATTTGCGTGTAGAGCTTTACGCTGAGAAAGAAGTAGCGGCAAAAAAACAGTCAATATCAAAACGTGTGGTTTTGGCAGGCAGTGCGGTTGTGTTGACGTTGGGGTTGTTTAGTTTAGCGGGCTGCACCGGGGATGATGACGAATATCTCAAAGAGCAATCTCTTTACGTCCAGGAGCAGACTGATGACAGCAAAGAACCCGGCGCCTTGTTTGAACGCCTGCGCAAACAACGAACACTGCGTGAGCGGCGCGAACAGCGCGAACAACAGCGCGAACAACAGCGCGAACAGCCTGTGCAGCCTGATCTTCCTCTTATGCCCGGCGGCTCCGGCTCGTGGTTTGTCAGCGTTTTAGAGAGTGTTTGAGCATGGACATAAACAACCTGGTTTTACATTTGACCGAAGACTGTAATTTGCGGTGCAAGTATTGTTTTATGACTCGCGGCAGCGGGCGCATGTCTGTTGAGGTGGCTGAAGCTGCGGTGGATTATTTGCTGCAAGAGTGCGGAAATTACGCCCGGGTGACCTTTTTCGGCGGTGAGCCTTTACTGGAGTTTGAGCTGATTCGGCACATTACGGAATATGTACGCAGCAAAGCAAGCCATCCGGTTATGCTGGATATTGTAACCAATGGCACATTATTAACGGAAGAGTTTTTTGAGTACGCCGACGCCAACGGTATACTTATCAGCATATCGTATGATGGTTTGCTTAACGACACCAACAGGCTCAATGAGAATATGGAGCCTGTTTTGGATATATCCAAGTATAAAGATGCTATCAGCAAGTATGGTATAACTTCCGCCGGCGTTATAGATGTCAATAATGTGGGCATATGGCATGAGAATGTATTGCATCTTAGGGATTTGGGCTTTAAGTCCATGGACTTTTTTATTGACTATTCTTCTCCTTGGAACTCCGGACATGTCGAGGTCATGCGCAAGGAGTTTTTTAAGATTGCCGAAACATATGTCAAGTGGATCAAGGCGGGGGACAAAGTGCGCATGACCAAGATCGACGACATGGTAAGAGCTTATTCCAGTAAGTTTGGATTGAGTAAAACGCGGGTGCGGCGTGATCTGGTGTACTCCGTAGCAGTAAGTGGAGATGTTTATCCTTATGCCTCGTCCGTGGGTAATAAAAACCTTTGTTTGGGAAATGTTGTTACGGGCATGAATCAGACGCTGCTTAATAAGGTTAATGAATTGGGATTTGTCAAAGGTTGTGAGAAATGTCCCATCAATGATGCGTGTGTAGCGGCTAAGGGCAATACAATAACTGATTCAATAGAACCATATGCCTATCCGATTGCATGTAATGGGTATAAAATTGCTTTTGACGCCGCCGACTATGTGCTCAACGAGTTGATTTAATTGATCAGCGCGGCGCCGGGTCTGAGTCGAGTGTGATGAAATAATCATAATAAGGCATGAGGAATTTATAGCCGCCGACAAGCCGGCTTGACAGCTCCGGGGAAAACAGGCTTTCTCCGATAGGCTCGTCATGTATCAGAGAAAAAGATTTTTTATTATACCAGTGCGCCGTTTTTTCTGACGGCGCTTCTTTTTTGCGTGCATAGTCCTGACCGTCGAGGATAAATTCATCTTGCTTTTCAAATGCGGAGATAAGTTTTTCAAACACCTTTGGGTTATGGTCGATACGCGCCCGCAGTTTTGCCATCGTTTCGGAGCGAGCCTGATAATACCCCAAACCATAGCTCCAGTTTTCCGGGGCAAGCTCAAACCAAAAAACCGGAGTTGACGTCCACTCTTCACTGGGGCGCTCAATGGAAAACCATAGATTAGTCCGGTATGGTTCGCCGCCGCGCACTCTGCGGGCGTCTTTGTAGATGCGTGATACCTTGTGGATAAAGCCGTGGTCGCCAAAATCGGATGATATACGCTCAAACACTTCTTGCCCCAGTGCTTTCATCGGCGCTAAGAAGTGGCGCTGATACTCATCCTTATGCTCTTCAAACCACTGTTTTTCGTTGTTGAGCCGAAGGTTCCACATAAATTCAATCGTGTGCTGAGTAAAACCGTCAAATGTCATTGAGGAAGTTTTTTTCGCGGCGCTCATCGCTATCTCCCCCTGTCCTTTATCAGACGTGACAGGCTCCGGTCATATGAAGCCTCCGCCTCTTTAGAGAAAAAGCAAGCCGGAAATTCCCCTGCTCGTTTGTGATAAGCCAGACATTCACAGCATTTTCCGTGTCGTGAGCAAGAGTATGTGCAATTACATTTTATCGCATCGTTATACTGACAAGCCATTATAGTACTCCTCCATTTTTATTAACGGACGTCTTAAGACGCAGTATTTGTTTCTTCTTTGAATCCGATTATTTCACTTGATTATAGCACAGATGTAAATCAATAGCCAACAGTGGACCGCAAGTAACTACGTAGCGAAGAAAAAGGCAAAAAATCTCTTTAGCTTGATGAGAAAACATGATTGTGCTACAATAAAAATCAGAAAGGGATTAGCAAATATGGCAGACAAACACCGGGGGAAATGAAATGGAAGTCAGACTCGCAACAAAAAACGACATAGAAGCGCTTTGCCCGGTGCTGACGGAGTTCTTCGCCTACAACGCAGCAGTACAGCCGGCGTATTGTCACGCAGATATTGAAACCGGAGAATACCCAAAAGAAATCATCGAAAGTGAAATCGCAGATTTTTTAATCGCCGTTGAAAATAATAAAGTAATCGGTTTTGTCCATATAAGCCAAATGAAAACAGCGCCATATGGTTCGATTGTTCCGCACAACTATGCCGAAATAATTGCATTTATGGTGACGGCTTTTTGCAGAAAGCAAGGAGTAGGCGAGATGCTGCTGGAAGCGGCAAAAAATTGGAGCAAAGCTCGAAAGCTTGACTATATTGAACTCATGTCATTGATTAACGCGGACGAAGCGAATAGCTTCTACGATAACAAAGATTTTTCCACAAAGGCACTTATCAGAAGACATATGCTGTAAAAAAGAGCGTCAACAAATGCAGATAGTCTCTCCTCAAAAGGGTGAGACTTTTTTGTGTTTCAGTCTGTGAATCTTTGCTCCATACATATTTGAGTGTATGTCCCGCTTGCAATCAATAGCGGACGTGGTATATCATTAATGCTATTATTCATCCAACATCAACGGTTTTTTCTTAGCTCTGCGTTTTGGAAGATGGCAAATTCTTCATTGGTAATCACGCCTGCATCGCGGGCGGCTTCTGCAAGAAGTTGATTCCATTGCTTTATATCGCCGCGAACGACAAGCCGCCTGCTATCCTCGTCTAATTGATTGAACCTGTCTGCGATTTCTTGCCGATATGTCTGAATG
>Ga0209755_10002239_pt1 | contig 26995 bp, 24 predicted proteins | sample TergutCo191P1_FD_187301 | JGI IMG/M metagenome (GOLD analysis project Ga0209755, IMG submission 187301) | Cornitermes sp. P1 segment gut microbial communities from Petit-Saut dam, French Guiana - Co191P1 (SPAdes) (version 2) | ecosystem: Host-associated > Arthropoda: Insects > Digestive system...
GACGAAGCCATCGAAATGGATTTCATCATCCGGGATGAAATGATTGGCGACGACATATTTTTTATTGATTTTAGGAGATCTGTTTTGGGCGACCACATAGACGAAACGGCCGCCAGAATTGAGCAGGCCATAGAAAACGGGCTGCGGAAGTTTATCGTCGATCTGCGGGACAATGTCGGCGGCGATTCACGCGCCGGCCAGCGGCTTCTTGAGGCAATGGGTATCCGTGTTCCGAATAACGGTGTTATACGGAGGTTTAGCCCTTTAACGATTGATGCATGGCGAGATCATGGTATGATATACGGCCCCTTTTATATTTTTCCTATGCTGAGGGCACTTACCCTATTTGCGGATGGTATTAAAAGCGAGCCATGTACCCATTCGGTAAATGCAAATGAGGTGTTTGTTTCAATCCTGACCAGCAATAGAACATACAGTGCGGCTACAATGATGGCTTTCTTGGTGCAGGACGGGGGTTTCGGCAATATAGTCGGCGCGCCGACTCGTAATGCGCCAACATCTTTTGGGGATATGCTGTTTTTTTACCTGCCATACACCGGGCTTCAATCGTGGGTTTCCCATGCCCGATTTCTGCGCCCCGACGCAAACGCCGACCAGTCGGTACTTTGGCCGGATATAATGGTAGACCCGGCGGATGCGCTTGAAGCGGCAATTGAATACTTGAGGGGGCGGGGGACAAGCTTTGGAAACCTTGCGGTGCGGACATCATTGCAGTAGAATGAAAACACGGAGACGGAATGATACATGCCATCATTGAATATACAAGATCGGCGTTCAAGCATAATATCAACTAGGCGGATATCCAGCATGCCATCCTCAACCCGATTTATGATGAAGTACAGGATTCTGGCGATGACAAGTATCTGTTGCTTGGTTTTGATCGCAACATGAATTTATTGGAGATTGCGTACGACATAATTGACGGCGTAGGTTCAAGGTTTTCCATGCCATGAAATGCCGAAACTCTTATCATGAATTACTAAGGAGATGAAAATGCCTGATATGACCGAGGAAGAATACGACGCTCTTGACGAATTATGGACAAAGAACCCGCCCAAAGTATCTGGCGATGGGAAGAACGGGTTTTTCATGAAGCACAAAAACGAAATCGTCATATTGGACAATGTTTCCGCCACCTGGTTACGGCTTAAATCCGAACATACCCGCAAATCAACCACCGAAATAATCGGCGAGTTGGTGCGGGAAAAGATCGCCGCAGAGGTGCTGGCCTAAAGGCATCCTTGTCCATGGTTCGATGCGATTTGAGCCGTGTATTGCCTGCCGCGCTTGGTGGCACTCCCGAGCGTCCTATGATTTTTGTAAAAAGGCCAGCTTGAAAGACGGCTAATTGGATGGCGAAAGTTATCTTGCGGTAAGGGAATTTCGGTGCTGGCCATTTCGTGCCTACGAAATATAACAAGCTGCCATTCATTTATAACCGCATTTGTGGGTGGGCGTAAGTTTTCGAAAGTTATCCCGAAAGCCGACTTTACAGGAAGTTTGCCCCGCTATACGGACCTAACTTTTGTATTGTATCGTATTGTATAGGAGGATTGAAGTGAATCAAGAAGCATTTTCACAAGAGGCAAACACCGAATCTACGCCAATGAAAAAGAAGCGCAAATGGCTTAAAGGGCTGATAATCGCGGTCCCCTCCGCCGCACTCGTCGCTACACTTGTGTTACTGCTTGTTTCTGGCTTCGGATTTTTACGGCTTATAGGAGGGGGCGAATTCGTATGGCCGGGCGACCCCAGACCTGATGTTCCCCCAATCGCGGTGAACACGAGAAACCTTTCGGGTTTCGCCGCGGATGCCTTATATCTTGTCCAAATGGTGGAACGGGCCCACCCTATTTTTATCGTCGAAGGATTTCTTCCCGAAAACTACGCCGCCGTCCGGGATGCGTTTATATATGAAGCGAAGGGCTTTACGAGACGGAGCGAGTTTGTTTTGGCCGCGTATCGATACGTCGCAACCTTGCAGGACGGGCACATGGCCGGGTTTAATTTGTTTGCGCCGAACTATCTGGCGCGTACGTATCCCGGAATGTTGCAAATTGCTTGGAGGGTGCATGACGGCAGACTGTTCCTGTATGACGAAAACGGAAGAACCAATATAGAAGTTATAAGCATCGGAGGCGCGCCCCTTGCTCTTGTGTGGGAAATGATAGATACGCATTTCTTCCACGAGAACGCCATTTACAGGGACTGGAATTTGGCCAACTATTCACGATACAGCGCAATGATTGAACTTGCCGGGGGAAAAATCGAAGACGGCAGAACTTCTGTTACGCTCGAAAGCTATGGCGGAATCGAAGGAATTGAACGTTGCTTCCAAATGCCGCAGCCAGGGGCGGTATTCACAACGCTGGAAGATATGGCCGCCGGGATGTGTTTCATCATTCGGGACGAAATGATTGGCGACGACATATTTTTTATCGACCTTCGGACTTTTGTTTTGGGCTATCACATAAACGAAACAGCCGCCAGAATTGAGCAAGCCATAGAAAACGGGCTGCGAAAGTTTATCGTCGATCTGCGGGACAATGGCGGCGGCAATTCACGCGCCGGCCAGCAGCTCCTTGAGGCAATGGGAATCGGTGTTCCAAGAGGCGGTGGCGTAAGACGGCTCAGTCCTTTAATGATTGATGTATGGCGGGATTTCGGCGTCATACCTCCCCTCGCTGTTCCTATGCTGAGGGGGCTTACCCTATTTGCAGACGGCATGAGAGGTGAGCCGTCTACCCGTTCGGTAAATGCAAATGACGCGTTTGTTTCGATCCTGACCAACAATGGAACATACAGCTCGGCTATGATGATGGCTTACTGGGTGCAGGACGGGGGTTTCGGCAATATAGTCGGCGCGCCGAGTATCAATGCACCATCATCCTTTGGGGATATGCTGTTTTTCAACCTGCCATACACCGGGCTTCAAGCAAGGGTTTCCCATGCCCTATTTCTGCGCCCCGACGCAAACGCCGACCAGTCGGTACTTTGGCCGGATATAATGGTAGACCCGGCGGATGCGCTTGAAGCGGCAATTGAATACCTGAGGGGGCGGACGGAATACACCGGCATTTAGGCAAGCTGCCATTCATTTGTAACCGCATTTGTGGATGGGCGTAAGTTTTCTAAAGTTATCCCGAAAGCCGACTTTACAGGAGGTTTGCCCCGCTATACGGACCGAACTTTTGTATTGTATCGTATTGTATAGGAGGATTGAAGTGAATCAAGAAGCATTTTCACAAGAGGCAAACACCGAATCTACGCCAATGAAAAAGAAGCGCAAATGGCTTAAAGGGCTGATAATCGCGGTCCCCTCCGCCGCACTCGCCGCTGTACTCGTGTTACTGCTTGTTTCAGGCATCGGGTTTTTACGGCGTATAGGGGGGGGCGAATTCGTATGGCCGGGTGACCCCAGACCTGATGTTCCCCCAATCGCGGTGAACACGAGAAACCTTTCGGGCTTCGCCGCGGATGCCTTATACCTTGTCCAAATGGTGGAACGGGCCCACCCTATTTTTATCGTCGAAGGATTCCTCCCCGAAAACTACGCCGCCGTCCGGGATGCGTTTATATATGAAGCGAAGGGCTTCACGACACGGAGCGAGTTTATTTTGGCCGCTTATCGATACACCGCAACCTTGCAGGACGGACACATGACAGGGTTTAATTTGTTCGCGCCGAACTATCTGGCGCGTACGTATCCCGGAATGTTGCAGATTGATTGGGGAGTACATGACGGCAGGCTGTTCCTGCATGACGAAAACGGAAGAACCGGCACAGAAGTGACAAGCATCGGGGGTGCGCCCATTGCCCTTGTGTGGGAATTGATAGATGAGCATTTTTTCCACGAGAACGCCATTTACAGGGACTGGAATCTGGCCCTGTATTCACGATACAGCGCAATAATCGAACTTGCCGGTGGGAAAATCGAAGACGGCAGAATCGTTGTTACGCTCGAAAGCCATGACGGAACCGCGGAGATGGAACGCCGTTTTCAAATGCCGCAGCCAATGGCGGCATTCACAAGGCTGGAAGAGGTGGCCGCCGGGATGGATTTCATCATTCGGGATGAAATGATTGGCGACGACATATTTTTTATCGACCTTCGGATTTTTGTTTTGGGCGACCACATAGACGAAACGGCCGCCAGAATTGAGCAAGCCATAGAAAACGGGCTGCGAAAGTTTATCGTCGATCTACGGGACAATGGCGGCGGCACTTCCTGGGTCGGCACCCGGCTACTTAGGGCAATGGGTATAAGTGTTCCGCGTGTCGGCGTTATAAGACGGTTCAGCCCTTTAATGATTGATGAATCGCGGTATTTAGGTGTCATGCCTGCCCTCGCTGTTCCTATGCTGAGGGGGCTTACCTTATTTGCAGACGGCATGAGAAGCGAGCCGTGTACCTGTTCCGTATCAAATGCGAATGAGGTGTTTGTTTCAATCCTGACCAACAATGGAACATACAGTGCGGCTACAATGATGGCTTACTGGGTGCAGGACAGTGGTTTCGGCAATATAGTCGGCGCGCCGAGTTTAAACGCGCCATCATCTTTTGGGGATATGCTGTTTTTCAACCTGCCATACACCGGGCTTCAAGCAAGGGTTTCCCATGCCCGATTCCTGCGCCCCGACGCAAACGCCGACCAGTCGGTCCTTTGGCCGGATATAATGGTAGACCCGGCGGATGCGCTTGAAGCGGCAATTGAATACCTGAGGGGGCGGACGGAATACACCGGCATTTAGGCAAGCTGCCATTCATTTATAACCGCATTTGTGGATGGGCGTAAGTTTTCGAGAGTTATCCCGAAAGCCGACTTTACAGGAAGTTTGCCCCCTTATGCTGACCGAACTTTCGTATGTCATAGGAGGATTGAAGTGAACCAAGAAGCATTTTCGCAAGAGGCAAACACCGAATCTACGCCCATGAAAAAAAAGCGCAAGTGGCTTAAAAGGCTGATAATCGCGGTTTCTTCCACTGTATTCGTGCTACTGCTTGTAGCCGGCACCGGGTTTTTGTGGCTTCCAAGGGTCGGGGCAGCATGGCTTGGGGTTGAATTGGTATTGCGGGGCGACCCGAGACCTGATGTCCCGAGGATTGCGGTGAATACAAGAAACCTTTCGGGCTTCGCCGCGGATGCCTTGTATCTTGTCCAAAAGGTGGAACGGGTCCACCCTATTTTTATCATCGAAGGATTCCTCCCCGAAAACTACGCCGCCATCCGGGATGCCTTTATAGATGAAGCAAAGAACTTTACGACACTAAGTGAGTTTGTTTTAGCCGCATATAGATACGTCGCGACCTTGCAGGACGGGCACATGACCGGGTTTAATTTGTTTGCGCCAAGCTATCGGGTGCGTACATATCCCGGAATGCTGCAAGTTGATTGGGGAGTGCAAGACGGCAGGCTGTTCCTGTATGACGAAGACGGAAGAACCGGCGCAGAAGTGATAAGCATCGGAGGCGCGCCAATTGCCCTTGTCTGGGAAATGATAGATGAGCATTTTTTCCACGAGAACGCCATTTACAGGGACTGGAATTTAGCAAGATATTCACGATACAGCGCAATGATTGAACTTGCCGGGGGGAAAATCGAAGATGGCAAAACTGCCATTAGCTTCGAAAGCTATGATGGAACCGGGGAAACGGAACTTTATTTCGAAATGCCACAGCCAGGGGCGGTATTCACAACATTGGAAGATTGGGCCGCCGAAATGGATTTCATCATCCGGGATGAAATGATTGGCGACGACATATTTTTTATCGATCTTCGGACTTTTGTTTTGGGCGACCACATAGACGAAACGGCCGCCAGAATTGAGCAGGCCATAGAAAACGGGCTGCGAAAGTTTATCGTAGATCTGCGGGACAATGGCGGCGGCGACTCACGCGCCGGCCAGCGGCTCCTTGAGGCAATGGGTATCCGTATTCCGAGTAACGGTGTTATAAGGAGCTTTAGCCCCTCAACGATTGATGCATGGCGGGGTCATGGTATGATATCCGGCCCCTTTTATATTTTTCCTATGCTGAGGGCACTTACCCTATTTGCGGATGGTATTAAAAGCGAGCCCTGTACCTGTTCCGTAAATGCGAATGAGGTGTTTGTTTCAATCCTGACCAACAGCAAAACATACAGTTCGGCTAAGATGATGGCTAGCTGGGTGCAGGACGGGGGTTTCGGCAATATAGTCGGCGCGCCGAGTCGCAATGCGCCATCAGCTTTTGGGAATATGCAGGTTTTCAACCTGCCATACACTGGGCTTCAAGCGAGGGTTTCCGAAGCCCGATTCCTGCGCCCCGATGCAAAGGCCGACCAGTCGGTCCTTTGGCCAGATATAATGGTAGACCCGGCGTACGCGCTTGAAGCGGCAATTGCATATTTGCGGGTGCTGGAATGAACAGCGTATAAAAAAGGCAATTGCCCCGCTCGCTTAGGCTTACATGCGGCCGTACTGCGCCGTTGCCCTAGCCCTCAATTTTCCGGTATCCTTGTACTTACGACAGCATGAAAACATTTACTGGAATCCCGGTATCCAATGGCATTGCGGTAGGCAAAGCCTTTGTGTACGCCGAAAACACCCCGTCCGAAATCCCCCGTTACAGCGTTTCCGCCGGGAACCTAGATGCCGAATGGGAACGCCTGCAAAAGGCCATTGCCAAAGCCGCAGGCGAGGTAAAAACCCTACACGAACAGGCAAGCCGGCAGTTGGGCAAGGAACAGGCCGACATATTCCAGGCCCACCTTTTAATGCTGGAGGACGACACGTTTTTCGAGGAAATAGGGGACAAGCTAAAGGAAAGCCTGCGCAACATAGAATGGGTCGTCCAGGATATGTGCCAGGATATGTGCCAAAAACTGATGAAGCTGCCGGATCCTTCCTTGCAGGAACGGGCCGCCGACATCGCCGACCTTTCCCGCAGGCTTATAGACTGCCTGCTGTTAGTGGATCGCGGGCCTTCCCCCCTCGCCAATCTGGATAATGACACCATCATAGTGGCCAAGGACCTTATGCCCTCCGACACGCTTGCCTTGGACAAGGAACGGGTCAAGGGCATAGCCCTGGACGAAGGCGGGAAAACCAGCCACACGGCCATTATCGCCCGCGCCTTTGGCATACCGGCGGTGCTTGGGCTTTCCAGCCTTTCCAAAGAGCTTAAAAGCGGCGAAATGCTTGTGCTCAACGGCTCATCGGGCCTGGTAATCGCCAATCCGGATATAGAGACCCTGGAGCGGCAGGAAAGCGCGCAGGAACTGGAACGGGAGCAAGCCGGCAGGCTTAGCGCGCTGAGGGAACTCCCTGCCGAAACAATCGACGGCCATCGGGTGGCGCTTTTGGCGAACATCGGCTTGCCGGAAGAGGCCGAAACCCTGCTTGACTACGGGGCGGAGGGCGTTGGCCTTTACCGTTCGGAGTTTCTTTTCATGTCGGGAAAGCCAGCCGGCGAGGAGGCCCAGTACGGGGCCTACAGCCAGGTGCTAAGGGCTATGGGGAAAAGGCCCGTCACGATCAGGACGATGGACCTGGGCGGCGACAAGCTTAGCCCAGAGCTGCAGGCCCTGGGCGAAAAAAACCCCCTGCTTGGCTGGCGGGCGATACGCATTTCCCTCGCCCATCCCGAGGTATTCAAAGTGCAGCTTAGGGCAATGCTAAGGGCAAGCGTCCACGGCAATCTGCGGATAATGTTCCCCATGATCTGCTGCGTCGAGGAAGTTGAACAGGCCCGTGCCCTGCTCGACGAGGCCCGTGCCGAATGCAGGCAGAAAAACCAGCCTTTTGCCGAAAACATCGAAGTCGGCATAATGATCGAAGTCCCTTCGGCGGCGATAAGCGCGGACATCCTTGCCGAGAAATCGGATTTTTTCTCGATAGGGACCAACGACCTTATCCATTACAGCCTGGCCGTGGACAGGGGGAACGAGAAAGTGCACTACCTGGGCGACTCGCATCACCCTGCCGTGCTGCGGCTTATCAAGCAAACCATAGACCTTGCCCACAAAGGGGGAATCAAGGCCTCCGTCTGCGGGGAACTTGCCGGCGACCCTTCGGCAACGGCAATACTGCTTGGCCTTGGCCTTGACCAATTCAGCATGAGCGCCCCTTCCATTCCAGGGATCAAGGAAATTGTACGGGGAACAAGTTTGGAGTCGTGCAGGGCACTCGCCGCCAAAGCCCTGCAAGGGCGCTCCATTGCCGAGGTACGTGCCGTGGTGAATGCATGGATGGCGGAAAACTTCCCGGGGCGCGGAAACACCGGCTAGCGCGCCAAATTACGGAACAGGAAAACATGGAATTTGACATTGACAAAAAATACCGCAACCTTCCCACGGTGGTTCTTGCGGGCCGCCCCAACGTGGGGAAATCCACCCTCTTTAACCGCCTGCTCCGCAGGCGCAGGGCAATCACCGATCCCACGCCTGGGGTCACAAGGGATCCGGTGGAAATGGACGGCTTTATCGAAGGCAAGCCCGTCAAACTCGTTGACACCGGCGGATTCAAGTTGGATAGATCCGGGGGCGGGAACAGAAAAGCGGCAAACAGCGATACCATCGACGATCTGGTCTTGGAAAAAACCTTATACACAATCAAAAAAGCCAGCCTTGTAATCCTGCTCTTGGAGGCGGGCGAGATAAGCAGCGAGGACGAGGAGTTCATCGACCTTTTGCGCCCCTACCGACAGCGGCTTGTCGTCGCGGTGAACAAGACCGAAGGCGGCAGACGGGAGGCGGACTCGTGGAACCTTCTGTCCTACGGTTTTGAAAAAGTTTTCATGATCTCCGCCGAGCATGGCGACAACGTGGGCGATCTTGAAGCGGAGATTATAAGCCGCCTTGACTTTTCCGCCGTGGAGGAAATGGTAGAAGAGTTCAGGCCAATCCGCATCGCGCTATTGGGAAAGCCCAACACCGGCAAATCCACGCTTTCAAACCGGCTTACCTCGTCGAACGCTTCCATTGTGAGCGACATCCCAGGGACTACCAGGGACGTGGTGGAGGGGAGCTTTCGTTGGAAGTCCCACGCTGGGATCCCACGGGATTTCGTGCTTCTCGACACCGCGGGCATACGCCGCAGGGCCAGAATAACCGAGGACATCGAATACTATTCGGTGAACCGTGCCATTAAAACAATCAACGAAGCGGATGTCGTAATTCTATTGATAGACGCACAGGAGGGGCTTAGCGACCAGGACAAGAAAATCACGGCCTTGGCCCACGAAAAGGGTCGGGGGATAATCATGGCCTTGAACAAATGGGACACCATGCCAGGCGTAAAAAACATGTTTGAGGCCGCCGCCGACCGAATCCGCTATTTTTTTGGCCAGATGGAATTTGCCCCGATACTTCCCTTAAGCGCAAAAGACGGCACCGGTGTTGACAAACTTCTTTCCACGGTTGTCACCCTGTATAGCCAGTTAAACACGCAGATTGAAACAGGCCGGCTAAACCAGGCCGTCCGGCGATGGCTAGATGAGACCCCCCCACCTTCCGGCCCACGCACCCGCTTTAACGTAAAGTATGCGGTACAGGTTTCCACCAACCCGGTAAACTTTGTCTTTTTCACCTCACGCACCCATGTGGTCGGCGAAGCGTACATTGCCTACCTACGGAACAGGATTCGGAAAGACCTGGGCTTCCATTCCATTCCAGTCAATATTAAAATCCGCCCATCGGGGAAACGAGGGGATAAAAAGCCCGGCAAAAGCTAGGCCCCGCATTACAGCCGTTTTTTCCCCAGCTTAAACGATGCCACAGATCCCAAGGAAAATGTTAGCAGCCCAATCACAATAATAGGCGCCGAAACACCGCTTCTGTAAACCATGGGTTCCATAAGCAGGACGACCACGGAAGCCAACATAAGCCCCAGGATGACGGAATACACGGGCTTTTGGTGTTTTTCCAATAGCTTTTCGATTAGCCTTATCATGGAAAGGCCGCCGACGATTATCCCCAGGGCAAGGGGGCCAAGCACCTTTAGTATGTCCAGCATAAGTTCGGTGTTCGTAATGTCGGTAAGCAGAAACCTTAGCGACGAGACCGAAAAAATGACAAGCGGGTATATATCCAGGAGCAAAAGCAGGAACGAGCCGCTGACACCAGGAATAACCAATGCCGCCGCCGCCAGAATCCCGGCAAAGAAAATAAACAGCATAAATGGGATGCTTATGGTGGCAATAACTTCCGCGGGATCCGTGGCGGATTCCCCCCGAAAGCTTGCCATCAGCAGCAATAATGGAAGCGGGAGGATTATAAGCAAAATTTCCCTAAGGCCAAGCTTTTGCCCGTCCTCCCTTATCTTGGAAAAAATATGCGGGACAATGCCGAGTATCAGCCCCATGAAAAACAGCATGGTCGGAAATGAATGGTGTTCCAGGAGCAAGCTTACCAGTGAACTGAAAAGCACGATTCCAACAGCGGTGCCCAGAAAAAGGGGGACCAGAAACTGCAAATGTTTGCGGTAATCTTTGCGGAAATGATTTATCGCCCTAATCAGGTCGAAATAAAACCCCAGTATTATGGCGATGGTCCCGCCGCTTATGCTGGGCACGGTTTGGATCATCCCAAAAACCAGCCCGTTGGCAAAATTACGAATTATTTTTAACATTTACACCCTACCCCTTGCTTCCGGCCAATTCCTTTTTTACTTCCTCCAGCCTTTTTGAAAGGCTTTCGATGGTCCGCTCCAGACGTTCCTTTTCCTTTGCAAGCTGGGACAAGGGGTCTTCGTCCTTGGTCTTTTTCAGGATGGCCGTTTTTACCGTGTCGGGGCTTTTGCCTTTCAGCAGGGCAGTTTCGGCGGCCCTGCGGTCGTCGCCATTGCGAATGCCCGCGATAAAACGCATGTTGTCGGCACCCGTTTCGGGGTTAAGGTCGTAGTTAAAAACCTTAATCGCAATATTGGCCGCAGTTCGGGGGATGCGCAGCATACGGTCAACGTAATCCTCAAAACGCACCCCGATAGTGGCACAAAGTTCGTGGGCATGGAGCAGTTGTTTGCCCATCTCCTTTAGCAGGGTACCGTTTTCGAGCAGGTACTTTTGCCGAATCTTTTCGGTAAGCTCGGCAAGTTCGGGCGAGTCGGCAAAAACATCCCGGTAGATTTTTTTCGATTCAGCTTTTTCCAACAGGGCATGAAAAATAGCCCAAAATTCCGAAGTATGCGCCCTAGCCGGGAGCTTGCCGCCCTTCGAGCAGGAATGGAGGTGGTGGGCGTACTCGTGGATTGCCGTGTACAGAAGCATGTTGTCGGCGGTCGCCTTGTCGTCATGGCTAAAGTTGCGGTTGTGTATGACGATCTCGCGGCTGTCCGGCTTATACAGGCCGTTTACCTTGCGGCTCTTCTTGCCAGAAAAGACAAGGGTAAATTCCAGCGGGGCATCCTCGATTGAAAGCAGTTTTTCCTTTACCTGATCCTGGTTCATAGGAAAACCCTACATCAAAGCGCCTATTTTTTCTAGAGCCAAGACCGTAGCCGCAACACAGGCGGTTTCGGTACGTAGGGCACGGCCCCCCATGGACAGGCGCAGGAAACCCGCCGACTCGAACAGCCCCCGCTCGGGGTCGGACCAGCCCCGTTCCGGGCCGACCGCCAATACCACCCTGCCCTTTCCGCCGCCCTCCCAGGCTAGGCCCATCTGGGACATACTGCCCGCAGGCCGTACATTGTCCGCCGCAACAAGAAGGGCTTTACCCTTCCCCCAGCCACGCCCGCCCAGCCATTTACCCAGGCTGGCAAAAGCACGAAGCCTGGGAATGGTAACGTCACGGGACTGTACCGCGCCCTCGACTAGGGCCATGCGTGCGCCCCCATCATCCAGAAGCTTGGTGTCACGGTAGCTTTTCTCCCCAAGATCCGTGCCGACAAGATCGATTGCCTCCACCCCAAGGCTGGAAAGATCGCGGAGAAGGCGGCGTATCTGTATTGGGCGGGGAAACCCTACGGCAATGTGAATCGGCAGGCGTGGGGGGGGGGGGCTATGTATGTCCAGGGAAAAGTCAAGCGAGCCATCCGCATTGGCCTTTTCGATTCTGCCCTTGGCAAGGCCAACTTCGAGTATGCCGGCATCAAAACCATCGCCCTCTTTTTTGTGCAAGACCTTTAGCAGATGGGTGGTTCGACCATCCCGTTTGGGAAGGGCCTTGCCAAGTTCATGCGTCTCGAAAAGGATCAGGTTCATGACAATACTTGGCGTATATCCTGCAAGGTGTCCTGCACATCATTGCCAACCTTTACTTTATAGTGGCAGAGGCCTTCATATATGGGCTGCCTTTGCCGGTACATGGCCTGCAAATCCAGGGAAAGAGGGCGGCCTGCGGTTGCAAGGCTGTCCAGTTCCCGTTCCAGGAAAAAAATTATGCCATTCTGTAGAAGCGCATCCCTGTTTTTTTTTGCAAGAACGCTACCGCCACCGGTGGCAATCACCTGATGCGTCTTTGCGGCCAGCTGCGCGATTACGTAGCGTTCCAGCACCCGAAAAAAAGGCTCCCCGTCTTCACGGATAATGTCCTTAACCTTCCTGCCAGTGTTCGCCTCGATCATGAGATCCGTATCCACAAAATCCATGCCAAGAAGTTTGGCCAGCTTCCTGCCCGTGGTTGTCTTGCCGCAGCCCGGCATACCGATTAGGACGATGTTCAAAAAAAGTTTTTCCGTCTTCGTCAATACTTCGGAAATTAGCATATTGTCGGCATCTTCGTTTGGCTCTATGCCAAAGAACAGATTGTGCGCGGACAAGGCCTGGGCGACAAGCATGGCAAGGCCGTTTGCCGTGTTTATGCCAAGCTCCCGTGCATCCAGCATTAGCCTTGTCCGCAAAGGGTTATAGACAACGTCGATTAGCGCGGAAAGCTTCGTAAAGCAATTTAAGGGAACGGGGGATTGGTCATTGTTCGGAAACATACCCACGGGGGTGGTGTTGACAAGAACCTCGCTGTCCGCATGGCGTTCGAGGTTCCCGTAGTTATTCTCCCCGTTTCGCGACACAATGACAACTTCCCTTGCATTGTTGTCGTGTGCGACACAGGCGGCGGTTTTCGAGGTGCCGCCGCTTCCAAGAACCAGAACCTTTTTCCCCCCGAAAGTAATGTTTGCACTTTTTGCCATGTAGGAAAAGCCGAAATAGTCGGTGTTGTAGCCGTAAAGCCTGCCATCCCTGTTGACGACCGTGTTCACGCTGCCGATTTTTTTTGCGGCATCGTCCAGCACGCAATAGGGCATTACCGTTTCCTTGTAGGGAATGGTAACATTAACCCCCTGGAAATCGGCTTTACGCATAAAGCCTTCGACGGCATCCGGCGGGAGTTCCTTTAACTCGTATTCAGGGTTGCCAAGAAAACCGTGTATGCCCTTCGAGTAACTGTGCGACAAGGTTTTTCCTATCAAGCCGTATTTCATGTTTCAGCCATGCTTACATTTCGGAGTAGCAGCCGAGGAACACGAATTTTTCCTTTCCGGCTTCAAGCTCGGAAAACAAGTTGAAAATGGCATCATCGTAGACTGAAACATCGAAGTCAAAAAAGAACATGGCCTCGGAATCCTTGCTGGGCAGAACCCTGCTTTCAAGCTTTGTCATGTTAATGCCAAGCGCCGCAAATTTTGCAATAAGCTGGTAAAGCGAACCTGGACGGTGCGGCACCGTCATCATAAGGCTTATCTTTCTTGCCCCCGGGTATATTTCCAGCCGTTTGGAAATGCAGATGAATTTTGTGTAATTGTTGGCACTGTTCTGGATGTCCTCGCTAAGCACATCCAGGTTGTAAAGCTCGGCGCACTGGCTCGAGGAAATAGCCGCCACGTCTTTCGCATCCCCTTCGGATATCATTTTTGCGGCTATTGCCGTGTTCTCGCAAGCCTCAAGCGAAACGTTCATGGTTTTTAGGAATTCGCTGCATTGCCCCAGGGCCTGTTCGTGCGAATAGACTTTTCGGATCTCCGATATTTTGACACCAGGCTTGGCAAGCAGAACATGGTTGATCTTCAGCCTAACGCTCTGGACAATGAAGAACCTGTACTTTTTCATCAGGTCGTAAATGTCGGTAACCGAGCCGTGAAGGTTGTTTTCTATGGGGAGGGTGCCGTATTGGCAAAGGCCCTTGTCCACGGCCCCAAAAACGCCTTCAAAGTTATTGAAATACATAATCGAAGGCCGCTCAAACAGCCTTTCGCAAGCCGTCGTCGAATTTGCCCCCTCCGTGCCTTGGCATGCCACAACCGCGCTTTTCGGGAAAAGCGATGGCGTGTTTTCCAAAGCGGAACGTATCCCAGCGGCAATCTGGGACGGGGCACCCAGCATCTTTGCCTGGTGGGAACGGGACAGGTCGAAAATAGTCGTAAACAGGGTTTTTGCATAGCCGGCTATGGCATCCGGCTTGCCCTCCGTCACGCGGCTTATTATCTCACGCTCCCTTGCGGTATCAAGGATGGGCAGGTTTTCCTCTTTCTTCTTGGCCGCAATTCCTTCAACAAGCGAAAGCCTTTCCGTAAAAAGGCGAACAAGTTCGTCGTCGATTTTGTCGATCTGGGTTCTGATGTCACCAATCATTGTGTCACGCTCCTTCCAAAGCTATGTCGAATATGATAACCGCTGTCGCTGCGATTACGCAAGGTACCGCGCGGGGAACAATGCACGGATCGTGCCTGCCCTTTACGCTCAAGCTTAGGTCCTGCCCAGTGGCCAGGTTGACCGAGTCCTGCGGCAGGGAAATGGACGGCGTGGGCTTGAAAGCCGCCCTGAAAAGAATAGGCATACCGTTGGAAATACCGCCCAAAATACCGCCGGAGTTGTTGGTCCTTGTCCTTACCTTGCCCTGATCCATATAGAAGGGATCGTTGTACCTACTGCCCCTCATCCTTGCGGCCTCGAAGCCGGCGCCGAACTCAAGGCCCTTTAGGGCGGGAATGGCAAACAGGCCATAGGCCAAACGGCTTTCGATATTGTCAAAAATCGGTTCGCCCAATCCAACGGGCATGCCCCACACGCCACATTCGACAATGCCCCCAAGCGAATCGCCTTCGGCGGCAGCCGCCTCTATCGCACGTATCATCTTGCCGGCGGCATCGGCGCTAAGCACCGGGAAATCGTGGCGAACGGGAAAACCATTAAATGGCTCGTCCAAAACATCCCCTATGGAATGAATATGCGCATCGATTGTAATGCCCCTGCGTTCCAGCAATTGCAGGCACACCGCCCCGGCAAAACACAATGGCAGGGTAAGCCGCCCCGAAAAGTGCCCCCCACCGCTTACATCGTTGTGCCCGGAATGTTTGACAAAGGCAGTGTAATCCGCGTGGGAGGGGCGTGGGACGGAACGGAGTTCCTCATAGTCCGAACCACGGGTATTGGTATTTTCAAAAATAGCGCAGAGCGGTGCCCCGCAGGTTTTGTCGCCCACAAGCCCGCTTAGTATCTTGGGTACATCGGGCTCGGCGCGTTTTGTCGAATAAGTGTTTCTCCCACCCATACGCCGCCGCAGGAAATCATTGACACGCCCCAAATCAATCCCCTCGCCTGCCGGCAAGCCGTCCATCACGACACCCAGGCCATGCGAGTGGGACTGCCCGAAAAGCTGAACCTTCAACTTGTTTCCCAGGCTAGACGACATCGATGATGCCCCCCAGCGTTTTTAGGTTCCCAAAAAAGGATGGGTACGATTTGTTGACCGCACCAAAGCCTTTGATGACGACGGGTTTTTCGCAGGCGCAGGCCGCCGTCGCCGCGGCCATGACGATCCTATGGTCGCCCGCGCCATCGACAACGCCACCCTGCAACTTTCTTTTCCCACGGATAACCAGGCCGTCATCCGTGGTATGAACATCGGCACCCAGGCTGGAAAGCATATGGTAGGTACTGTGAATCCTGTCGCTTTCCTTTAGCCGCAGGCGCTGTGCATTGAATATCCTTGTGGTGCCTTCGGACACTGCCGCAATAACGGAAAGCGTCGGAACCAGATCGGGGATATGCGCCGCGTCGATGTTGATACCCCGCAGGACCCCCGGCCTAGCCGTGGTAAGGGTGCCGCCCTCCGCCTTTGCCCCAAACCTATTGAGAATCTCGATAATTTTTTTGTCACCCTGTTCCGAAATCATGGAAAGCCCCCGCAAGGATATATCCCCGCCGCGATGGATGTGGCCAAGCGCGCCCATGCACAGGAAAAACGCCGCATTGGACCAGTCGCTTTCCGCAGTCGCAAAACCGGGCGAATCGTAACGCCGGTTCCCGTTTACACGGAATATGTGAGACTCCAGAACGGGGTCTGGGGAAGATTCGCCTGGGTTTTCCGAAGGAGCCTGGGGGGGGGGGGAATCATTTCTTTCCACCGCTATCCCGAACAGCGAGAGAACCTCGATGGTCATCTCCACGTAGCCCTCGGATTCAAGCGGCGTAGTGACGGTGATGCTACTGTCCTCGCCAAACAGGGGGAGTATAAACAAAAGGCCTGAAATAAACTGCGACGAAATATTCCCGGCAATCCGGAAGTTGCCGGACTTTATCTTTCCAGTGCCGGTCATAGGGAGCTGGTCGCTGTCAAACTTGCAGCCCGCGTTTGCCAAAGCATCGCAAAGCGGGGCAAAGGGGCGACGCGGAAGCCTGCCCTCGCCGGTAAGTGTAAAGCTGTCAAAAAGGTGGGCGGCAAGCGGAAGCACGAACCTTGCCGTGGACCCGCTGTCGCCGCACTGCAAGGTTACGGAAGACCCGTGTTTTTCGCCTATCGGCGTGACGATCAATGCCGTCCTTTCGGTTATAATCGAACTGCCCATTGCCTCAAGACAGCGAATCGTGGCGGCAATGTCATCGGACATGCCGTTAAAATTTATGCTGGTCTCCTTTTCCGCCAAGGCAGAGCAAATAAGCAGGCGATGCACGAATGCCTTGGAGGAAATTGCGTCCAAGCTGCCAGACAGCCGAGAGGGTGTAACTCTTATATCCATTACGCATTAACTCCTATTTCAATAAATTTTTCCAGGTGCGAGACGGGGAATTCCTGGAGTTCGGCATGTCCCACCCTTTTTGGTATTACCAGTGTGATAGTACCCCCCGAACGTTTCTTGTCCCGCAGGGCCGCATCGGCAAGTTCCTTTGCGGAATATTCGCAAGAAACGGGTAGGGCCAAAGATTCCAATGTCTTTGTCAACTCGCCCAGGCAGGGCGATTCCGTCAGGCCGCTTTTCTCGCTCGCCCTGGTGATCACGCTCATCCCTATTGCGACCGCGCTTCCGTGCGACACACGATAGTCGCTGAGGACTTCTATCGCATGGCCGACGGTATGGCCAAAGTTCAGCAACATGCGGATGCCCGTGTCAAACTCGTCCTGTTCGACTATGCCGGCTTTTATAGCAATGTTCCTTCTGCAAATTTCGGAGATGGAAAGCCCGCCCAGGTTTAGCAGCATGTCCTTGTCGGCGATCATCCCGTGCTTGACAACCTCGGCCATGCCGTCGGCGTAGACGGCCTTTGGCAGTGTGGCAAAGGTGCCCGTGTCGCAGAACACGGCCAGCGGCTGGTGAAAGGCCCCGACAAGGTTTTTGCCCTCGGGCAAGTCAACGCCCGTCTTGCCGCCCACCGACGAATCCACCGCCGCCAAAACCGTGGTGGGCAATTGCATGAAACCTATGCCGCGAAGGTAAACCGCGGCGACAAAGCCGGTAATGTCGCCGACAACCCCCCCCCCCCAGTGCGACGAGAATGTCCTGCCTTGTTATGCTTTGATCCACAAGAAAACGAAGCAGCCTTGTGACGACATCCATCCGTTTGGAGCTTTCGCCGTTATCCACAATATAACCGCTAACCTTATAGCCGCTTTCGACAAAACTTTTTACAAGGGCATCCCCGTACAGGGGAAACACCTTGTCGTCACTTACAACTACCAGCCTGCAAGGTTTCTTTACATCCAGCGCGAGTTTCCCGAAGTCCAGGTTCTCGCCAACTACGACAGGATACCTGCCGGACTGCGTGTTGACAAACATTTTTTCAACCATAAAAATTCCCCCCCTGCCCTAAGGCTGCTAACTGCTCCCCATGCCTTTTCGGACTGCCTCAATCTTTATGCTCAATTTGCGGAACGTTTCCGGCGTAATGGACTGCTGCCCGTCGCACCAGGCGGCGCTCGGGTTGTTGTGGACCTCGATTATAAGCCCGTCCGCACCTGCCGCAACCGCGGCCAAGGACATGGTCTCGACATATTTCGCATGGCCTGTTGAATGGGACGGATCCACGATTATAGGCAGGTGCGACAGTTCCTTGACAACCGGGATTGCCGACAAGTCCAGCGTGTTTCTAGTCGCCGTCTCGAAGGTGCGTATCCCCCTTTCGCAAAGGATCACGTCGCCGTTCCCGCCGGCCATGACATACTCCGCGCTCATCAGCCATTCCTCGATTGTGTTCGATAGCCCCCTTTTAAGCAGGATTGGCTTCCTAACCTTTCCAAGTTCCTTCAACAACTGGAAGTTCTGCATGTTACGCGCGCCTACCTGAATCACGTCGATGTCGCCGAACAGCGAAAGCTGCGACAAATCCATGATTTCGGTCACGATGGGAAGCCCCGTTTCGGCCCTTGCCTTTAGCAGCAGCTCCAGGCCGTCGCCGCCAAGCCCCTGGAATGAGTAGGGGGAAGTCCGGGGCTTGAACGCGCCGCCACGCAGCATCTTAGCCCCTATGGACTGGATGTCACGGGCAATCCCGCAGATCTGCTCCTCGGTCTCCACGGAGCAGGGCCCGGCGATCATGCAAAAGTGGCCGCCCCCGATTTTTACGCCCCCGGATCCGACTCCCACTATGGTGTCCAGGGGGTGGTATTTTCGGTTCGCCGCCTTGTACGGCTCATGGATGCGCTTGACGGATTCCACGATTCCCATGGCCCCAATCAGGTCCATATCCACCATTGTCGTATCGCCTACAAGCCCGATAATCTTGCCGTGCAGCCCCTCGCTTTCATGCAGTTCCAGGTTCATGTTTCTTAACCAGGCGCTCAGGTTTTCGTACTGCTTTTCGTCCGGATTCGGCTTTAACACTATAATCATGGCACATTACCCCTTGGAGTTTTATTGTAAAGACCCCCATAATACCTGCCAGCCTGAAAGGGGCCTTTGTTTTGTTTCCTGGGCGCGTTGTTTAGCGGTCGCGGCGCTCTGCCCAGGCTAAAGCCCGGGCGCTGGTTTAGCTCCCCTTTCGAATATACAAAGGTATGGACGCCGTCTCCTTGTCGTCGATGAACAGGGTGAAATTGACCACCCCGGGACTCTTGAAATACAGGTTCCCGATGGTGAACACAAGGTGCGAAACGGCGGTGGCATTGCCGACCCCTTTGACATCGAGGCTGCCCGAAATTGGCTCCATGCTCATTTCCCCGTTAAGATCCCGGGTCTCGATGCGGAAAGAATGTGCGGCAAATTCCCACAAATCAAAACGTATACGTATAACGACCGAAAGCTGAGGGTGCGTGCAGGGGAAATTGCGTGAGATGATGGTGTCGAAGGTTCCCACGATGGTTAATTTGCCCCCATTTTCCTGGGCAAAATCGCAAAAGGTAAAAAGTTCTATCTTCATAGCTTACCTTCCCGCCCTTAAGGGCATATTTTGCGGTTTTTGGTTCATAGGATAAGTCTAAGGATTTTCGCCCCGTTTGTCCATTAAAAATGGAAGGGGATGGCGGGGCCAACTGGCTTGCCTTCCCCCGTCAAAATACCCTACACTGATTATGGATAGCACTTTTCGGAAGGGGTGATACGATGGATGACAATGACACATTGCACAAATGCGCCAATTGCCGTTATGCCATAAATGTTACGGGTAAATGCAGTTTCCACGATTTGCCCATTATCGAGGCCGAAAAACTCAGTTGCGAAGGCAGGGCCATGGATTTTGCCGACGGGACAAGCCGCCCCAGGACAAAACCATTCGAGCGGAAAAAGGCGACGCATGTGGAAACCTTTCTCTTTGGCTTTTTAACGGTTTGCGGGGCCTTTATGTTCATAATGGCCCTTTTCCTGTTTGTCGCCTCGGACGACGAGGCCTGGCGCGGGATTTGGGGGGTGATTGGCTTCATCTTCCTTGGCGGGCTTGGCCTGCTTTGCTCCACGGGCTGCGCCAAACACCTAAGGGACATATACGCCGAAAGGAAGAAAAACCCATCGCAGTGAGAAGCCTGGCCCTACCTCATCCTTAGCCGTTTCCAGGGGTTTATGTTGAAGCGGACGACGAAGTACAGCCAGGCAAAGGCGAAGCCCGCAAGGTGGGTTAGGTGGGCGACGCCGCTGTGGGGGCGGAAGACCGAGGAAAACAGCTCGATAATGGTAAAACCAAGCACCATTATCGGGGCCCGCACGGGCAGTATCCCCCAAATGTAGATTATCGAGTCGGGGTAAAGCACCGCATAGGCAAGGCTCACGGCAAAAACCGCCCCGGATGCGCCCATAAGCCACACGAAATACTGCCCCGTCAGGTAATACATGAAAAATGAGAAAACCCCGGCCAGGCTGCCGGTCACAAAGTAGAAAAGCAGGAATTCCCTGCTGCCCATGTGGCGTTCGACATGGGTCCCAAAGATAAAAAGGGCAAGCATGTTGAAAAGGATATGGCCGAAACCGCCGTGGACAAACATATAGGTCACAAAAGTCCATATCGCGCCGTTCGCCACAATCCTCGCCGGAATCATAGACATTTGGAAGGTTAGGTTGCGGAAGCCAAGAAAATGCATTAGGACGAAAAAAAGGAAGTTAATGCCGATGAGCCAGTAGACCGCGTTATAATGGTAGTAACGGAAAGGCCGCCTTATTATGTTCATAGTTCAGCATAGGATTTGGCGGGGAACTCGTCAAGAGTTTGGCAGATCGTCCCCGATCGGCATGGGCGCGCAGACCCTCCCGCCGTAGAGTTCCTTGGGGTAGACCACAATCCCCAGCTTTTTTTCCAGGGCGGCAAGGCGGTGCATTTCAAGCTCGTCGCCTATGCAGACCATTATGCCCCGCTTGCCGGCCCTTCCGGTGCGGCCGGCACGGTGGATGTAGGAATCCGGGTTCTCGCCGATGTCCAGGGCGACGACGTGGCTTATGCCCGGGATATCCAGCCCGCGAGCCGCAAGATCCGACGAAACCAGCACCTGGGCCTTTCCCGAACGGAAACGCTCCAGTGCCGCCTTCCGCTCGTTTTTGTCCATGCCGCTAAAAAGCCCCGCCGCGGCGATCTTGCGCTGCCGCAGGGCCGAAACGGCCTTCCCGGCATCATAGGAGCGGCCCGTAAAGACAAGAACCTTCTTTGGTTTCGCAGCCGCCAAAAAGGAAGCCAGCGTCTTGGCCTTCCTGCGCCCCTCGCTGAAAATTGCCCAGTGCTCGATTCGCTCCCTAAGGATCTCCTGCTCGTCCGTCTCAAGCAGGCCCGCCCCTTCCAGCAGGGGATGCAGCTGCTCCCTGCTTTTTGCGGACATGGTCGCGGAACAGGCGGCGACGGTCAAAGATTCCTGCCCCCCCCCTGCGATTGCCCGGGCAAGCTCGGCCGTTTCCTCCCGGCTTTCGGGGGCCGTAAGGCGGTCGGCCTCGTCCAGAACCAGGAACCGCAGCCCCCTGAACGAAAGCTTGCCCATCTTTGCCAGGAGCAAAAGCCTCCCCGGGTTGCCCACCGCCATCAAGGGCTTGCCCTTCTTTAGGCCTTCTATCTGCTTTTTTAGATTCACCGAGCCGATAAGCAGGGATGCCCTGCCCATGCCCGGAATGCCGTCACCGTCCGCGGCCAGCAGAAAGTCAAGCTCGTTTTTTATCTGGGAGCAGAGTTCAAGGGTGGGGGCGCAGACCAAAAGCTCGGGGCCAAGGTAGGGGGCGGCGGCCCGGCCGCGCAGCAGGCCTTGGAGCGCCGGGAGCAGGTAGGCAAAGGTCTTGCCGGTACCGGTTGCGGAACGAAAGACGATGCTTTTCCCTTCCAGCAGCGGGGGGATCGCAAGCCGCTGGACGGCGGTGGGGCGGGTGATGGACCGCAGGGCAAGCCTCTCGGTAAAGACGGGCGGAATGCCCAGGCTGTGGAACTCGTTCATAGTCAAAACCCCATTTTCATTTTAACCGCCTTCGGCTCCGCCGTTCCTTTTTGCCCAGGTAGGTATCCAGGTTTTCCATTAGGTGGGAGAACTCCGCAAGCCGCGGCTGTATCTCGCTGTAGTGGGCCTCGGCCTGTTTCGGGGCAGCCTTGTGGAAATTCCTGGATTTCTCCTCGATTTTAAGGAGGCGGCCTTCAAGCCAGTCAAGAAAATCCCTTTCCTCCTGATCCTCTGGCTTGTCAAACTGGTCGAACTCGTACTTTACCACCTCGTCGTTGCGGATTTCCCCGCGAAAGGCACGGTACAGGTTCAGCTTGACCCCCTTTTTCATGTAGGCGAAGCGGCCTTCCTTTTCGAAACGCCGGATGCTCACCATTACGTAGGCCGAGGCAAGGTAGTGCAGCGACCTAAAATTCGATGCGCGTTTTACGAAATCGTTGTCCTCGGCGACGTAAATGGTCTCGTCAAAGCCGCCCACCCGGTTGAACAGGCGTTTGGTGACAAAAATGCAGAAACCAAATGCCTTGGGGTCGATTCGCAGGTTAAGGAAAACCGCCAGGTTGATCATCCTGTGCAGGACACGATCGAGCCTGTAGTTGGAAAGCGGCCTTATTTCGCAGGTCGCCAAATCGAAGTAGCGATCCTGCATCTCGTCGTACACATTGCGGATGAAGCCGTGCGGCAGGGCGACGTCGGAATCCAGGAAAAAGAGAAAATCGCCGCTGGCGGCGGCGGCCCCGGCGTTCCTGCCCACAGCCGGCAGCCCCCCGTCGATAAGCCTGCAGCCGTAGTCTGCGGCGACCTCCCTCGTCCTGTCTTTGGAATTGGCATCTGCAACGATGACCTCGTAGTCAATAAAATCCTGGACTTTTATACTGTCCAGAAGGCAGGGCAAGGTCTTCTCCTCGTTGAGTGCTGGGATAATGATACTTACCTTCATGGGGCTGTATTATAGCCTGGTTTTCCCGTTTGCGGTAGTGCCTGGCAAACGGCAATTGGTGGCATTGTTCGGGAACACGTCCGCCGTGAACGCTTGACAAAGCCACCACAATACGGCATACTGATTACACAAGGCAGAGGAGGAAGGAGCAATAGCGTTCCTTCGGCTAACTACGGGTAGCGTTCCTCCCCTTGTACGATACCCGGACCTTCGCGTCCGGTGTTTTTTTATTCCCTTGGTATTTTCAGATCATCCACATTCAGGTAAACCAAGCTTTCCTGCCCCCTTATTCTCAGGATGATTCTTCCCCCCCAAACTTGTTGACGGTATCGTATCCCTTGATGGTTTTGCCGTCTGCCGCCCTGCGATCTCGGCTGTTCCTTGCCCTGTGCAGGGCGGACATTGCTTCACGCTGCGTCAGATCGGAATTTCCAAGGTTTATGAAAACATTGGGGGCCTGTGAACGGGATCGCAGGAACTGGGCCTCAAGGGTGTTGGCATTGCCCCGAACGTTCTTAAATTCAAAAAGGAGGCCGTTTACAATGGCATCAAACTTTGGCCCAGCCACATTCCTTTGTTCCGGAGCCAGATAGACTGTGTATCCCATGTCCCGAAGTATCTGGGCGTTACGAAGCTCGCCTGCATAGCCCGACTTTTTCCCGATGGGCCTAAGGGGAGACAGGTATATCCCATCCTCGACCTTTTTCCACCCATGCCCTGGAAAAAGCCGATCCGCCGCATCCCGCGCGTTCCTGGCGTTCCCCTCCCGCCGCCGACCCTCGTCCGTTGTTTCCGCTTTCGGCGGGTCTGTCTCGTTCATATCGTTTACCCACAGCCTAGCACGAACGACCACCACGGTTCCACGCTTCCAGCCACTAGCCACCCCAAGCTCTTGCCCAGAACCCCATTCCGCATTAAACTTCCGTCATGAGCACCGCAGTTTTACCCCCCTCGGACGACTGGATCTTCAAGCTGCTCTTCGGCGACGAGCGCAACAAGAGCATACTGATCAGCCTGCTGCAGTCCTTCCTGGACCTGCCCCAGGAGGAGTACGAGCTTAGCTTCATCGACACCCACCTAAAGCGCGGGGGCAAGGGTGAAAAGATGGGCATCCTGGACATCAAGGTTCGGACCAAGACCGGGAAGGTCATCGACATAGAGATACAGGTGAACCCGACGACGAACATCGGCAAGCGGCTGTCGTTCTACAAGTCCAAGCTGATAGCCGATCAGATTGGCAAGAGCGAGCATTACACGAAAATCCAGCGGGTCATCTGCGTGTGCATAACAAACCACACGCTGTTCCGCGACGTACCCGGGTACCTGAACAAGTTCCGGTTCTGCAACCTGGAAAACGGGCTGTGCTTCGAGGACATACCCGAGGAAATATACACGCTTGAACTGCCGAAGCTTCCCAGTGAAAGCGACGGAACCGCCCTTTGGGAGTGGCTTTGGTTTCTGCGGTGTAGGGCGAAGGAGGAATTCGAAATGGTGGCGACAAGGAACCCCGAGATCAGAAAGGCCGTCGAGATACTGTACGAGCTGAGCGCGGACGAGAAGGTGCGGGCCCAATACGAGCACAACATGAAGGCCTGGCGCGACTACATGTCCGAGCACGACGGTGCCTTCGAGAATGGCATGGAGAGAGGTATGGAAAAAGGCATGGAGAAAGGTGTGAAACAGGTGGCCGTTAATGCCTTGGCCGAAGGTATGTCGATTGAGTTCATCCAAAAAATTACAGGCCTTGGCGTGGAAGACATCGCCAAGCTAAAGGCCAGTTTGTAGACAAAATGGGCAATGCCAGTCAATGAATGGGGATGCCGCCCTTGAAACTGGCTTTTTCGTGACAGCGCAAAGCGGCGGCATTTACACAGAAAATAAGATAGGCTCCCCGACTCGGTATCAGCATGTTCATTACATCGGGACTGTGGAGGAAAGTTCCTTTTGGATGTCCTCTAGGGTATAGCCCTTGGCAATAAAGTCCAGCACTTCCTTGTCCCTCTCTTTCTTGCCTTTGCCCACGCCAATTTCAATGCCCTTGCCTACGCCAATTTCAATGCCCTTGCCCACGCCAATTTCAATGCCCTCGGCCTTGCCCTCGACTCTGCCTTGGGCTAGCCAGGCCCTTTGCGCCTCCTCCAGGTTCCACTCGGTTATCAGCATATTCAAAACCTCCGAACTGTTGGCCTTCAAAAACAGCCGCAATATGTCGTTATCTATGCAGTACCTTACCGCCGCCTCCATAGCGGCCTCCAGCTCCATCGTCTCGCGGCATTCCCATATCTTCGACACAAGCACGCTGTACCCCTTCAGGGTTTCGCACTTCCCCATCAGCTCGGCGTTGTAGCCCTGGTTTATGTTGTACACATGCACGACAAGCTCCAGCGCGGAGCCGTCGGGGTTTTCAGCCCGTAAACCGTCCGCGTTCTTGAAGGCATCGGACAGCCTGAGTACCTTGTGCGCGGGGAACGGGGCCTTGCCGTTGTACAGGACTATGAAGATCGGCGCCGGGATTTGTTCCAACTTGGTCTGGTACAGCTTCATGCGGTCGATTATCTTCTCGTACACCCTGCCTATGTACATGAGCATCCGCAAGGGCATGTTTTCGTTGATGGTGCTTTGGTGCTCGATTAGCACGACCAGGCGGCCGCCCACTGTGAAGGACACGTCGTTTATCTGGCCCATGAACAGGGCGTTGGAAAGCGTGTTGATGTCGATTGCGGTGTCAGGCGGCAGTTCCACGCCCTCGATGGCGGAGTACAGTTCGCGCAGGGTGTCCGGGTCGCTGAAAAGGCGGGAGAAGATGCTGTCCTTGTGTTTTTCGTTTGCGCCCATGTTGGCTAGTTTAAGGCATTTCGCGAGGGGATGCAACGCCGCGAAGCGCCTGTCACGGAAATCAACTTTCGCATGAAGGCAAAACAGGGCTCGATTTAGGCCCTGGCCGAAAGTTCCCTTTTGAGATCCTCTACAGTGTACCCCTGCTCGATAAGGGCAAGCAACTGCTTGTCCCTCATTTTTTCCCAGTAATGGAGCAGGGCAGCCTCTGTTAGTGGAGCGCAAAACGCCGCTTAAGACCCGCCGCGCATGTTGAACGTACCCGACTCGGTATCAGCATGTTCATTACATCGGAACTGTGGAGGAAAGTTCCTTTTGGATGTCCTCTAGGGTATAGCCCTTGGCAATAAAGTCCAGCACTTCCTTGTCCCTCTCTTTCTTGCCTTTGCCCACGCCAATTTCAATGCCCTTGCCTACGCCAATTTCAATGCCCTTGCCCACGCCAATCTCAATGCCCTCGGCTAGCCAGGCCCTTTGCGCCTCCTCCAGGTTCCACTCGGTTATCAGCATATTCAAAACCTCCGAACTGTTGGCCTTCAAAAATAGCCGCAATATGTCGTTATCTATGCAGTACCTTACCGCCGCCTCCATAGCGGCCTCCAGCTCCATCGTCTCGCGGCATTCCCATATCTTCGACACAAGCACGCTGTACCCCTTCAGGGTTTCACACTTCCCCATCAGCTCGGCGTTGTAGCCCTGGTTTATGTTGTACACATGCACGACAAGCTCCAGCGCGGGGCCGTCGGGGGTCCCCGCCCGTAAACCGTCCGCGTTCTTGAAGGCATCGGACAGCCTGAGTACCTTGTGCGCGGGGAACGGGGCCTTGCCGTTGTACAGGACTATGAAGATCGGCGCCGGGATTTGTTCCAGCTTGGTCTGGTACAGCTTCATGCGGTCGATTATCTTCTCGTACACCCTGCCTATGTACATCAGCATCCGCAAGGGCATGTTTTCGTTGATGGTGCTTTGGTGCTCGATTAGCACGACCAGGCGGCCGCCCAGGGTGAAGGACACGTCGTTTATCTGGCCCATGAACAGGGCGTTGGAAAGCGTGTTGATGCTAATTGCGACATCAGGCGGCAGTTCCACACCCTCGATGGCGGAGTACAGTTCGCGCAGGGTGTCCGGGTCGCTGAAAAGGCGGGAGAAGATGCTGTCCTTGTGTTTTTCGTTTGCGC
>Ga0209755_10002240_pt1 | contig 26994 bp, 27 predicted proteins | sample TergutCo191P1_FD_187301 | JGI IMG/M metagenome (GOLD analysis project Ga0209755, IMG submission 187301) | Cornitermes sp. P1 segment gut microbial communities from Petit-Saut dam, French Guiana - Co191P1 (SPAdes) (version 2) | ecosystem: Host-associated > Arthropoda: Insects > Digestive system...
AATTGTTTTCTACGGCAAATCGCAACTCGCAAGGCGCACGAGCTACGCCCGCGCTGTTGCTCAAACAAGCGATTTACCTACGAAAACAGTTATCAGCCCTTCCTCCTACCAAGTGAGCGTAACGAGCGATCCGGGGACCGCCACACGAGACAACCCCTTTTTTCAATTATCGCAAATCTGCGCATTGCAAAAAATGTCTGCAAAAGAAATCTTTGTATTTTGGGATTGTGTGTTATCTAAAACTATTTACCACTGGCTCTGAAAACTGATAATTTAATATTAAAATCCCATACTCTTCGTACAGAAACTCTAAATCATTTGTGAAATTTCTTCGTGTAGCTCTGGTACTATACCTTGATTCAATTTTCATTAAAGTTAAAGTTTTTAAAGAATTTTCATCTATTGAAGTATTAAATGTAGTAACAAGGAATTGAGGAAATGGAATATTATGCCTTCTGGTATCTAAATCATTCATATAAAATGATGGCTCTCCTATACTTATATCCAATCTTTTATACGAAGTTATAGGTATATACACTGTTGAGGAAGCGGTAGATTTTACCCAGCCCTTCCATAGCCGATGCCTTCCTCGCCCAGCGTCCCAGCCAAATCCATTAAATTCAGCTATAAAGACATTTTCAATAATAAACATTTCTCCATCCATTTTATATTCTATCCTAAAAGGAAATTCTCCTCTGATAATCTCAGGCGTAGGAGGGCGCGGCATAAACCAAGCGCCAGCATGTATAAGTGTCCAAGGTACAGTGAGAAAAAGAGTAAAAACAATAGCTATTAATATAAACGTTAATATTATTTTTTTTACAATCCAATCTATCATTGCGGGCACCTATTCTTTCATGTAAGAAGATTATATGTTGTGGAATTAATTTACCAAATATCTTATTATCCATCATAAATAATAGCCGTTCTAGCTTCTATATCCACTTTATAAGCTTCGTAATCTAATTGCCAGCCAATACCATTTACTGTCCTTACAATGTACAAATAATTTACGTTAGTTGGCTCCATAGTAATCCAGTGAACATGTGAACCATGGCTGACACCGCCTATTCTACGCGTATTCATAGGTAATGAAATGATTTTTTCTTCCCTTGTTTCTAAATTCCTCACAAAAAGCCTAGCGCTACTATTTCTTTGAAATAAATTTATCAAATCAAGCCTATACTCAAACTTTCCGTCCTGTGTGGAGTGTAAATTTCCGCTTGTGACCCTTTCCCTTAACCAGCCATAAGTATTAATTGTATCGCTTGTAAATAATTGCACTGAAATAATTATCAAAATAATTGTAGTAGCAATGTACAAACCACTTTTGTATCTTAGCCCGTTTTTCAATGATACTATCGTAAAAACTGTTAGCACCAAAGTCGGAACCCAGTGAATAGCTAATACTACCGTTGAAAGCAAGTCTAATCCCATACGCTGAAACCCGGCTGTTGTGCCAAGAATCCAAAATATTAAAGCTGGTATGCTAATAGCAAGTGAAACATACATAATAATTTGAATTAATTTTGTAAGCATTCCGAGTCTCCATTATTTAATTCAGGTAAAATATATCTGTTCCATACGTTTATACTGTCATGCACAGCTCTATGGGATTCAAGCATTCTCCAAGCAGAACGTCTACATCTTTGGTTAAGATTAAATTTGCGTAAGTAAAATTGCTTATTCTGGCAACCCTCTGTTTTTATCCATACACCCCTAGACGACATATCAACTGCATTTGACAGATTTTAGACTTTATATAGCTATCACATAAAGCTGTGTGTACTTATACACCGAGGCATTAAAATTATTTTAATTTAAAATCGGCTTTGATTTATTCTATTAGACTATATGACTCGGGATCACTATCCACATAGTCCCACGATATAAATGTAACATTTTCAATATCTAAAATTTTCATAAAAATACTCGGCATGGCTTGCCAGGTTGAAAGCACATATGTATCGTTAAGTAACTCTTTATAAAAATCTTTCCAAAAGTCATCTGTTCCTGGTATGTTTTCTGGTTTAAGCAATCTTTTAAGCTGGTTTATTACCTCTTCTGAATAGCCAAAAAGTTTAAAATTTTCTGGGTTTACCTTAGAGAACACTTTGGATATGCCTTCATTTCGGTTATCTGCTGGTAATTCTTCTTCAATACCATAACCAATGTCAAAAGAGCTTACTACTTTTCCGTTATGTAATATGCTATATCCAAACCCATGATCTTCTGGGTGTGAAAGGTAAAAGATAGGGATTTTTTCAGATAGTGACAGTAGTTCATCAGAAAAAGGTTCTTCTTGCAAGTACTCACCAAAGTCATATTCTCGTTCGTCGTTTTCTGTAAGTATGCAACTCCATTTATCTGAAATGTTAAGCATGTATACTTCGGAATCCTCTAGGTGTTTTTTTGCAATGTCTACGTCTTTAGTTAAGATTAAATTTACGTATGTAAAATCGCTCATTTTGATAGCCCCCTCTATGACTTTTTTAAGTGTCTTATATTATTTTTTATTGATAAAGATTCAAATTTTTACAAACTCAAACGGAAAAGTCCCATCTTCTAAGTATTTTTGGTATTGTTTTTTTGTACCATAGGTTTCCGCATAGCTATTAAGCGACTTTTGCTCCTTGTTATGGAGGTACTCCTCTATAGTCCTTCTGTCGTTATTATCTATCGCTTCCTTTATAACGTTATATTCATCTCTTATCTTACCATAATATTCTCTTTGTTTTGGAATTGGGTTATGTTCAATGCCAAACTTTCTCATATTTGCACCCCTCCATTGCTCGAAAACGGATTCTCTAACCATGTTTGCATCTTCATAATCTTCAAATAATAGAGCAAATAAATATCTTTCATTTGAAACCTTACTCATACTATTCCGATAACATTTATAATAACTTTCATAATCAATTTCTGTATCCATTTTGGGTAGCAATATATCTACTGTAGTTTTTAGAGCTAGAGGCATACAATCTACGTATCCCTCGGGATTTCCATAATATTCCAAAAATGGAAATGCTGGCGAAAACTGGTTACTATCGGTTAATCTCCAGGCATCACTAAGGGGAGTCGAAAACTCAAATTCTAAACACAATGGAACTATTGCAAATTGAATAGTAAACTCAGGATCTGATGAACGTTTAAAGTAACTTACACATTGTGCAATTTTGCCATTTACAATACGGTGAAAATCCCTACCCTTTCTTACAAAACCCCTACTAAGCATGGTAGGCTCAAATACTTCAATAAATGTGTTGCTTATATTATTTTTTTTCATTAGACAATCTTCCTTTCGGCAAGATTTTATATTTATGGCGCTAATATTACCGCTTATCGTATTCAAGCGTAACTTTCAAAGGCATCCGGAAGGCTAAGTGTAATTATATACCCTTTTTCATTACATGTAAATTTTTAGGGAATCGGTAGTTGTTAGCATATTCCCCTAATCGTCGTAATCAAAAAAAGCCATACTGATGAACAGTCGGCTACATAGCCGGGCTGTGTCATTCAAATCCCAGCGTAATAGGGGTATCCATCACACCGGGGCTGGAAATTTCCATTTTGAAAACACACGGCATCGTGTTATAATTATGTAAAAGCCGCGCTTGAGGGAGGTTTACCGTGCAGGAAAGCAACGAAACGCAACAGGAAAAGACTCAAAAAATGGCTCAAATATACGATAAAATCCTCAAGCGGATTATAATATAGACGAATTAAATGCCCAGCATATGGGAACGCTTGCGCCGCTGTACCTGCTAAAGTTAAACCAGCAGATTAAAAAGGCAATTGCGCAGGGCAAAGATGGCGAAATCCAAGAATTTGAAGATGAAGGGGTGAAAAATATGTTGGCTGAAAAGTTATTTGTACGGTATGAAGCTGAATTTGACCAAAAAGTGGAAGAAAAGATATTAACTGCGGTGAGAGGTCTACTCGCAAACGGCTTTCCCGCTGAGGCTATTGCCAATGCATTCGGCCTTTCGATTGACACTGTAAATAACGCCCAATTGCAAAAAGCACCCTCTAAATAAATATATCTAAAACCTGCCCCACCTTGGAATTTACTGAGATGGGGCTTTTTTAATTGCGCTCCCTTTTGCTTATATAAAGACTGTGCTATAATATGGCAATAATATTCATTCTAAAACCAAGGAGCCATTTACGTGTTATCTAAATATAATATAAAACTTCCTCTTGTAATGCTATTTATTGTGGCGGCTGTTGTGCCTACCATTGTGCGGCTTGCCTGGATTCCTATTCCGCCGGAGTTTTCCCGAATATTCACTCAAGACTATATGGACGATATGTTCTCGTACCATAAAGCTTGGGTGCTTGGCGTGTGCGCTATCGGTATAATCTTTCATATTGTCAGCGAATTTGTTATTAAATTGCCTGACCCGGCAAAGTTTAAGCGCAATGCCGCTATCTACTTTAAAAATCCTATCATCATTATGGTGGGGGTCTACCTTTTTTTTGTGATACTCTCCAACATACTTAGCCCCTACACCTACACCGCTTTATGGGGAATTTACGATAGGCGCGAGGGGCTTTTTGTCCAGCTTGCCTACATGACAATATTTTTGGCTACCATGCATTACGTACAACAAAAAACTGATACCCATATACTGCTGGTGGGCTTTCTTATCTCTTCCATAATTATGGGCGGTATCGGCTTTAGCCAGTTTATTAATCGGGATTTTTTTGCTACGGAATTTGCCGCGCAGTTGGTTGTGGGGCGTGGTTCACCTGCCCTTAATCCGCGCTTTGACTTCGCTTACGGCACTAACTTTAACCCTAATACCTTTGGCTTGGTTACTGCCATGCTGTTTCCTTTGCTTTTTGCGGCGGCGGCTTCTTACTCTGCTGGAGATAAGCGGCTTACTTACTTGTGGCGCGGGCTGTTTTTGCTGGCTGGCGGGCTTATGGCCATAGGGGTTGTTGGTAGCCGCTCCGTCGGTGGCTTTATCGGCGCTTCTACCGCTCTTAGCGCTATTGTAACTACCTTACTGGTTCGCCGGATTTTACTTAAAGGGCAGTTTCCACGCAAGGTGCTTGTTCCGCTGGCTGTCGGGCTTGCCCTTATTGTCGGAACAGGCTTTGTTTTGCGTGATTATATCTACGAAAATTTAGCCTTTACCCTAGGCAGAATAGCCGCAATCTTTGAACCACCGGATATGAGCCATCTTCCTGATTTCACCTTTCACGATAACGTAATGACCACCACTGAACGCGGTCATTCTTATACAATGACCTTCCCTACCTACTTCCCCCGCGAAGGGCTTACGGAGGAGCAATTTGCTCTTATGCCGCCGGAATTTACCACAGCAGAGGGAACCGTTATTGAGCCGCATATTGAGGGTAACTCCTTTACTTACTATATGCCCGGCTTCGGCACTGTTCGTGTCGATCAGGTTGCGGACGCTGTTTATATATATCGCGGCTTTTCCCTTAGCATAGTGGACGAACGCTTGCATTTGTTTTACTTCCGGGAAGATCGCCATGTTGACCCTAACGAGCCTATTCCTTCCTGGGGCTTTGAAGGCTGGGAAACCTGGGGCTCTAACCGCGGCCATATATTTGCCAGGACTATTCCCCTACTTCCGGAATCCATAATAATAGGTAGCGGCTCGGATACCTTCCTTTTGCGCTTCCCTACCCATGATATTCTTAGCAATTTGCGCTATCATCAAAATCCTTTTATTCTGGTGGATAAGGCTCATAACCTGTATTTGCAGACCTGGCTTACTACCGGTATGATTTCAGTTTTGGCCCTAATCGGAATTTTTGGCTATTATATACTTACAACTTTTTGGTCTTTGATCCGATATTCTAAGGATGAGGATTCTTCTACCTTTTGGCTACGGCTTGGAATACTGGCCTCGGTTAGCGCGTTTTCCGTTTCCTCGCTTTCTACCGATAGCACGCTTTCTTCTACGCCGATGTTCTGGATTATTATAGGTATGGGCTTGGCACTCAATAGAGAGGTAAATAATGGCAGAAGGACGAACTAAAGTCGCGCTTCTTGTTATCTGCGACATATTATTTATAAATTTTGCTTTAATTATATCTGTGGCCTTGTGGTACGGCGGTTATATTCCCGGCGAAGTTAGGGAAGTGCGTAGTGTTGCGCCGGAATCTTGGCAGTGGTTGTTATGGGTTGGCATAAGTGCCTCTGCGCTTTATGTGGCTGTGCTGGCCGGGTTTAGGCTGTATAGCCAGCTATGGCGCTACGCCGGGCTGGACGAGCTTCTTAAAATCTTTACCGCTACCATATTAACTGTGTCTGTTTTGTTTGCCTTGGATTTTGTTATTTTTAGCCGTATTTCAGTTATCCCGCGCAGAGTTTTTGTGCTGGTTTGGTTTATGGTATTTGTTTTGAGTACAACATCGCGGCTTGGCGAGCGGATATTACGGCGTATGGTTGTTACTATTAGTTATACCCTCACCAGTAAATCTGGCCTAAAGCGCGTGATGGTTGTGGGCTCGGAGTACGCAAGTTATAATCTGGTGCGCAGTATGTTACACAGCCCGCGCCGGCGAGAGCGCGTTCCTATTTTGATAGTTGACGACGACCCGGCCAAGCATAACGCACACATAATGGGCGTGCGCGTTTCAAACGGAATTGCCAACATACCCTATTTAGCGGCGGCTCATGCTATAGATGAAATTACAATAGCCATGCCGGGCGCGGATAACGCCACGCTTAAAAATATCTTTGAGCTTTGCACGCAGACGGATTGCCGTTTGACTATTGTACCGCCTATAAGCGAGCTAAGCGGCGTAGACCCGGGTATTCGTGAGGTTAGCATAAGCGATCTGCTTTACCGGGACGAGGTTAAGCTGGATACAGAGGGCATTCGCGCCTATATAGAAGGAACCACCGTGCTAGTAACAGGCGGTGGCGGTTCTATAGGAAGCGAGTTATGCCGCCAGCTTGTGCGCTATAAGCCCAAGTGCATTCTAATAGTAGATATTTACGAGAACAACGCATTTGACCTAATGCAGGAGCTTAACGAGAAAGAAAGTGAAACGCAAATACTATTACGCGTAGGCTCCATAAGGGACAGAGCCCGAATGGACGAGCTTTTTATGGAGTTTAAGCCCGATGTGGTTTTCCATGCCGCCGCGCATAAACACGTAATGACCATGGAGGACAGCCCGGCAGAGGCTATTAAAAACAATGTATTTGGAACGCAAAACGTGATACGTGCGGCAATGGCGGCAGAGTGCGGGCGCTTTGTGTTAATTTCTAGCGATAAGGCTGTGCGGCCTGGTAATGTCTACGGCGCTACCAAACGGGTTACAGAGATCGTTATGCAACGGGAAGCGGCGCGTGGTGCAAGTAAAACCCAGCTTTCTGCCGTGCGTTTCGGAAATGTGCTTGGTAGCCAGGGCAGTATAATCCCCAAGCTAAAGCGGCAGATAGCGCAGGGCGGCCCTGTTACTGTTTACGATAAAAAGGTCGAGCGATTTTTTATGACTATATCAGAAGCCTGTCAGTTGGTTCTGCAAGCCGGCGGAATGGCCAACGAAACCAATAACGGGCATATATTTATCTTAGATATGGGCGACCCGGTCAACATAGATGACCTAGTACGTAAAATGATACGTCTATCAGGCTTTAGGCCGGATGAGGATATAAAGATTCTATACACCAATCTTCTTCCCGGCGAAAAAATGGCCGAAGAGCTGATATTACCGGAAGAAAAGGATAATTTACAGCTAACGCACCATAATAAAATTTGGGTAGCGCCGCCTTATCAGCGTAACTATTCTGACTTTGACGCGCATATGGATAGGTTACTTACCTTTTCCCAGCAAGACCCGGCACGCATACCGGAAGCACTACGCCTTATGGAGTTACATTATGAATGATTTTACCAGCGGTAATATAGGCAAGTCTATAATGATGTTTGCTATCCCCATGCTGATAGGAGCCTTGTTTCAGCAACTATACGGGATAGTAGACGCTATTGTTGTAGGGCGCTTTCTTGGCGGGGGCGCGCTTGCGGCGGTTGGCGTTTCTATGACGGCGTTTAACTTTTTAATTGCCGCGTTAATTGGGCTTACCACCGGTGCCTCTGTTATTATCTCGCAATATTTTGGCGCTAAACAGCAAGATAAACTAGAGCTTGCCGTATCTACCAGTATTATTTTTTTGGCGGCTTTTTCCGTTATTATAACCGTGCTTGGTCTTGTTTTTACACCTGCAATTATACGAATGTTAAACGCACCTGCCGATATTTTTAATGACGCCGTAATTTATATGCGCATACAAATGGCTGGTTTGGCTTTTCCGGTATTTTATAATATGTACACAGCCTATCTGCGGGCTATAGGCAACGCTCGCTCGCCCTTGTACATATTGATTTTTTCTACCTCGCTTAATATGGTGCTTAATATAATTTTTGTTGTTTTACTGGGCTGGGGCATTGCGGCGGTTTCGGTCGGTACAGTAATTTCCCAGGCGGTGGCTACCATTTTGTGTTATGGATATACTCGCTGGAAAGTGCCTATGCTACATGTAGCTAAGTTGATTTTTGATAAACGGCTTTTTGGCCAAATTATTAAATACGGAATGCCCGCCGCTATCCAGCTTTCTTTGGTATCTTTGGCGGCGCTTACTATTACTCGGCTTATTAACTCGTTTGGCACAGCCGCCATTGCCGGAATTACCGCGGCTACCAGAATTGACTCTATGGCCATTTTGGGGGTTAGTACTCTTAGCATGGCGCTTGCTACCTTTGTTGGCCAAAATATGGGTGCCGGCCAGGAAGAACGCGCACGGCAGGGCTTAAAAATTACGCTTATTTATATGTTGCTGTTGGCTGTTGTTATCTCTGTAATACTTTTCTTTACTGCGCCGTGGTTCCTGTATATGTTTATAGATCAAAATGATCCGAATGCATATGAAATATTGCGAATTGGGCAAAGTTATTTACAGATTTTGGTGTTGTTTTACTGTCTGTTTGCCACTCTGTTTGCCTTTAACGGCTTCTTTAGGGGCGCCGGTGACGCGGTTATTGCCATGGTGTTCCCGGTATGCAGTTTAACAATACGGACAGTTTCTGCCTATATGTTGGTGTACTTTGCAAATATGGGGCCAGAGGCGCTGGCTTGGTCTATACCTATCGGTTGGGCCACCACCAGCATGGCCAGTTGGCTGTATTACAAAAGGCGCTTGTGGGTTGGGAAGGTTGTTGTATAGATGGAAAATGCTGAGCAAATTTGGGAAGAATACCATAAAACCAAAAGCCCGCAACTACGCGAGAAGCTGATACTGGAATATTCTCATGTGGTTCGCTTTGTCGCGGGTCGCCTGGCTATTCATCTAGGCCAGCACATGGACTTTGACGACCTGGTAAGCTACGGTATTTTTGGCCTAATAGACGCTATAGATAAATTTGACATGCTAAAGGGCGTTAAGTTTGAAACTTACGCCTCGCTAAGAATACGCGGCGCTATAATTGACAATATAAGGAGCCTAGACTGGGTTCCAAGAAGCCTACGTCAGAAGAATAAGAAGTTTGAGCAAATATATACACAGCTAGAAGGCGAGCTGGGACGCGAGCCGTCTGAGCAAGAGATAGCGGGAAAACTTTCCGTAACAGTAGAAGAAGCCCGAAATCTAATGCGGGATTCTACCGTGCTGACCTTAGTATCACTGGACGATTACTTTGAACAGAACAGCGATGTCCCCTTTGACGCCAGCTCTTTAGAGGAAACGCCTGAAGGCAATTTAGATAATAAAGAGCTATTAAGTATGCTAGAAGGCGCTATTGATAAACTGACGGAAAAAGAACGCATGGTGGTTACGCTACACTATTACGAAGAGTTGACACTTAGGGAAATCAGTAAAATTTTAAAAGTTTCAGAATCAAGAGTTTCACAAATACATTCCAAAGCTATTTTGAAAATGCAGGGTAATTTAGGAGAATATAGGGGGGTACTGTTTCCATGAGCGAATTTAAATTAAATAACGGATACTTTCAAAACCAAGGCGTAAACATAATGGCCTTTGATGACATTTACCCGGAAGGGCATCAATCTGGCCTAAGTATAATCATGCACGGGAACCGAATAGCCACCAACGGCGACATACGCTTCGAGCAAGCGCCGGGGCAGTGGCAACCGGTTCCAAAGCAAGGCGAGCGCACACTGGATACGGATACAATTACAACAAGCTTGAGCTATCCCGACTCTTCCAGGCATTTAAAAGGTTTTAACCCGATGATATATCCAGATTTTGAATTTGAATATACGGTCAGCGTGAAGGCAAGCGGCCAGTCTGTAACTCTTACGGTAGATCTCGAAAAGCCCGTACCGGATAAATTTTTGGGTAAGCTTTGCTTTAACCTTGAGCTATTCCCCGGCGCTTTATTTGGAAAGCCTTGGATAATGGATAATAAGCAAGGTATATTCCCAATGCAAGCAAACGGCCCTGTCAAACAGCTTTCGCCTAATTATCTACATACCAAGGATTATGCCGATATAAAACTTCTAGGCGGCGATAACAAAGGCTACAACCCGATTATAGCTGACGATCTTATAGCCGAGCCTTATGCGGTAGGTAAACGCTTTACCCTGCGGCCGGACGATCCGTACAATCGCATTAGCATAGAAAGTAAAAGCGAGCTAAAATTATACGATGGCCGCTTAAACCATAACAACGGCTGGTTTGTGCTAAGTAGCGAGCTACCAGCAAAAACCACCAAAAACGCAATAAGCTGGACAATTACCCCAAATGTTGTAGACAATTGGCTTTATGAACCAGTAGTGCAAGTATCGCAAGTGGGCTATCATCCAAAGCAAGCTAAGACAGCGGTAATTGAGCTGGATATGCAGGATCCCCGCCGCGAAGAAGCTACACTATATAAAATTACGGAAACAGGGGAAGCGGTGGCTTTTTCATCTGCCGTTCAGCAATGGGGTCAGTTTTTGCGTTACAACTACATGAAGTTTGATTTTTCCCATATAAACGAGGAAGGGCTTTATAAAGTTTGCTATGGTCAATCGGAATCGGCTATTTTCCGCATTGCTAACGATATTTACGATAGAGGCGTTTGGCAACCGGTACTTGAGTACTTTCTTCCGGTGCAAATGTGCCATATGCGCGTTAATGAAAAGTATCGGGTGTGGCATGATCTTTGCCATAATGATGATGCCCGTATGGCTCCGATAAATTTAAATCATATCGACGGCTATGTGCAAGGGGATTCCACCTTAACTAAGTATAAGCCGGGCGAACATGTTCCGGGGCTTAACGTAGGCGGCTGGCACGATGCCGGTGACTATGATCTGCGTGTGGAGTCTCAGGCCGGGGAGGTTTATGTACTGGCCATGGCCTACGAAGCCTTTGGCGTAGACTACGACGCGACCAGCATAGACCAAGAGACGAAGATAACAGAAATCCATCAACCCGACGGCAAAAACGATATTTTACAGCAAATAGAACACGGCACTTTATCGGTAATAGGCGCATATAACGCGCTAGGCAGGCTCTATAGAGGGATTATCACCGGAAGCTTGCGCAATTATGTACTGCTGGGCGACAGCGCGGCCATGACAGACGGAATAATAGGCAATGCAGACGACCGCTGGGTGTTTACAGAGGATAATCCGGAACGGGAATTAACTACCGCCGCAAGAATGGCGGCCGCCGCCCGTGTGTTGGCGGGTTTTAATGATACACTGAGTACGCAGACCCTAAAAGCCGCCCGTGAAATTTTTGCCACGCATGATCTGCATTCTATTAAATGCGAGGCAAAAATACACGCCGCCGCCGAGTTATTTATAACTACAGGCGAGCAAAAATATAAAGATTTTCTGCTTAGCGAAAGCGAATTTATAGCCAAGGAAATAGACAAACTAGGCTGGATAATTGCCAGAGTAGAAAAAACGATAAATGACGAAAACTTTACAAAAACCTTCCGGGAAGCTCTGCCAGGCCTAAAAGAACAGTTTGCAAAGCAAAGCGCAGAAACGCCCTACGGAATACCATACCAACCACATATATGGGGCGCCGGCTGGGGAATACAACGCCTTGGCTACGAATACTACTTCCTACACAGAGAGTATCCGGAAATTTTTGAAGCGGATATAGTTTATAACGCGCTTAATTTTGTGCTGGGGTGCCATCCGGGTTCTAATACCGCGTCATTTGCCTCTGGGGTTGGCGCAAATTCCGCGACTGTCGGCTATGGGCTGAACCGTGCGGATTGGTCTTATATCCCCGGCGGGGTGATTTCCGGTACGGCTCTTGTACGTCCGGATTTTCCTGAATTGCTGGTGTTTCCTTATCTGTGGCAACAGGTGGAGTATGTTATGGGTGGGGGGTCGTCGCATTATATGTTTTTGGTGCTGGCGGCTCAGAGGATGTTGGAAGGAGCTTGAAAGATGTCATTATGGATAATATCCCTAAATATGAAGTAATTATTTATTGGAGCAAACCAGATGAATGTTACCTGGCAGAAGTACCTGACTTGCCCGGTTGTATGGCAGACGGCAAAACGCTAAAGGAAGTTGCCGCTAATGTTGAGGTAATTATTCAAGAATGGATTGAAAGCGCTTTGCTGGATGGAGAGGTAATACCAGAGGCAAAGGGTAGGTTGGCACATGCGTGATAAGTATGAGTGGAGGTTATAATGCTCCTTGATTTATTAATAAAAAGATATAGTTGCCGTGATTTTTTAAACAAGAAAATTTCAAACGAAATTATTGCGTATATGTTGGAATGCGCCCGCCTATCTGCGTCAGGTGGTAACGAACAACCATGGAAATTTGGAGTTGTGACCGATGCCGATTTGATAAAAGATATTTCAGAAGCCGCCAGTGAAAATTATTGTCAAAGATGGATAGCCAAAGCGCCTTTGATTATCGTTTTATGTACTCAATTGTTTGATTATCCGATTGCCGATATTGGTCTAAAGCGCTTTCCGTCAATGCTTGATAGAATGAAAGAAATTGATAAGGACGTAATTTCTGCAATTGGAATGGAAGAACACCAAACCAAGATACCCGGCGAACATATGGTATTGGCGGCACTTGAACATGGGATATATTCGACATGGATTTCTAGTATAAATTGCGAAAAAATTGGGGAATTGCTAGGTGTGGAAGGTTATCTTGTATCAAATATTATTGTATTTGGGTATCCTGAACAGTATGAAGAACCAAGCGCCAAGAAGGAGTTGGATGCTGTAAGCTTTACTGATTATTTCGTTAATGCCGGGTTTATGCAATAATTATTTTTCAAGGAGAAGGAGGATAAAAATGCAAGCTACAAAGACATACAAAGCATATTATGATAATGGATTTTTTATACCATATGAACCAGTGACAATCCCCAAAGGCTGTCAAGTTGTTGTTACTGTTTTGGATTCCATTGCAGAGGATACACAAAAGTCAAATTACAACAGCCCTACTATCATGCGAGAGGCAGACCCAAGCAAATCTGCATTAGGTTTATGGGAAGGCGAAGTAACTGTTCCTGATGATTTCAATGAGCCTTTAGAAGATTTGAAGGAGTACATGTACTAATGAATTATCTTGTTGATACGCACGCACTATTATGGATGATGTTTGAACCCAAGAAATTGTCACAAAAATCACAGGAAATTCTGGCTGATAAAAGTTTGTACAAATTTGTCAGCATTGCTTCGCTGTGGGAAATTGCCATAAAAAAACCGCATCGGAAAATTGCCACTACCAACCGGAATAACAGGCACAATTTCCAAGGCGAATATGCTTGGAATTGGCCATATCAACGTAGGTCAACGGCACATTGAAATTTTCAATTCATTGCCATTGTTGCATCGCGATCCGTTTGATGGCATCATCATTGCGACTGCACTTTCAGAAGGCATGACAATAGTCACCGGGGATGAAAACATCCAAAAATATGATGTACCCTGGATTTATTAGAGGGATGGAGAGCAGCAATTTGAACATAATCGTACTAATAAAAGAAGTACCAGACATGGAGCGGGTACGCTTCAACACAGAGCGCGGCACAATCGACCGTAGCTCTGCGAGTGCCGAAATAAACCCGCTTGATCTATACGCCCTACAAGCGGCGGTAGATTTAAAAAACCAATACGGCGGCCATATAACGGCCATCTCTATGGGGCCTGAGTCTTGCATAACCTCCCTTAGGGACGCCTGGGCACGCGGCGCGGATACTTGCATTTGTGTTACTGACAAGCGCTTTGGCGGTTCAGATACACTAGCAACCAGCCAAATTCTCGCCGCGGCTATTTCTCGTATAGGCAGTTACGATCTTATTTTATGCGGAGAAAAAACAGTCGATGGCGATACCGCGCAAGTTCCAGCAGAAGTGGCAGAGCTTCTTGATATTCCCCACAGCTACTATGTATCACGTATATTTGATAAAAACTCCTTTGCTACCCCTACGCAAATACGCAAAATGAAGCTTCCGGCGCTTGCTTCTGTTAGTCGGCAAATTTCTACACCTCTACTTCCCAGCCTTAAACGGAAGCTGGATTCACTTTCTGTTAATATCGAAAAAGTTAGGCTTGAAGGATTAGAGTTTGCAAGCTCACCAACAAAAGTCTCAAAAATTGTAGTCCCCAAACCATCAAACAGAAAAAGTATGATTTTTCGCGACGATATAGAAGCTTTTATAGAGGCGGTGAAAAATGCACGGTAATGTCTTGATATTGGCAGAGGCTCGTGACGACTCTCTACATCCGGTAACTTATGAATTACTTGGCAAAGGCCGGGAGCTTGCAGATAAACTGAACTGCGGGCTGGACTGTCTGCTGTTATCGCCAAAAGAAACGCGCTTACAGGGCGCGGATAGGCTCTATCTAATGCTATCGCAAGCCTTTTCCCAGCCAGAGGAATATCTTTATAAAGCCAACATAAGCGAGTTTATAAAAGAACACAAACCCAGTATTGTTCTTGCCGGGGCTACCGATTTTGGGCGTTCCTATGTCCCGCGTGTTGCGGCCGCTTTAGGGGCTGGGCTAACTGCGGACTGCACTGGGCTTTCTATCGGGGACGATGGCCGGCTTATACAAATACGCCCCGCGTTTAGCGATAATATTCTTGCGCATATCACTTCTAGTAGCGCTACGCAGATGGCTACCGTTCGGTATGGTGAATTTCCTATGCCTATTCTTGGTACCGAAGCGGAAATCATAAAAATACCGCCCTACACCGAGGCATACAGCGGGACAGTTGTTATAGAAACAATTCAACGAAATCTGCATAATTTAAGCGAAGCCGATGTTGTTGTGGCCGGTGGCAGAGGTATAAAAGCGACAGAAGATATTTCCCTACTACAAGAGCTTGCAGACTGCCTTGGCGGCCAAGTAGGCTTTTCCCGCGCATTGGTGGAGGCCGGACTTGCAGATGCCGCCTACCAAATAGGCTATAGTGGCCTACGGGTTAAGCCTAGCCTATACATTGCTTGCGGAATATCCGGCGCGGCACAGCATATAGCGGGTATGAAAGACTCCGCAAAAATTATAGCCATTAACCGAGATCCCTCTGCCCCTATTTTCAACTTTTGCGATATTGGCTATGTGGGCGATCTGTATCAGGTGATTCCGCAACTTATAAAGGAGATTTCATGAAGGATAAATTAACGCAAATCGTCGGCGCGGATTATGTTATTACAGATATAGAAGCTTATCTGTACGACGAAATTGAGCTGAGTCTGCGGCCAATAGCCAACAAGAATTCTATAGTAGTGAAGCCAGCCAACACCGCGGAAGTATCCGCAATTTTAAAATTCGCGAACGAAAATAAAATTCCGGTAGTGGCACGCGGGGGCGGTACTGGCCTATGCGGCGGCGCTACGCCAATAAAGGAAAGCATTATACTTTCCATGGAGCGCCTTAACAAGATTATCGAAATAGACAGGGCTAACATGATGGCCGTTTTGGAAACAGGCGTAAGCCTAGCCGCGCTACTAGAGGGGCTGGAAAGGCAAGCAGGTATAAGCTTCCCGGTGCATCCGGGCGACGAGGGCGCGCATATAGGGGGAATGGCCGCCACAAACGCAGGCGGCGCAAGAGCGGTTAGACACGGCGTAATGAGGCGGCATATTCATGGACTCGAAATTGTTTTAGCAAACGGTGAAATTATGCGGCTGGGCGGCAAGCGCATTAAAGACAACGCCGGCTACAACCTATTAAACTTGATGATCGGTAGCGAAGGTACGCTGGGCATCATAACAAAGGTAATTTTGCGGCTTTATCCGGAAGAAAGCTACTCTGCTACAATAATAGCTTCCTTCGAGCATTTTAACGATGCCTCTGCCGCTTGCATAGATATTCTGGCAAGCGAGACAAGACCCTTGGCCGTAGAATACCAAGACAAGCACCTATTTACAGGAACCGCCGAAATGCTGGGTAAAAAGTGGCAATTAGAAAAAGGCGAGGCTGATCTAATGATAATAGTATCAGAAGCAGACGAAAATCGCTTTTACGCGTCATGCCGCCAGATTTACGAAATATGCGAAAAAAATAAAGCTCGCGAACAATACATCGCCGAGCGTAAAAGCGAGCAAGCTGAGCTATTGCTAATCAGAAGCCAACATTACGAGTACATTAAGCATATGATAGGTCATTCCTTTGATATGTCAGTCCCAGTGGGAAGCGTCTCGGCCTTTTTAAGCGATCTAAAAGCTCTGGCAGAGGAATACAACACCGTCACCAACGTAACAGCCCATATAGCGGACGGCAACATACACAACGATATTGTTTTGGTGGAGGGTAAAATGCCGGATTACGCCGAAGAGCTAAAAAATAAGATGTATGCTGTATGCTTTAAGTACGGCGGCAGTATAACAGGCGAGCATGGCGTGGGAAAATTACGCCGCGATGATCTTCCCCTGCAAAAAAGCGAAACCGAGCTTGAGCTTATGCGCGGCATTAAAAAAGTATTTGATCCGAATGGGATATTGAATCCGGGGACGGTGTTATAGAAGATTTAATTTTCTATTTTACAAATGAGTATGTATGGTATATAATACGGACATAAATAAAAGCGGGGAACACACACCAAACGTCCCCCTGACACACCGCTAAAAAGACGGCGGGATTGCCTAAGTTAAATTTCAGAAGAACTGAAAAATAATCGGCTCAACCATTGCGAAGCGGCAGGCCGGTTATTTTTTCATGTTCTTGACAATCACTATTACTAATCCGATTAGACTAAGGATAAATACTCCAAAAGTCAAAGCAATCATCATAGTTTCATAAACTGCCAGCGTTATCACCTCCCTCAGGGTTGGTGCTGGGCGTGTTTCTGCCCTCCCTTCAAGAGACAATCCCTAAAACGTAAAAATTCGTACCGCCTATCGCTATGTGCTAGATACTATAATATAGCAAAAAACTACAAATGTCGAGAAAAATAGGAGTTTAAGAAAATGCCCATACTATTAGATGAAGATAGGCGGCTTCCGCTACCAAAAATGCACCGCGTAAAGCAGATTTTCCCCAAAGAGAGTTTACAAGATATTGAAGCGGCGCTACGCCAACAACTACAAAAACAAGAAATACGCGCTAAACTCAAGCCCGGGTCAAAAGTAGCAATTGCCGTGGGTAGCCGTGGCATTAAAAACCTAGCGCTTATTGTAAAAACGCTAATAACCTGCCTTAAAGAAGCCGGGTGTCTACCTTATATTGTAGCCGCAATGGGAAGCCACGGTTCAGGCACAGAGCAAGGCCAGCTAAAGCTACTGGCAAGCTACGGCATAAGCCAAGAAACAATGGGCGTAGAAGTAATCGCCAAAACGGACGTAATCAAACTTGACGACATCCACTTCAGCAAAAGCGCAATGCAAGCGGATCTAATAATCCCAGTAAACCGCATAAAAATCCACACAGACTTCAACGCAGACATAGGTAGCGGCCTATGTAAAATGCTAGTAATAGGCCTAGGAAACCACATCGGTTGTAGCACCATACACGAACATGGCTTTGAAAATTTCGGCAAAATACTACCGAAAGCCGCAGGCATAATCCTAAAAAAAGCCCCGGTGGGCTTCGGCATAGCAGTAGTAGAAAACGCCTACGACGAGACAGCGCTAATAGAAGCCGTCCCGGCAGAGCATCTTATCAGCCGCGAAAAGAAGCTACTAAAAATCTCACTAGCCAACATGCCTACGCTAATGATTCCTGAAATAGATGTATTAATAGTAGAAGAAATCGGCAAAAACATTTCCGGCGCAGGTTTTGACCCACATATTTTAGGCAAAAGCTTTTTACTAAAAACCTTCGCGCTACCAGTCCCGCGCATAGAACGCATGGTGCTTAATAATATTTCAGAACAATCCCACGGCAACGCTTTAGGAATGGGCGTTTTTGACGTAATCACCCGCAAAGTATTTGACAAGCTCGATTTAGAAGCAATCTACGCAAACGCCATCGCTTCTAAGTGTACAGACGATGCAAAAATTCCAATAATAGCGGCTGATGAAGAAGAAGCGCTTCGCATAGCAATAAAAATCACAAACTCTGCCGACAGGCACAACTTAAAAATAGTAAAAATCAAAAATACCCTCGAACTTGAAGAAATAGCCGTTTCCGAGGCCTTAGTCCCCTGGGTTAATGGGCATGAAAAACTTTTTATTTTCTAGCACCCAACTTTTCAAACCTTTCTGCGTCCTAGTTACGGGAGGGAAATCAAATGAGCGAATTTATGTCACTGGTTAATACCAGCTATCCCAAAGTTTATTATCATTGTATCAAACAAACAAGAAACAACCACGATGCCGCTGACATCACCCAAAATACTTTTCTAAAAGCATTTATGCATTTTAGCAAACTTAGGGAGCCATCATCATACGAGCCGTGGCTGTTTACCATTTGCAATAACGAAATCAAACAGTTTTATCGTAATACCAAAAAAACCGACTTGCTTCAAGAGCCACAGCATGACGAAGCTCACGATACGCTTTACTCAGCAATCGACAATCTATCTAAAGTGCAACGGCAAGTTGTGTTATTAAAGTATTTCGGCGGCTACACCATACAGGAACTAGCTCTTGTTCTATCGCTAAGCACCGCAACCGTCAAGAGCCGGCTTTACGAAGCCCGCAAAACTCTAAAACGTTTTTTAAATTCGCCTACCCTATCACCTTCCCTCCAAAAAGAGAGGAGAAATACGCTTATGGAAACTATTAATCTGTGTGAAGTTGGAGCCAAAACCATCACCAGCATGTCGCTACATGCGCAAAAACAACTTTTGCAATGCGCCAAGGATAACGAAAAATTTTCAGGCGCTATCCTGGCGGAACTAGCTAATATTTCAAGCGGCCAGGCCTTTATGGAGGCCTGTAACGGAAAGCTGTCCTATGACGAGCTACTTCGTATACTCGCCTGTTGCGATGACGCCTTTCTATATCGCCTTGGCGGCAGTACCTTTAAAACATGGCGCAACGCTACCGACAATCCTCTGGTAAAGGATATAACAGCGCTATACCAAACAGTAGGCTATATTGATAGTGTAGAACCCGTTATTGATGTTCCCTCCCTACGTGATACCTGCGCTTGGTATAAAAAGTATCTTAATTGGGGCGTTGATGCCGACGACGAAGATAACGAAAAATGGGGACACGCCGTCATTAGCCCATATGCGCCAGAAGGTAATTTTAACAGCTACACTTACTTTAAGGGTTTCCATTTACGTAGCGGGGGTAAAGGTACTATAGCCAACTGTAGCTTCTTCGTTTTTGTAAGCGGCTTAGAAGATGTCCGCACAGATATTATAGAAAGAGGTTTGGATAAGGTTAGTGAAATTTGCCATAATGCCTGGGGTACAAGATCCTTTAGCATTACCGATCTTAACGGGCTTCAACTTGAGTTTTGTGAATGGGAATGTAAGTAAACAACATTCCGCCCGGCCTCTTTAGCCTCATAAAGAGCCAAATCTGCATTTTTTATAATCTCAAATAAAGTATCACCGTCACCGGCTCTTGACGCAACACCAAAAGAGCCGGTAACTTTTATCGACGCCTTTGTCGTATTAAAAGGGGTGGCCTCTATGCTTTTTCTGATTCTTTCGGCTATTTTTACGGCATCTTCCTGAGCTACGCTTGGTAGGCTTATTACAAACTCTTCCCCGCCATACCTTGCAAACAGGGTATCTTTCTTCAAAACAGAACCAACACGCCCCACAAATATCTGCAAAACCTCATCGCCAATATCGTGGCCGTAAGTGTCGTTTATCGCTTTAAAAAAGTCTATATCAACTATAACTAAAGAAAAATCAGTATCCGCGCATGATTGTAATTCATTCTCGGCTTCTTCCAATAAATATCTTCTGTTGCGCACACCCGTCAGCACATCCGTATAGGCAAGCTCACGCTGCATGTTATGATTAAAAACACTAGTAAACATCAAACCCGCAGAGCTAAGAACATCCATTTCATCCTTTGAGAACCTTCGCGAGTTTTTGCAGTCATGCACGGCAAAAAAGCCTATAAGCTCACCCTCAATATACATAGGCAAAACCGCAATTGACACAACACCGTACCTTTTAAAAAACTCCATCATATCTGTAGGAAGCTCATCCAGCGGATTATTTATGCTTTCGCCCCTTAAAAGTGTATCGTTAAACCACTGCGGGCTTTTGCTGTACTGATATGTATGATCTATTGCCTCTTTTATTTTACCTTCTTTGTCGTACTCAAAAAGCTCGCTCATCCAGTTGTACTGCACTACAAGACATAGCTCGCCGTTTATTTCTTTTTGGTTCCAAATTTGCGCGCAGTCTACGCCCAGCAGATTTCCGATTATACTTACACCCTCCGTAAGCTTGTCGATACGGCTTTCTTCGCTGGCTGTTAGCAGTGTTTCAGCTACCCGGTTTAGCCCGTTAAGTAGCTTTTTATGATCCTTAAACTGCGTAACATCCTTAGAATATGTAACTACCAAGTAATCGCCACTTTCGGCGTCCTTTACTCTTATGCCCTCGGTTTCAAGATGAATTATTTCTCCGTTAAGTTTTCGTTCCTCAAACTCAAATTTGCCGTAGCCCTCCCGGAATACAATGTCTAAATTCCCGTTACGGGTTTGAAGCGATGGCTCGCCGTTCATCTGATAATCCGGTAGCGACAATGGGTCTGGGCGCAAATACGCTTCCTTAGTTTCAAAGCCATAAAACTCCATGGCGTATATGTTGCAGTCGATTATTTTATGATCTCTGTCCCAGTAATCAATAAGCATGGGTGTAGTATCAAACACATGCCTTATGCGGTCATTTATTTTTATCTCTTGATCTTGCTTTAGTTTTAGTAAGGATTCTTTATTCACGAAGCCAACCCCTTTTCAAACCAATATATATTAATGAGCCTAGCATAACAGCCCAAAAGGTAACAAACCTAAATAAAATAGTCGCCGCAACAGCGTTATTTAGCTCAAAGCCCAAATGAACCAATAAGCCGGATAGCGTTCCCTCAAAGCCGCCCAAACCGCCCGGAAAAATAGGCAACATAGCAACCATATAAGCGGCAAAACCGGCAGAGCCTACAGAAAACACCGAAACATCGGCAAACTGCCTAGTCAGCAGATACAACTTAAGCGGGTACATGAGCCAAATAAGAAAAGACAAAGCCAGTAAGCTTAGCCAATTCCTTTTTCTGATAAGAGCCAACTGCTTTCTAAAACGCCAAACTAACAAGGCAATTAGCAGTGGCAGAGCCGCAAATACAAAAACGGCGTAATCTATAAAGCCCACGGTAAACACCAAAACAACAAACAGGCTACTAAGACTAAATACCTTCTGCAAGGCCACCACAGAGGCCGCTTGTTCTTTTGAACACCCGGTAGCCCTGCTTATTTGCACTGCGCGGGTAACTTCCCCGCCAAATTTTACGCCGGGCGTAATTGCGTCCATTACGGCGCCCTGGCAGTTTACGTATAGCATCTTACTAAAGGAAATAGTCATGCCAGTCAGGTTTGCTATATTATACCATAAAAAATTGATTAGTAGTTGAGATATGATTTGTAAAAATATCAAAAAAAACATTAGCCATAGCGGAACTTCGCCAAAGCTATGTAATAGAGTCTCCCCGTCAAATTGCCACAGGGTAAGGGCAAGAAGAAGGAGTATAACTATCGCCAGCAACCAGCGCATTATCTTCATAAGAGCCCTCCTGTTTTATGTATAGCAAGGTACTGCCTATATTACAGGCGTTTTTATGCTCGGTAAGAGGGCAATCGCATAGCAGATTATTGGCCAGGCGGCTGTATATTTGCTTGCATTTTCTTTTTGGTCTGCGCAGTAACAGCTTTGTGCCTACTGCGGCCTGTCTCTCGATATTTGAAAACACATGTTCCATTGGGCATACTTGCAATGCGAAGTGAATTACCGTATATTCCGAAAAGGGGAAGCCTAAAGAGCCGCCGTCTTGATAAATTACCTTTATTTCTTTGCTTAAGCCCATGCGCTTAATTAGCTTTTTGGCTTTAGAGATACAGCTTATATTATTGTCAATAACCGTAACCTTTGCGCCGCTTGCCTGGTTTAACAGTATTGCGCTAAAGGGGCAAATTCCGCCGCCTATGCAGAGAATGTGGTCGTCTTTGGTTATATCGGCCAGTACTACTTCTCTTCTGATTACTTCATGATAATAGCGCTCGGCTATCTTATAGACAATTTCTGTTTTAGAAGCCCAGTCCTCAATTTTTTGAGTAAGTGATGTTACCCACACTGATTATTCCCCCTTTATAAGAATAAGCCTATGCCGTGATTGATAAGCCCGCCCACAAACAAGGCCAAGAATATAGTAGAAAGTGAAATTATCACTGCAATTTTAACTTTAAATTCCTTGGCAAGAATAGCGAAAACAGATATACATGGCAGATACATTAATGACACAGCCCCGCCTACAAAGGCTTGTAAGGCTGTTAAATCTAGTGCCAGAAGCGGCGCCACAGACATTTCCCGCCGTACTATACCTAAAATTAGCGCCATTACCGCCTGGTCCGGCAGACCTAGCCAGTTACTTACCACTGGCTGGGCGTATACGGCGATAATATCCAGCAAGCCCGATTCCGATAAAAGCGCGGCAATTAAAATGGCAAGCAACATAGGCACCTCTGCCTCGTGCAGAAAGTGCTTCATGCGGGTTAAGAGCTTGCGCCCGTAAGATTTGGCGTTGGGCATAAGAAGGTTAGGAACTTCCAGCAAAAGCGGGTCTACATTACCGGGTATTAGCTTGCCGGCCACTAAAGTTACCGCAATAAACAGCAACAGTGAAAATAACAGCATGGCGGGTATCATCCACCAGGCAAAGGCAGACAGTAGACTAATTATGGCGCCCGTTTGGGAAATGCATGGTATAGCGAAGCAGATAGCGGCGCTTATGACAATACGCTCCTTGCGAGAGGTAGCGGCGCGGCTACCGATAATAGCGGGCACGGCGCATCCGTAGCCCATTATCATATGTATAAGGCTACCGCCCTGAATCCCCAGCTTGCGCATTATATTATCGAATAGCACGGATATTCTTGGTAAAAAGCCTGTATCTTCCAGGAAGGTAAAGGCCACATAAAAGAGCAGTACATATGGGAAAATTAAGGCTAGTATCCATTCAAAGCTGATTACGAAAATACCGAACTCGCCGACCAGTATATTGAGCAGCACACCTTCTGGTAATACTGCCGTAAATAAATTGCGGAAAAAGGGTACAATTACTCTATTAACCAAGGGCAAAAGAGCCGCCGCACGTAAGCCGCGACCGCCAAAAACTATTACAGATATAGTAAGCGCCATCACTAAAAAGGCGATGGCTATGCCAGGCCAGGGCTTCATCATTGCATCGCCCAGCCTATCTAAAAATCCGGGGCTTGCGTCTATTTTTCTGCTTACTAGGCTGTTTATTTCCTTTGCCCGTTCCCAGCTTGTTTCGTTTCTTACTTTTTTGGGGCAGTCTTTACAGGTGGTGCATGAGTTTAATGTTTGTTCCAGTTGCTTTTTAAGCTCTTCTAGGCCTTGACTTTTAACCGCTATTGTCGCTATTACCGGGGCGCCTAGCTCTTTTGCCAGGCGGGCTATGTCTATCTTTATCCCGTGGCGCTGTGCTACGTCGCTTAGGTTAAGAGTGTATATTATCGGTATGTCGTATTGCTGTAATTCCAGGGCAAGACGCAGATTACGCTCTAAATTGGAAGCGTCCAACACGCAAATAATGGCTCTTGCACCCTGCTCCATAAAGCGCGTTGCAACAGCCTCCGCTTCCGATGAGGGAGTTAGTGAATATGTACCGGGTACGTCAATTACATTGTATTCTTCCTCGCCAATTTTGACGCGACCCTTCATGAAATTGACCGTTGTACCGGCATAGTTAGAACTTATTGCGTGTATACCCGTAAGCTCGGTAAAAAAAACACTTTTACCTACGTTGGGATTGCCCATTAGTAGGATTCGGTTTTGTCCGTGTTTTTGTTCAGACATTACGCTTCTACGCCTATTTGTATGGCCACATCCTTACCGACCGCCACAGAATACGCGTCCTCTACCCGCAACAGCACCGGGCCGCCTAAGCTGTAGCGGTTTTGTATTTTTACCTGAGTGCCGCGACGTAAACCCATACTTTCTAATAAGCCTATACTGGGTAGCGATGTGATTTTAAGCTTGCTATTCTTTTCAGCAAAGTATAAGTTTTTTAACATGAGTCAAACCTCCCCTTCAACAGGGGTATGTTAGCAGACGCTAACAGTTTTGTCAAGTGAAGAATTAAAAAGGGAGGCACTTTAAAAAGTATTGCAAATGTATGAGTGATGTGTTATCGTTCTTGAGAGGTGATTACTATGCCAAGGTCGGCAGTTATGAATTTGAGAATAGAGCCAGAAATCAAAGCAGATGCCGAAGAACTTTTTAACAGCTTCGGATTGACCGTTACAGATGCCGTAAATGTATTTTTGAGGCAATCGCTCATGCGTGGAGGTTTTCCGTTTGAAATAGTACGCTACAAGCCAAATGCCATAACACAAGCGGCAATATTAGAATCGGGTCAACTACTAAATGACCCAAGCGCAAAAACATTTACGAGTATGAAAGAATTGCGTGCTGATTTATTATCGGATGAGGACGACGATGTATGAAATACAAAATAAGGCGTACATCACAATTCAAAAAGGACTACAAACGTTCAATAAAACGTGGTCTACCTATTGATAAACTTGATGATGCAATAGAGCTTCTTGCTAAAAATGGCTTCCTTCCAGCAGAATACAATGACCATCCGCTTATTGGAAATAAGAAAGGCTTACGAGAGTGCCACATAGAGCCAGATTGGTTACTTGTGTATGAAATAAGCCATGGGACGTTGGTGTTGGTTCTAACGTCTACTGGTTCGCATTCAGATTTATTTTAGTAATAGTAAAGACGGAGGCATGAAATATGTCTAAAAATGGAAATAAAATTCAATTTTTCCCTTGTGAATGGAAAGAACTTCACCCACACATTGAGGAGTACATTACATCGAATAAAATTACCGTAGATTCATTTTGGGAAGGGCATGTAATTGAGAGTAATCATTATAAAATGATGGTTTGTGATGAAATTGTTGGTTTTTTTGCCATTCATGAAAGTAGTACCATAACATTGTTTTATGTATCTGTTCCCTACGCGAATCAAGCACAAAAACTATTTGCGAGAGTGAAAAGATACGAAAGCGTTACAAATGCAATGGTTCCAACAGGTGATGAATTTTTTATAAGTCACTGTTTTGATAATTTCGCCAAAATAGAAAAACAAGCGTATTTTGCTATCTACACAAAAAAAGAGATACCGGAAGAACGCAAAAAATCATTAAATTTAAGAGTTGCAGATATTGACAAAGATTGTGAAACATTGAAGTTAAGCGGGGATTTTCTTGATGAAATTATTAAACAACTGCGTGACGGTGCTGATTTTATAGAAATATATGTTGCGGAATATGATGGAAATGTTGTTGGTTTTGGGGTTATTGAGTATGGGAGGATATTAAAAGATGTTTCAAGCATTGGCATGTATGTCTGTGAACAATATCGCCAACAGGGTATAGCCGCAAATATTTTAGAACACTTAAAACGAATCTGTATTGAAAAAGGATACCGAGTTTTATCAGGTTGTTGGTACTACAATCATAATTCTAAAAAAAGTATGGAGAGCGCGGGGGCGTATTCAAAGACCCGACTGATTAGGTTTTATTTTTAGAATATATGTAAAATGGTAAATCGCCTGTTTGAGCAAGCAGGGCACGTATCCTCCGGGGATCAGCCGTCCATTTCCAGACCCGCGTCAAAAAGGCCAGTTAGCAAGATACCCTCACCAACCGACCTTTTCCTAATCCTTACGACAACTTAACCTTCCATAGCCTTGCTAACTTCCTCAGCAAAGTTCTCTTCTTTCTTTTCAATACCTTCGCCGGTTTCGTAACGCATAAAGCGCTTTACTTTAACATCAGCGCCAATAGCCTTACCTACAGACTCTACATACTTTTCGCAAGTTAAGTCGCCGTCTTTTACGTATTCCTGATCCATTAGGCACATAGCCACCAGATTCTTTTTAAGGCGGCCTTCTACAACTTTTTCAGCTATATTAGCAGGGCGCCCTTCGTTTATTGCTTGCTGTATTAAAATTTCTTTTTCTTTAGCAATAAAATCTTCCGGTACATCGGCACGGGCTACAAAAAGTGGCGACATAGCCGCTATTTGCATAGATAAATTGCGTCCGGCTTCCACCAGCTCGTCATTTACAACAGAGGACTCAAGCTCTATCATAACAGCCACCCGGCCGCCACCATGAATATACTGAATAACCGCGCTATCCCCGGCTCCCACGTAGCGGGTAAAACGCCTAATGCCGATATTTTCGCCAATAATAGATATTTTTTGGGTAAGCGCCTCTTGCACTGTCTCTGCGCCGTCCCATTTTTCTGCCATAAAGGTTTCAACATCTTCCGCTTTAGAAAGCAAGGCCAAATCAGCTACCTTATGAACAAACTCAATAAAGTCATTATTTTTG
>Ga0209755_10002241_pt1 | contig 26986 bp, 25 predicted proteins | sample TergutCo191P1_FD_187301 | JGI IMG/M metagenome (GOLD analysis project Ga0209755, IMG submission 187301) | Cornitermes sp. P1 segment gut microbial communities from Petit-Saut dam, French Guiana - Co191P1 (SPAdes) (version 2) | ecosystem: Host-associated > Arthropoda: Insects > Digestive system...
TGCCTCCTGCAAGACAGCCCATTCGCCGGCGGTGTGCGTGTGCTGGCAACTCGGGTCTGTAGACGGCAGCCGCTCTATCGTCTCGGTTTCAAGTACACCGTTGCAGTATCTTGTCTTTTCGCCCGCGTGTTCGCATGTTGCCGCCACTCTTACCGTCCAGTCGGTACAGGTAGACGGATTGTCATCCCCGCCGCAGCCGGGGAATGAGCTATTCGCGGTACAGCACTGCGACCCCGGAAGAGCGGTGGTCATACCTGTGCACGGGTTGTATCCGTTGCATCCCGGCGTAATTTGCGGCGAGATGGCGCATTGGTCGGCGTTATCGCTGCGCGTAAATCTTGCGGTCAGCGTTGCGCTGCTGCCGGAGATGTTGATTGTTTTGGGATTCTCGCTGCCGCTCGCCGCCCCAGACCATCCGGCAAAGACGTAGCCGTCGGCGGGACGGGCCACGGCGTTTATCGTTGTCCCGGCGTTTTGCGGTGCGGCTCCCATCAGCGCCGTGCCGTTGATAAATACTGCCCCGCCCTCCTCGGGGACGCTGTTGACCGTGAGCGTGTACACCATTGGCGTAAACATTGCAACAAGCGTTTTACCGCTATTCATTGTAATGGGAACAGAGCGGGATGTAGATGTAGACGCGCCGGACCACCCGGTAAACGTGTAGCCTGATTTCGGTTCGGCGGTTACCGTTACCTGCGTTCCGGCGGCGTACTCGGGGCCGTTTTGGTACGTGACTGTACCGCCGTTTTCCGGGAACGCGGAGGCAAAGAGCGTGTACATCCCGGCGCTGCTTTCTCCTATTTTATTGAACATTGCTACTACCGGTTTATTGCTGTCCATTCTGACCGACAGCATCGTGCTTCCTGATGTCTGCGCACCCGCCCATCCGGCGAACGTGTATCCCTCTGATGGCTCCGCTATCAGGATAACGTCATATCCGGCTGGATAATTCGGCCCCTCTTCGGTACGTGTTATGATACCGCCGCCGACTGGGACTGTGGCCGTTGTTAACGTGTACCCGGCGCAAGGTGCGCCCATCGGCACAAAGCTCTCGTCGGCGCACCTCGTGCCCAGAATATGGTTCTCGCAGACGTCCGTCAGCGGGTTGTATTTCTTGCCGCCGCAAAAGTCGCGCGCTTTACCGGCAAAGCAGAATTGGTAATCGGGGTTATACCACGTCTCCGGCCCCTTGCCCCCGCAATGGTCGGGGATTTTCTCGCAGGTAAACAGGGTTGCCGCGATAATCAGGCAAACCACCGCGCCTAATTTGCGTAACAGGTACCGTAGGGGTGTTGCGTGCAACGCCCTTGTGTGAAACGCCCTTGTGTGCGGCACCCATGTGTGTAACGCCCTGGTGTTTGATGCCCTTGTGTTTGACGCCCGCACAATATCATCATCAGAAAAATTGCCATTTACCGAACATCCCGGCATTGTGGGCGTTGCACGCAACGCCCCTACAACGTCATCTTGTAAATCCTTATTGTCTCTCATGTCCTTATTATCCTTTTTAAAATAAAATGTGAATGGTTATACCGCCCGCCAGAATCACCCCGCCCGCGATGTACGCGGCGTTGCGCCTTGTTTCTGCTCTCTCGGCCTCTTGCGGATCGTCTTTATCAATATGCTTTACTACGTTGCTGTTCTCGAGATACCCGTAGGCCAGCGCCCCGGCTCCGAGGATATCTAAGCCTATCGCGGTATAGCGAAAGATTTTCTTTTTCAAGAGACGCGCGTTTCTTGTTGCTTCAGGTTCTATCAGTTCGAGAGCGATACTGCGAGCGATTCTGCTCATATCTTCGGCATCTTTCAAGGCGCTGGTTTCCGTGACGGAGCGCATGATTTCCGCGGTTACTACGTCAACAAGACGGGTATCTAAGTAATACCGTTTACCGACAGGGTTGATGTCGGAGATACAAAGGTATTGGACACCGAGTTGTTGGCCGAGGGCTTTTATCTGGTCATCATCAACCGCCCCGCTGCGTTGGTACGTGTGTTCTTTGGCTAATTGTTCGAGGATTACTTCGGTACGGTCCACGGCAAGATATTTATCGCTCCCGCTTATCACCCGCGCCAGTTCTCCGCCCATGATGTTGTGCACGCCCTGTGCGCCTTTCGGTTCATCCCCGGCCATGTAGATGGCTACCGCCTGTTTGCCCTGTTCGGCGGCAGCGTCGGCGAGTTTGGGGGCGGATTCGGGTGGCGTGGCAGCAGGTATCAATACCGGTTCAGGTTCGGGCGCTGCGACGGGTTCGGGGATAGCTACCGCTGGCGGCTCCGGCTTGACTTCGACCTGCCGCGTCTCTATCATCATAATCTCAACGCGCCTGTCCCGCGTACACCCTGCCGCCGCAGCGTCGGCGGGGGGATTTACTACGGTTGTGATTTTGGCCGTGGGTACGCCGCTTGTCAGCAGGTAGTTGATCATCGCCTGTACGCGCTGCACGGAAAACCGCATACTGTTGGATTCGGATCCGCTACCGGCGCACGTATGTCCGTGAACCTCATAGCGGTGCTGTTTGTTCCGCCTTACTACGGCGGACACGCTATCGAGCGCGGCGGACGATTTAGGCGTGAGGGTTGTACCGGTGTCCTCAAACATTACGGCTACCAGTTCCGACCGGAAATCTTCCATAACGTAGACGGGGCCGGGCGGAGGCGGATTTTGGGCGATGGCGGTTGCGGCGAGCAGCGCAATCACCGTAAAAAGCAACAACGCTTTCTTCAGCATTTACAAACTCCTGTCTTTGGGGACATGGCTATAAAGGGCCCATACAGGCCCTTTAAACGCACTTGTTTTTGGGGGGTAGTAAAAAGGGTATTTTTCGTATATCGAGCTTCTAAGGGCCTTAAAAGGGCTCTTATAGGGCAAATTTTCTGGGGGGGGGGGGGGGGGGGGGGGGGGCAATTCACTCTTGTCAAGCAGATTATCTTTTGTCAAGCAAATGGGGCGTGTGCCAATACACGTTGTCGTTATCACGGCGGCGTATGCGGTCAAAAGCGTTATTGTCATTACTTCCAGTACCATCATATAAATCCCCCAGATCCCTTCGTCAACAAACATCCAAAATTACCGGCCAACAGAGCCACCTGCGAACCAACCACGCAATCCGCCTGTTCCTGCCATAAATCTACATCACCGCGCCGGGAATGTCAAGGGGGGCGGAAAAAAACTTCCCCGGCTGGCCGGCCGGCCCCGTTCAGGTTAGCGCTGCGGTGGATTTTTGGAGGGAGTAGAGTTCAAAGCGGATTTTTTTCGCCTCTTCGCCTGCCTTACCGGCATCGCATATTTTTGAGTACTCCTCTATGACCCTGCTCGCTTCCTGGGCGCGTTTGAAGTTGGATGTCAGCACGTCTCCGGCGTTTACGCGGTTCATCTCTTCTGGGCGGGACTTTGAGGCGAGGCAGTCGCTTTCCGTGTTTCTCCCTGAGAGCAGCGCGTTTTGGCCTACGTTTTTTTCCATTTCCGTAAGCAGGTGCCGCATTTGCTTGAGGGACACGCACGCCGCCTCGTTTTCGTCGATGAAGCGGAAATGCTCTTCTATGACGCGCAGCGCTTCGCGGAGGCGGTTGAAGTTGGCGTCTAATATGCGGTATACCTGGCTGTTCATTCGGGTGTTTTGATCTCTTTCGCGGCTTTGGTTAGGGTATCGTGCGCGTTTTTTGCCCTTTGCTTCATCAGGCGTTCGGTTGATATTTCGGCGTCTGTGTTTTCGGCGTAGTAGTATGCGCGGTAGAAGTGGCAGGCGGCCTTGAGGTCGGCCATTGCTTCGCCGAATGGTTTTGCTGCGGCCGGGAAGCGTTCGAATAGCTGGGTTGACAGGTCGGATTCGCGTTTCAGGGCTTCGTAGCGCTGTTCCACGGCGTCGGCGCGCGCCACTAACTGGGCGTGGCTCAGCAGGGGGTCGAACATCCGCTCTTTTGAGAGGGCGTCGGCGAACTGGGCTGCGTCGGCGATCATGGAGCTCATAGACGAGGCGTCTTGCTTCGAGCGCGTTTGTTCCGCCGCGGACTGCGCAGCCGTCTGTTCGGCGGTTCGGCGGCGTTCGGCGCGGTCGGCAGGGGCCTCGAAGGAGTCCATAAGGTTGTACTGCAGGGTGAATACCCAAATTGTCCCGCCCAGCATGCACACCGCCATGAGGGACGACAGCGTGGCCCGCCAGCGGCCGCGAGAGTTTACGGCGATCATCAGCGCTACGCAGGTCATGGCGGCGAGCACCGCCATCAACAGTAAATCTGTGCTCATGTCAATGGTCCTTGTTTTCTCATATCAACTATTAGAATGCGGGTATGGCCCGGTTTGTTACTCTTTTCGTATAAGTACCGAATCGATCCTGGTCGGCCCCGAATACATAATATAAAATTTTTTACCGTCAATTTCAAAGCGTTCGCCTGTTTTTGGTATTCTGCCGAGGCAGCGGGTCAGCGCACCGTTGAGCGTCCTTACGTTCTGGGCCGCCGCCAGGAGGCTCTGCGGCAGCCACCCTTCCATCCCGTCGATCTCCTGCAGGCCCGGAAAGACCCGCACTCTGCTGTCTTCGGTGCGTACGGTTTGCCGCTCGTTTTGGAAGTTCATGATCCTGTTCAGCCCGCCCGACAGGGGGAATACCCCGCTCAGGCCGCCGAATTCGTCTATCACGCAGACGACGCTCAGCTTGTCGGCGAACATGAAGCTCACGAGGTCGGCGGCTTCGAGCGTTTCCGGCACCCACTGCGGCGGCTTGGCGAACTGGCGGCAGCGGTCGGTTGGGCTTGCGCAGAGGAGGTCGTGCAGGCACACTATGCCCGTAACCTGCTGGCTGTTGGGCCCCCGTGTGATGAGCGCGCAGTTCTGTTTGAGCCGCGCCATCTCGGCGAGCGCCTCGGCCGCCTTGGTGTAGTGCGGCAGGAACGGGACCTGCGAGCGGTGGACCATGAAGCGCTTGACCGGCTGGGCCCCCTTGTCGAGCAGGCCGGATATGACCCCCTCCTCCGTTTTGGTTATAGCCCCCTTTTCAAACGAGTTGCGCACGGCGGTTTTGAGCTCGTCTACGGTAACGAAGGGGCTGGGCTGCCTGAGGTAGCGCTTGAAGGCGTCGAGAAAGAAGCGGTTGACCATAAGCACTAAGCTAAGCAGCGGGGCGGTAACGGTTTTAAGGATATGGATGACCGGCGCCGCGACGGCCGCGATAGGCTCGTTGCTCAGAAGCGCTATGTTTTTGGGCAGGATGTCGCCTATCACCACGAGCGCCACGGAGGTGATAAGGAAGCTCCACAGGGCCGCGTTGCCGCCCTCGCCCAGAATCAGCGTCATGAGCGTCATTACGCATCCGGCGAGCGTTATGTTGACGAAGAGGTTGCCGAGCAGTATGAGCAGGAGCGTCCGCTGGCCGTCGAGCAGCAGGGCGTAGATGAGCCGCCGCGAGCGCGCCTTGTGGCCCTGGAAGGAGTTGAGCCGCTCGCGCGGTATGGAGAAGAGCGCGGTCTCGGCCAGGGAGCAGAACGTGGACATCCCCAAGAAGAGCAGGCAGAGCGCGGAGAGCAGGATTACGTTAGTGTTCATAGGAGCGTCGTGGAATGTGCCGCAGAAGCCGTTACGGGCGCAGGCGCAGCCAAGGCATGCCCCGGCTGCGCCTGGCCGTACCGGCTTCTATTGGTTAGAACGGCAGGTCATCGTCACCGGCCGTCGCCGGGGACGATCCGCCTCCTGAAGATCCGCCGCCGGAGAAGCCGCCGCCGCCGCTTCCGCCGGAAAAACCGCCGCTGCCCCCGCTGCTGCTGCCGCCGGAGAAACTGCCGCCCATATTGTCCGGGAAGGAGTCGTAGTAGTCGTCCGGCTGAGAGGGGGCGTCGCTGCGGTAGCCGCCGCCTCCTCCTCCGCCCCCGCCCAGAAACTGAAGGATCTGCCCCTCAATCTCGGTGCGGTAGCGCTTGACCTTGTCCTTGTCCTCCCAGGAACGGGTGGATATGCGTCCCTCAATGTAGCAACTGCTACCCTTCTTGAGGTACTGGTTGGCGATTTCCGCCTGTCTGCCCCAGAGCACAATGTTGTGCCACTCGGTTTTTTCCTGCTTCTCACCTTCCTTGCTGGTCCAGCGCTCGGTGGTGGCCATCGAGAAGTTCACGACGGGCCGCCCCTGCGGGGTGTAGCGAAGCTCGGGGTCGCGCCCGAGGTTGCCGATGAGAATAACTTTGTTAATACTCGCCATTGGGAGTATCCTCCTACGGTTAAAAGGTTCTTAGAGGGAGGGAGGGTACGACGCGAACCATTATAGCATAAATATAGTATATGGTTTCCGTCCGCGCAAGGGGTAAAAAAAAATTTTTGTGGATTATGTTTGGATTTTGATTTTGCCATTGGCTTTAATTGCGGCGAATATTATATTAGGAGCATGTCAGAGCAGAATCAACCAGTACCCCCGGTCCAGCCGCCAGCCGTCCCCGGCGACGAGATCAACCCCCTCGAGATCGCCTACGTCCTCGTAAGGTACAAGGCCGTAATCGCGCTGGCAACGCTGGTCGGCCTTGGGGGCGGGTACATGCTCGCGAAGGCCAAGGGGCCCACCTACACCTCCAGCGCGGTCATTATGGCCAAGGAGTCCGACAAGCAGCTGCCCAGCCTCGGCGCCCTCGGCATGCTCGGCGGCCTCGCCGCGGCCCAGATGAACCTCTCCGGCAACCCCGGGCTCGACAAGATAGAGGTCCACTTCGACAGCCGGCAGTTCAAGGCGGAGCTCATAGAGGAGTGCGGGCTGCTAAACGACATCTACAGGTTCGGCGCCCCGCGCGCCTACAAAAAGTTTTACGATACCGCAAGCGGGCAGTGGACCGGGAACGAAAAATTCCTGCCGCCCACGCCGGCCAAAGCCGCCGACCTCTTCACCAAAAAGTTCGTCCGTAAAGAGGCCGACGCCAAGCGCGGCACGCTCACCCTGACTATCCAAAGCCGCGACTCGCTCTTCACCTGCAAGGTCATAGAGGGCGGCCTCGAGCACCTCAACCGGTACATTCAGGCCGACGTGCAGAAAGAGGCCAAGAGCAACGTAGACTATCTTGAGGAGCGGCTGATAACCATCGCCGACCCGCTCTTGCGCGAGAAGCTGCAGGGGATGATAGCCTCGGAGATAGAGAAGGCGATGGTCATAAGCAGGGAGGCGTTCAAGGTGATAGACCGGCCGTTCTGCGTGAAGAAGCACAGGGAGAAGATATTCTACCCGCTCGCCGCCGCCGCGGGGATGTTTATGGCCTGCACGATGGCAGTAATATTCCTGTATTACCTGTTGGGCGGGGGAAATACGAATAGCGACAGCCGGAAGTGGGTTGACTTGATACGAAAATATTTATTTAAGGTTATCTAAGGAGAGTTTTTGATGCGTTTCAGGCCATGCATAGACCTCCACGGCGGCAAGGTGAAGCAGATAGTCGGTGCGACGCTGTCTGATGGCGGCGATAAGACGCTCGTTACCAACTTTGAAACGGCCGCGCCGCCGGCGTACTTCGCTAATCTCTATAAGGATAAAGATCTGCGCGGAGGGCACGTTATAATGCTCGGGCCGGGGAACGGGGAGGCGGCAGTAAACGCGCTTAACGCCTGGCCGGGCGGGATGCAGGTTGGCGGCGGAATTAACCCCGGCAACGCGCAAAAATACCTCGGCGCCGGCGCGTCGCACGTCATCGTTACGTCGTACGTCTTCAGCGACGGGGTAATAAGGTGGGAGCGGCTCGACGAACTCTTATCTGTTGCCCCCAAAGAAAAACTGGTTCTCGACCTGAGCTGCCGCTTTGCGGCCGGAGACTACGTTATAGCGACCGACAGGTGGCAGAACCTGACAAAGGAAAAACTCTCCATCCAGCTGTTTAGCCGCCTCTCCGAATACTGCGATGAATTTTTGGTCCACGCGGCGGACGTTGAGGGGCTGCGCAGCGGGGTTGACACCGACCTTGTATTGCTGCTGGCCGACATCAGCCCGATAGCGGTCACCTACGCGGGCGGGGTGCGCGACCTGAGCGACATGGACCTGATCGAAAAACTCGGCTGCGGGCGGGTTGACGCTACAATAGGCAGCAGCCTCGACATCTTCGGCGGGACGCTGCCGTTTGCGGAGGTGGTCAAGTGGCACATGGCGAGAAACCCTTAATGGTTATCTGTTGAAGAAACGATTAAATATTATACCCGCGCCGCCCCGCAGCCGTAATGCTGCAAGACAGCGCAGGCATAATATTTAACCGGCGAATCTATAATCTATAATGCGGGATGCGGGATGCGGGATAACAATCTGCGCTTTGGATATTGTCCGGGTAAAAGACTGCTGTTTGTATTGATATCGGCGGTATTGATTTCCTGCGGCGGCGAGGTCCAGCGCAAGCAGCTGTTTTTTAAGATGGATACGGTAACGGAGGTTACGGTTAGTGTCCGCAGGTCCTTAGATATCCGGCCTGTGTGGCGGTCGATGGATTCCCTGCTGTCAACATACGAAAAACGGTTTTCGGTGACGGGCGGTTCCTCGGAGATTAGCGCCATTAACGGGCGGGCGTCCCCCGCCGTCCCAATATCGCCGGAACTGGGGGATATGCTGAGGGCGGGTTTGGCTTACGGGGATACGCTGGGCGGGTCGTTCGATATCACCGTACTCCCCTTAAAAGAGCTTTGGGGCCTGTGCGAGCAGTGCACGGGGGAAGAGCCGCTGCCTTCCCCCGCCCAAATAGCCGCCGCCGCAGGCAGGGTGGATTACCGCCGCCTGCGCCTGGACGGCGACACGGTAATCTGCGAATCGCCGGATATCAGCATTGATGTGGGCGGGATAGCCAAGGGGTACGCGATCGCGCGGCTCCAGTCGTTATTGGCAGACAGGGGGATAGCCAACTACCTGATATCCGCCGGCGGGGACATAGCCGCCTCGGGCCGCAAGAGGGGCGGCGCCCCCTGGGTGGTAGGGGTCCGGCACCCCCGCAGCCGCGACTCCCTCCTGGCCAAAATCCCCTTAGAATCCGGCGCCGTAGTAACCAGCGGCGACTACGAGCGGTTCAGGATCGTCGATTCCGTCCGTTTCCACCACATCTTCAACCCCGCCACCGGCCGCCCCTGCAACGGGAACCAAAGCCTGACAATCCGCGCCGCCGGCCCCGCCCGCGCCGACATCCTGAGCACCGGCCTCTTCTGCCGCAGCGCCCCGGAAATCCTCGAATTTGTGCAAAAAAGGGACGATCTGGAGTGCCTGATCGTCGATTCTGCCGGGAAAATCCACTCCTCAGACGATAAATTCTGGTTTTGATTTTGATTTTTACATTACCTTTATTATATTACTACTATTATTTACCGGCATCCATACATTCCCGAAAGGAGTAAACGCGACATGCTGCGTTTAAAATCAACACTCACCCTCTGCGGTATCTTCGCCGCCTCCGCCCTGTTAGCCTGCGGCGACCCCGCGCCCTCGGAGGTAGTCGAGAACTACCCCAGCGGCGCCAAGCGCAAGGTAACGGTCTTCGTTGGCAAGGACTCCGTCCGCACCACCTTCTTCTTCCCAGACGGCAAGACCCAGTCCGACCGCTTCTTCAAGAACGGCCAGCCCGACAGCATTATGACTATCTACAGGCCCGACGGCGGCATCGACAAGCAGATGTTCTACAAGGACGGCAAGAAGCACGGGATTGATAAGGGCTGGCACGCCAACGGCCAGCTCAGGTCTGAGGGCGAGTACGTGGAGAACAGGGCCGTCGGCCGCCACGTAAGCTACTTCGAGGACGGCAAGACCGCGTTAGAGGCCACCTTCAACGATGAAGGCAAGAAGAACGGCGAGGAGATAGAATACTGGCCAAACGGCGAGAAAAAACGCCTGCGCCCGTACGTAAACGGCGACATCGACGGCCTGGAACAGGAGTTCTTCCAGAACGGCAAACCCAAGGCCGAGCACACCTACGTAAAGGGCACGCTGAACGGCCAGTTCACCCTCTACCACGACAAAACCTTCAAGAAGACCGAGGACGGGACGTACGTGGATGGGAAGTACCACGGGAAAAGGCATACGTACAACGAGACTTCGGGGAGGATCAAGGGGACGGCTACGTATGAGAATGGGGTTATGACGTTTGGGGAGTTCTTTTAATTAATTATGATGATGCAGGGGCGGCCGTTCCCGGCCGCCCGCCATCACCGCCAAATCAACCGTTGATAGATATATCCTTCGTCCTGCTCGATAACGCCCCAGCCTGTTTCTCAAACCCGGCCTTGCCGAGCAGCGCGAACATGTTCTTCTTGTAGGCCTCCACGCCCGGCTGGTCGAACGGGTTGACGCGGAGCATGTAGCCGGAGAGGGCCACCGCCTTCTCGAAGAAGTAGAATATCTGGCCCAGCGTTTGGGCCGAGCGGTCCGCAAGCATCAGCGTCGCTGAGGGGACGCCGCCGTCTAAGTGGGCGAGCATCGTGCCCTGGAACGCCTTCTCGTTTATGTCCTCGAAACTCCTGCCAGCCAGATAATTCAGGTCGTCACTGTCGTCGTCGAACTTGGGGACCGTCATAGTGTGCGCGGTCTTTTTGAGGATCATGAACGTCTCGAAGACGTTGCGCAGCCCCTCCTGCATGTACTGGCCAAGGGAGTGCAGGTCGGTCGTGTAGTCGAGGCCGGCGGGCATGATGCCGGTGCCGTTCTTGCCCTCGCTCTCGCCCGAAAGCTGCTTCCACCACTCGTTGATGAAGTGTAGCTGCGGCTGGAACGTCGCCATAACCTCGGTAGTGTACCCCTTCCTAAAGAGGATGTTCCTTACGGAAGCGTACCGGCCGGCCATGTTTGTTTCTACGGAGTCGCCCGTGCAGAAGTCGTAAGCCTCCGCCGCGCCCTCAATCAGCTTGCCGATGTCTATCCCCGCGACCGCGATAGGGAAGAGGCCCACCGGGGTCATCACCGAGAACCGCCCGCCCACGTCGCCGGGGATCTCAAAAGCCGCGTACCCCTCCTCATTCGCCAGCTTGCGCAGCGCCCCATTGGCGGGGTCGGTCGTGGCCACTATGCGCGACGCGGCCTCCTTCTTGCCGTAGCGCTTCTCCATCCACTGCCGTATCACCCTGAAGGCGATTGCCGGCTCGGTCGTAGTCCCGCTCTTGGAGATCACGTTCACCGCCACCTCCCGGTCTTTCACCATCTCCAAAAGGTCGGTCAGATAGTCGCTGTTTATGGTATGCCCGGCGAAGAGCACCCGCGGCTTGCGCAGGTCCTCAAACGACGGCGACGCAAACTCGATGGCCGCTTTGGTGCCGAGGTAAGACCCGCCGATACCGATGCAGATCAGCACGTCCGCCTTGGACCGGATCTCCTGCGCCTTGCCGCCGATCGCGCCGAGGAGGTCCTTGCCCGTCCTCTTGGGCAGGTCGAGCCACCCGAGGAAGTCGTTGCCCGGCCCGCTCTTGGACGTAAGCATTTTCTCGGCCTGCGCCACGGACGGGTTGTAACACTCGAGCTCGCCCGGGTTGATGAAACCGGACATGAACTTGTCGTTGTACCAGATATGCTGCATAATAAATCGCTCCTGCTTAGGGTTATGGGTCGATGATTAACGGCATTAATCAATGAATATAATATTTGGCGGGGGGATCAAGGATTTTTTTGTTGTTTGGTAAATGGCGGCATTGCGTGATAAATTGGGGGTTGGTTGTGAGAATTAAAAGCAATATGGGATTATGTTTTGTTGCCTGCCTATAAAATCAAAAGACTATGGGAAAATGTTTTGTCGGTGCATTGAGCCGACGCCATCCCATGATATAGGGGAAAAGAGGCGGCTTGCTGTGCCGGCGGGAGCATGCAATCCATGCATTCACATCTCGGCCGCAGAAGCATCAGCACCAATGGAACTGCTCGCCGCCCGGCATGAAAGACGGTTGGCTTCTACGGTACGCGGACAATTCAAAACACCATGCTCTGGGCGTGGGCCGTGCCGCGTACCGGGTGTTCCAAATTTCACTATACGAACCGGGTTCCGCAACCGAGAGCGAATTATTCGGCGGCCGAGCTTTTAATGCAAGTGATTACATGCTCCCGCCGGTGCCGCAAGGGGCCTCTTTTCCCCCATATACGGTATCGCATCGGCTCAATGAGGCGACAAAACATTATCCCATAAGAATTTGACTTTGATTTTAGCTACGCTAAATTATCATTTCCCATTATTGTGCCGGCTGGCCCCCGGTTGCCTCGTACATCTTTTCCTTGGAATGGATATCGCTGTACAACAGGTTTACCTCCCTGGCTGTGGGGTGGCGGTACTTGGGGAGTTTGGCCAGGTCTGCCGGGGGGGCGCCGCTTTCTACTGCCTGGGCGTATTCCGGGGTGTAGAAGTCGTTTATCGACTTGTATACCGGCTCGCGGTTGAAGCGCATGGATAGGAGCGAGGCTATCTGCTCGCTGCCCAGGCCGCGCTGCAGGGCCTCGTTGCGCCTGCGCCCGGTTTTGGCCAGGTTTTTGGCGAAGAATTTTTCGGCAAATTTATGCTCCATCTTGTGTCCCTTTCGCGGGCGGCAAAATACCGCCCATACAAAGTATTAATGTTGATAATTATTGCCCGCAACAACCGTCAGCTTCTCTGGAAGATGACGAGGCCGAACTCCGGCGCTATCGCCATCAGGTGGTCGAATATGTCGGACTGCACCGCCTCGTGGCCTACCCACGTCACGTCGCTCGTGAAGGCGTAGAGCTCTACCGGGACGCCCATTTCGGTTTGCTGCATCTGGCGGACCATCAGTATCAGCTCCTGGTTTATGCCGGGGTGGCTGCGCAGGTACGCGTCGCAGTAGGCCCGGTAGGTGCCTATGTTCGTAAGCCGCCGGCCGTTCCCCGGGGCCGATTTGTCGCAGCCCGCAAACTTTTCGGCGTTGAACGCCTCTATGTCGGCCATCTTATTCTTAAAATAATCGCCGAGGATTTTAATTTTGCCTAAGCGCTCAAGCTCCTCTTCCGAGAGGAAGTGGACAGAGCTCGTGCGGAAGCGCAGCGAGCGCTTGATGCGCCTCCCGCCGCCCTCGAACATCCCGCGCCAGTTCTTGAACGACGACGATACCAGCTCGTACGCCGGGATCGAGGTGATCGTCCTGTCCCAGTTGCGCACCCGCACGGTGGTGAGGTTTATGTCTATCACGCTGCCGTCGGCGTCGTGCTTGGGGATCTCTATCCAGTCGCCCTTGCGCACCAGGTCCATACTGGACAGCTGCACCCCGGCTACAAGGCCCATGATCGGGTCCTTGAATATCAGCATAAGAACCGCCGTAAACGCGCCCAGGCCGGAGAGGAAATAGACCGGGCTCTTGCCCGCGAGCAGGCTGACGGCGAGAACCACCGCGACGCATACGCCCACTATCTTGAGCGCCTGAATGGCCCCGGTGACCCCAACCTTCTGCGTCTTACCGTGGGCCTCGTAGACATCGCGCACTGCGCTGAGAAACGCGTCGTACACCGCCACGCCTATCAGCACATAGTAAAGCCCCACGATTTTGGAAATAAACAGATACCCCTCAGACCCCTCCTCAAAAATAAACGGCAGGCCGAAGGAGATCACCGTAGCCGGGATCAGGTGAAACGCCCGCTTGAGCAGGTTACGCTTAAAAACAATGTCGTCTATCCGCGTCTTAGTCTTCCCGGCAAGCGTCTTAAGGACAGGGAAAACAATCCGCAGCGCTACCTGATGAACGCCGAACGCGGCAAACAGCAGCACCGCAAAGCGCACAACGGAGGCGGCGATGAGCGTCCCGCCCACCAAAATACCCTCGTCGGACACACACGACATCAAATAACTAAAAAAATCCCGCATTTCATATTACCTGTCGTGATATTTGGTGCTGTACGCGCTTATGGACGCGTCCATCTTGGACATCATGTCGTCTTTCTTGACCCGCAGCTCGTACTCCTCCGCCACCTTGTCGGCGTTGTGCGAGAGGGTGTGTTTCATGCGGCTGGGGTCGAGCACCATGAGCGAGTAGACCTTGAAACGGCCGTCCGACTTGCGGTACTGGGTGATGGTTGTGTGCACGGTGGTCCCGCGGACGCTTACATCCGTAATCTGCCGCACGCCCTCTTCCCACATCTTCTTGGCCTCGCCGTTTATGTTTTGCGCGTAAGACTCGCTGAGGCGCTGCACCTGCGTGTTCATGTTGGTGGCGAGCTGGGCGCGGGCGGCGTCGGCAGAGGTGGTGCGGGCGACCTGCTCGTCGTCGGACTCACCTATCCCAATGGCGCTGGCTATCCCGTCGCCCTCAAGCTGGCGCTGCATATCCTCAAGCTCGGCATAAGTCAGAACAACCCGCGTGAACCCAGTAAGCGCGGCGGTCTCTTCCTCGCTTAACAGCTTGGTAGACTTGGGCTTATAGAAACTCGGAACACCCCGCACGTTGGCGCTCGCCTGCCCCACCGCAACCTCCGTCATCTGGTAGTTGCCAACCTCAGAGTAGCTCTTGCTGCCGGCCGGCGAGACCCGCACCGTGCCGTCGAACGTCTTGACGGTCGTGCCGCTGCTCTTGCGCGAATCTACCTCAAGCGTCGTCCCGCGGATGGCCGCCAAAGAGGTGGGCGTGGAAATCTCAAACGTCCGGCTGCCGCCGGCCATCTTCATCGCGCTGGTGATGATGCTCCCGTCGGCCAGCCGCAACTGCACGTTGCTGCCCTTTATGGACCCAACCTCAAGGGTAGTGCGCTCCCGCAAACGGACCGTGCTGCCGTCCGGCGTCTCAAGACGGACCTCCGACTCCCCCAGCGTGGCTATCATATCCTTAGAACGCAGCGCCATGTTCAACTGCGCGTCGCGCCAGGTGTCTACGTTGTTGGGGTCAGCCTTGCGGTCGCGGGAAGAAAACACCTTCACGCTGCCCATTATCCCCTTGACGGTCGCCTCGGAACCGTCCTGGGCCGTAAGGGGAACCGCACACACAAGCGCCAGCAATACGGCGCCACAAGCAAAATTTCTGCAAAAACCGGTCATAACAAGCTCCTTTGGACATTTTTGGGGTCTAAAGCGACGTACCGCGCCGCTACATAATATACTTTCCGCCCGGACAAAATGTTACAATTTTACCCGCAAAAATCAAAATCCGCCCAGCCGCCACCACGCAACCAACCCCCACAGTCCCCTACCCGCCTGCCCGTAATTACCCCCAAATACCAAAAAAAACCTTGACCACAACGCACTTTTATCGTATATTATAGATAGGGGGACCCCGCACGCACCCCCAAACCTTAACCAAAAACCGGGCGCAGCTATGAAAAACCGCCGAAAAAACACAGGCTCCCATGCCAAAAATGAGGAAAACCGCCGAAACGCGGGGTTTACCCTCATTGAACTGGTCGTGGCCATCACCGTGTTCGGCATCCTATGCGCAGCCGCAGCGGTCAACTGGGCGTCGTTCACCAAGTACCAAAACCTCAGGTCGGACGCACATGCGTTCCACAAGGAACTCATGGCGATGAAGGCGAAAGCAATAGAAACCGGGGATACTATCAAAATCAAGCCTAACACAAACGGCTACACCGTAGATGTACCCGGTACGGCAAACAAATCGGTAGGTTTTTCCAACGGCGTGATGGTAACTAACAGCGGATGGAAGGGGACGACAATTATCATACTGAATGAAAACCTGAAGGCGTTTACTAACGATACCTACAATTACACCGACTCGTTATCCGTAGAACTGGCCAATGGTACAAACAAGGCTTTTCGAATATTGAGAGCGCCCAATAAGGTAAACTTGGAACTTCAGCACAAGAGCGGTGGAACATGGAAAAAAATATAAAAAATATCGCCGGCGTATCAATCGTCGAAATCATGGTCGCTATGGTATTAGTAGCCCTCGCGCTCGTCGCAATCGCGAGCGTGTTCCCGCGTATGTCTACGCACGGGAAGGCTATACATGAGGCGGATCAGGCGAGGGCTATCGCGTCGGAGGTACTGGAAGGATTACAATGGTACTCGAAACTGGATTATCCCTACAATTATGAGAACCTCAGCGATCCCAATAATTGCAATTGGCAGTATCCGGCAACGGCAACTCCGAACCTTAGAATTCCCTGCCAAAATATATGCATGCCCACTTTTATGCCGGATGGATATGACAAATTTCTGGCAGATACTGTGTACGATAAAGGCCAGATGAGATACACCGTACACATCGCCGTGACCAATGTCCAGGGTAACGGGAGTAATTGCGACGGGACCTATGATAACCTCACCGACGGTAAACCTAGAACTGTCAGAGTAGATGTCTATTGGAAAAAAAATAACAAAAAACACGAAATAAGCGTTACCGGTGTAGTATCAACACGGGCTAACAAAAAAGTAATTTGAGTGAGTACTCAAAATAATATAAAAAATGTAAATAAGAGGATGGTACTATGAATAAAAAAGGTGTGACCCTGCTCGAACTTATAGTCTATATGGCCCTCGCCGCCTTGGTGATGGTGCCTATAGCCATGCTCATGCAAAATTCATCGATGACTATGGCACGCGACTCGGCCCATACGAACCTGCGTATGTCGGGGCGTGACATACTCAACATTATGTACGACGACCTGAAAAACACCGGATTTAAACTGAATCCACGCACCTTTTCCGAAATATATGGGATTACGTACGCCCCTAACGACAAATCCTCTTTCATGCCGAAAGATAGTAGCTACTACGACGGCTTGACTGTCCGTATGGCTAAACTGCACCCCGACGGTGCGCTAGATACGATTGCACCTACTAATAATAGTGCAGCAATCTACGAAATAGCCTACTTTCTTCAGGGCAGTAATCTGATAAGGGCTGTGAGCCGGAGTGGAGACCCACAACCGGAAAAAATACTCGCGGACAATGTCGCTGCCCTGCAATTTCAATACTCTGAGGACATGACACCCGCCAATGTATCGAATCAAAATACGGCTTGGGTAAACCTTCCAACCGTGACCGGAAATCCATCCAAGGCCAACATCCAATTTATAAAAATATCCATCGTCTTGAAAGACGACAAGCGTTTGGCGCAAACCAAAGCCGAACGGCAAATTGATGTCGGAGGCGATACATTAAAAGTGCCGGCAGGCAATCTGGAACTCTACGAGCTGCACTCAATTGTAGTCCCGATCCCTAACAATGGACTTTAATTCGGTTAATAAATATAAAAACAAGCTGTTACTAAGCAAGACGACAGGCAAAAAGGAGACAACCGCCATGAAAAAGACCCTAAGCAGGACCGCAAGCAGAGCGCAGGCCGGCTCCGCAATCGTAGGCGTGCTCGCCGCGCTCGTATTTATAGGTATCGTGACCGGGGCTATGGTCAAGAGTACGGGCAGTCAGTCGAGGGCCAGTACAAGCCTTGGGAATATGCTGGCTGCGTCATCAACCCTGAATAGCGGGATACTCGCTACTGAGACGAAATTTCAGTCTATCCGCGATACGGCGATGATATTGGGGTGGCTGAACAACTGGAATGGGCAAAAAAAAGTTGTTATTGGCACTACCTCAGGTAACAAGGTAAACAAAGAGTTGCTCGCAGCCGGGACCGGACAGTATTACAGCAGCGAACTTACGGACTTTCGGGATACCGACCTAAAGGTAGCGTTCTACATCGCAAGCGGAAGAACGCAGGGGGATCGAGCGATGCGTGAATCGCGGGCCTTTTTTAATGTGGGTAACATTGAACCGGGGACCACACGTGATGATTTTGGGGGGAGTAACGCGTTTAGCGTAGCGGGAAGCGGGACATTCGCGAATGCGAATGCCGGAATGACGGTCTATGGGCACGCTACGTTCGAGAACGGATTAAACGTCAACCAGGGAGCAGTTACTTTTGAGCCGATTCCCGGAACTACCACTGGTAGTGTTTATGTTAATGGAAAAGCAATCTTTGAGAGTTCTGTACCCTCTGTAACCTTTAATGTACCTGCCTATTTCGATGGTAATACCACTTTGCAATCTACTACTATCGACTTTAACAAGGGCATTGGTTTCAATGGTCATGTTGGTGCTAATAGCAGAACGATAAATGTTAAAAACAATGCTTATTTGAATGGAGATTTTGGCAGTGTTGTGGGAGCGGCGTTTAATCGGACTACCACACTCACTTTGAATGGCGTAAATCCGGGTGGTGGGGTACTTCATCATACCGGGGCGTTTCCAATTGAAACCCGTTACTCTGTAAACTGTAGCTTTGCAGGGCCAAATGCGTATGGTAAAAATATTGACGTATTTATCTCTACTAATGCGTATTGCTCCGATATAACTTCTGTGAGCGCGAACAATAACTGTTATCCAATGGGAGATGGTTGCGGTGATATCATCTTGAGTGTAGGTGATTGTTTATGGAAGAGTACAGGTTATTGGGTTGGTAATCTAAACCAAGGGGTTCATAGTTGGGATCATAATTGTGCCGCACATCCTACTGGTCATATTAATAACACACAAATAACCGGATCTTTCCAAACAAACCGCGAAAGTGGTTACTCCTCCAATGCCAATGGAGACCGTGATACTATTGGCAATAGTATGCTGGTAGATCTGAACATGGTCACCAGCCAACGTTTGAATGACCTGCATGCAGCGCAAAAGACAGTCCTTGATGACCGCAGAGAACCTACGCTTACCTTGGGTAATATAAGTGATAACAAAAAATTTACCTCGTTGAGTGATGTAATTAAGCATTCTGGGAGTACTCTAGTTACTCCCGAAGCTATACAGAGCTACATTAATCATGTAAAAACACTCTCTAATTCGCAAAACTATTTTGAGAATGGCCACCTTTTGATTAGTGTAGGTTCTAAAGATGGTGCCAACTTTTCATCGGGAAACAGCGTATTTCGCGACCGTGTGATGTTTGTTGTGGAAGATGGCGGGTCTTTGAATGTAAACAAAGGGTTTTACAATAGCGCATATCATACGCCGTCGATAAACGATCCCAATAAATTTGATACGGCGAGCACGGTAATTTATGTAAAGGATGGCGGCAAAATAGAGCAGATGGGTACAAAAGATAACAGTATTTTCAGTGGTTTGATATATGTTGAAGATCGTCCCGCCGGGCTTCCTCCCAGAAATCCCGCGCTACAAAATACGTTTAGCTGGGGCAGTAACTGCAGAATAGAGGGAGCTGTTATAGTAAATGGCGGCGTTTTGAATTGGAACTACAATAGCAATGGCGCGATTCCCACAAAAATTTACAGAAACAACAATATTCTGAGCCGTTTCGGCTATCTGATGCCAGACAGTTTTGGCGAAAGCAATGAAGACGGCCACTTTGTCCTTATTGACGATAAAAAAGGGATAACTCTAGGCTTCATAGGCGTGTACCTCCACTAACCTCGCCCATTCCGGGGACGGCTCACCCGTCCCCATTTTTCAATTCTCTTTTTCCGGAAAAGTCCCCCGTATTTTTCTGCGCTGATAGATTATATTAAGGTTCAGTTCTCATTCTATAGGTAAATGGGAATTTAGCGGTGTGTTGATGGACATTTACGCTTGTTGTTTAATATACACCTGTAGGGGCGGCCGTCCCCGGTCGCCCGCCAACGCATGGATTACAATATCCCGCAAAATACACCAACAATCCAACGTAGGGGCGTTGCGTACAACGCCCCTACGTTGCCGGGATTGCGGTATACGTCAAATCAAACGCAATATTGCCATTTACCTTACAACTGCCGGATGTCGTCTGGTGAAAGCCCCGTGATTCTGGCTATGGCGCCGGTGTCGAAACCTTCGGCGTTCATGGTCCTGGCCCCCTATTCAATCCGCCCGGTGATAACGACCTCTTTTTTTTCGGGGTGGTTGGTGTTGATATGCACTGACCCCTCGATTACCTCATCCTTGACGGCGGGGGGCGTAATTTCCAGAGTATATTCCCACAGTTCGCCGTCCCGCGCGCGTCCCGGCGTGAGTTTGTGAGTGAGGTTCAGGGGGGCGTTGACTGCCCAGGCGGGCGTGTTCCCGCCGCTATGCGGGGTGAAGACGACCGCGGCCACCTTGAGGTCTTTTTTGGGCGATATGAGGGTAACGGCCTTTGGCTTGGGGCCGTTGAATATCATGTAGGTTTCGGAGATTTCAACGGCCTGCACGATGGTCGCCTCTATAGTCAGTTGGAGCATTGGGGTGTTTGCCGCGTTTGAGATTACGGTTACGCCCCGGCTCATGTGGCCCGCGCGCATGCCCTTTAGGTTGACCTCCGGCTTGATGAGGCCGGTTTTGCCGGGGGCGATTACGGAGTCGTACGAGACCACGGTGCACCCGCACCCCGGCCGCACCTGCGTGAGGCGGAGGGGTTCGTCGCCGGTGTTGGTGAGCCTGAAGACGGCCTTTACGACGGAGTTTTCCTTGACCGTGCCGCCGCTATAGGTCATGCTTTCTGCCGATACCATAGGCGCGGCCGATACGGATACGGCTGCGGCGAGCAGCGCGCACAGGCATTTAAGTATTGATGGCATACAAATATCCTCCCTTTACTTCTTTACCTCCGGCGTTTTGAGCGATATCTCCATAGCGAACTCGCCTAAAGACGAAATGATCGGCACCACGATGGTGGGCACGCCTGACATCGACGCTACCGAGTGGTTGCGCCCCACCACCACCTTGGGCAGCGATATTGACAGGTTGTACTTGGTCAGGTACTGTTTAGCGTTGCCCGCCACGATGTTCACGAGCTCGCCGATGCCGTCGGTAACCTCGTCTCCCATCATGGTTACCGGCATGCCGAGGAGCGCCGTTACCGCCTTGAAGGCGACATCCTGCGGGAAACTGAGGCAGATGGAGCCCGCCGCCTCGCCCGTAAGGCCGATTACGCCCGTCACGTCGAAACTGTGCATGGCGCTGTCTTTTAGCGACAATTTGCCGGCTTTGCTCTCTATGTTGAGCATCTTCTGCAGGGTCTCGATTGTCGAAACCACGAACGGATTTACGTATGATACGTCCATTGTATCCCCCTCTGTACTGTTTTAGTTGGCATGGTGGACAGCTATAAAATAACATTACGGCAGGCCATAATACAATATTTTTTTACGATGCATTTATTTTTGAGGCCGCCAATGGCCGAAATTACAGAACAGATAATACTGTTTGGTGTAAAAATTGTCAAGGCGGCGCGGGTTGCCCGAAGATGAATATCCCCGCGATGCCCCCGCACAGGACCAGCAGGACGGGGTGGATTTTGTCTTTGCTGAGGGCGAGGACGGCGAAAGTAAGCGCCGCCAAAACAGCCGAGCGGAGGCCGGGTATGGAGGTTTGCCCGTAGAGCAGCACTGCCGCGATAATCAGGCCGGCGACAGCGGGCTGCACGGATTTGCGCAGCGTTTCGACCCAGGGGACGGAGGCCGCGCTTGCGAAAAGGCGGATCAGGGCGGCGCAGAAGATGACCGACGGGAGGGTGAACGCGGCTGTTGCCGCCGCGGCGCCCCAGAAGCCGGCAACCCTGAACCCCGTGTATGTGGCGGCGTTGATGGCGATGGGGCCGGGGGTCATTTGGGCTATGGCGATAAGTTCCGAGAGCTCGGACGCGGTGATCCAGCCGTGGACCGCGACAACCTCGTGCTCGATCATGGCGATGGTGGCGTACCCGCCCCCAAATGCGCCGGCGCCTATTATCAGGAAACTTTGGAAGAGCTGGGTGAGGATCACCGGGGGCCGTCCTTCCCGTTGGCAGCGGCATCGTTGGTGTCTCCGGCGCCGCCTGTGTCCTTAGAGCGCCCCCTTGCCGATAGCCGGAAGACGAAGGCCGTGACGATGATAAGCGCGAATATGGGGTTGATGCCGGGTACCAGCGCCAGCGCGGCGGTTATCAGGGCGGCGATGAGGTGGGGTACGCGCGCCACCATCGGGCGGCAGACGGTAAAGGCCATATAGGCCAAAAGCCCCGCCACGGAAGCCGACGCCCCGCGCAAAAACGCGGCGGCCGCCGGGTGGCTGAAGTACGGGAAAAGGAACGCCGCTACGAGGAGTATCGCCAAAAATGAGGGTAACACGGCGCCGAGGAAGGCCGCCGCGGCTCCCGGCACCCCCCGCATCCTGTACCCGCTGAACATCGAGAAATTCACGACGATTGCTCCCGGCAGCGCGGTCGCCATTGCCAGCTCCCGCGTAAAATCCTCCTCGCCGATCCACCCGCGCCTTACAACCATTTCATGCCGCAGCACGGAGATCATCGCCATGCCCCCGCCCAGGGTTAGGGCGCCTACGCGGAAGAAGGCGGTGAATATTTGCGGTATCGTCATAGGGTAAAAAATAATATTCTGTAATTTTTTTTAATAATTTCTTTAAAAATCCCGCACCGCAATAATAAAATATATAAGTGATCGTATCTTTAAATCTTTTTCAGGAGCAGGTAATGAAGAGAATCAGTATTCTGGGTGCGGCTGTTTTGGCCGCGTGCTTGTCGGCCGGGCTTGGATGCTCGAATAAGGTTTCAGTCGAGGAGGGGCGCGCCAAGATTCAGGAACTTTCCAGCAGGGGGGTGCCGGAGCGGCAGATGTCGGACTTGAAGATGTACCTTTTCAACATGGAGACCGCCCAAAAGACCGGCAACAGCAAGCAGTACAATCTTTACCGGGATTCGCTGACCGTGGCGCTGGCCGAGTTTGAGGTCAAGATGGGGGAGCAGCTCAAGAACGCCGACGAGTTCATGAAGACGACTATGGAGGCCGCCGACGCTAAGATGGAGACGCTTAAGGGGCTTCACCTCCAGGAGGCCCAGAGACTGCGTGCGCCGGTAGACTCGGTGAGGAAGATAGAGAGCCAGAAGCTTGATGCCCGCAACCGCGTGGAACAGTTCGGGCTTGAGATAGACACGCTCGCGATGGAGCAGAAGACCGCCGACTCCCTTCGCGGCGAGTTCGTGGGGGTATGGGTGATGGAGAAGGAGTCTTCCGACGCGGCCCTGAAAATGGTCGAGAGGACCGAGATCCACCTGAGGGCCGACGGCTCGCTCTTCAAAATGGAGGGCAGAAAAGGCCAGCTCTCCGCCGACGCCAGGGAAGACTGGATGTTCGAGTCGAGAGGCTCGTGGGACCTCAAGGGCGACCTGGTGGGCCTCTACGTAAACAAGGAGAAGCGCGTCCGCCAGATATTTGAGGGCATAGACCCCGCGACCGGCAAAAAGCGCAAGGAGTCCCAGCCGCCGTACGACTCAACAGTCAACAGGGGCGTGGAGTTCATGGCCTGGGATGAGCTTAACAAGGACTTTAAGAGGTTTCCGATAAAGTAAATGGGGAGTTTGGAGTGTGGAGTTTGGAGTTTTTCGGCGCTGATTTTGGCGTCAACTCCACACTCCAAAGTCCACACTCCAAACTAACTGGAGAGACGCTATGCCGCATGCAGTTACAATTTTGGCTGATGGGTTTGAGGAGATAGAGGCTGTTACCGTTATAGACCTGCTGCGCCGCGGCGGGATTGACGTTACCATTCTCGGCCTCGACGGGACCGAGGTGCGCGGGGCGCACGATATCTGGGTGCTGGCCGATATGGCGCTGCGCGACTTCAGCGGCGTCTTCGACGCGCTCGTGCTGCCGGGGGGTATGCCGGGGACCAACAACCTCGCCGCCTCAGAAGAGGTGCTCGAGATGGTGAGGATGGCCTACAACCGGGGCAAAACCTGCGCCGCAATCTGTTCCGCCCCCATGGTCTTTGCCAGAGCCGGGATCCTAGACGGGAAGAAAGCTACCTGCTACCCCGGCTGCGAGGCGATGCTCGCAGGGGCGCAGCTGTCGGAAGATGCGGTGGTTGTAGACGGCAACATCATCACAAGCCGCGCGGTGGGGACGGCGATACAGTTCGCGCTGAAACTTGTGACGGTTATGGCTGGGAAAGACGCCGCCAAAAAAATCAATACAGCCATATTGCATTGATTTTACCGCACGACCCTCATCTTGTTCCTGAACACATCCGCACCGTCCCTCTGCACCGACACGATGTACTGGCCCTTGGGCAGGACGCGGTTCATTGATATGGCCGCCGGGCCGGAGACCATCGTGCGGTAGAGCTGCCGCCCCTTGAGGTCGAACACGCGCACGTGGTGCGTAACGTTTGCATCGGCCTTTATGCGGATTGATGTTCCCCTTACCTGTACCGCGCCGGCCTTCATCTTAGGCAAAGCCTTGCCGCCCTTTACCGCCGTTGTAGTCCCCGTTATCTCGCCGTAGACTATACCGCGCCCCGCCGTGCTCATGTATACGCGGCCGTAGACGTTCATGTCGCCCACCACGAACTCGCCGTTGGCAAGCCCGCCGTACTCGTGCGCGTCGTCGTTCGCCCGCCACCACGATTCCCCCTCGTCAACCGACATGAATACCCCCGTTACAGCGCCCACGGTCCCGAATATGAACACCGACGGGAAATCCTTCCCCTCCGCAGCCTTGCCGAAACCCACCGCCTCGCAGTACCCCACCGATGCGATGTTCGTCCACGTAGCCCCGCCGTCCTTCGACCGTTTAAGCCCGCCCTCGCTTTGCGGCAGCCAGATCTCGCCCTCCCTGCCCAGCACCGCCCGAAACTTCTGGAAGCCGCTGGCCCCCGGCTCCGATGCCTGCGTAAACGTTACCCCCTTGTCAACGCTCTTGAAGAACTTCCCGGAGCGGCGGTTGTAGGCGTAAAAAACGTTCGCGTTCTCGGGGTCGCCAACGGTGTACGCCCCGTCTATCCCGCTCACGGCGGTCCACGCGGAGTTGTTTGCGAGGCGCTGCACGGGGCGCTCAACCGCAACATTATTCGCCCCGTCCCACTCCGAGCTTGGCGTCCACAGCACTACGTCGCCGTCTGTGGATATTGATACCCCCTCCGCGCCGTCGAGGTTTGCGCCGGGGAAGGACTGGTAAGTCGTAACGCTCCAAGACTTGCCCATATCGCTCGAAAACTGCACCGGCCAGAAGGGGATGTTGTTGTGCTGCCCCTCGTGCAGGCGCGAGTCGGAGACTTTGACGAGCTTGCCGGACTTGGGCGCCCACGCCAGCGTGCGTGTGTTGCCCACGGTTACGTTCGAGCCGCCCACGTTCGTTAAGTGGCGCGACGACGGGTAGTTCTTTATGTCGTCGTGGTTGAAGCCGGTGTTATCCGTGCCCGCGTGCCTGAACCCGTCGTAATCCAGAATAATAGAAACGAGCGGCCCGCCGGGGATGCTTATCACCTCGTAGGGCACCGTCTCTTCTATACCGTGAGACCACACTTTCCACTTCGTGCGCTGTATGAGCGTGGGCTCTTCCCAGTCGTTCTGCGGCGGCTCGTATGTAAAGTCGGTGATGTCGTCTGTGCGGAAGACGCCGTTGCCCGACGTTACCCACACGCGCTTGGGGTTAAACGGGTCGAACGCGACGCTGCCCGACCAGTGTATCGAGCTGTTGAACATCCAGCCGATGCCGTTCTCGTCCATCTGCTCGACGGGCGGGTAGAGGCCGCCGTCCATCCAGTAATATTTGAACGAGGGGTACCAGCTTACGCCGCCGTCGTTTGAGTAGTAGATGTTCGACCCCCACTGGTCGTACCACTTGTTGGCCGCCGCCGGGTCTTTCCAGAACTGCGGCCCGCGGTAGCCCAGCGTAGATACGACAAGCTCCAGCGGGTTCTTCGGGTTGATGGTGATCCCGCCGTAACAGGCGACGTAGGTATCGGCCAGGTTGCAGTTGCCGCAGTCGCCCGGGTTGATGAAGTTTTCCGGCGACACGTCTGTCCACGCGCCGCTTGACGGCTCGTACTTGAAGACGGCCCCGCGGTTGAACCAGTCGCTGATGCCGCCCCACCCCTCATCCCACCGCATGGTGTGCGGCCCAGCGCCGTCGCCGAAGGTTATGTAGACGGCGGAGTTGTTGGGCGTAACGGCGATGCGCTGCGGCATGAGCGGCGGCACGTAAGACCCCGCGGCCGGCTTGGGGCGGTTGGGGATGACCGACCACGCCGCCCCGCCGTTTACCGAGCGGAATACATTGTTGTCGCTCCGCAAAAATCCGGCGTAGAGGATGCTGGAGCTGCCCGGCGCGAACGTCACGAACGAGAAGCCCGACCCGTTCCACGTAGTGTCCGACCCCGCCGCCGCGGTGAACGCGCTAACCTTAGTCCATGTAGTACCGTTATTAGTCGATTTAAAAAGCCCTTTGTTCTTAGAGCCGTAGAACATGACGCTCGGGTCGTTGGGGTCTACCGCCAGCGCCTCCCCGTTGCCGCGCCCCATACCGTTGCCGTGCGCGCCGAAGCTCGATACCGCCGGCCCCTTGCCGCCGTCGGGGTCCCAGGTATAAATGACTTCCCAGGTGGCCCCGCGGTCAGACGACCGCAAAAACGCGCTGCGCCCGTCGTTCCAGTACGAGGTCCCCGCCACCATGTACACCTTGCCCGCGGTCTTGGGGTCGGTCGCGATGGCCTCTACCCCCAAAAGCCCGCGCTCGGACGCGTCTACCCAGTCCATCATAGACACCCACTTAGACTCGGCATTATCCCACCGGTAGGCCCCGCCGACGTCTGTGCGAGCATAGAACAACCCGCTCTCTAACGGGTCGGCGATTATGGCCGACACGAACCCGCCGCCGCCTATGGCCACGTTGCTCCAGCTGAAGACAGGCCGCTCCTGGGCACGGGCCGGCAGCAGCAGAAACGAGAGCAGGCATACAGACAGAAAACAGGGGATAAGACGCTTGGTCATGGCATTGGTCCTTTGTTTGTGAAATTATAAGGGTTACGGCCAAATCCCAAAGGGGGATAACGGGCGTTATATAGAATATAAGCAAAAAACCGAGCCCCGTCAACAACAATATCAACAAAAAAAGGCTCTACTCCCATTCTATTTGGTAAATGCCAATTTATAGGTGTGTTGATGATTGTAATGTTTCGCGAAATTACACGCACGATTTTGTAGGGGCGATCGCCCCCGATCGCCCGTGCCGGAATTGCGGTATTGCGTTTGATTTGACGTATACCGCAATACCGGCATCGCGGGCGGGCGCACAGGCCCGCCCCTACGTTGGATTGTTGGTGTATTTTGCGGGATATTGTAATCCATGCGTTGGCGGGCGACCGGGGACGGTCGCCCCTACAGGTATTA
>Ga0209755_10002242_pt1 | contig 26982 bp, 24 predicted proteins | sample TergutCo191P1_FD_187301 | JGI IMG/M metagenome (GOLD analysis project Ga0209755, IMG submission 187301) | Cornitermes sp. P1 segment gut microbial communities from Petit-Saut dam, French Guiana - Co191P1 (SPAdes) (version 2) | ecosystem: Host-associated > Arthropoda: Insects > Digestive system...
CTGCCAGATAGACGAAAGCCGCTGCGTCTCCAACATGCTCTTAGCTTCCTGCAACGACATAGGCGGCGAGCCCATAGAAAGCTGCAGCATGATGAGCCCGATCGGTAAGGGCGTAGCGCGCTACGCCCCCATTGATCCGATGATGACCCCATTGCCCACCTACTATAACCTCCAAGGCCAACCGTTAGGCACCGCAAAACCAGCCATACCCGGAGTCTACATAGAAAAAGCGGGTAAAAATGTTAGGAAAATACTTGTGAAATGAAATTTTCTAAATTTCCTCATTGAATTTAACTACAATAATAGTAGAAGGTTAAATTTGCCATAAAATGAGGAATATTATGGAGCTCAGAAAAATTAAAACAGCGAAAAGCCTTCCTAAGCCTAAAATGCGAAAAACGAATTTTGCAAGGTTTTTGGAAGATAGCGATGAACGCAGCTATAGTCGCTACTCAAGCCCCACAAAGGCTTTGCGTGAAAGTAAATGCGCAAAGTATTTTGAATACTTGCTCTGCATGCACAGAACGCATTACGATTTTAGCCTTAGAGACGAACACTATATTGAAATTATAGACTTTCTCGGCGTAGAAGGTTTGAACTATGCCGTTGGAATAATCAACGATCATCTTAAAAATCACTCAGAGCAGTCAAAGACCAGAACCACCTTTGAGACAAAGCTCGGCAAAACGCTTTATGCGGTGGACTTTCTCACTTCATGGGTGATAATAAACGATTTGCTAGGCTCCAAATTCTGGATGACAGAGGTTAAGAATCCTTTTGACGTGAATTTTCTATTTCTAAAACTGCTCAACTTTGCGCTTGAAATGCAAACAAAAGCAAAACTGCTGTATTTCAGCGATACCTTCGAGCAGAGGCTCCGCATTCTAAATGAAACTCTGAACTTGGACAAGGTTTCGCAAGATGTTTTGACATTGATCTTTGCCACATCCAAAGACTCATTGATGGATGACCTCAGCGACTGTGTGATGGAAACCTTTAAGGGCAGGCACAGCTCAAGCAATTTCCTTGATCGTGTGATCTCCGTTTTAACCGGGCATTCCAGAGATTCCATAATGAATTCGCTTTCAAAACCCAGAGGCCTCATAGAACTGGGCATTCTTGATGAAGACGGAGATTTGCCGCCGGATGTGAAGAATTTTTTAAGCGGAATAGGTACTGGAAATTTTTTGGAAAACTACGCAAGGATAGATACAAAAAAAGCATTGCCCATAGAACGCTTTGATTGCGAAAAAGAATCTGCATTGATTTGCGACTTGATAAAAAGCTACAACGGCAATCGTTCATTGAACTTTTTGTTCTACGGCATGGAAGGCACAGGCAAAAGTGAGCTCGCACGTTCCATAGCAGCAGAAACCGGCAGAACGCTTTACGAAGTTGGCGCAGAGTTCAGAAACAATCAGGGGATTTTCAACAAACAGACACACAGAGAAGGCGCAATCTCTTATAGAATAAGAGCACTCAAAATTTCTGAGATTTGCCTTAGAGAAAAAAATGTTATGCTGGTGGCAGACGAAGCAGACCTGGTGTTGAACGGTTTTGAAAAAGGCATATTGAACAGGTTTTTGGAAAACTTCAGATTGCCTGTAATTTGGATAACAAACAATATCCACGATATTGAGCGTTCAACTATGCGCAGATTTCAATACAGTGTAAAGTTTGATCTCAGCAACCAGAATATTCGCAAAAAACTTTGGGACAGCGTTGTTGAAAAGCATAAGGCTGAGAATATATTTTCTGCGGACAGACGTGCAAAACTTGCGCAGAAGTACGAAATTTCCACAGGTGGCATAGAGCTGGCAGTGCAGAATGAGGTCGCTCTTATGGAAAGCGGCATGCACAAGGAGATTAGCGAAGAAATTCTGGAAAACCACGTTGAGCTTTTGGATTTGAAAACAAACAAGCACACTGTGAGCCGTGCTCCGCAATACGATGTTTCCGTGTTGAATATTCCGAATTTGGATGAAGTTCTTCATTCTGCGAGATGTTATTCAGAGCATTTGAAAAACAAGCAAACAGAAGGCAATATGACCATGCTTCTTTATGGCCCTCCGGGAACCGGCAAAACGGAATTTGCCAGATTTTTAGCCAGAGAGTGCGGGCTTTCTTTCCGTGAGATAAGCTATGGGCAAATTTCTTCCATGTGGGTTGGAGAGACCGAGAAAAAATTGGCAGCAGCGTTTAAGCAGGCGAATGAAGCCGGTGAGCTTTTGTTCATAGACGAGGCAGACAGTTTAATAGCAGATCGCAAAGGTGCTGTTAGAAGCTGGGAGGTTACGCAGACAAACGAGTTTTTGGTGCAGCTTGAAAGCGCAAAGTGCATGGTTGTTTGCTCAACAAATTTCCAAGGGCATTTGGATGTAGCCAGCAATCGCAGATTTCATTTCCATTTGCAGTTCGGCTTTTTGAAAAAAGACGGCATTTTGAAAATGACCAAAAACTTTTTTCCCGATTTTGCCGATGAAAACTGGGATGTTTTGTCCGGGATGGACGCTGTTGCGCCGGGTGATTTTTATGCGGTATATAAAAGGCTGCAATGGCTGCCCAAAGAAGAACTGACTGCGCAACGTGTTATGCATGAACTTGTGAAAATGATTTCTGCAAAAGAACCGTATGGCAGCCGAAAGATTGGTTTTTAACGCTCCATCCCAAAAAGCATAATTTCAGACATTGAAAAAATATCTTCTGTGGCGTTGTGAACACTTTTTACTATAAAGGTTAGTTCATCAACTTCCATGGGAACCCACGGGACATACTGCGGAGCAATTGCATCTGCTAATGTGAATTTTTGATAATCGCTGTGCTCGGACTTTACATTTTTATATACCCAGCGAACCCATATATCTTTTGGCTTGCTGGATTTTTGATCGCCGGGCGCAAAACCCAAATGGCTTATGAAAACAGGCTTTTTGAATTTTATTGTTATCAGCTTTCCTTCATTTCCGGTTAATGCGGATTTTCTGGTGATGTTCCAAGATGTGTTGTAATCCCTGTCAAAAAGCAGTGAATCCGTTGACTCTCCGGCTTTGACTTCATTTATTATGGCCCATGATTTTGTGGGGGTCAAAGAGTTGACCGAGGGAGGAATCTTTGGGATGCTTGTGTATAAAATAAGAGATACGGAAAGCGCAAGAATAATCAAAAGAAACAAAAGCACAAACATTATACGTTCGGAATTAGAAAGCCTGACTGCCAGATTTTTCGGAGTCTCAACATTAACGCTGTTGCTCATAACTACTTTTATGTCTTTTATAAATTCGGTAAGATTTTCATAGCGGTCAATTGTTTTTTTCTCAAGGCACTTATCTATTATTTTTTCCAAATCAAGCGAGACCTCAGGATTCTTTTTTCTCAAAGATGGCGGCTTATCGTGCATGTGTTGGTTCAAAACAGCCATTGATGCCGCAGCACCTGAGCCATTGGGCATAAACGGAGGGTCTCCGGAAAGCATTTCGTAAAGAAGAATTCCCAGGCTGTAAATATCGCTTTGCTTGGTCACATTTCTGTTCTGGCACTGCTCGGGAGACATATATTCCGGGGTTCCCATTGTCATGCCGGCTTGGGTTACCCTCTGAGAACCTGCCGCTATTGAAATTCCAAAATCTATAATGCAAATCTCGTTTGCCTTGTTGTCCATCATCATTATGTTAGACGGTTTTATATCTCTGTGCACAACTCCCAGTTTATGCGCATGTTCCAGGCCACGGGCTATTTGCCAAGCTATATACATGGCCTTTTTTGTATCTAGAATTTTTTCCCTTTTTATCACGTCGGCAAGCGATTCGCCATTTATATATGTCATCGCTATGAACATTTTGTCATTGTTAGTGCCGTAATCAATAATGGATGCCAGATTTTGGTGGTTGAAGCTTTTCATCGCTTTGGCTTCGCTTATAAAGCGTTTTTCGGCTTCTTCATCGCCGGTGGAATCCAGCACTTTCAATGCAACGGGCCTGTCTAGCCTGATTTGCCTGGCCTTGTACACGTTGCTCCCCATGCCGCCTTTTCCAAGCAAGCCGATGAGTTCGTAGTCTGTATTAAAGGGTCTTGGAAACGTTTCTGTCATTACCCGAAAAATACAAAATTTTCTAAATTCCATGTATGTTTCGCTTTTTTATTTCGGTGCTCGTATTTTTGCTGCTATCCTGTTCCTCGGCTTATAACCTTACGGACAGGAGCGGTGCAGTTTTTGTAATTGAAAACCCGAAACTTGATGCGAAGGACAATTTGGAATACAGAGCCGGAGATGCAATTAGAGAGCTTGCCGTAAAGGATATAGTCTCCCTTTCTGTTCCAAATGCAGAGCCGAAAATATTCGACGGCAAAGTATTTTACCCCGCAACCCTGAAACTGGAAGACACTGTTTCCGTGCCGGAGCAGGGTTTTCTTTGCGTAGAGGGAAATATAACGGCAAAAAATGCCGGCAGAAAGTTCAGCATTCCTGTTGCCAACATAAAAGAATTGAACCGTAAAGAGGATTGATGTACACTATAATTCTTACAGAGTTAACTACCGAATCGGATTTAAGGGCAATTCTAGGTGCTATCAGCAATGTTTTGGAGATAGACAAAAGAACTGCAGTTGAAAAGGCGAAAAATTTACCTTTGACGCTTGCTGAAAATTTGCCTAAAAAAGAAGCAGCATTAATGGCGGATATGTTCAGCAGCATGGGTGCCGGAATAGAAGTGACTCCACCTCTTGACGAAGAACCTGCTAGACCGCTTAGAGAATTTAGAACCGAATTACCGAAAAGAGGAATTAACATAGGTTGCTTGATCTTCCTGATGCTTATCCTGGTGGCTTTTGCAATTTTTGCAAGTGTGAAACACGAATGGATTATAGCACAATTTCAGCCCACTCCTGCAAAAACAGAAAAACAGTTGCAAAAAGGCGATATGTACAAAGCAAAGCGGAGCATACAGAGGCAGCTCAGGGACAATCCGGCTAACACAGATCTTTTGCTTTTGCAAGGCAAGTATTATATAGGCACGGCGCGCAAAAGAATGGACCGTGAAAAATGGAAAACATTTGGCGAAGCCGGGGCAATGCCGGAATTGGACAGTGCTGTGGCTGTCTTTCGCAAAGCAGAAGCTTTAAACCCCAAAAACAGTGCTATTCCCAGGTGGATTTCAATTGCGGAGCAGATGAGGAGAGCAAATTCGGAAGCAGAAACTGCTGCTCGCAGAGCCATTGCCCTAGACCCGCAAGATACCGATAATTGGAACCAGTTGGGTTCCGTGCTTCTGAATCTGGAGCAGGTTAGCCAGGCGGAACATGCTTTTTACAATGCACTGAAAATAGATCAGCACGATTTTGCCGCCCTTAAAAACATGGTTATTTTAAATCTGTATTACACAAAAGATGCAGACAGAGCCGCAAAATATCTCTTTGCCTTTTTAGATCATAAAGATGCTTTTGCCGATTATGATTCTTTTATGCTCCGCACAGACCTTACTACGGCGATGCTCGGAGATTTCAATCCGCCTTTTGACAGGATGGCTCCGCCAGCTTTGCCTTTTGCGGAATACGAAAAAAGGCGTGCGCAAATAGCCGATAACCCTCAATCGAAAAACGACCCTCTATTGCAAGAGCAGTTGGGTATGCTGCATCTGTCGGTAGGGGAGGTAAAAGCTGCGGAATATAGTTTTATGAAAGTCCTTGAGTTAAATGCCAGATTTGAATCTTCCAGAAAAATGCTTGCCATAATATACATGAGGGAACCAAACTACGAAAAGGCTTTGAAAATCATGGAGGCTGCAGTGGATAATGGTGCAAAAGACCCGTTTTTCTTGAAAAATATAGGGGTTTTGCAAAAATATTACAAAGCTAATCCTTCGGAGGCAAACAAGGCTTTTAACCGTTATTTGTTTATAGGCGGCGATGCTTACAGCGGTAAAATAAGGAAAGAAATTTTCTAGATTTTGACTAATGAGAAGAAATATTAGAAAGAACGATTTTGAAACAATGTTAACTGTCGGCGTTGCGGCTCATAGACTTGCCATTATGAGAGAGCCTTCGAACCGTAACTTGTTTTACTCCGGCGAAATGCACGATCCGGCAGAAGCAAAAAAGGTTTATTTGCTTGAGCTTTACGAAGATTATTTTGTGCTTCGCTCGGATTTGATTTTTGATGAGAGTGTTAAGCGTTTTTTTTATGTGTCAAAAGAAAGATATGAATATAACGAAGTCAATCTTAAGCATGCGCTTTTTCTCTTGCGCAAAACAGAGCATAAGATATATGAGACTATATCTAAATTGAAATTAAGAGGTTATTACACAAAAAAAGAATTTATACGTCGCTTGGTGAGCTTGGTGCCACAGCTTGAGTTGCATGAAGACATAGTTAAAGACCGTAAAAGCGGAAAAACATATATCACGATTAAAGAAGAGTTTTTACACTTTGTGTATAAAGATGCGCCAACCGAATCTTATATGGATTTGGTAAAAAAAGATTTCAACGAAACAATTTTGCAACAGTGCATTGAATTGATAACAGCATCGCTTAAAATGGCAGGTGCTTAAGGGATTTTGCACTCATGGTTCTGCTTGCGGACTCCGATAAAAAGTTTGTAAATGAAATCCTGGAATCTTGGTCTATTGCCGAAATTCCAATCTCTGCTGTGACAAATACTGCAGATATGATTTCCATTGCGGCAAATGACGAAATATCGGTTGCTTTTTTAAGTGCGGATTTTTTGTGGGTAGCAGAGTTGGATGTTATCTCTTATCTTAAAGATCTAAATTCGGATATTGAAATCTTTGTTCTGTGCGTGCAAAAAAATCAGCCTGTGGCAGAGGCTTCACTGGCCAGAGGCGCAAGCAAATATTTATTTAAGCCTGTATCGGCAGCTACCCTTGAGAATGCCGTTAGAAAGGCGTTGCAAAAACGGAGCAACAAAAAGAGCTATCAGTTGATGGAGAGTCAGGTTCTTGAAGAACTTTTTGGCGATACTCCTGAAATGCGAAAAATATTAAAGACAATTTACAGGATAGCCCCTACTACAAGCACAATTTTAATCACGGGAGAATCCGGTACCGGTAAGGAATTTGCTTCCAATGTTATACATCGTTTGAGCAAAAGGGCAGACGAACCTTTTTTGGCCGTGAACTGCGGAGCTATTCCTGAGAATATTGTTGAGAGCGAATTGTTCGGCAGCCGCAGAGGAGCTTTCACCGGAGCTGTGGATAAAAAGGGCTTGTTCGAAGAAGCAGACGGTGGAACTCTTTTTTTAGACGAAGTTGCGGAGCTTTCGCAGGCGGTTCAGGTTAAGCTTTTGCGCTTTTTGCAAAACAGGGAAATAAGAAGAGTCGGAGAGACTGAAAATAGAACCCTTGATGTTCGCATTATAGCCGCGACCAATCGCAATGTTGAAGAAGATGTTAAAAACGGAAAATTCAGAGAAGATTTATATTACCGTCTCAACACATTTCAGATTTCGCTTCCGCCGCTACGGGAAAGGCGCAGCGTGATAAGCAATTTGATAAAACACTTTGTTATAAAGCACCAAAAAACAATCGGCAAAACTATAAGGCGCATAAGCCAGCCAGCGCAGGTGGCATTGAAGAGCTATGATTATCCCGGCAACATAAGGGAGTTGGAAAATATAATTGAACATGCAATGGTAATGGCAGAAAACGAAGAGATAACTTTGGACGATTTGCCGGAAGCCTTGCATCCAAGCTCCATTATTCCGGATAATCGGTTATTGCTGTCATCATCGCCGGTGCCAAAATCAGAAAGCGAAGATTTAACGCTTGCGGAACTGGAACGCCGGCATATAATAAACACTTTCGAGAAATACAAGAATGTATCCCTGACTGCGGAAAAATTGGGGATCAGCCGCACAACGTTGTGGCGCAAACTGGAAGAATACGGACGGACGGTCACTGACCGCTAGTCTGCATCCAGAATTTGCGGTAATTTTCCTTGTCTTCGCCTTTGCGGAATTTGATTGCGTCTTCCGGATGGGAATTGAAAATTCCGCTTATCATTTGCGGAATAATGTAGCCCCATTCCAAGCCTTTTTCTTTTTGCATGGGAATGAAATCGCTTGCGACTATATCCAATACAGGACGAATGTCGAACTTGGGATTTTTCAGGAAACCGAGCAGCAGTTCTGTGGTGCAGTTACCTGCGCCGCGTCCTATGCCGTAGATTGTGCAATCCAGATAATCAACATTGTTTATTATGGCCTGAATTGTATTTGAAAATGCAAGTTGCTGGTTGTTGTGGCCGTGAAATCCGAACTTCTTGGATTTGACCCATCTCTTGTAGCGTTTCATCATCTTGTCTATGTTTTCCTGGTAAAAATAACCGAAGGAATCCACAAGGTAAAGCACATCGGTTTTTGATTCCTTTTCCACCTGATCAAGAGCTTCGTCGAGTTCGGGCCCGCAGTCGCGGCTCGCCGCCATTATATTTATGGTAGTCTCATAGCCAAGGTCGTGGAATTCGTTTACCAGAGCTATGCACTTGTCAATTTCGCGGGCATAGCATGCCACGCGTACCATGTCGTAAGGAGATTCGGCTTTTGGCTTGATTTTGCTCATATCTGCTCTGCCAATGTCTGCCATAACGGAAATCTTCGGGCCGTTTTCCACGCCTTCTTTCATTTTCCAAAGCAAATCATCATCGCAGAATTTCCAAGGTCCGAATTCTTCTCTGCTAAAAAGCTGATCGGAGTTTTTATAGCCGGCTTCCATATAGTCCACACCTGCCTCTGCAAGTGCTCTATAAACCTTTTGCACCAATTCAAAAGAAAATTGATGCTTGTTGAGCAACCCGCCATCGCGGATTGAGCAGTCTAGAACCTTAATGGATTCCCTAAACATATTAACTCCGTTTTTAAATATTCGTGAGTAAATGTAGAAAATTTACTGCACGGCGTTTACTATATTTCAGGTAATAGATGAAAGACATGTGGAGCAAGCTGGAGGAAATCAATTCCGTGTTAAAAGGAAGTGCTCTCTGCCTTCCTCCGTCTAGAAATTTTATTGAAGAGAGCTTTATAGAAAAGACTTATACCAAGCTGAAAAACAATGAAAGCATTGTTGATGATGTGGTTGGTATTATGATTTCGCCGAGGTTGCGTGCATTTCAAATGGAATTTCGCTATAAAAAAGCCAAGATTTTTAAGCCTTATCTTCCGGTTTTGGAGTATGGAACCTTTTCCACAATAGTTACTGATTGGGTTAGCGCATATTTAACTTTGCTGCCTGCTGTTGAGGCTAGCCTTAGAAAGTGGATGGAGCTTGAACCTAGTTTATCCTTGAAAAGCCTTCACAAGTTTTATTATACTTTTAGCAAATATTATAAGCGCAACATTGAGTCTTATGACGATACAATGGCTCATATAGCAAACGAGTTCCTTAAATACTTAAGGTATTGTTTTAAAATGCTGTTTATGGGTTTTGAGGAATACAGCAGAAACAAGTTCAAGGAAATTTTTAACAGGAATTTTGCCTTGCACAGGCTTGAAGGGGCAAAGACATTGGACGAGAGCGCGAGCAATGTTGTGAGGGTCATTTTGCTTTTGGACGTTATTGCGGAATTATATTTGATGCAGGATCCTGAGGATTGGTGGAATAATTATGTGCAGGTAGAGGCGGAGCAAAATCTGGATTTTCAATTGCGCTGGCATTTATATGAGAAAAAGGCGATGCAAAACGCCGGTCATGATGATATGCTGATAATTCAGAATGTTTTGGGAGACAAGGCTTCCGATAAAAAGAAAAGAGCGGTGATTATGAAATTAAAGAGAGACATCTTGGAAAACGCCAATAAGGAACCTATTTATTAATTTTCAGCAAACTGCAGTTCATCCCGAAAACCCTCAACCCCCGGGGTCTATATCAAAAAGGCCGGCAACCGTTTTTCTATATTCCCCATATCTAACCCAAAAGGAGTTGTCAAAATGGCAAAAATCAAATCTGTAGTTGGCCGGCAAATTTTAGATTCGCGCGGCAACCCTACTGTCGAAGTTGAAATCACGCTTAGCGATGGCTTTGTTGCCCGCGCTGCTGTTCCGAGCGGAGCCAGCACAGGTGAACACGAAGCTTGCGAACTGCGAGACGGAGACAAAAAGAAATACATGGGCAAAGGCGTACTCAAAGCCGTAGCCAATGTAAATGGTGCTATCGCAAAATTGCTCAAAGGGAAAGACCCCTTAAAGCAAAAAGATCTCGATATGGCCATGATTAAACTCGACGGCACAAAAAATAAAACCAAACTCGGCGCAAATGCAATGCTGGGAGCTTCCATGGCCATAACGGTCGCAGCTGCTCACCTCAGCAAAATGCCGGTTTGGAAATACATCGGCAAATTGCACGGCACCAAAAAATTCGTGCTGCCTACACCCATGGCAAATATTATCAACGGCGGCAAACACGCAGATAATAAAATCGACTTCCAGGAATTCATGATTATGCCCATAGGCGCAAAAACTTTCTCTGAAGGCTTGCGCTGGATAACCGAGATTTTCCATGTGCTCAAAGGCTTGCTCAAAAAAGACAAACACGCAACATCTGTTGGAGACGAAGGCGGCTTTGCTCCGAACCTCACCAACGACGAAGCTCTTGAATACATAATGAAAGCCATCAAAGAAGCCGGATACAAACCCGGTGCTCAAATCGGAATAGCTCTTGACTGCGCATCTTCTGAACTCTTTGACGAAGGCGATCGCAAAGGCTACAAGTTCTGGAAATCAGAACCCGGAAGACTTTACTCCGCAAAAGAGATGATCGCAAAATATTCCGATTGGGTGAAAAAATATCCTATCGTTTCCATTGAAGACTCTCTGGATCAAAACGACTGGGACGGCTATGTTGCAATCACCAAAGAGCTGGGCAAAAAAATACAGCTCGTAGGCGATGACTTCTTTGTCACCAACCCTGCATTCCTGGCTAAAGGCATCAAGATGAAAGCAGCAAATGCTATTCTCATCAAGGTAAATCAAATCGGCACGGTAACCGAAACTCTGGAAGCTATCAAAATGGCCCAAAAAGCTGGCTATGGCGCAATATCTTCTCACCGCAGCGGCGAAACCGAAGATTCCTTTATCGCAGACCTTGCTGTTGGCACAGGCGCAGGCCAAATCAAAACAGGCTCGCTTTCCCGCACTGACCGTATATGCAAATATAACCAGCTCCTTCGCATAGAAGAGCAGCTCGGCAAAAAAGCTGTATATCAGGGCAAAATAAAATAATGCTATGCAAAGCGACCGCGAAATCTACTGGGACGCAGACCGCAAAATGCGGCTGTTGTTCGCAGTATCCGGTTTTGCGGCGTTTTTCCTGTTTCTCTATCAATTAGCAGAAGTTCTCACTCCGTTTGTAGTAGCGTTTTTACTCGCATATATTTTAAATCCTCTTGTAAATTTTTTGCAAAAAATAGTCAAGCACAGATGGCTTGCTTCTATTTTGGTGCTTCTTGTGTTAGCCGTGGTTTTAGTAGGAGCCGGTTTTGTTTTTATCCCCATGATGATTGATCAGGGCGTTAATTTGGGACGTTTGTTGCAAAAATATGCCACATCCACGCAGTGGAGGGGATTATTATTTGAATATATACCTAATGGAGTAAGGGAAAAAATACAGTCTGTATGGGCAGAAAAAAATCTTATGCCTATATGGGAAAGCCTCCAGAATCTTGATCTATTCAGCATCGCACAAAGTATTTTAGCCAAAATTTTACCGGGGGCAGTTGGCGTATTTTCCGGCGTAGGTAAAGTATTTGTGTGGATTTTCGGCCTTTTTATGATAGGCTTGTGCCTTGTATTTATGCTGTTGGATTTTGAAAACATGAAAAAGAATTTGTCCGCAGAAATTCCCGGGCAATATTCACAAAAAGTTTTGCATTTTTTCCGTTTCTTTGATTGCATAATGAGCAGATATTTCAGAGCGCAAACAGGCATAGCGGCTACAGTCGGTGTGCTTTTTGCAACGGCGTTCAGCATAATGGGTTTGCCTATGGGCCTTCCTTTCGGGCTTTTTATAGGTGCGCTTAACATGGTGCCTTATTTACAGGTGTTGAGCATTCCAATAGCTGTATTTTTGGGATTGATTTATTCTTTGGAAGTCAGCATGCCTTTTTGGCAGGTAGTTCTGATAATAACCGCAATTTATACAGGTATTCAAATTTTGCAGGATATGGTAATAGTTCCTAAAATTATGGGCGGCGCACTTGGCCTTTCTCCTATTCTCATTTTGCTTTCGCTCACCGTTTGGGGCAAGTTGCTCGGATTTTTGGGTTTTGTGCTGGCCATTCCATTTACATGCGTTGCCATAGCCACATACAGAAGTTTTCGGGAAAAAGATCATGAGAAATTACAAATCGGAAGCAGAGCAAAGAGTTGAGTTTATCAAAGGCGTTGTAAAAGATGCCGGAGCAAACGGCATAGTTTACGGAAACAGCGGCGGCAAAGATTGCACGCTCGTGGGAATTCTTTGCAAAATGGCCTGCGAAAATACAGTTGGCGTGATTATGCCCTGCGGTTCAAAACGCAATTACGAAATAGACAAAACAGATGCGGAAACATTGGCAAAACATTTCAAAATAGAAACCAGATTCATAGATTTATCCGGTGTGAAAAATGAGTTCGTAGGAGCAGTTGGCGTGGACAATATCAACATTGCGCCGCGTTTGCGAATGAATGCTCTTTATACATTGGCCGTAACCGAAAAGCGGCTTGTTGCGGGTACAGGCAATAGAAGCGAAAGCTATATGGGTTATTTCACAAAATGGGGAGACGGTGCCTTTGATTTCAATCCAATTTCAGACTTAACTGTTACCGAGATTTATGAGTTTTTGCGTTTTCTGGGTGCTCCAGATTTTATAATAGGCAAAGCACCCTCTGCCGGTCTTTTTGACGGCCAAACGGATGAAGCCGAAATGGGAATTTCCTATAGCAGCATAGATGAGTTTCTGCTGAACGGCAAAGTGAATGAACAGGACAAAGCCGTAATAGATAGGTTTCACAAGGCCAGCGAGCATAAAAGAACGCCACCTTTGACGTTTAAATGATTTACCCTTGACATTTTAGTGAATTTTTGCTATATTTATATGCGATTTTGGAGGCATAGAAATATATGCAAGAGTTGGAATTTACAGAGATTAAAGTTAAACTGAACCATAGTAAGTCCAGTAAAGTTAAGGCATTTGTTGCCATAACCTTTAATCATTTGTTTAAAATCAGCGGCCTGGAGCTGGTGGATGGCGGAATGGAATATTACCTGCAATATCCCACCTACACAAGATTAACCGGCGAAGTAAAACCCGCCTGCTACGCAGTTTGCGAAAAACTGCAGCAAAAGATTTTAAACGATGTTTTAGAAAAATACTGGGAAGCTAAGAAAGCATAGTCTTGAATTTTCTAAATTCAGGCTATGAAAACAATTCTTTTATTTCCGGGGCAAGGAGCCCAGTATGTTGGAATGGGCAAGGTTTTGTCCGAAACTTTTGAGCCAGCAAAACAGATTCTTAAAAAAGCAGATGAAGTGCTTGGTTTTGAGCTTTCAAAAATAATGCAAGAAGGCCCAGAAGAAGTCCTTAAAAGCACAGACAACACGCAGCCGGCTCTATATGTTTGCTCATGCATGGCAATGGAGCTTTTCAAGAGCAAAGAAATTTCCTTTGATTACGTTGCCGGTCATTCACTAGGAGAATATTCGGCTATATATGCGGCGGGCGGCTTTTCTTTTGAAGACGGCTTGCGCCTTGTGCGAGTTCGCGGCGAGCTTATGGCTCAGGCTGGAGTGCTGAAACCCGGCGCAATGGCTGCAGTATTAAAATTATCCGAAGAAGATTTAAACGCTGTCCTTTCCGAATCGCAAGATGCAGGCGTAGTAGTGGCAGCAAACTTTAATTCACCCGGTCAAATTGTGATCAGCGGTTCAAAAGAAGGCGTTGCAAAAGCCTCTGAGCTTGCAAAAGCAAAAGGTGCAAAAAGGGTAGTTCCGCTTCCGGTATCCGGTGCATTTCACAGTCCGTTGATGGAATACGCATTGCCGGGTTTAAAAGCCGCAATCGAAAAAACAACATTCTGTGATTTAAAAGTTCCGCTAATAGCCAATGTAACTTCTCAACCGGTAACCACAGGCAACGATCTAAAAGACTTGTTGGCAAAGCAGTTGGTTTCCCCGGTCCGTTGGCAGCAGGGAATGGAGACGGCAGTATCTTTAGGCGTAGAGAGAGGCATTGAATTAGGTGCCGGCAAGGTATTGGCAGGCTTGATGTCCGTGATAAACGGCAATGTAAAAGTGCACAGCGTAGAATCCGATGTGAGTCAGTTGTAGGTTTTTAGCATTTCTGCGTGTGGATTCTGCCCTTTGAGGCAAGTCCATTCGCTGCTCATTGAATTAAAACTTACCCACAGTCACGCCCGCATACAAACCAGGCCATAATCTAACTTTGTGGTCGCCAAATGTCCAGTGCCAGTGATATTCGCCACGTGGCTCAAGCCAAAAATCCTCGCTGCCGGCTCTGGCCAAACCATTCAAAGTTATACCGCTGGAAAGCGCAACGCCCGGCAAAAGCTTGTAAGAACCGCCAAGTCTTATTTTTTGCATTTTATTGGCTTTGTCCGAACCGGTAGAAAAATGATTTTCGCCTTTATCGCCAACATCTATGAATGTATAATCAAGATTGATAAAGTTGCCCCACATTCCAAAACGAGTTCCCAAACCTAAACCGGAACTTCTTGGCCATGTATCGCTCCAACTATCAAAACTCGGAGATAAGGAATACTCAAGAATAGTGTAGAGATAAGGCGTTCCCATGTGCAGGGCAACTCCAGCTCTGGCGGTTTCGTCTGCGTAGAAAGTTGCGTCTATTATGCCGTTGCCAACAATGTTTATCAAACCTATAGGAGTTTTATCGCTCTTTGCCGAAACATTTATTAAGCCAATCTGCCTGCCAACGTGGCCACCCACATTTATCACGCCTGCCTGCCATTCCTTCACGCTGCCCGCTACATTTATCACACCACCCTGCATAATATCCGCTTTGCCTGCCACATTTATCACGCCACCTTGAACTAAGCCTGCATTGCCTGCAACGTTTATCACACCGCCCTGACCTACTTCCGTGCTGCCAACAGCATTTATAATGCCATACTGCCCATAAGCCACTTTGCCGCCAAAGTTAATTGTGGAAGCCTGAATGCCCTCCAAATCATGCGCATAAATATTTATCGCAGCAGCCTGCACCCCTTTACCCTTCACCGCAAAATTATAGAGACCGGCTTGCACCCCGTTAAAGTTTGTCGCATAGTTAAACAGAGCAGAGCCTTGAAGTCCGTAAAAATCTTTGGCAGCAATGTTGATAAGCGGTGTAAGCTGAGTACCTGCCATGTCATCTGTTGCTATATTTCCAAAAAGCGATATTTGCGTTCCCACAAAAGCTGCGCTTGCATAAGTTACAAAGCCCAGTTGCACGCCGTTCTCCGGCTTAGTGCTGTGCCCAAAAGGATTGAACTTAAAAGTGGCAGCTCTTGCCGAATCCAAACCGGTCATAGCGGAATCCGCATCGCCACGTGCAACTGCAATTTCCCTGTTCATTTGCCGCATATTGTTCATTGTAAGATTGGTCTTTTTGCCTTCTGAAATTTGAATATCGCTGGCCATCCAAGCTCTGGACGGAGCTTCCATTTGCACCGAATATTTGCCGGCTGGCATCCCAAGCTCCACGTGCCGCCCACGTGCCTTGTAAAGTTCCGCAAAAAGATTGCCCTGTACATCTCTGATAAAAAATCTGCCTTCCATATTTGAATCCAGCACAAGCGTAGCATTTGTTTCGCGCAAATCCGTCATCACCACATCGCCTGTGCCGGCCAGATTCATGTCTCTGCTGGGGTGCTGTGTGCCGCCGGTTGTGCTTTGAGTGCTTTGCAGGGTTTCGTTGAATGCAAACTGGTAAGCTTCGTTCAAAGTGACTTTGCCGTCTCCGGTCATGTCTGCTGCACCACGCAAACCGCTAACCAAAGCATGCGTGAAAAAACTGCCTTTTAGCCTGTCGCTTTCCTGGCTAACCTCGTTTTCATTGGAACTGGTTAAATACGCATATCCGGTCATCTCACTGCTTGCATCCTGCAAAAACGCCGGTCTGGATACCCCTCCTTTTGTCCTTGTTATCGCTCCCGAGCCGCATGCGTCAAGTACAGCAACTTTCACATCTGCATTCAAACTGTTAACATTTTTGCGAAAATCAGCCCAACTATAAACGTCACCGCCAAGCCTGAGCCCTTTTTCGTCTGCGTGACCGCTGTAATATACAATCACCTCTTTGCGAGCCCCTGCGCCTTTGCTCTGCAAACGCTTTTCAAGCTCTGCAAAGCCGTTTTTCATTGCGGCAGCGTTTGGGTTAAAAACCCGCAAAATATTATTTTTATCTATGCCACCCATTTGCAACATAACGTTTGCAAAGGAATTTGCATCACTTTCCGCATAACGGAGCAAAACCCTGTCCGTACCGCCGTTATTTGCACCGGCAACCAGCAAAAATCGTTCAATTTTCTGAGGAGCAGCGTATAAAAAAGCCGCAAAAACAAGCGAAAAGGCAAAAATAGACTTCATCATACCTATTAAACACCTAAAATAGGAAAAAGTGATACTTTTTTTGTTATGTTACCATCTTGCGCATAAATCAATACATATCACAATGCGGAGTAGCCAGCAGACGCAAAGCAGAAAACCTTATCCTTGAAGGCAAGGTCTCCGTCAACGGCGTTACTGTAAAAGAACTCTCAAAACAAATCTCCGAAACCGACATCGTGGAAATAGACGGCAAAAAAGTCTCGCCTGTAAAGCTGCATACCACAATAGCTTTCCACAAACCGCCCGGCATAATATGCACAGCAACAGACCCGCAAGGAAGAAAAACCATATACGATTGCCTTCCAAGCGGATTTTCAACCTTAAAATACATAGGCAGGCTAGACCTGCAAAGCCGAGGTCTAATACTGCTCTCAGACGACGGCGAACTGGTTTACAAGCTAACGCACCCAAAATATCAAATAGAACGCAGCTATCTGGTTTGGACAAGCCGCATGCTATCACGCAAAGCTATGGAAAGCCTTTTAAACGGCATAGATATAGGCGATGGAGAAATTGGCAAGGTAAAAGATATTTTCATAGACGATGGCTTTGTTGAACTTGTGCTCACAGAAGGCAAAAACCGCGAAATTCGCAAAATGCTGCACGCATTGCATTATCACATAGAAGACCTGAAGCGGGTTAGCTTTGGAAATATTACGCTTGGCGACTTGGCAGTAGGAGCTTACAGAGAGATCACGGGGGAAGAATTGAAAACCCTGACTTCTTCATTTTCTATTTTACCCATCAATGAAAAATTCTCTCACAGAGCTAGCTAAGACCCTGAACACAAATCTGGGCATGGAATCCAGCGTTGCCTATCGCGTTCTATCCGAAAGAGGCAAACGGATGTACTTTCCGCACAAAGGTATTTTGGGGCAAAGCGCAGAAGCCAAAACCGCTGAAATTAACGCTACAATAGGAACAGCGTTTGAAGACAACGGAACTCCGCTTATGCTGCCCGTAGTCAAAAAAGCCCTTGCGCTGCCGGAAAGCGCCATACACACGGCTTTTCTCTACCAACCAAGCTTTGGCAAACCACCGCTTCGCAAAAAATGGGGCGAAAAAATGCAGAAGAAAAACCCGAGCTTGGCCGGTGTTAAATTCAGCGAACCTGTAGTGACGGCAGCCCTCACGCACGGACTTACAGTTTCGGCAAGCCTCTTTGTTGACCCCGAAGATACAATAATCATGCCGGATTTGTACTGGGATAACTACGATTTGATTTTCATCGAAAGTTTTGGCGCAAAAATCCAAACTTTCAACACCTTCACAAACGGCAACTTTGATGTAGCTGCACTTGCCAAAGCTCTTGAATCAGGCTCCGGCAAAAAAATAGTGCTGTTGAACTTTCCGAACAATCCGTCAGGTTACACGGTAAAAGAAAACGAAGCAAAGGAAATTTGCAAAGTGTTAATAGCATATGCAGAAAAAGGAAACGACATTGTTGCAATTTTAGACGATGCATATTTCGGTTTGGTTTACGAGGAAGGCATATATAAAGAATCTCTGTTTGGGATTTTGGCGAACTCAAGCAAAAATTTGCTCGCCGTGAAATTAGACGGCCCAACAAAAGAAGATTATGTTTGGGGATTCAGAGTTGGCTTTATCACATTTGCGTTCAAAGATGCAAACGACGCTCAGCTCAAAGCCCTGGAAGACAAAGCTGCCGGAACCGTGCGTTCCACCATATCCAACGTTGCAAGCATCTCTCAGGAAATTTTGCTGGAAGCTTATGGCAACGAAAGCTATGAAAGCGAAAAGCAGGCAAAGTACAACACTTTAAAAGCGCGCTACGAAAAGATAAAAGTAGTTTTGGCTGCTCACCCCGAATACACCGAATCTTTCACGGCCATGCCCTTCAACAGCGGTTACTTTATGTGCGTAAAAATAAACGGCGCAGATTTGGAAGCAGTGCGAAAGGAATGTTTGAAAAACGGCCTTGGAGTTATAGTTATTTCGGGTCTTATAAGAATAGCATTTTCTTCTGTGTCTCTGAGCAAAATAGAGGAACTCTTTGAAAGATTGCACAAGTCTGTTAAGGCAGTTCAAGCTTAACGCAAAAGAAAAAGTTAAAACTCGCGGTTTTAAAAAAGACCCCGTTGGCGACAGGGAAGCCGAAATTTCCGATGGTATTTTGCAAAAATACAGAGGCCGTTTATTGGTTTTGGTTAGCGACAAATGCGCAAAACAATGCAGATTCTGTTTCAGAAAAAACCAGCCTGTAAAAAAAGCCTCTCCGGAGGCGTTGCGCAAAATTCTGGATAAAAGCATTAAAGAGGTGATTCTAAGCGGCGGGGACCCTATGATGCTTAAAAAAAGCGAATTGCAAAAATTTTTCGAAGTAATTCCAACGCATGTAAAAATCCGAATTCATACCAGAATTATCAAGAGCAATGGCTTGCAGCATCTCGGAGCACGTCTTATTTTCGTTTCTCATATAAACCACCCTGATGAATTAGACGAAAAAACGGCAAAAAATTTTAGCAAATTGGCAAAATGCGGAGCAACGCTTCTTAATCAAAGCGTGTTACTGAAAGGCGTAAACGATAATGCAAAAATTTTAGCCGAATTGTCAGAAAAATTATTCTCGCAGCGGGTTTTGCCGTATTATTTACACCAACTGGACAAAGCCCAAGGCACAGCCCATTTTGAAGTCCCAATAAAAAAAGCCAAACAAATTGTCAACGAATTAAAAGAATTATTGCCCGGTTATTTGGTGCCGAGGTTCGTCAAAGAGATAAAAGGAAAAAAATCTAAAACTTGGATATAAATTCGCAAGCTCAACATTCCTCGTCATTCGGATGCTCCTCGCACCATTTTTTTACCTCGCGATCCAAAACATTGGAAACTTTTCCGTTTTTTGAATAGCGAACCAACATGGAACCGCAAAGAGGATATTGATATATCGGAAAATTCCTGTGTTCGCACCAAGTTATCAGCTCATCTATGCTCAAACGCTTCTTTAATTCCTCAGGCGGTATTAAATACCAATCGGGAATAACGGCGTTGCATACAGGTTCTTTGGAGCCGCAAAGAATATCTATCCAAATTTTCCTGTCCCATGCTTCTGCGCATTCCTTGTGATATATTCTGTCTTGCTCTGCGTTTCTTACTTCGCTTTTTATTTGCGCGCAATAGGCTTCTTGCGCTTCAAAATACGGATAAATCTTAACGGAATCCGGGGTTTTAAAATTTATTTCAAAAGTATCTACCAGCATTCCCGTAAAAATTCCTGCTGCGCCCTGAATATTGTAAAATCGTTCTATGCGGGCATCTTCATCGCCCAAAAAGGTCTCTTCAAACTTAATGTATTCCGGCGTAGCTGCATAAAAAAGCAAATTTGCATTTCCTACTGCCGGCGTGGTTATTCCCATAACCGGGATGCTGTCTATCACTTTATTAATGTTTCCCATCTGCTGATTTTTTATTCCGCCGTACAGCACTCTTCTATCGCCAAAAAAAGCATAGTCTGCAGTGTCTCTTTTCCTGAACTGCGCCAGAATTGCATCAATAGAATTTTCACCCCAGTAAATGCCTTCGTTGTAAACCATTGAAACCATAACGCCACCAACGTCATCGCTATATTCGGGAATAAAATAATTAGCTTGCAAATCCATAGGCGGCGGCAAATAGAAAATGGTATCTCCGGAACCAAACGGCCTCCCTTCCAAATCGTAAGCTCTTGCAATTTCAAACTTCTTTGGTATATAAGTTTTCGCGCTAAATTTGCTCACAACTTTTGTGCCGGCACTATCCCAGGTTATTGAGGCATCCAGCTTAAACTCTTTGCCGGCATCGGCGAACATATTTGGAGGGCCCGCAAAACAATTCGGGTTTTCCGCATAGCCGGTAGAATAAGGTTCCAAAGGAAATGATGTTTCGCTTCCGTTAAAAGAACCGGACACGTTGATTTCTGCAGATTCATAAAATGCAAAGCCATGCATGCGAGTTTCACTAAGCGCGTGCAATTTGTCCAAACACACTTTTTCCACAGGTCGCCCTGAAACAATATAAGCATAAATCCATATCCCCTGATAATTCTCCGGATTTTCCGGCCAATAGCTCCAAGGCCCCTGGCATGAAAGCAGCAATAAAAAGAAAAACGGGATTTTGGTTTTCATTCAGATTATAATTTACTAAATTTCACAAGTGAGATTTTTGCTAGCCGCCATTTGTTTGTTTTTTCTCGCTTGCGACGAAGAGCCTGCTTTGCAGGCTGAGAGTGGCGTGGAGCGTGTGCCCGGGCAAATAATGGTTTACAACAGTTGCGGAATTTCAGGAGCGGCAGAATATGCAAGAGAAATTTTGCGAGCAAAAGGCTTTGATGTTCTGCGAGAAACAGACCCGCGTTGGGCAAATTACGAAGAAACTATTGTAGCTATTCGCAACCCTCATTGGGCAGGGCGCAAGCAGTTGGAAACCGTATTGGACACGGAAAATTTTATAGTTTTGCTGGATACACTGAGCGGTGATATAGGAGCGACTGTTTTTTTAGGCAGGGACTATAAAAAGGTATTAAGAATAAAGAGAGGAGAGTCATGAAAAGATTTCCCGCAAGCGTGAAACTCGGAGCACAGGTTTTGTTTGAGTTTAGCGCAGAGAATGTTGAACTTTTGGATTTGCGCAAACTTTCCGGCATAGTGGACTGGTATTTGGTAGCCACCTGTGAAAGCAGTGCGCAAATGCAAGCTATTTTAAACGAATTGCAAAAAGCCTATAAGCAAGTCGGCGGTGATCCTGCAAGCATAGAATACAAAGAGCAAACTCGCTGGGCAGTATTGGATGCCGGTGATATAATGGTTCATTTGTTCGAACAAACTCGCAGAGAAGAAATTGCCCTGAGCGAATTGTGGAAAAAAGCAAACACTATTGTGCTTGCAGAAGAAGATTTCGCAGAGAAAAAGAAAAGCGATGTTAAGACAGAAGACTTTGTCTAAAACGGAATTCCAATTCCAAAATTAAGGTCAAACATTAAAGAGCAAGTACCTGCCACACAGCCATAGCCAACGCCAGTATCGGAATAAATGCTTATGTAGGCGTATTTGTATGAATAGCCGAAATAGCCCATAGCGTCAAACCACCATGCACTGTTTTTGTTTCTTTTCTTCTTAGTTTCTTCTCCAAAATCGAAATCAAAGCTAATTTCAATATCATCTACGGAAAGATAAAAGCCACCTGCCTGCAACGACAAATACATACCCTCACCTCTGCCGGCAGGATAATGGCGAATTCCTAAATCGCTACCTATCCTGTAGCCATCGGCACTAGCCCATACGCTGGGTTTAACTATCAATGCATTGTATAAACTAAGCGGATTTTCAACCGTTACGTATATCAACGGAATTTTAGCATTGAGGCCAGCCAAAAGAGCCACCGGATGCAGGTAAACAGAAGTTCTCATGTGCGGGTGCAGTTGAAGATCTTGATTTTCCTGCGCATTTACTGCAAAAACCGCCAAAAAAAGAAGCATTATAACTTTGGGGAGTATTTTCATGTGTTAAAAAATAGAAAATACAGTTAAATACCTATTACACGGAAGTTTCTATATTTTCCACGAGATAACCAAAAGATGAGGTTTTTATGAGAATCCCCGGCATTTTAATGCTCCCCGCACTGCTTGCAGTGCTTACACTCACCAACTGTTCCAGCGATAGCAGCAGTGGACCTTCGGATGGCGAATATACAAGCAAGCCTGACGTGGTAAGTAAGTTGGGTAGTTGCATAAGCTATTTGGAAGACGAGAAATGGGACGAGGCGGTAAAATGCTACGACGACGCTTATGCCGCAGATAATAACGATCCAAACGCAATTATTTATTCCTCACTTGCGAATTTGGCAAAGATAAGCATAGACCCAAAAATAGCAACCCTTATGAAAGACCATTTCGGTTTTACAACATACCCAAACAAACTAAACGCTCTTCTCAGCGACAGTTGGCTTAAAGAATATCCGGAATATATTATAGACTATTACTATGATAGTAACATTGGCGATGTGGAATGGATGGAAGCGAACAGTTGGTATGGCGAGTTTTATGGTATATCACAGGATGGTTACTATACAAGAGAATGTGATTATGAAACTTGGGAGTGCGAATATACTCTTGTATCCACCACACCAAAATACAGCAACACTTCTCTGCCAAACATTAAAACTCCGGATTGGGTTAAAGGCGGTGAAGGCACTGTGTACAATGATGCTTTGTTAAGCGGCTCAGCTTTTGGTGCCGATGCCTGGGCTATATCTCTCGTAGCTAATCTTATAGATAAAAACACATCCGGCTTGAATACCCTTATGGATGATGTAATTAACGGTATATTTGGTGAATCTTACAATAAAGCCGTAGAACGGATTCAAAAATTGGAAAGCAGAAAAAATACAAGAATTAGCTTGGATCCTTACTTTATAGAGCAATTCGGATTGGAAGATATTTTTGATGAATACGATAAAGTCGGCTGGGCAGAGGTTAATGTTGTCACATCTGCCATGCTTTTAATGAAAGCATCTTTGGAATGGGTACAGTCTTACAATTTGGATAACGATTTAAGCCCGGTGAAGTACAGTTGGAAAGCCGATTCGGATGACATTCTGAATCGTTTCGAAGCGGTTGATAAAACAAAATTGCCGTTTAACAATGGCTTCTTAAATGCGCGCCCTGGAAAAATGGCTAATTCAAAAGCTAGCTTTATAAAAGCCATAGAAGGTTTGCAGGCATCTTACACCGCTATTCAAAACAGCGAACTTTATCCGGCAGAAATTAAAGACTCTTACAAAACCATCAACGGCGGCTTCTCAGAAATGATCAAGGCCATAAAAAACAACGGCAAATTCTACATCCCTAAGGATGACCCGTCAAAAATAAACTCCTGGCCAACAAAAAACGGCAATGATGTTCAGGGCTTTATGGATTTTAAAAATTTCTTTACGGAAGGCTATTTGTCTTTGCAAAAAATATTTGAAGTTGACGGCACAAAGCCTGTGTTTTATATAAACAATTCGCAGAAAGTCACTTTGTCAAATTACGAATCTTTAATCAACGCCGGCGGCAGTTTAAAACTCAAAATCAAAATCTCTTATGTAAAAGAGCTTTTTGGCTCGGATGAAGTTGAGGATTTTGACTTTTTAAGCATAGGCGTTAGCGGTGATGCCGCAAAGGTGTTATTTGAAAAGTATTATAAGTAAAGTTTTTTTTACAAGTATTGTATTTTTTGCAAATATAGCACTTGCTTCCAACAGGGCAGGTGCTTATTTTGTTTATGATTACGGACAAATGATTGATGTTGAATCCAAGCTAAAAAATATAGACTGGAATGCGAAATTTTTATTTCAAAACTCAATTTCCATAGATTGGAATAATACAAATATGGTAAACGAAGGTGGAAAAATTTTCCTTTTGCAAACAGAATTCCCGGTTGAGCTAGGCTCGTTTATTTTGACCCCTTCATTTTCTATAGGAACCGGAGAGTGGGAAAATGGCGACTTTCAATACTTTTACGGAAAACCAGATTTGCCTTATATAAACGGTATTGACATTTCCCTGTCTTATAGCACTAAACATCTGTTAAACGCAAGTTATTATTTTGGCAACGCAAAAATCTTGAATAAAGTGGATAATGAAACTTATGAACTGTTCAACTCGGATTTTTATTTTGGTAATATTTTTTACCGATATGCCTGTTTATATGCGGGTTTTGCTGTTGCAAACATAAAAGCTAACGGCTCGCTGACTGCAGAAAATCAGCGTTATTTTTTATTTCCATACAACTTTTACAATTTAACGGGAGATTTAAGGATCAGAGTTGTATATTCAATGGTGGACTTCAGGTTTGCCAAGTTAGGCGTTGCATACGCAATAGACGGTGAAATGAAAGGGAATATGCACTACAAGTACAGGAAATTTTACGGAACGGAAGAATTTTTTGAGACATTAGAACCGGTGCAATTTAAAGGCAGCGGCTTTATTTTTTGCCTTTTGGGCTTGGAAACAAGAAAGATGAGAATTGGCGAAAATTACATTCAATACGGAGTTTTCAAACCATTGGCAATGCCTTTTGGAAATGTTTCTCCTACAAGCGAAGTTAAACCGAACAGAGCCAAGCTTTTAAAAGACCTATTTCTTTTGGGTTTAACGGCTAGGGTCAACATCTTTTTCTAAATTCTGCTCATGTATTTTTTTGTTGGTGTTGCAGGCGTTGGCATGAGTGCTTTGGCCCAGTTTTTGTCCGGAAAAGGCGTTGAAAGCTGTGGCTCGGACCGCCGCTTTGCAAGCAAAGACGGCTCTGGTGTGAAAAAACAGCTTGAAGAAGCCGGAGTGAAATGCTTTTTGCAAGATGGTAGCGGAATTAGCAAAAACTTAACTGCAGTAGTGGTTAGCACAGCGATTGAAAGCGGAAATCCAGATACGGAAGCCGCGCAAAAATTGGGCATACCAATTATGCACCGCAGCGAATTGTTAGCGCAAATAACGCAGGAAAATCCAACCATAGCAGTTAGCGGAACCAGCGGCAAAAGCACAGTGACCGGATTGATTTGGCATATATTAAACGAATGCAAAAAAGACCCCGGCCTTTTAAGCGGCGCAGGGCTAAGCGTTTTGGAAGAGCAGGGCAAAATAGGCAATGCAGTTGCCGGTAGCGGATGGTTGGTTGCAGAAGCCGATGAAAGCGATGGAACCCTTATCAGGTACAAGCCGAAAATAGGCATAATTTTAAACATAGACAAAGACCATAAAGAGTTGGATGAATTGCAAAAATTATTCAAAGAATTTGCCGGCAATGTTTGCGAAACATTAATTGTAAACGATGTTGTGCAATTCACTGGAACAACATTCGGATGGAACGATAGCTGCAATTTCAGAGGTTCGGACTACACGGCAAAAGGAACAGCCTCCGAGTTTAAAATCAATGGCGTAGGCTTTTATTTACCCTTGCCCGGCAAACACAACGCAGAAAATGCTCTCGCAGCCGTGGCAGCTTGCATATCCACAGGGTTATCCCTTGAAGAATGCGCAAATGCACTTAAAACATGGAAAGGCATTCACCGCAGAAGCCAGATTTACAAATGCAAAAACGACATTATCCTGGTTGACGACTATGCTCACAATCCTGCAAAAATCGCAGCAAGCATTCGCTCATGTCAAGACTTTGCAAAAGGAAAAGTTTTAGCATGGTTTCAGCCGCACGGCTATGGACCCACAAAATTTTTAAAAGACGATTTTATAAAAGAAATATCAAAAGCTCTGCGCCCAAGCGATGAAATGTGGTTCAGTTCAATATATTATGCGGGCGGTACAGCAGACCGCAGTTTTGATTCAAATATTTTATCCGAAGCCATACCAAATGCGAATTTCGTTTCAAACAGAGATGAGTGTTTGAAAGAGATTGTGAACAGAGCTAATCCCGGCGATGTGATTCTGCTCATGGGCGCACGCGATCCGAGTTTAGCGGAATTTGCCAGGAATGTCAGGCTCAAAATTGGCTAGGATTTTTAGAGTTTACCAAAACGTTTTTTCTAAATTACCATAAACACCAAAACAGAGGTTCACATTATGGCAGTTTCGTACAAAGAGCTTGGACTGGTAAATACCAAAGCCATGTTCGCAGAGGCAATAAAAGGCGGTTATGCCATTCCGGCATACAATTTCAACAATATGGAACAAATGCAGGCCATAATACAGGCTTGCGTGGAAACCAAAAGCCCGGTTATCTTGCAGGTCTCCAGCGGAGCCCGCAAATACGCAAACCAAACTCTCCTTCGCTATATGGCTCAGGGCGCAGTGGAATTTGCAAAAGAACTCGGTTGCAACGTTCCGATTTGTTTGCACCTTGACCACGGCGACACATTCGAACTGTGCAAAAGCTGCGTGGACTTCGGATTCTCTTCCGTTATGATAGACGGCTCACACCACAAATACGATGAAAACGTTGCCCTCACAAAAAAAGTCGTGGAATACGCTCACCAATTTGATGTGACCGTTGAAGGCGAGCTTGGTGTTCTGGCTGGCGTTGAAGACGACGTATCTGCCGAACATCATACCTACACACAACCCGAAGAAGTTGAAGACTTTGTAAAAAAGACCGGCTGCGACAGCTTGGCAATCTCAATAGGAACTTCGCACGGCGCATTTAAATTCAAACCTGGGCAGAATCCTGAAATTCGCCTTGACATCTTGGCAGAAATCGAAAAACGCATTCCTGGCTTCCCAATCGTTTTGCACGGCTCATCTTCCGTTCCACAAGAATATGTTGATTTGATCAACAAATTCGGCGGCAAAATGGAAGCTGCAATCGGCATTCCCGAATCACAGCTTCGCTCTGCGGCAAAGTCTGCTGTTTGCAAAATCAACATAGACTCCGATGGCCGCTTGGCAATGACCGC
>Ga0209755_10002243_pt1 | contig 26978 bp, 25 predicted proteins | sample TergutCo191P1_FD_187301 | JGI IMG/M metagenome (GOLD analysis project Ga0209755, IMG submission 187301) | Cornitermes sp. P1 segment gut microbial communities from Petit-Saut dam, French Guiana - Co191P1 (SPAdes) (version 2) | ecosystem: Host-associated > Arthropoda: Insects > Digestive system...
TGTTAAGGCCGCCGCTGACGATCCACGAGCCGTCCTCGTTGCACACCATCGGCTCTTCCTTCCGAACAGGCGCGGCAAGTTCCCCTACGATTTTTTCCATAAGGCTCCAGGCGGAAACCATGCCGGCGAACCCGCCGTACTCGTCCATCACGAAAAGGAAGTCCGCCTCGCCACGCCGGAACGATTCGAAGGCCTTCAAGGCCGTCATTGTTTCCGGGGCAAACGAAGCCTTTTTCATTATCGCACGAAGACCCGTTGGGGATTCGGAGGCAATGTCCAGGATTACGTCCTCCCGATAGGCCACGCCGATGATTGCGTCTAGGGTGCCGTCCGCCACGGGGAAGCATCGCTGGGCCTTGTGTTCCAGCACCTTTGCCCTGATTTCCGCGGGCGGGGTGTTGATGTCTAGCCACTGTACCTCGGAACGGTGGGTCATAAAAACGCCCAGGGGCCTGTCCCCAAGGTAAAAAACGCCCTCCACCATGGCACGTTCATTGCTTTCGACGATGCCCGATTTTTCGCCCTCGATTAGGGCATTGCGCAGTTCGTCCTCGGTCATGCCTTCCCTGTCCGCTTTTGGGGGGAATACCATGCGGAGCAACCTGCCGAATTTCCGTGCGAAGAAAAGAAAGGGCCGCAGGGGCAGGGCAAACGCCTTGACCGGGGTAAGTAGGGCCGCAGCAATGCGTTCGGGCGCAGAACGGGCCACGCTTTTGGCGACATTGTCCAGGATAAGGCTTGCTATGACAATCACGGCAAGGCAAATAGCGATATAAGCCATGCCGTACAGCGGCTCGGCCTGTACGGCCGGCGAAGCCAGCGCCGTCCAGCGCCCAAAGCCCAAGCCCGCAAGAACCGAGGCCAAAATCCTAAGGCTCTGTATCCAAAACCCCGTCACGACCAAATGCCTGTCGGGGTTTTCCAGCGCATCCAGGGTACGGCGGAACCTTTCGGCCCTACCCGTTTCCCTTAGATAGCTTACCGTGCCTTTGCGCCTGGCGGCTGCCCGTTTTTCGGCATCGTCGGCCTCCTTAAGCAGACCCGTTTTCCTGGCGGCCTTGAGCGCCTGTTCAAAAAGAGAGAAAAAACCGGTTGCGGGGATCAGAACTGCAACGATCACCGCAATCAGCCCTAGCGAGGGATCCCCCATGGTTAGCCTTCAGCCTCCTTGGGGGAAAGGGCGCGGACGATGGAAATGCCTTCCTCGCTGGTTTTTAGGATCTTGGCCGTACCATCGGGATTATGTTCCCCCACAACCTGCACAATAGGGTAATAGGGTTTTTTCGGGTTTATGTCAATCACCTGTCCTTTACTCCCGTCGGACAGCATCACGTACAGCCCTATGGGGAAAACCGACAATGCGGACACCAGTGCGTGTACAACCTTGTCGTTGTATTGCTTCCCTTCGTTTTTAAGAAGTTCCATCATTCCCGTATGGCTATCCACGGCCTCCCTGTGGGGACGTGCGGCCGAAATTGCGGCGTAGGAACAGGCAACCGCAACGATCTTGGAATACAGGTGGATATTGTCCCCAGTTTTTTGCTTGGGATACCCCGTCCCGTTTTCCCGCTCGTGATGCTCAAGTACCCCCCTGCTGACCGCCGGGGGAAAGTCAAAGGATTTCAGGAAGTTGTAGCCGATGATCGGGTGGATGTAGATGAGCTTCCTTTCCTCTTGGGTGAGTGGTCTTTTGCCAAGGTAGCTTTCCGGGGGCAACCTGAGCATCCCGATTTCATGAAGCAGCGCGGAAATACCAAGCTCCATGAGCCACTGATCCGAGAATTGCATGGCATCGCCAATGACTACGGCGATAAGGGTCGTATTAATGGTATGGAAAACAAGGTAGTCCTCGTCCTTCACGATGGTTTGAGGCTGCACCTGCAGGATGGAGCGATAGTCCTTTCGAATGGCATCAAGGATGACTTTGAAGTTCCCCACCAGAAGGCTGAAGTCCAGGTTATTTTTGCTGGCAAATCGGTCAAAAAGCGTCCTTACGTATTTTTCGAATGAAACGAAAAATTTGTGAGCACCCTGCAAGCCGTCCGCACCAGGCATTGCGGAAGCCGCCGTCACTATTTCCACGTTACTGGACTTTGCCTCTGCCTTAGGTGCGGTATACTTCTTTTCCGGCTTGCCATCGCTAAATACCTCGGTAAAACCCCATTCTGTCAAAAAACCTACCAAAGCTTTGTTAATAGGCATCTCCGGCGCGGCTACGACAAACCTCGTGCACATGTACACTGGGCTGCTAAAGTGGCTGGAAGTTGGAATTGACTTGACCTCAAAACGTTTCATAACTAAAGCGCCTCTTTTTGTTCCCTACAAACTGCTTATAAAACCCGTCTGGGGTTTTAATGTTTCAGGCCTGCCTGAATTACGGGTATACTTAATTTTACAACACTTTCCCATGATTTTCCATTGGCCCCTCACAGGGTTTTGGGAAAATCGGCAGGCAGGAACCGGCAAAGCCGGGCACCAAGCTGAATTTGCCCTAAGCCTCCCCGTCAAGCTTGTCGCACGGTCGCTATTCTATTTGCTCCACGCGGTTGCGGCCTTTTTCCTTGGCGCGATACAAGGCCTGGTCAATGCGCACGCTGAATTCCGTGAAAGCCTCCTCAAAGCTCGCATCGGGGGGAACGATTGAGCCAACCCCAATGCTTATCGTAACGGAAGTGGTTTGGTCGCCATGCCGTATCGGCATCGCCGCGACATTTTCCCGAATGCGCTCGGCTACCATAACGGCACCTTTAGTGGGCGTACATGGCAGCAGAACCGCAAACTCTTCGCCGCCCCAGCGGAACACGGTGTCGCTTTCCCGCTCAAGGCTGTCGTCAATAACGCCGGCGACGGTTTTTAGGCTAAGGTCCCCACTCAAGTGGCCATAGGTGTCGTTGAACAGCTTGAACTTGTCGATGTCAAGCAGTAGCATGCTAAAATGTTCTTTGGCCCGCCTTGCATGATTCCATTCGGCTTTAACAGTCTGGTCGAAGTTGCGCCGGTTGCCGATTCCGGTAAGGCCGTCCGTCAGGCTGATGTTTTCGATAAACTTCATTTGCTCAATCAGGCGCAGGTGAATGCCCACGCGAAGATTGACAACGACATCAACAAAGGGTTTGTGTATGTAGTCAACCGCGCCAAGGGAAAGCGCCTTTTCCTCATTCTCGGCCAGTGAGCTGCCGGTAATGAAAATGACGGGTATATGCGCCGTTTCCTCCGATTCTTTGATGCAGGCCAAGACTTCAAAACCCGACATGCCCGGCATAACCAAGTCAAGGAGAATCAAATCTATATTGTGCTCCTTGAGCAGTTTAAGCCCTTCCTCCCCGCTTTTCGCTATCTTCACTTCGTATCGAGATGAGAGTATACGCCCCAACTCCACAAGTTGCATTGGGGTGTCGTCAATAATCAAGACGCAGTGTTTTGCCCCTCCTTTCATCCTATGCCTCCAAATTTTTTCTAAGACTATCAATGGTCTGCAAAGCCTTGTCGAAATCCACGTTCTCGATTTGGCGGATTAGCTCGTCGGTCTGGGGAATTGCGGCAAGTTCGTCGCAGAGTTGCACCACTTCGAAGCTATTCCCTTTCAAAAACTTGACGGCGCTGTCGAAAATTTCGCCTGCCCTGGTTTTGTCAAAGTTAATGTCAGCCCGCCGATCATCCAGCTTGTCAGGATACTGCTCTTCTATCTTGGCTAGCACACGCCCCATTTCCATGTCCAGGGTGTCCAACAAGTCCGTCGGCGCGGATCCTTCCCGTAGTGCCGACTCCGTTTTCTGCGCAATATCCATAAGCGTGGTTTCCCGGATAAGCCCCGCCAGACCCTTCAGCGTGTGGGACAGGTGGCGTGCGGTTTCCATGTCGTTTGCCTGGACTGCAGTTTTTATTTCGGCAATGGTGTCCTTCTGGCTACGGGCAAAGTTTCTGTACGTTCTTTCCTGCGTCCCAGAACTTTTTAGGTAATTGTCGAAATACTCGTCTATGCCCATGCATTCCGCACCGGTATTTTCGGCAGACGAGACGGCTTCCTCGCCGACTATGGCCGTGCCAGCCTCGACATGCCTGTCCTTAACGAATTTGTGCAGCACACGATCCAAGTGCGCCGCGACGATTGGCTTGGACAGGAAGTCATCGAAACCGTTACGCAGGAATTCCTCGGCCTGGCCCACGATGGCGTTGGCCGTTAGCACGACAATGGGCTGCGTGTAGCCCATGCCGCGAATACGTGCGACTGTTTCCATGCCGTCCATCTTAGGCATCATGTAATCCATGAAAATAATATCGTAAACTTCGCCGTTTTCGATTTTTTCCACGGCGTTGAACCCGTTGTCGCAGGTTTCGACCTGCAATTTGTACAGGCCCATCAATCCCTTCGCCACGTAAATATTGGTATCCACGTCGTCAACTAGCAGCACACGCCCGTAGGGCATGGGTTCAGGCTTAAAGGACAGCCTTTTTGCGGTGAAGCGCGCGTTGATCTTGAAATCCTGCAAATTTTTTACCGTTTCAAGCCCCAGCGTTTCGGCGCCCCCGATTCCCTGTGGCAGGACGATGGTAACGGTGGTACCCTTGCCTTCCTCGCTCTGCACGTCTATCGTGGCACCCATGAGCTTAAGCAGATTGGAGGCTATGGACATGCCCAGGCCAGTACCCGCTACAAATCGATTTTCTTTTTCATTAAAGCGGGAATATTCGTCGAAAAGCGCCTTTTGCTGTTCCGAATTCATGCCCTGGCCCGTGTCCCGTATGACAAAGACCAGGTTTACACAATCGGGCTTTGCGTCCTTGCAATATGCGTCAAAATACACGAACCCTTCATCCGTGTACTTAAAGGCGTTGGACAACACGTTATTCAACACCTGCTTGATGCGAAGGTCGTCGCCTATCAGGGAGCTTGGTATGTTCTCGTCCACGCCAACGACAAAGCCAAGTTTCTTGCTACCCAAATAGAATAAATTAAGCTGAAACACATCGCTCAGGAAACTGGCAACTTCGTATCGGTTGGCAATTATATCAAACTTGCCAGCCTCTATTTTGGACAAATCCAAAATATCGTTGACAATGCCCAGAAGCGCACTGGAGGAGTTGTGTATTTTTGCAAAGGCTTCCTCGATTTCCAGTGGCAAGGCCTGGTTATGCATCTGTATTTCCGATATGCCCAATACCGCCGAAATCGGGGTACGTATCTCGTGGCTCATGCGCGCCAGAAACTTGCTTTTCGCCAGGCTGTTTTCCTGGGCAATCAGCATTTTTTCTTTTTGATCCTGCATTTCGGCAACCGCGTCCAGGAGCGTGTTTATGGCAAGGGCGGTTTCTTTGTACCCACCCTGAAAACGGCTCGTGTCAATGCGGGCGTTAGTGCTGCCTTTTTTACCTTCATCTGTGACGTGGCTAATCTCGCTGATAAGACTGGTAAACACCCCGGCCATTTTTGAAAATGCCGCGGAGATTTCGTCGGTACCCTCTTGTAAACCAGCCTCAAAGTCCCCTTGTGCAACCTCGTCTGCAGCCGCATCAATTGCGTTAATCCGGCGGGTAAATGTCCTCAACATTGAAAACGCAAGCAGCAATGCCAAAACAACGGCGGCCGAAAGGGATACGGCAGTAACCGTAGCCGAAAAGTTACGGTAATACTCGATCATTTTTTCCGCTATCTCACGGTTCACGTTAATAAACTGGCGCAGCATTCGAAGCATAATCTCTGCGGCGCCTGTGTAATCCATCACATCACCAGGGTCAAGGCTCATATCGCCCGACAAGAAGAAATTTGTTCTGTAAAGCTCATAAATCTTGGTTACATGTGACATGACCTCCGTCAGAATAACAACACGGCTGTCTTCATAGGCCAGTGGAAAAATGGGGTCTGCCATGAGCGATGTTCTATGAGCTTCCGCCAGGTATGTTAAGCGGTCATAGGAAGCGCTTAGGTACCGCTCGGCCGTAAGCCAATCGGCCTGGTTTGCGTCCGCCAGCCATCGGAAACTTAAAAAAGTTGCTCGCAAAAGCCGCCGCATCTCGGTAAATTCCTGATGGTAGGCCCATAAAATTTCCGAACGTTCCATCAGGTAATTCATGTTGTGGTAGTTAAGGCGGTTTATCTGCATGTCAAAATAAGTGCTAATGCCAATCTGCGCGATAAAAAGGATTATCACAATGGCAAACGAAGAAAACAGTTTTGTCCTGATAGTCGCGTCGCTTATTCGCTGGAAGGTAAGCGCGACTATACCAATGGCGGCTCCCTGCCTGACACTTTTTATGACGAACAACTTTCCAAGAGCCGTAACGGCAAGGAGCAGCGCGGAAATGATTGCCGCGAATAAAAACACATCGTGATTACGAGCCGCGGCATTTATGGTTCCTTGGGTGCGGGCGTTTACCGCTTCTCGAAGTTCTTCGCCAAGGATGCCTAAGGGCCTGTCCAAAGAGGCGACTTCCAGGCCAAAAGCTGTTTCAAGCGCTTCCGGATAATATCCGGTTGTGCGCAGAAGTATTGCCTGCGCCTCAATCTGCCGCAGCCTGGTTAGTCTGCCTAAGATATCCACCATCATGTTAATTTCGCGGCTTTCGGCGCTCATAAGTATAAAGGTTTCAAGGGCGTGTCCAAACCTATCGCGTTCCAACTCCGCAAAATATGAATTGTATTGGGCTACGTTGCCGGAGACAACAAACATCCTGGACATTCTTGTCAGGATTTCCCCGCCCCGCTCCGCATTATAGGAAGCGTTAATCAAAGCATACTGCTGCTCGTAGGCATCGAGCTTTTCCCTGGCAGACGTATTGGCGGATACAGAGAAAAACAAGCTTGCGCACGCCAATATCAGGATCGCCACGCCAAAGGCCTCTACTCGCCGGGGCATAAGGGCTTTCCCTAGCAGAATTAATAACAAAACACCGCCCAAGACTAACAGCACGGCGGTACCAACAGTCAACCTTCCGAATATTTCAGCCATGCGCCGATATTCTAAAGCCATTTCCGTGGTGCGCTCGTATATCGAATCACGCACCTCATCGCTCATCGGGCCTGCCGGCACGCCTATGCGCTGAAGTTGGGGGCCATGTGCCAAATTAATGGATTCCTCAATGTACCCTTCCCGACGAAGCCGGACAACCTCCTGGTGAATATCAAGCATGAGCATTCTTCGTTCTGTAACGTCTTGAAAAAGCTCCATTTCTCGCTCGGTCACGCCAAAAGCCAGAAAGGTATCCAAAGTCTGCCCGTACCTGTCCAAGGCTACTTCGGCGCGAAACAGCTCGTACGTGGAATCGTCCCCGGCTATGGCATAGTACCGTGCCAGCCTTGTAAATGCGCCCCCGGCAATACTTGCCTCATAAATAGCGGAAACGAGTGCATGTCTTTCTTCGTAGGCACGGGCGGCGCTATGGTTTGAACGCATCGTAAAAACCAGGAACACCGTATTAAAGCTTATCAGAGCAATCAACACTGCCGCCAAAATTCTAAGGCTCTGCTTTCCCACTGGCAACCCTCCTTGATTGGAATTATAGCGGACTAAAAGCAGTATACCGCTTTTGGGTAAGATTATGAAAGACAGGCACGGGCGGGGTATTAAGCCCCTCAACACGAATAAAAACCCGCTGGAACTTGATACACGACAAAACAAAACTAAAGTAAAGTCGGCGGGAATAGAACCGCCACCAGCCGCATTTATCGCAGCCCACTGGCTCGACAAAACAGTTTTTGCATTGGGCTGGCAAAGCCTAGCGTTGAAACCCGATACCTATGGCCACTGGCTTGATCCCCCAGGTATTCCAGTTGGAGCGGGGTATCCTTGTTCCCTCGACCCGAAAAATGGTCCCAAAGGCATACCAGCCCTGGAGCCTTCCCCACAGGTATATGTTGGGATGCAGCACCACTTCGGCGGAAACGTTAAGCCCGGCACCCAGGGCTGTTAATGTGCTAACCGTGGATCGCAGCAGCCCGTTATGCCATTCCGACTCTTCCATAAATAACCAATGCCAGTGGAACCCTGCCGCAACAGGAATGCGTATGAAGCCAGAGTCATGCACAAGAAACACGGGGCCTATGAACGTGTCCATACCCCACAGCGAATCAAAGTCCGAGCGTCCCAGGGTCTCGGTCATGGACAGGGAACCGACAGCGGTATCCTGCCTGACGGAACTGGGGAGGAAAAAGCCCACATTGGTGGCCAGGCCAAAATTCCCCAGAAACCAATTGGTCCCCGCAATATCCAACTGCAGCCCGGAATAAACATCCACAAGCTCAAAATCGATAAATTCACCTTCGCTATACCCACGAACGCTTGCGCTGTCGGACACGCGGTGCCAGCCAATCCCAAATTCCATGGTCTCGCGCCCGCCCCTGGCATGGAGGACAGCTGCAAAGACGGACAGGAACGCAAGAAAACAAACCAATATCTTCATATTTACCCCTACGCAGTATACGCAGAATACCCCGTTCCATTCAAGCCTTAGTAACGTGCAAGTGTTTTTAGTTGCCGGGATGCCATCTTTGCGCCGCGTAAGGCTGCCAAATGCAGCAGCAAAAAAAGTTCGGGGGGCAAAAGTCTTCATATTACCTATCCCCCCTTATGTTCCGCCCGTTCCATGCGGCAAAGGTCCTTACCGACCAGTGGTTTTTTCTTGTGGACGGGAATTCCCCGAACGATCCGCGCTCCGTAGCAAGGGAAAATGTGGCACCTAGGGATATGTGCTGCGAGACCATGTGCGAAAACGTGAAGTCGTGAAACTGCCAACGGACGAATCCCTGGGAAAAGGGGACCCCTGTTAGCGTTCCAGGGTAGGACCATTGGAAGTAAAAGAAATTGTGTACGTCAAGCCTGTTCCGCCTGCCGAATTCAAAGCTGGAAAGGTGTTTCAGGTTAATGCCGTACCCGTAGTTTAGCAAATCCCGGTTGGGGCTCCTTTCCGGGTTGTGGTAGCTGGAGGCCCCGAAAAAGGTAAACGCGGCGTGCGCCCTTGCCCGCCAGCCAAAGTTAGGCGAAAACAGGTGCCTGTATTTCACGCTCCAGCCCAGGGCGTTGCTGTACAGGTTGATAATGCCATAGTACATGCAGAAATCCCCGATAGACGCAAAGTCAAAGTGCAGCGAAAGCCCCGTGCTTAGGGCACGGTTTTCGGTATGCAGGGGCGAAAACGAGAATATGTAACCACTGGAAAAAAAGCGAAAGTCGTTGTGGCGGTGCATGTCCGAACCGAAGGAAGCCAACAACTCAAAATGCCTGAATGGAACCCAGGTGTTCTGCACGAAGGGATCGCCGTAGATAACTCTGAAACCTACATCGGCGAAGGCCCCCGCATTGGAAATCGGGAACCTTTCCGTTTCCTGCACCATGGGGCCCGAAACGGAGTAATTTATGTTGACGTAAGCGGCCGCCAAATAAACCTGGAGGTCGTAAAAATTCCTTTCGACCTCAGGCGGCTCCCAGCCGGTTAGAAGCCTGTGAACACCAAGCGTGGGGTTCATGATAAACGTGATAAAAGCCGGAACCCCCGCGGCGTGTGCCTGCATGTACAGGCGGAACATTATTTCCCCCAGGGACAAGCCGGTGGGAGCCGTGATGTAAAAATCGTTTATCGAAGCCTGCTGGCTTTCGCCGAAGGCTTCCCAGGCAAAACTGCCAAACGCGCTGAAAAATATCGAGCCGTAAAAGCCAAAACCCATTACCCGCCCCGCGCTGAAATAAGTCATGCCCTGCATGGGGTGCCCCAGGTGGTTCACCTTAAAACCGTCGGAGCCCTCCCATTTCCAGGCCTCGGTAAAATTGCGCCGAACGGACTGAGCCGTAGGCAAGGCCCAGGGGGCCTGAACCACGAACCTGTTAAAAGACATGACAATCGTATTGCTAAGCAGGCAGTACCCGGCAGCAATAAGCCCGGACACCACGGTTTCCCCCAGGATCCTGGACACAGGCTCGTCCCATGCCCTACCCTGCGAGAATTCGGGTTCGTCCAATGCATCCTGGGGGTACACATACCCAGCCCGCGCCATGGCTACACAAAGGAGCAAGACAAATACAAGACTTCGACGATTGGAAAGACCTAGCGGTTTATGCCTAAACCAAGACAACCTGCACACTGTAACCAAATTCTCCTTTGCAGCACAACAATACCATAAAAACTGTTTTTTGCCGCCCCTGTTACATCCAGGATAGTTACCAAGAACCGCGCATGGGCACTAGACAAAACTCGCAGGAATTTGCTAGGATATGTTCCGTATACTAGGTTTCGTTCGTAGAACTAGTATGAAATCTGGAAGGTTTCCATTTAACCGATGAGGAGGTCAGTTGTCGGATAAGGATTTACGCATTAATGAACAAATTCGGGTGCGGGAGGTACGCCTCATCCAGGATGGGGGGGAACGCCAGGGAATAATGGCCACTCTGGAGGCGCTCGCGCTTGCCAGGGAAGCTGGCATGGATCTGGTAGAGGTTGCCCCACAGGCGGTTCCGCCGGTGGTGAAAATCCTGGATTATGGCAAGTTCAAATTCGAGAACGAAAAGCGAATCCGGGATTCGAAAAAGAAGCAGAAGCTTCTGAAGCTTAAAGAAATCCGGATGCAGCCGAAGATCGATGACCACGATTTGGATTTTAAGTCCAAGCACATAAGGGAATTCCTTGCGGACGGAAACAAGGTCAAGGTTACAATCAGGTTTAGGGGCCGCGAGCTTGCCCATACCGAGTTGGGTCTGGACGTACTCAAGGAAGTTCTTGCAAAGATTGAGGGGGATTACGTCATGGATAAGTCGCCGACAATGGAAGGGCGGTTCATGTCCATGGTTTTAAGCCCCAAGTCGAAAAAACAAGGGAGCGGCAGTTCCCAGGGGACGGCGGTTCCCTGAAAACCGACGGTTCTGTAGGAACCGTGTTCCCAGGAATACTATGACAGAGGTGGCATCATGCCCAAGATGAAAACGAAAAAAAGTGCATCGAAGCGCTTTAGTTTTACCGGAACTGGCAAGGTAAAATACAAAAAACAGAACCTTCGCCATATCCTGACCAAGAAGTCGGCCAAGCGGAAGCGGAATTTGCGGCACCCGGGGATCCTTTCCGCCGATAATGTGCCGACGATCAAAAAACAGATGATGCCCTACGGTTAGGGTAAGTGAACAAGAGGTAAGGTATGCCAAGAGCAATAGATGGTTCCAAAAGAAAGAACCACAGGAAAAAAATACTCAAGCTTGCGAAGGGCTTCTGGGGGCGCAGGGGCACAAACTACAAAACCGCCAAAGATGCGGTTACCAAGGCCCTGTCCTATGCCTACAGGGACAGACGGGATCGGAAAGGCGATTTCCGCAGGCTTTGGATTATCAGAATCAACGCCGCCTGCCGCGAGGAAGGGCTTTCCTACTCCAGGTTTATAGCCGGCCTTAACAAGGCAGAGATAATCATCAACCGTAAAGCGCTTGCCCATCTTGCGATGGAAGACACCGAGGCTTTCAAGGCTATCGTCGTAAAGGCGAAGGCCGCACTGGAGTCCTAAATTTAACGTGGTTTTTCGCCGTTTTCAACGGGGAAGCGGGAAAAATAACATGGAACCGCAGCATACTCAACCGAGCCACGTAGTGGCTGTGTCGGTGGTGCGAAGTTTCGACCAGGGAGAAAAAAGATGGTGAACTTTGAGCAGGTCAAGCTGCTGGAAGCAAAGGTTGTGAAGGCTATCGAGCATATCGAGCGGATCAACCGGGAGAAAAATGCCCTGCTCCAGCAGGAAACGGAACTGAAGGACAGGGTAGTATCCTACCAGAGGCAGGAAGCCGAACTAAAGTCCAGGCTGGAGTCCTACAAAAGACAGGAAACGGAACTGAAGGCCAAGCTGGAGTCCTACCAAAGGCAGGAAACGGAACTACAGGCCAAGCTGGAGTCCTATCAAACCCGGATTGACGAGCTTGAGGTCCTTGTTACCCGCTTCAAGGAAGATCAGGGCAAAATAGAGGAAAGCATTCTTTCCGCACTTGACAGGCTCAACCAGTTCGAGAAGGACATCGAAAAAAGCCTAAAGGAAAAGCCCGACGACAAGCCTGCTGTGCCTACGCGGCAGGCTGAGGAAGGGCTTGGGGAAGAGGCGGATACGCCAAACAAGGATATTTCCGAGCTGGAGAACGATTCTGGCTTTGATGACGATGCCGAAGAACCGATAATAGATGAAGAAAGTTGGAACGACATTCCCGATCCCCTAGTGGACACACCTGACCAGGAACAGCCGGACGGGGCAAGAGACGGAGAATTAGACATTTTTTAGGCAGGAAAAATGGCTGTTGATAGCGATGTAAGCTCCTTCCCCGAACCCAGTGCTAAAGTTGGGCCTCATACTCTTCACATAAACGTTCTTGGGGCTGGCTTTACCATCACTACGGACAAGGATCCCGAATACCTAAACGAGGTTCTGGAGCAATATAAGCTTGCCATCTCAAACACCCAGGGAATTTCCGGGATGAAAGACCCCATCAAGGTGGCGATTCTTACGGGGTTTCTGTTGTGCGATGAAATCAACGAGCAAAAACTGCAGGCCAAAAAGGAGCAGTCCGACACCGAAAGGGCACTTAGCCGCACACAAAACCTTATGCAACACCTTGACAGGGCTATCGAAGGTTCACATCTGACATATGACTGATTTTTACAAGCTTTACAACCAGATTAAGCATTACGATTGGGGTTCGCCAAGCCTTATTCCCCGGCTCCTTGGGCTTCCGAACGACGGCAGGCCCCATGCGGAACTCTGGATGGGCTGCCACCCCGGTTCGCCCTCGCGGATTAGGCTTTCGGACGGCCTTATCGGCCTTGGGGACTTTATCTCAAGGGATGCCCGGCTTTACCTTGGCGAGGAAACGGCGGCGCGTTACGGTGCCCTACCCTACCTTTTCAAGCTGCTGGCGGCGGAAAGGCCGCTTTCCATACAGGCCCACCCGAACATGGATCAGGCCCGTGAGGGTTTTGAGCGGGAAAACAGGGAGGGGCTGGCGCAGGATGCCCCGAACCGCAACTACAGGGATTCAAACCACAAACCCGAAATAGTCTGTGCGCTTACACCCTTTACCGGAATGTGCGGCTTCCGCAGTCCCGCCGAAATAAAAAGGGTTCTTGCCCTTTTCCTTGGCGACGCCCCACCCGAGATTTTACGCGAAGGCCTTGCCCCACTCATGCAGGCGCTTGAAACACCGGCCACGGAATCCGCGCTGCGGGATTTTTTCGTCGGGCTTTTCGGGCTTTCACAGGCCCTGCGGGAAGCGCTTAGGGAATTTGTCCTTCGGCGGGAATGGGCCGAAGATACGGGGGACTGCGAGTGGGAGCTAATGCAGGGTTTTGCCAGCCAATACCCGGGCGATCCTGCCATAATAGCCCCACTTTACCTTAACGTTTTCCGCCTGCAGGCTGGGGAGGCCGTTTTCCTAAAAGCGGGGCTGCTCCATGCGTACGTCAAGGGTTTCGCCGTGGAGCTAATGGCGAACTCCGACAACGTGCTTAGGGGCGGGCTTAGCACAAAACATATCGATGTCCCCGAACTTACGAAGGTACTGGACTTTGCCCCCCTAAAGCCCAAAGTCATAAAGCCGGAGCCTGGCCTTTCCGACTTCACCTACCAGGTTCCATGCGAGGAATTTTCCCTTAGGGTAATACACGGATCCGGCGGTTCGACAGCCCTGAGCCTGGACGGCCCCTCGATCTGCATAGTTACCGAAGGGGCGGCTTCCATCGGGGGGGGTATTCTGCCAAAGGGTGAATCGATCTTTGTTCCCGCCCCCAAGCGTGGTGAAAAGCCCCTTGAGCTAAAGGGATCCTACACGCTATACATTGCCTCCGTCGGAAAGCCTGCATAAGACCGATGAAAATTCTTGTGGATGCCGATTCCTGCCCAAGGGACGCAAGGGAACTGATCCTTAGGGTAGCGCGAAGGCGGGGAATTCAGTCTGTATTTGCCGCAAACCGCCCCATACCAGGAATAGGCGGGGAAAATGCCGTCATGGAAGTATGCCCGCCGGGCGAGAATTCCGCCGACAACAGGCTGGCGGAACTGGCGGAACCTGGCGACCTCGCAATAAGCCGGGACTTGGCTCTTGCGAAGCGGCTTTTGGAAAAAGGCGGCACCGTTATCGACGACAGGGGCCGGGCCTTTACCCAGGAAAACATCAACGAACTGCTTTCCATGCGGAACTTTGTGGTCGGCCTTGCGGAAAACGGCCTGGGCGTGGAAAGGACGGCAAACTACGGCAAAAAGGAATGCAAGGCCTTTGCCGACAGCCTGGATCGCCAGCTCGCAAAACTGCTTAAACGATAAGGCCTAGGGAAGCGCTGAATTAACCAGCGGGATCAGCGCTTCCTAGTGCTCGGCATCCGGGTACAAATTCTGGATATTTTTGATGGCGGGAAGTACCTCGAAGAAAACCTCGATTAGTTCCGGGTCAAACTTGGTCCCCGACTGCCCCCGGATATGCCCCAGCACCTCATCCTCGACCCAGGCATCCTTGTACACCCTTCTTGAGCTTAGCGCATCAAACACGTCGGCAATGGCGACAATCCTGCCGGAAAGCGGTATCTCCTCCCCCTTTTTTCCCAGGGGGTTGCCGTTTTCGTCTTTTTTGATGGGGTTGTGGGTCATTGGGTCAACCCAACCCGGATACCCGGTGCCATCCCAGTTCTCGTGATGGGTAAGCGCTATGTCCATGGCAACCTTGTCAACCGGTGATGTATGGTTATCGAAGAGACTGGCACCATACACTGTATGGTATTTCATGATATTGAATTCCTCGGGGGTAAAGCGGGACGGTTTTTTAAGGATCGCATCCGGGATGGCAACTTTCCCCACGTCGTGGAGCATTGCGCCTATCCTAAGAATATCCCGGAAGCTTTCCCGTTCATCGATCGAAATTCCATGCCTGTATGCCCAACGGTCGTAAATCTCAACGGCATAATCCGCCACACGGTTTACATGGCTCCCGGTTTCCTTGGGATCCCGCAGCTCCGACATTTTGATCATGCGGAGGATCATCGCGCGGGTAATAAAGGCCCGCTGCATGGCGGTGGTGGCGTTTACGGCAAAATTGGTAAGCACCAATTCGTCCTCTTCCGAAAACGGGACAACTTTCCCCTCTTTGTTCGTCTTGTTGATAAGCTGAATGACGCCCAAAAGCCGCTCTTCGGTGGCGAGGGGAAAGGTCAGCGAGGAAGTGGTCTTATAGCCGGTTAGTTTGTCGAAACTGGAATTGAAGGAATATGGCGCACCCTCCGGGATGTCGTACATGTCCGGCACGTTGATGGTTTTCTTGTTGTAGGCGCAGTAGCCGGAAATGGACTTCTCGTTAATCGGCACGCAAAGCCTGGCGTATGCCTGCTTTTCGCCGGGGGGCAGCGATTTCTGGAAGGTATCGTTCTGGGCATACTTGATTAGGAGGTTGTCAACCGTCTCCCCCTCTTCCACCACCGTCTGCCTTGCATAGATGGAACCGGCATCGGCATTTACCACATTGCGTGCCATAAGGAGGATTCGCTCCAAAAGGATGTCCAAATCCTGAATCTGACTCAGCTCGGTATTTAAGCGTAAAATAGCCCGTAAATCTATAGTTTCTTCCATAGTTGCCACGCTCCTTTAAGCATTTCAGTCACGACGACCCATGCATTTGATTATATGATAGCCAAACTGTGTTTGAACAACATCACTTACTGAACCTGGGGACAGGCGCTTCACCGCCGATTCAAAAGCCGGCACCATTTTCCCAGGCCCAAACCAACCAAGATCCCCACCCGAGGACTTTGAGGGACAGGTGGAAAATTCCCGTGCCAGGGATTCCAACTGCGCACCCTGTCTTAGCCTTTTAAGAATATCCTCCGCCGCGCCGCGGTCTTTTACCAATATATGACTAGCTCGCCATTCCAATTAAACCACCCTCCAAGTTTAAAGTATCAACTTTCAAGCAAAAAGTCTAGCTCTTATCCGTATAATGCCACAAAAAAAGTATCGACTCCACCAGAACCAAACTTCCACTACCAGCGATGAGACTTGAACTCATATCTCTTTGCAGAGGGGGGATTTTAAGTCCCCTGTGTCTACCATTCCACCACGCTGGCAAAGGCGCCTAAAAAAAGGCGCCGATAAATTCCGCACTTGTCACTCGGCGGCAATACGGTAAATCGCCTCAACGTCCTTTTCTTCAAGCTTGCGGTAGTTGCCAAAAGGCCCGAATTTGACGGCCCGCTTCGCCATTTCGCCGATACGGGAAGTTTCGAGTTTTGCCTCGGCGAAACTTACCGGAAGGCCGATGGAGCGGAAGAAGTCCTTCATGCGGAGTATGCCCTCCCGCGCCGCCTGCTCGAAGTCGTAAAAAGCGCCGTCCACGCCCCAGACCTTTGCCGCAAACCTGGCAAAGCGTTTCGTGTCCACCTTAAGGTTGTAGCTCATCCATGCCGGGAAGACAATCGAAAGGGATGCGCCGTGGGCGATGTCGTAAAGGGCCGAAAGCTCGTGCCCTATGTTGTGGCTGGACCAGTCCCCTATGCGGCCTGTGCCCAAAAGGTTGTTGTGAGCCAAGGCACCCGCCCACATAATCTCGGCACGGGCATTGTAGTCCCTTTCGCCGCCAAGGAAAACCCTGCGGGCGTTGCGGACAATCGCCCGCATGGCCCCTTCGCAAAGCTCGTCGGTTAGTTCGACGTTTGGCTCCACCGTAAAGTACCGTTCCATAATGTGGGCCATCATGTCGGAAATTCCGCAGGCGGTCTGAAACGCCGGCAGGGAATAGCTAAGTTCGGGGTTCAGAATCGAAAAAACAGGGCGGATAAGCTCGCTGCCCGCACCCCGTTTCCAGGGCCCGGCCTCGTTGGTAATGACCGTACTTTCGCTTGATTCGCTGCCCGCCGCCGGGATCGTCAGCACCGTCCCCAAGGGCAGGGCTTTGCTTACCGCCCTTTTGTGCTCGAAGAAATCCCACACATCGCCGTCGTCAAGCGCCCCCATGGCAATGGCCTTGGCGGAGTCAATCACCGAGCCGCCGCCCAGGGCAAGTATGAACTCCAGCTTTTCCTTTTTTACGATATCGATGCCCTTGTAGACAAGGGACAGCCTGGGGTTGGGCTGCACACCGTCCAACTCCACCCACTCAACCCCTGCGGATTTAAGGCTTGCCTTGACCCGATCAAGCAGGCCCGACTTTACGGCATGGCCCCCCGAATGATGCAGCAGGAGCCGCTTTGAAAACAGGGCCGATTCCTTCCCTGCCTGATCCTCGGTGCCTTTCCCAAAAATGATTTTGGTCGGCATTTGGTATTGAAAATTTTGCATGACATCAGAAGCGTACCACAATTCCACTGGCTTTTACAATAGTGACACAGGGGCACCCATGTGTCACTATTGCCGTTTTACAGACTATCGCCGAAATCCTTCCTGAATTTCTCCGCCAGCTTCTGCGGCCAGTCCGACACTGGCTCCAGCCTGCCAAAGAAGAAACGCAGGATCTTCGGCTCAAACGTAAACTTTAAGCCCCCGATTAAATGCCTGTTTTCGTGCAGCCAGGCAAGCCTGTCGGCTACATACTTGACGTGGGACAGGGTGAAAACACGCTTGGGTACCGCAAGACGCAGAAGTTCCATCTCCGCAATGCGGTCGCTGCCGTCAGCTTCTCGATCCTCGCTTAAAGTGCCGCGCTCCATGCCGCGAATGCCGCCGGCTATGTATGCCGCCACTGCCAAGGCCCCAGAGCGGTATTCCCCAGGCGGGATATGCCCGCAGAATTCCATCGCATCCACATGGCAACCCAGGCCGCTCGCCGGAGTTACCACCGGGACATTTGCCGCGGTCAACTCCTTCGCCAAGGCATCCACGAACAGCGGTGTTTGTTCAATGACATGAAAGTCCAGGCTTTCATGCAAGCCGACCGCCAGGGCTTCCATTTCCCGCACGGACATTCCCCCGTAGGTTATGAAGCCCTCGTAAAGCGGCACAAGGGCCAGCATTGCATCGTACAGATCCTTGTTGGGCGTGAAGATCCCGCCGCCACGCACGCAGCCAAGCTTACGGGCCGAAAAATAGGTGATGTCAAAGAGCGAGCCCAGTTCCAAGGTTATGTCGTTTAGGGGCTTGTCGGCGAACTCCTTCTCACGAACCTTAAGAAAGTACAGGTTGTCGGACAAAAGCGAGGCATCGAAAACCGTAAGAATCCCAGCTTCCTTCGCAATCTTCACGGCCTCGCGCATATTCGCCATGGAAACGGGCTGACCGCCTATCAGGTTGGTTCCGGCCTCAATCCTTACGAATGCAATGTTTTTCGCTCCGATTGCCTCGATCTCGGAACGAAGGCGCGGAATGTCCACATCGCCCTTGAAAGGCAGGTCGCTCTTTACCTTAAGCCCTTCTTTTCGGACTATCTCGACCACTTTCCCGCCGTTGCGCATGATGTGCGCCCTGGTCGTGGTAAAGTGGTAGTTCATAAGCACGGTCTGCCCCGGCTTTACGAAGGTCTGGCTGATGATGTTTTCGCAGGCACGGCCCTGGTGCGCAGGCAGGAAGTGCACGTCGCCGAACACCTCCCTAATCGCCTTTTCCAGCCTGTAGAACGTTTCGGAACCGGCGTAGGAATCGTCGGCGTTCATCATGGCGGCGTACTGCTCCTGGCTCATGGCGTTTACGCCACTGTCCGTAAGCATGTCGAGGAAAACGTCGCGGTTTTTTAGGAGGAACGTGTTGTTCCCGGCTTCCTGCGAGGCTTTTACCCGTTCTTCCACGGGCAAAAGGTTGAGCCGCTGAACCATGCGGACTTTGTGCATTTCCAGGGGGATGCACTCCCCGCTCCTGAAGTGAATGGCCATATCTGCCTCCCTCCATGCACGGTAGGCAAAACATAGCTTTCCCCCGTGCAAACAATAAGTTGCAGGGGACGAAACTTGGGAGCATTGGCTCCCTATTCCGCGGTACCACCCCAATTGCACTGCGAAGGCGCAATGCCACTTGAACAGGTCTGACAAACCTTTTCCCTGTAACGGGAGAACCCGTACCCCCCTAATAGAGCCCTTTGACAGGCTTTTTCAGGGGATCCGCTCCGGAGTGTATTTACATACCCGCCTTGCATGTGCTCGCAGCAACCGCACACTCTCTCAAACAACCCGCTGGGTATCTTTCTCTCCTTCACTGCGTTGTCTGGCTTTATTATCCAAATACGCCCGATAATGTCAAGCCAGGGGGAAGATTTAGGCCCGGGCCGAAAGTTCCCTTTTGAGATCCTCTACCGTGTACCCCTGATCGATGAGGGAAAGCAACTGCTTGTCCCTTTTTTCGATGCCTTTTTCCATGCCTTCTTCGATGCTCTCTTCCCGGCTGACCCTCCAGCGCGGTGTCGTGATCCCATTCGATATCAAACACGTTCATCTCTTCCTCCGTCATTTTTCCCCAGTAATCCATAAGATAACCCTTCGCCTTGCGGTCGGGAAACCGTCCGGGGGCGTTGATCAGGGCTATGAATTCCTCTGCCCAGTGTAGCCCACGACGGGGATAAACCGCCCGTCCGCGGTAAACTCGTACATAAACCCAATGGGCGAAAGGTGCCACCTGCCGACAAGCTCCGCCGGGATGGCGGTGCCGCCCTGGAAAAGCTCCAGCTGCTGGGGCCCCGGCGCAATCCCCGCCCTGTCAATCGAGACGTACACGGTTCCAGGGTTTGCCACGGCGACCATGAGCGACCAGGTCGTCCCGCTGCCGACAAGCTCGCCCGGCGTGGCGGCGCCTGTTCCAGAGGCAAGGGAGATGTCCTCCGCCGTTAGCCCCGCGACCCCTTGCCCCCCGCCGTTGTCCTGTGAATCCATCGGGCAGCCCGCCAGGACCAGCGCGAAGGCAAGGCCGAATGCCGTCAGTGCCGCGCTCAATTTCCAGTGTGCAATTTTTTTCATGTCGATTCCCCTTTCGTTTGGAAGTGTGATAAACCTGATACTGTATTTGCTCGCGCGACGCGCGGTTTTCCCTTGGGACGGATCTTCCCCCCGTGTGTTTCGAGTGAAACACGCCAGGGGCTATAATTTGTGTAGCGTTTGGCGGGAAAAATTCGGGTGCCTCAATTGGTTCATTAGCTGTGAGCTAAAGCAAAACCCGCCACAAGCGAAATTAGACTCAGCTGTCCCCCTTTCTTCGGCAGCGCGGCAGTTTACACGCCGCACGCTTGACCAAAAGCACAATTTCCTGTAATCTACCAAGACGGCATTAGTTTTCCGGACATATCGGAAGCAACATATACCAGGAGGAACGATGAGCGTCAGAATACGGCTCAAGAAATTTGGGAGCAAAAAACGTCCCTATTACCGCATCGTGGTCATGGACAGCAGAAGCCCCAGGGACGGGAAAACCATCGACGAGTTGGGGTACTACCACCCCATAGAGGCAGAGGACAGGCAAATCCACTTTGACACGGAAAAGGCAAAGGCCTGGCTTGAAAAAAGCGCGAGCCCCAGCGATACTGTCCGCAAAATATTCAACAAAAAGGGCCTTCACGTCATATAAGGTACCTGCAAGGGTAAGGTTATCGGTATGGAAAAGGATCTGGTAGAATATATCGCAAAGTCCCTGGTGGATGATCCCTCGCAAGTTAGGGTGAGCGTGGTGGAAGGCGACAAATCCACGATCCTGGAACTGCGGGTAGCTGAAGAGGACATTGGCAAGGTGATCGGCAGGCATGGGCGTATCGCCAAGTCGATACGCACGGTTCTTCTAGCCGCCACCGCCAGAAATGGCAAGCATACGGTACTGGAAATACTGGATTAGCGAAGCCCCAGCCCTGCGCCGCCAAGCAGGGTTGGATTAATTTCCCACATTTAGCACTAAGATAAGTGCCGTCTCGTTATTTGCGCATTCCCGCAGTATTATTGGCTCAAAATCATTTTACAAAACAGGCAGCTGTGCCATATACTCGTATTACCACGTGGATACGCTAATACGGTAGTGCGACAACCAGTTCCCAGGATCATTTTAGGAAGGGGCGATATGGCAGACGCGCAATTCGATTTAGAGGCAGCATACACACCGGTTTTCCAAAACCTGGCCTTAATCATGGCCGCCTCCGCGGTACTTCTGCTGGCCATGCTTGTCATAAGCATATTGTTGGTTTCACGCATTAGAAGGGGCATGGGGGAAAACCGTGTCTTAAGACAGAGAATGCAGGCCATACTGGATTCCTCGCCACTAATGTGCTGCATTCTTGATGAAAACTGCAAGGTCCTGGAGGTAAACCAGGAAGCCGAACGCCTTTTCGAAATTCCCGACAAACAAATGTTCATGGAGAGGTACTTCGATTTCTTCCCTGAATACCAGCCAGACGGCGTGCCTTCACGGGAAAAGGCGACCGCCGAGCTAAGAAAAACCCTTGAGGCAGGCAGCGCGCGCTATAAGCGGATGTATCGGCTCCAGGATGGGACGCCAATCCCCACCGAGGAAATCTTGCAAAGGGTAAAAATCGGGGGACGGGACTTTGTCATCGCCTATACCAGGGATTTGCGGGATTTTTACGGGTTTGTCGAGACCACCGAACAGATGCAGTTCCTGTTCGACGCGGTACCGCTGGTGCTGACCTTTTGGGACAAGGATTTCAACATCGTGGAATGCAACCAGAAGGCAGTCCACCAGTTTGGCCTATCGAACAAAGAGGAGTTCAAGGAAAAATTTTTTGAACTTTCGCCCGAATTCCAGCCCGACGGAATGCCGTCAAAGGAAAAGGCCATAGAGTCATTACAAAGGGGGTTTTCACTTGGCCATGCCAAATTCGAATGGATGCACCAAAGCCCCAACGGAACAGAAATACCTTCAGAGGTTTTTTGTTTCCGCAGCAAATACAAAGGCGAGGATATAATCCTTGCATGTGCCAGGGATATACGGGAACTAAAGGAATCGCAGCGGAGGGAAGACGAGACAAACAAGCGCATACAGCTTATATTCAACACCGCGCCAATCCTTATCGAGCATTGGAACAACGACTACAAGCTTATCGACTGCAACCAAACCGCACTTAATTTTTTTGGCTTCCAATGCCTGGAAATGTACCAGGAAAAATTGTTGGATACCATGCCCGAGTTTCAGCCCAACGGCAAGCCTTCATGGGAGCAGTGGGCACAGTGCCTGGAAAAAATATTTCAAAAGGGCTACACCCGTTTCGACTTTGTCGGCAGGAAGATAAACGGCGAGATTGTATTCCTGGAAATACTAGGCGTGCGCATGGAATACGAGAACAATTTGATGGTCATTACATACTCCAACGACGTCACCCAGTTGAAGCAAACCCTGGTAAGAATGCGGGAGGCGGACGAGCGGGCCCAGTTGATGCTTGGCGGCACGCCGATTGCCTGTTACCTAATCAACAAAGATTTTGAGGCCATCGACTGCAACAACGAGACGCTGAACCTGTTCGATTTTGCGGACAAGGCCGACAGCATTGTGAAATTCAGGAAGATTATTTTTGAGCACCAGTTCGACGAGCTAAAAAAACATTTTGACAGTGCCCTTGAAACTGGCACCGAGCGCTTCGAGTGGATCTTGCAGAAACCAAGCGGCGAGGAAGTCATCCCCTGCGACATCTCGTTTACGCGCCTTACCCATAAGGGATGCTACGTAGTCGCGGCCTACATATTCGACCTGCGTGTACTAAAAGAAGCGCTCAGGGAACGGCAACGTGTGGAAGTTGCCGAGGAAAGCTCCCGTGCGAAAAGCAGGTTCCTGGCCAGGATGAGCCATGAAATCCGAACCCCGCTGGCGGCCATTCTGGGTATTTCCGAAATTCATTTGCAGAACCCGACGCTAAGCCCGGTTACGGAGGGGGCCTTCATCAAAATCTACAACTCGGCAAACACGCTCCTGGGCCTCGTGAACGACATCCTCGACCTTTCCAAGATAGAGGCGGGGAAAATGTCCCTTATGAACGGGAAGTACGAGGCGGCAAGCATGATCAGCGACATCGTGCAACTGCACCTGATTTACCTGGGCAGCAAGAACATCAGGTTCCGTATCCAGGTTGACGAGCAACTGCCCACGCTCCTTATAGGCGACGAACTCCGCATCAAGCAGGTTCTGGGCAACCTGCTGTCCAACGCATTCAAGTACACCGAGGCCGGATCGGTGGAACTGTCCCTGTCCTGCCAGGCGGACGGCGGCGAGGGAAAACGCATAAGACTGGCTATAGGCATCCGTGACACGGGCATGGGCATGACCCAAAAGCAGGTGGCCGCCCTGTACGACGAATACGCCCGCTTCCACGAGCAGGGGAAGCGCCTGGAAGGCACGGGGCTGGGAATGCCCATCGTGTACAGCCTTATAAAAATGATGGACGGCCAAATCAGCGTGGAAAGCGAGCAGGGCAAAGGCACCAACATCATGGTCTACATACCGCAGGAGATAGCCAGCCGGGAAGTCCTGGGCAAAGAGACCGTCCGCAACCTGCAGCGCTTCGAGTCGAACACGAGATCCACCGCGAAAAGGTTCAAGTTCGTGCCGGAACCCATGCCCTACGGCAGGGTGTTGGTGGTGGACGACGTGGACACAAACCTGTACGTCGCAAAAGGGCTGCTTTTGTTTTACGGCCTAAAAATCGAAACCTGCGCGAGCGGCTACGAGGCGATAGAAAAGGTAAGGCAGGGCAGCATCTACGACATCATATTCATGGATCACATGATGCCCGGCATTGACGGCCTTGAGACCACGAAGGCCCTGCGTAAAATAGGCTACACGCAGCCCATCGTGGCACTCACCGCGAATGCCTTGGTCGGCCAGATCGAGGAGTTCATGCGCAACGGCTTCGACGGCTTCATCTCGAAGCCGATTCAGACCGCCCACCTGAACTCGACCCTGACGAAGTTTGTCCGTGACAAGCAGCCGCCCGAGGTAATAGAGGCGGCACGCTCGGCGGACGGCATCGGGAATGCCCAGGGGGACGGCGGCATAGACGGCTATCTTGCCAAGCCCGACGTGGTGGATAAGCTGCGGACGGACTTTGCGAGGAGCCAGAGGAACGTGCTGCCGGACTTAAAGCGCGCCCTTCAAGCCGGCGACGTAAAGACGGCGCACCGCCTTGCGCACACCCTGAAAGGCTTGGCCGTCATCATAAAGGAAGCCAGCCTGGCACGAAGCGCCGCCGATCTCGAAAGCCTGCTTGCCCAGGGGGAAAGGGGCGAGGCAGCCATACGGCAGTTGACGGTCCTGGAACAGGAACTGGCGCCCGTCCTAGAGGGTATAGAGGCGGATATGCCCAATATCAGCAGGCCCCCGCCAGGCATGCCCTTGGACAAGGGCAAGACGGGGGAGCTGCTGGACAGGCTTGAGGTTTCCATGTCGGAACACAGTGTGGAAAACCTGGATCTGGTCGAGGGCCTTAAGGCCATTCCCGAGGCGGCTGTTTGGGTAAGGCTGGTCGAGGACTTTGATTTTGACACGGCATTGAAAAGCCTGCCTGCCTTAAAGGGGGTTTTGGGACTGTAGGCAAGCGGCTTGGGGAAGCCCGGCTTTTGGCTACTGCCCCCGAGCCTCGCGGATGTTATCCAAAGCCACCTTGGCCCTGAGGTGATCTGGGTTGAGCCGCAGCACGGTCCTAAAGTCCACGGCGGCGCGGTCGATATCCCCGCCGCCGCCAAGCGCATAGCCACGATTGTAGTACGACTCCGCAAAATCAGGGTTCAGCAGTATCGCCTCGTTGTAGTCCGCGATTGCATGGTCAAACATCTTCTTCTCTAAATACACGCCGCCCCGGCTGAAATACACTTTCCAGTTTTCGGGATCCAGCCGAAGGGCCTCGTCAAAGTCCGCGATTGCCAAGTCAAAGCTATTTGCGTAATAGTGCCCACCGCCGCGATTGGCATAGGCATCCGCGTAATTGGGGGCCAGCCGTATCGCCTGGTTAAGGTCTTCGACCGATCGCTTGAAATCCCCTTTCCTGCCGTGCGCAAGGCCGCGAAAGTTATACGCCAAAGCGAAATTGGGATCCCGCCGTATAGCGCGATTAAAGTCCGCCATCGCCCGTTCGACATCCCCTTTGTTTAGAAGCGTGTGGCCGCGGCTGAAATACGCCTTTGCGGAATTGGGATCCAGCTGGATCGCCCTGGTAAACTCCTGTATGGCTTTGTCAAACTCTTCGTTGTCGGCAAGCCGAGCGCCCCTGACAATGAAAGCATCGGCTGTCTGCGGCCTGGTATTTTCGTCCATGTCCATATATAGGGGATTATACTGCGGGAAAGTGGGTAGTGGGTAGTGGGCGAAAATGCTGCCAGCCACTTCCTATCCCTGGGCACCAAGCCCTCTTTTGATGTCCCCGACCGTGTAGTAGCCACTCATCACAAGCGCCTGCCTGTCGTCCGCCGCCAGATTCGCTTTGATATAAACTGCAAAACCCCGGAAGGCGGCTTATAAAGTGGCGGCTATTCTTTCCCCTACCAATTCCCCGATTATTTGGGCGGGGGTTTTGTTGGTTGACAGCGCACGGGTCATGATGTAGTCCGCCGCTGTGGGGTTAAGCATGTTGAGTAATTCACGTTGGCGGATAAAAACATCGGGTTTACTGAAATTGACCCTGGGAATGGTATGGGTCAGTTCTTCGTCCAGCGCGTCCGCTTCTTCTTCGGTCATATACGGCATTTTTCCCCCTGTATAAGATGATGTGCATCTTGCGGTAAAAGTTCCTTACGGCATTTCATGGCATGAAATACGTTTATACGCTCGTCATCGATACGGTTGTACATAACCTCGATGAGGTTGCCCTTTGTATTAAACCCTATGAGCAAATACTTGTTTTGATAATCTTCCAAAAGGCCGTTGCAAACAGGATGCAGGAGCGCCCATTCAATGTCCGCTTTGGCAAGCCCATGCTTGAAAGCGGATTTATTATAGATTATCCCCGCATCCATGCATATATCATAGTTTCATGCGGGCGTTTTTGCAATACGGAACCCGGGGTTTCGGTGACTGACACTGCCGCGCATTAAAAAAAACGCCCCCCTTTTTCTACCCGTTCCCGCCCAAGTCCCGAAGCCGTTCCTCGAAAACCTTGTCCAGCACCCACCGTATGTCCTCGATTGCGGCCTTGCGGTACGACCTGACTACCTCGTCCGGGGTGGCTTCCCGCAGGAAGAACTCGGTGGTGTCGATGCCCAGGGCCTGGGCAAGCCGCCCCATCATTTCCGGGGAGGGGAACTTTCTCCTTATTTCCAGCATCCCGATATAGTGGGTGCTGGTGTCCACTTTTTCCGCAAGTTTTGCCTGGGACAAGCCCAAGGCATGGCGGTATTTTTTAAGGTTTTTGGCAAAAAGCTCCCGTATGTTCGTCATTCCCCACCTTACGCCTCATTTTTACGCTAACGGTATGACGTGGTATGACCAACTATCTAGCTGTTGCATTTTTCTATGTACCGTTGGGAAGTTTGCCCGCACTGAATTTGCGTACATCATGTGGCATAGAATTGCTCCCGTAAGCAAGCCTGCGAGTGGAGCAAAATTGATTAAAGGAGTGCTTTATGAAGAACAAAGCCAAACTTTTCGGGATTATCGCCATGGTGGCGGTAATCGGACTTTCGGTAAGCGCCTGTCAGATGGGCGATGACGGTTCGAATAACGGTAACAACGGCGGTGATACCAAGGGAGGTGGTAACGATGTCAACGACGGTTTTCTGGGCGCAACTCTTGACCTGAACGGTTGGGTGTATATGATAGAATGGACGGCTGATTATGATGTAATCTTTACGCAATTCCCCGTGGGCGAAAACCGTACTTTTTCTTCCAACTTTGGCGTGAATGGGGCAATTGCCGACGGGCAGTTAAGTTTCACCATAGGCAGGCCTGCAGAAGCCCACATGTGGAGCATAGCGTATTTGTTTGGGATGTGGATGGATGCGGAGGATTTTGCGACCTTCAGCGATCCATCGGCAAGTTCCCCCATCGTGCATTCCATCCTTTCGCCCGGTGCCATCTTTTGTGTGATCCTTACATTCTTTTCCCTGATTCCTTGGGAACCGTCCGTTATCAATCTGGCGAACCTTCGAATGAT
>Ga0209755_10002244_pt1 | contig 26972 bp, 24 predicted proteins | sample TergutCo191P1_FD_187301 | JGI IMG/M metagenome (GOLD analysis project Ga0209755, IMG submission 187301) | Cornitermes sp. P1 segment gut microbial communities from Petit-Saut dam, French Guiana - Co191P1 (SPAdes) (version 2) | ecosystem: Host-associated > Arthropoda: Insects > Digestive system...
CCCGCCACCCCTACATGCCCGATATTTCCTGCAACTTGCTGCGTGCCGCAACCTGTAGGGGCGGCAATCTTGCCGCCCGGGGTTCAAACAACACACATATTTTTATGCTTCGGGCGAACACAGTTCGCCCCTACATCCCGCCGAAAGTTCCGCTGTCGTTATCCGTCTAATCCTTGGCTCCTTCTTTTAGAAGGAGCTGGCACGCGCCGCGCGTGGCTGAGGAAGGCTCGCGGAGCGACGCGGCTCGCGCATTCGCCCGCGTCAGCATGTAGGCACGGCAATCTTGCCGCCCGAAGCCCCAAAAACACTGTCACCCAAGCCTACAAAAATCTCATTCACCACCCAAAATACTTCTCTCGTTGCGCCTGCATGCGCCCGCTGATGAACTCCAGTGTTTCCTTCGCGCCGGGCACGCCGCATGCGTAGTCATGCATCGCGCGTCCCTCCTCGAAGCACAGTTCGTCGTGCGGCGGGAAGAACTCTTTGAGCAAAAAGCAGCCATAGCGCACCAGCCGCAAATCGCCCACAATGCGCGGCATTTCGTCTTGGGTATCCACCGCCACGCTGTAGCACTCGCGAATGGCATTGATGATCGACTCACGTTCGTTTTGCGGCGCAAACACAAGCGTGTGGCACACGTGCGAGTCGCGGCTGTTGATGCTGTTGTGGCTGTCCGTGCTGCCCACAATGCCATAGCGCAGCCCCTGGGCGCGGTGCTCATAATACTGCACGGTTTGGAAGTTGTTTTGCTCCTCATAGCTCTCGCCGCCCAGCACCTCAAAGGCATCAAACGGCAGATGCTCCATCAGCTTGTTCGTCAGCCTCGGCGGAATCTGCAGCACGTCCGAAATCCAGTATGGGTGGCAGAACACGCCCAGCCCGCCCGCTCGGCGAATCTCGCTGAACGCCCAGTGGCAGCTGGCAAAGTAGTAGCGCTCCGAGCCCACAAAGCACGCCGGAATCTCAATTTCGTCCATGTACGCTTCCACGCGGGCATAGTGCTCGTCTGCATCTTCCATCATGTCGTTGATGCTATACGCGCCGCCAAAGTGGATGATGTGCAGGTCGCTTTTGTGCGTTTCGTCCTGCGGCGGATGCACTTCTTCGCCGGGCACCAAGCACAGCTCAATGGGCACGTCTTTGTACACTTCAATCGCTTCGAGCGACGGCGCATAGCGGTGGTGGTCGGTGATGGCGAGGAAGTCATAGCCGGTTTTGCGGTAGTTCGCCGCCACGATTGCTGGCGCTTGCCGCCCATCGCTGTAGTTCGTGTGCAGGTGCAGGTCGCCGCGCAACGGATAGCGCCCCACCAGATCATCTTCCACGCAAAACACGCTCAGCTGCAGCCGGTTTTTGTCGTCCGCCAAGCGAATGTAAAACTGCTGGCAGCCGAAGAACTCGAACGAAAACCGAATGCAGCCATCCGCATCGGGCGTCGCCTCAAACATGAAGTCGTTGTCGTAGTCCGGGTATTGCCAACGCGAGCCCTCATCCCACGGATGAATGCTCAAGCGGTAGCTCTCGTGCGTGAACGCGGCGTGGTGTCCACGCGGCGCAATGGTGATGGCGCTGGTTTTGCCCGCCTGCACCACCTTGGGATACACGTCATAGTTGTGCACTTCGTTGGCGTAGCGCAACTGCAAATTGTTGGTATGCATATGGGTTTCTCCTTGTGTATGTCTTTGACTCTTTTTGATTTTGTATTGATATTCGGCATTTCGGACGAGCAAAGCTCGCCCCTACGAGCCGTTGGGCCAAAGGCCCTTGCCGCACGTAGCGAACCCCCCCACGACCTCGGGTCGCATGCTCGTAGGGACGACCTATGGTCGTCCGAAAACACCACCCACCCAAGTCTAAAAAACAGCCATGTCTTTTTTATGGCGTGTGTGTCAACCCACGCCCCCGCGTGTAGGGGCGGCAATCTGCCGCCCGTGACTATTTCTCTTGCTCGCGTCAGCATGTAGGGGCGAACGGTGTTCGCCCGAAGGTCGATGAAATTTCGCGGGCGAACACAGTTCACCCCTACACGCGCCGCCATTTCTGCATTATGCATTATTATTTCTCATTTAGCCCTAGTACTTATCCATGCTGTCCACGCTCAACACAAACACAATCGCGCCGCCCACCTGCACGGTGGCATCTTCGGGCAGTTCATCCTTGTTTGTGCCGCGCCCAAACGAGCTCACCGTCAGCGCGGTGTGGTCACGTTTGCGCGAGTTTTCGTTGATGATTTCTTTCACACGCGGCACGTCATTTTCCTCCGCGCCGATGAGCAGCGTGGTGTTGCCCACCATCAAAAATCCGCCGCTGGTGGAAAGCTTGGTCACGCTGAATTTCTCCAGGGTCAGTGCCGAGGCCACCACGGCGCTGTCATCGTTGTTGACAATTGCGATAATGAGTTTCATCTGTGTTTCTCCTTATAGATTCGGCAAAATCATCCGCTGGCTTCGTTTGTCCAGCAGCTTGATGTCCGGGATTTCATAGCGGTTGTCGTTGGCGTCTTTGATCAGCACGCGGCCGTCATACAAGGGCTTGACGGTGTTGTTGTGGTCGCGAATCTCAAAGGTATAGGTGCCGCGGTCGGTTTCGGCCGTCCACATCCAAATTTTGAACTTGTCGGTCATCTTCACCAGTCGCTTAACCTTGGGTATCATATAGTATTCCTGCAGGCTGCGCTGCAGCACCTGGCGTGACTCGGGCAGCAGGTTGTTGATGTCGCGCACAATGGCGACTTCTTTGCCGTCGTCGTCGAGCAAGGTGATGTATTTCTCCAGCCCCGTGGTGGGGAACAGCCGCCGCGGCTCGAGCGCGGTGAAGGTGTCGCCGTGGTGGAACTCCACGTCAACAAGCAGACCGTCGTGGTCGGTGATGCGGGCTTCGGGCCCGTCGATGTAGCGAATTGCCATGGTTATTCTCTCCCCCCTGCACGCTGACGCGTGCTTTCCCCCCTCGTCTGAGGGGGGTTCTGACGAAAATCAAGGTTTTTCTGCGCAACTTCATCAATCTTTTCGCACACCGCCGCAAGTGCAACATCCACCTCTTGGTTGGTGAAACGAATCACCGTCAGCCCCATGCTCTCCAAAGTGTTTGTTCTAATCTGGTCATACTCCGCCACAGGCTTCTCGAAATGTTGCGCACCATCAATTTCTATCACGAGCCCTGCCTTTGCGCAATAGAAATCCGCAATGTATTGATTTATCGTTTTCTGACGCTGAAACCGCACAGGATAACGTTGCAAAAAACCGTACCAGAGCCGCTTTTCCTGCGGTGTCATATTGCGACGCAACTCTTGTGCTCGCGGAATCAGTTTTTGATTGTACTCAAGCGACATGCTTCACCTCTGTATCCTCTTTGTCAAGACCCCCCTCGGGCGAGGGGGGATGTCGCGAAGCGACAGGGGGGAGTGTAATCCCCCTAAAAATTCTCCTCCGCACGCTGTTTCTCGGCCTCTTCCGCCATGGACTGAATCTGCACAAGCTTGTAGTACTTACCCTGCAGCGCAAGCAGCTCGGCGGGACTGCCAAACTCGATGATCTCGCCTTTGTCCACCACGATAATCTTGTTCGCCTTGCGCAGCGTAGACAGCCGGTGGGCAATCATCAGCGTGGTGCGCCCGCGAATCAGCCGCTCAATCGCATCTTGAATGAGATGCTCGGTTTCGCTGTCTACGGCGGCAGTGGCTTCGTCAAAGATGAGAATGCCGGGGTTCTTCAGCACCGCGCGGGCGATGCTAATGCGCTGCTTTTCGCCGCCGGAAAGCCCGGTGCCGCGCTCGCCCAGCAGGGTGTCGTAGGCATCGGGCAGCTGCGCGATAAAGCCGTGGGCGTTGGCAACTTCAGCGGCATACAACACGCTTTCGGGGTGCACGTCGCCCGCACCGTAGGCGATGTTGTTGAAGATGCTTGCGCGGAACATCAGCGGCTCTTGCTGCACATAGCCAATCTGCGAGCGATAAAACGCCATGTCCACTTCCTTAAGGTCGCGACCATCGATGAGAATCTCGCCCTCGTAGTCGTCATAGTAGCGCATGATGAGGTTAATCAGCGTGCTTTTGCCGCTGCCGGTGGTGCCCACAATGCCCACGATGTCGCCCGGCTCAATGACGAGGTTGACGTTGCTCAACGTTTTCTTCGAGCGGTCGAACGAGAAATTCACGTTGCGAAACGCAATGCGCCCCTGCAAGCGTTCGGGCATGGGGTCGCCTTTGCCGAAGTCGCTTTCCGGCTCGGCTTCAAGGATGTCGAGGATTTTCTCCACCGAAGCCAGTGCATTTTGATAGCCGTCGTTGAGGTTTGCGAAGAAGTTCACTGGGTTGTAGAACTGCCCGGCATAGGTGATGAACACCACCAGCATGCCAATCGAAAGCGCACCTTCTGCGCCCGCGCCGTCAATCACCCAGCGCCCGCCGATCAGCCAAATCACCAGCGACCCACAGGTGACCAAAAAGGTCATCACGTTGGGGAAGATGCTGGCGATTTTGCCGGCAATCATGTCTTCTTTGTACCACTCTTCGTTGTAGCGCGCGAACTTGTCAATGGCGCGGTCTTCGTTGGTGAAGGCTTTGATCACACGCACGCCGGGCACGGTGTCTGCCAGCAACGCGAAAATGGCACTGCCGCGCCGCCACAGCCTGCGATAGCGCGGGGCAATCTTTTTGCCAAAGATGCGCCCGCCAATGACCACCAAGGGCACCGGCAGCAGGCTCACCGCGGCAAGCCGCCAGTTGAGCGAAAACATAATCACCATCAGCCCAATCATCAAAAACAGCTGCACCACGGCCTCTTGGGTGATGCGCAGGATGAACTGCTGCAGCACGCTGGTGTCGCCATGAATGCGGTTGATGACGGACCCGGTTGAGGTTTTGTCGAAAAATCGCATGGGCAAAAACTGCGTTTTGGCGTAGATATCCTTGCGCAGTTCCACCACCATGCGGCTGCCTGCGCGGCGCAAAAAGTAGCTGCGCACCGCACCGACGCTAAACTGCACCAGATGCACGCCCAGCAGCAACACCACCATCCACAACAGCATGTCCAGCTGACCATAGTACAGCACCACGTCAATCATGTGCCCGGTCACCAGCGGCGGCACAAGCGCCATTGCCGTGGTGATCACCGAAAGCACCAGGCAGAAAATCAGCAGCCCTTTTTGCTCCAGTATGTACTTGCCGAATTTGCCGAAGGTCTGCGCTTTGTTTTCGCAGTTCAGGCACGGCGCATCGGGTTTGCGCAGCTGGCGACCGCAGCGCATGCAAAACGCGCGGCGGCGGTCAAAGCCTGCCTGCACCGCGTCAATCAGCGCCGGCGAAAAACCGTCCGCCACGCAGCTTTCCACAAACTGCGCACCGGCCTCGGCGGCCTCGGCAGCGGCGTAAGTGAACCTAAGGATGTTCAGCCGCTTGCCCGTTTCGTCCCGCGCTTGAAACAGCGCATTGCCATACATCCGCCGCACCTTTACGTCGTGCAGGTCGGTGTATGCAAAATATTGCGGCTCGCTGCGTGCAACGTCATCATAAGCCCACAAGCCGTTTTGCATAAACAGCAGCGCACCTTGGCCGTATTTGCCCGTTAAGTTCAGATCACCCACCACGGCAAAGCAGGCTCGGCGCAACAGACCTTCTTGCTGCGCGAACTGCGCCAGTGCCTCGGGCAGCGGCAGATTCGTCAGCAGCTCGTCCGGCTGTGTGGTGTGTTGTTCTTCTTGCGTTTTCTCTAACACTTGCATAAAATCACCCCCGGTGTGATGTGGTGGCGGATGGTAATCCGCCCGGAAGATAAGGTTGTTTAGACATGTTCTGGTTTGGGTGGTTGGGTTGGTGTTTTTCGGACGACCACAGGTTGTCCCTACATGCTGACGCGTGCAAGAGAGAGCGTCACGGGCGGCAGATTGCCGCCCCTACACCACCTCGGTGGGGCTTCGCCGCTTCGCTGTGTCCTGTTCCAGTCTCATCGAAATCACCTGTTCTGAATCGCCTGTGAGATTTCCTCAAATTTGGCGGCGCGGCTGGCCTTCACCAGCACGGTGTCGCGGTCGCGCAGGGTGTGCAGAATCTCCTGCAGCGCCACCTCTTTGTTGTCAAACGCAAGCGCAGCCACGCCGCCCGCTCGCGCTTGTTCGGCGATGAGCGCCGCGTCGTCACCGATGGTGATGACCAAGTCAACGCCGCACTTGGCAGCGTGGTCACCCACCCGGCGGTGCTCGCTTTCGGCGAAGTCGCCCAGCTCGCCCATGTTACCCAAAATCGCCACCTTGCGCCCGCCGAGGTCGCTTTTTGCCAGCACCGACAGCGATGCCAACATGCTCTCCACGCTGGCGTTGTAGCAGTCTTCAATGATGCGGATGCCGCCACAGTCAATCGTCGTTTGGCGCATGTCGCCCGCCTTAAAGCTGCGCACGCCCTCTTGCAGGTTCTGCATCGGCAAGCCGTAACCGAGCCCAATGGCGATGGCCACCAGCGCGTTATACACATGGTGCTCACCCGCCACCGGCACCACAAAACCCGCCTCGCGCACGGTGAAGATGCTGCCCTGCGCGCCGCAGTTCACGTCCTTGGCTTGAATGTCGCACTCGTCGTTGTGGATGCCGTAGTATATCGTGCGAAACGGCAGCTTGCCGCGCAGCGCCCACAGGCGAGGGTCGTCACCGTTGAGCAGCGCGGTGCCGTCTTCGCCGAGCCCCTCGAAGATCTCCATTTTCGCGCGCAGGATTGCCTGCTGGCTGCCCAAGTTGCCGATGTGCGCGGTGCCAATATTGGTGATCACGGCGATGTCCGGCTTTGCGATTTTGGTCATGTAGCGGATTTCACCGGCGTGGTTCATGCCCATTTCAATCACGGCAAAGCGGTGGCAGTTCGCCAAGGTCAGCAGCGTTTTTGGCATGCCGATGTCGTTGTTCAAGTTGCCCTGCGTGGCACACACCGCCCCGGCAGTCCCCAGCACGCATTGCACCATTTTGCGCGTGGTGGTCTTGCCCGCGCTGCCGGTGATGCCCACCAGCGGCAACGTGAACTTCGCGCGATACGCCGCGGCCAAGTGCCCCAGCGCAAGACGTGTGTCCTCCACGATGATTTGCGGCTGCGCGATGGGCAGCTCACGGTTCACGATCGCCGCCGCGCCGCCTGCTGCAAAGAACTCACCCACAAAGTCGTGGGCATCAAAACGCTCGCCAATCAGCGCGATGAACAACGTCCCCTGCCCTGCCTGGCGGCTGTCGGTGCTCACGCTGGTGATTGGCATATTCTCGCCGCCGTGCAGCAAGCGCCCGCTCACCGCCTGCGCGATTTCGTGTAGTGTCATTTGTTCCATGGGGTGTCCTCCTGTTCTTGTTCTTTTTTTGCAAAAAAAGAACCAAAAAAACCTAGCCGCGCTGCGCGCGTGGGGGGATTTTTATGGGGCTGTGATAGAACACAGCGAAGCGGCGAAGCCCCACCGCAGGTGGTTTTTTTCAAAAAAGTGGCAAAAGCTTCGCGCCACGTGCATAAGCTTTCGCGAGATACTGCTCAGGTGCCATGTCAGGGGCGGCCGCTTTGCCGACCTCAAGGGCAGTTGCGCCTGTGTAGCCCGTGGCGGCGATTTTCTGCATGAGCGCAGGCCAGTCGATGGTGCCGTCGCCGGGCAGCAGATGCTCGTCGTCCACGCCGTGGTTGTCGTGCAGATGCAGCGCCATCAAGCGCTCGGGCCAGCGGGTGAGCCAGTCAAAGTCGCGGCGGCGCGCGTTCCAGTGGCCGCTGTCAAAGCAATAGCCGAAGCGCGGTGAGTCGAACGTCTCCAGCAGCAGCTCGACGTAATCCAGGCTCAAGCCAAAACGCATGTTTTCCACGGCGATGTTCACGCCCACGTCTTGCGCGCGGGCAATCAGCGCCGCCCAACGTGCAAGGCCGATTTCGCTCACCTGCGGTGGTTCGTTGCCGCATGTGGCGTGCATCACCACGGTGGGGATGCTGTACGCCGCGCAGTCGTCGAGCATGCGCAGGTAGCCCGCGAACACGCGCTCGCCGTCGGCTGTGTCCTCCCAGATGTGGTTGACTTCATCAAACGGCGCGTGGATGTTCTCGATGGTCAGCCCTTGCTCGCGTGCTTGTGCGGGGCGATTGCTTGCGCGAAACTCCGCGCCGAAGTCGTCACCATACCACATCAGTACATGCGAAAATCCCGCCTGCGCAATCAGACGACACACCTGCGGATAAGGCAACGCATAGCCGAAATAATCGAAAATCGCGAGCTGTTTCATGGGATGCCTTTCTTGTGTCTTGCTTAGGGTTCGGGCGGCGCACCCGCCGCCCCTACAGGTGGATATTTCCCGTGGCGTTGCATAAAAGCGCAACATGTAGGGGTGGCGGCGCGCCACCCGAACCATAAATTATCACACCGCTAATGCAACAATCCTCTCGCACAGGTCTTCGTAGCAGATGCCCGCGGCGGCGGCCTCTTGCGGCAGCAGACTGGCAGGCGCGAGACCGGGCAACGTGTTGGCCTCAAGGCAGAAGAACTCGCCGTGTGCGTCGAGCATGAAGTCCACGCGGGAATAGCTGCCCAAGTGCAAGGCACGGTGTGCAGTGAGCGCGGCGGTCTGCATGGCGCTGGCGAGGTCAGCGGGGATGTCTGCCGGGCAGATCTCTTGGGTGGTGCCTTGGTACTTGTTGGCGTAATCGAACCAGCCGTCGTTGGGGCAAATTTCAATCACGGGCAACACTTGACCGTCAAGCACGCCGACGCTGAACTCGCGGCCTTCGATAAAGCGCTCGATGACGATGTTGTCCTCCTGCTCGCGGGCGAGCGCGAGGGCTTGCGTGAGTTCATCTGCCGTGCGGGCAATGCTCACGCCGATGCTGCTGCCGCCGTTTGCGGGCTTGACCACCAGCGGCAAGTTCGCCGCATCGGCACCGGCGCACAGCGGGGTTTGCACGCCTGCGGCTTGCATCATGGTTTTGGCGATGGCTTTATCCATGGCGAGTGCGCAGCCCACGTGCCCGCTGCCGGTGTAGCGCACGGCGTGCAGGTCAAGGGTGGCTTGCAGCTGCCCGTTTTCGCCCAGCGAGCCATGCAGCGCGAGAAAAACCACATCTGCGAGCTTGCAGGCGGCGATGATATTGCGCCCGAGCATGTCTTCACCGTTGCCGAACTCGGCTTTGAGGGCGGCTAAATCCGGCGCGATGGCAGGGATGGTGTGGGCATAGCTTTGCTGCGCGCAGGCGGCGTGAAGCGCGGCGAAACTGGCGTGCGGGTCGATAGACTTATAGGGGTCAAGCAGCAGCACTTGATGCCCGCGGCTGCGCAGTGCTTGCACGACCTTTGCGCCGCTGGCAAGGGAGACATCGCGCTCGGGGCTGTGCCCGCCGGCGAGGACGAGGATGTTCATGGTTTCTCCTAGTGGTTAGTGGTTAGTGGTTAGTGGTTAGTGGGAATTTTCCCACTGCTCACTATTCACTATCCACTAGTATAACAAAAAGCTCCCGCACATGCAAGGGGTTTGGCAACTTTTTTTGCGGGCGGCGAGGATATGGGGCAACGGTGCGCCATTGGCGGATTGAAACACGCCGTGCGATGAACGAGCGCCACTGGCGCAACTCTGGTAGGGCGTGCCATTGGCGCGCCGGGTCACCCGCGCGAACCCACGGGCTGTGGGTTGTATTAACCCACAGCGCCAAACAACGGGCGGCAGGTTGCCGCCCCTACACGCGATGTTGCGGCTTGACTTTGTGTGCGCGGTGTTGTATAATAGGGAGGATAATGATGATGGAGGGGTGTGCGATGAACGAACAGCCGATTTTAGTTGTTGTGGAAAACATGGATGAAGACAGAATAATGGAAGTTGCAGGCGGTCCAAAGAACTTTAGCAAATGGACAAACTGGGTTTCCAGTGCAGTGGCTGTTGTGGCGCTGGTTGTGGTGTGGCTTGTGCTGTGGCGCGGCAACTGGTTCTCACTAGCGGCGGGGCTGTTGGTTGTTGTGGCGATTCATCTGGTGATGCATTTTCGGAAAAAGAAACCGGTTAATGTGCATGCCACCACGGTGTTTTTTGAAGGGCATATCCATGAGATTTCTGCGCGCAACGGCACAACGCTCGTGAACCGCACAAAGTCCTATGACCAAGTTAAGCTCGCCACGGAAACAAACGACGCGTTTACCATCAAACATGCCATGCCGTTTGACAAAAACGTGCTGCCCAAGGCGCATCTGACGCAAGAGCAAGCCACGGTGCTGCGCGACTTGCTGCTGCACAAGCTTGGCGAGCGATTCAAAGAGGTGCGCTAGTCATGTTCTTCGCCAGTGTGTATGACATCGTGCGGCGGATTCCGCATGGCAAAGTCGCGACCTATGGGCAAGTGGCTCGGCTGGCGGGCAACCCGCGCATGGCGCGCCAAGTGGGCTGGGCACTGGCCGGCTGCCCGGACGACGGCATCCCCTGCCACCGCGTGGTGAACCGCTTTGGCGGCTGCAGCAGCGCCTTTGCCTTCGGCGGCGAAGACCTGCAACGTGCTTTGCTGAAAAGCGAGGGCGTGGGCTTCACTGCGGCGGGCAACGTGGACTTGAACGAGCATTTGTGGATACCACCACCTGTAGGGGCGGCGGGCGCGCCGCCCGAGATAACATCTTAAGCCGGTATTATTGCCCGGGCGGATTTGCACCTTAGGGCGTGTCTTTTAAGTATACAATACGCCCATAACCAGCATGTAGGGGCGGCGGGCGCGCCGCCCGAGATAACATCTTAAGTCGGTATTATTGCCCGGGCGGATTTGCATCCGCCCCTACGGCGTGTCTTCAAATGATCAACATGCCTATGATCAGCATGTAGGGGCGGCGGGCGCGCCGCCCGAACTATAAAGATAACGCAATATTAATCTTCCGGGCGGATTTGCATCCACCCCTACATGCTGGTTATTGCCATGATGATATTGGCAACGATACACCCGAAGTGTGAAAACATCATATTCTCTGTAGCCCGGGCGGCGCACCCGCCGCCCCTACAGTCGCATCGAAAGGAAACATACCCCATGATTCAAACCGACAACATCAGCCTGCAGTTCGGCGGGCGCACCCTCTTCCAGCATGTGGACATCCAGTTCACGCGCGGCAATTGCTATGGGCTGATTGGCGCAAACGGCGCAGGCAAAAGCACGTTCCTGCGCATCCTCAGCGGCGAAATTGAGCCCACCAAGGGCGACGTGCGCTTCACGCCCGGCGAGCGCCTGAGCGTGCTGGAACAAGACCACTTTAAGTACGACGGCGAAACCGTGCTGCGCACTGTGCTGCTGGGCAACAAGCCGCTCATCAACGTGATGGACGAGCTGGCGGCGCTTGACGCCAAAGGCGAAGACCTGACCGAGGAAGACGGCATGCGCTCCAGCGAGCTATGGGAACTTTACGCCGAAATGGAGGGCTGGAGCGCCGAAAGCGACGCGGAAATCCTGCTCAACGGCTTGAGCGTGACCAACGAGTTTCATCACATGCTCATGTCCGAAGTGCCCAATGACATCAAGGTGAAGGTGCTGCTTGCCAAGGCGCTGTTCGGCAACCCGGACATCCTGCTGATGGACGAACCGACCAACCACTTGGACATCGAGGCGATCCACTGGCTGGAGGAGTTTTTGCAGGAGCTCAACAGCACCGTGATTGTGGTGAGCCATGACCGGCACTTCCTCAACCATGTGTGCACGCACACGGTGGACATCGACTTTGGCAAAATCACGATGTTCATGGGCAACTACGACTTCTGGTATAGCTACACGCAGATTGCCCAGCGGCAGCTGCGCGAGCAAAACAAGAAAACCGAAGAGAAGATCAAAGAGCTGCAGGAGTTTATTCAGCGCTTTAGTGCCAATGCGAGCAAGAGCAAGCAGGCCACCAGCCGCAAAAAATTGCTGGACAAACTGGTGGTGGAAGACATGCCGGTGAGCACGCGGCGGTTTCCCTATGTTGACTTCAAGCCCGAGCGCGCGGTGGGCAACGAGCTGCTAACCGTGAGCAACGTGAGCCACAGCGTGGGTGGGCGAAAAGTCCTAGATAACATCTCGTTCACGATTTTGCCGCGTGAAAAAGTGGCGTTTGTGGGCAACGATGCGATTGCGAAAACCACGCTGTTTAAGATTCTCGCGGGTGAAATTGAGCCCGATGAAGGCACGCTGAAGTGGGGCGTGACGACCAGCCAAAGCTACTTCCCCAGCGACAACGGGGCGTTCTTCGACGGCGTGGAAGATAGCCTGGTGGACTGGGTGCGGCGCTACAGCGACTTGGTGTTTGAGAGCGACGTGCGCGGCTGGCTGGGTCGGCTGCTGTTTAGCGGCGAAGAGGGCGTGAAGAAAGCCAAAGTGCTGTCGGGCGGCGAGCGCGTGCGCATGATGCTGATCAAAATGATGCTCAGCGGCGCAAACGTGCTGCTGCTGGACGAACCAACCAACCACCTTGACCTGGAAAGCATTCAGTCGCTCAATGAGGGGCTGCAGCGCTTCCCCGAGGCGGTGTTCTTCACCAGCCACGACCACCAGCTCACGCAGACACTCGCCACGCGGGTCATCAACCCCACGCCGGGGCAGTGGTATGACAAAAAGGGCGGGTATGATGTGTATTTGGCGGAGATGGCGGCGAAGAAGAAAAAATGAGGTGCTTTGTGATGAAAAAGACGCTCTCTATCCTGTTGATTGTTGCGCTGCTGGCGGGCTTGTTTGCCGTGCCTGTGGCGGCGGCGGTGGAACCCGACCCGCTGCTGTTCGGCATGCCCGTGACTGGCGTCACGTGGGAAGGCAGAGGCGGCTGGTGGACTTGCATTGATGAAGCCGCCCTCGCTTGGGCTGACGTGTTTGTGCCGCGCCAACTTGAGCAAAACCGCGAGTTTGGCGCAATCATTTATCGTCGATTTAACTTGCGCAATTTTCGCTGGGGCTACTCGTTTTCACAAACCATTCGCGGCGAAGAGTCCTCCGTGATGCCGTTGCCGCCGCTGTGGCTGTTGTTTGTGCCGTTTTTAACAGTCGCCTCCATCCACACGCACCCAGAATGGAGCGACAGCTATTTTTCAGGACAAGACCTCAACGCAGCACATGCTTGGGAGCTGTTGGCGCATTGGTCTTATGTTGCCGGACCCGATGGCACTGTGCGCCGCTATGACTCCCGCACACGCGAGTTTGAGCTTGTGCGCAATCACGGCAACCCGCATGCGGTAGTGCAGGCTGTGGAGCAGTTCAACCAGGTGCATAGCGGCACAGGCGAGCTGATTGCCACGGTCACAGGTCCGCAGGAAGTGACCATCACCGGCGAAGTGGCTGACGTGACCAACGTGCTGAATTTTTGGCATGAGCATCGTTATATCACGATTCGTTTCAACGCCAACATCAGCGCGTGTGCGGATTATGCGCCTTGGTCGTTGATTCGGGACTCACGCACGAGCGGCAAGATTTACATTGACGGCAGCATAATATCAACTCCATCTGTTGCGTTTGACACATGGGGACAATGGGCTAGGATAACCGTCTCAGACAGTGAGATCCACGGTGACTTTTTTGCCACCGAAATGCACGTAACCAATAGCACCATCTACAGCCCGTCTGCGCAAGCCAGATATGCGCAAGTCAGATATTTCTATGCCTGTCCGCAGTCGAGCATCGTCGGCGACATGTTGCACATCAGCTTTTACGCAAACGCGTGCTTCACGACGTTCACCGCCACAAATTTCGCCAACATCCCTTTTTGGCGACCGTTTGTGTTGCGCCCAGACGACACGCTGGTGATTCCGGAAGACACGCTGGTGTTCGCGGACGATGACGGCTTGTTGCTGCTTGGCGGCACGCTGGTGATTGACGGCACGCTGTATGGCGAAGTGCATGCCTACCGCGGTGTTGTTGCAGGGCAAAACGCGGGTGAGCTTTATGGCTCGCATGCGCCGTGGTATGATCGGCTGCCCGGCTGGCTGGACTTTATTTTGCGGTTTTACACGCTTGGCTTCTTTTGGTTTCGCATGGTGAATTTCCCCTCGCCGGCGCAACCACCGCCATCACGATGCCCGTGCCATGGCTAGATAGTGCTTAGTTGTCTAAATATTCACCCTCAGCATGGACGAAAGTTTCGTCTGCGCTGAGGGTTGATTATATGATTCACTAAGCAGGCAATATTGAGTAGGGGCGAACTGTGTTCGCCCGCAAAATTTCATTGATTTTCGGGCGAACACAGTTCGCCCCTACAGGTTGACGATAACGTCTACTTTTTTGCATTAAGCACTAAGCACTGAAAACACCGCAAGAGCCATCAGCAGCGCACCGCCCAACCAGCCAAGATTGAACGGCAGCTTCTTTGCCACGCCGTTGCCCACGCGGCTGCCCAGCCAAAGCGCCGCAAATCCCACCACCAGCGAGCATGCAATCACCGCGGGCTTATTGACTTGGCTCATCGCGGCGGCAAAGCCGACTGCCAGACCATCCAGCGACAGCGCAACCGCCAAGGCCGCGGCCTCGCCCAAGGTGAGCACACGGCTACCGTCAACGTCGGCGGCTTGGGGGTTGGCGCACAGGTGCAGGATGAACTTGAGGTCGAAGGCGGTGAACTCAACATCGCGGCAAAAGTCGCGATTGCGCTGCACGACCATGCGCACGATGCCGCCTGCGAGTTTGTAAAACCCCAGCACAAACAAGATGGCGAAACCCAGCCCTGCCGCCAAGCCGCTGGGCAGCCAAATAGACAGCACCCCACCGAACAACAGCGATGTGGTGAGGAATCCCGCGCAGATGAAGTTGATGGCATGCAGCGAACGTGCGGGGATGCGGATGTTGTTGCTGCCATAGGCGAAGGCTGCGGCAAAGGCATCCACCGAAAGCGCGGCGGTGAGCACCATGGCCTCCAGCACAATGAGCACGATGTGCACGGCGTGTCCTCCTTTTAGTGATTAGTGATTAGTGGATAGTGAGTAGATACAACAGCCACTAATCACTAGTCACTAATCACTAATCACTAATCACTCTACACTATACACTTTGCATGCGCAAAGCGTTACCTTGCACAAAAAAGCACGGCGGCGCTGCGCCAAAGCATGCAATGTTGAAGAAAATTAATTTTCGCGCGTCAGCTGTTGACTTTGCCGCGTAAATGTGATAAACTAGTGAAGAATACATTGTGAAAGATGGAGGAACTCTATATCATGAGCCAAGTTACGGTAGATAACGTACAAGCTTTGTCCGACGTGTTTGACCGCGTGCGTGCCGCGCAACAACAATACGCCACGTACTCACAGGAGCAGGTGGATAAGATTTTCCAAGCCGCTGCCACTGCTGCAGGTCAGGCGCGCATTCCGCTTGCCAAAATGGCAGTGGAAGAAACCGGCATGGGCGTGTTTGAAGACAAAGTTATCAAGAATCAATACGCCGCCGAGTACGTGTATAACGCCTACAAAAACACCAAAACTTGCGGATTGCTGGAAGAAGATGCTTCGGGCGGTCTGCGCAAGTATGCCGAGCCGCTTGGCGTGATTGCTGCGGTGATTCCCACCACAAACCCCACGAGCACGGCAATCTTCAAGACGATGCTGTGCCTGAAAACCCGCAACGGCATCATCCTTAGCCCGCACCCGCGCGCGAAGGCAAGCACGATCGCTGCGGCGAAAGTGGTGCTGGATGCTGCGGTGGCTGCCGGTGCACCGGAAGGCTTGTTTGGCTGGATTGACCAGCCTAGCCTTGAGCTATCGAACTATGTGATGCGCGAAGCCGATGCTATTTTGGCCACCGGCGGACCCGGCATGGTGAAAGCGGCGTACTCCAGCGGCAAACCTGCCATTGGCGTGGGCGCCGGCAACGTGCCCGCCGTGATTGACGACAGCGCGGACATCGTGATGGCGGTGAACTCCATTGTGCACTCGAAAGTGTTTGACAACGGCGTGATTTGCGCGAGCGAACAAGCCGCAATCGTGCTCGATAGCGTGTATAAAAAAGTGAAGGCTGAGTTCGCGGCGCGCGGCTGCTACTTCCTGAACCCCGAAGAAACGGACAAAGTGCGCAAGACGATCATCGTCAACGGCGCGCTCAATGCGAACATCGTGGGCAAAAGTGCGGTGACGATCGCAGAGCTTGCAGGCGTGAAAGCGCCCGCGGGCACGAAGATTCTGATTGGTGAAGTGGAAAGCGTTGAACCAAGCGAAGAGTTCGCACATGAGAAACTCTCCCCGGTGCTGGCGATGTATCGCGCGAAAGATTTCGCGGATGCAACCGCCAAAGCGGCTCGCCTGGTGCAAGACGGCGGGCTGGGTCACACGGCGAGCATTTACATTGACACCGCCAACCAAAAAGAAAAGCTTGAGCACTACACTGCGGCGATGAAAACCTGCCGCGTGGTGGTGAACACGCCATCGTCGCACGGCGGCATTGGTGACCTGTATAACTTCCGGCTGCTGCCGTCGCTGACGCTGGGCTGCGGCTCGTGGGGCGGAAACTCCATCAGCGGCAACGTGGGCGTGAAAGAACTGCTCAACATCAAATATGTGGCCGAAAGGAAACAGAACATGCTTTGGTTCAGAAGCCCCGACAAAGTGTATATCAAACGCGGCTGCCTGCCAGTTGCGCTTGACGAGCTCAAGAATGTGATGGGCAAAAAGCGCGCGATGATTGTCACCGACAATTTCCTGTATAAAAACGGCTACACGAAGGCTGTGACCGACCAATTGGACGCGATGGGCATCACCCACACGACCTTCTTTGATGTTGAACCCGACCCCACGCTGCACTGCGCACACGAAGGCGCAAAGCTGATGAAAGCCTTTGAGCCCGACGTGATCATCGCGCTGGGCGGCGGCTCGCCGATGGATGCGGCGAAAATCATGTGGGTGCTGTATGAATACCCCGACACCGACTTCCTTGACCTGGCGATGCGCTTTATGGACATCCGCAAGCGCGTGTGTGGGTTCCCGAAAATGGGCGAAAAAGCCTACTTCATCGCCATCCCCACCACGGCGGGCACGGGCTCGGAAGTGACACCGTTTGCAGTAATCACCGACGAAAGCACCGGCATCAAATACCCCTTGGCGGACTACGAGCTGATGCCCGACATGGCGATTGTGGACGCTGACTTGATGATGCACGCACCGAAAGGTCTGACGGCGGCATCGGGCATTGACGCGGTGACGCATGCCCTGGAGGCCTATGCGAGCATTTGCGCGACGGATTACACGGACCCGCTTGCGCTGGGTGCGCTGAAAATCCTGTTTGAGTACCTGCCGCGCGCCTACGACAACGGCGCGGCTGACCCCGAAGCCCGCGAGAAAGTTGCCAACGCCGCCACCATGGCCGGTATGAGCTTCGCCAACGCATTTTTGGGCATTTGCCACTCCATGGCGCACAAGCTGGGGAGCTTCCATCACCTGCCACACGGTGTTGCCAATGCGCTGCTGATTAGCGAAGTGATTCGCTACAACGCCGTGGAAGTGCCGACCCGCATGGGCGCGTTCTCGCAATATGAATACCCGAAAGCCATCGCGCGTTACGCCGAAGTGGCCGACCATCTCGGTCTGAAGGGCAAAACCGACATGGACAAAGTCAACGCGCTGATTGCTGCGGTTGAAGCGCTGAAAAAAGCCTGCGATATCAAGCCCAGCGTGAAGGAATATGGCATTAGCGAAGAAGATTTCGCCGCAAGCCTTGACGAAATGGCGATGCAGGCCTTCGATGACCAGTGCACCGGCGCCAACCCGCGCTACCCGCTGGTGGAAGAGCTCAAGGAGATCTACTGGAAGGCGTATCACGGGGCTTGACCACCTGCGGTGGGGCTTCGTCGCTTCGCTTCACCCGACGATAGGCACATAAATAATCTCTCCACGCGCGTGGCGCACATCGCCCTTGGCAACACCTGCACAATTTATTAAGTCTCCACCGCGAAGCGGAATAGGTTTTTTTGGTTCTTTTTTTGCAAAAAAAGAACAAGAAAGGAGTCCCTATGAACCTGTCAAACGTAATTGCGCAACGCTCGAACAAGACGATTTACCGTGACGGTGACCGTGTGATCAAGGTGATGAACGAAGAGTTTTTGGCGGCTGATGTGCTCAACGAGGCGCACAACCACGCCATTGTGCAGGCCACGGGATTCCCGGTGCCGGCGCTGCACGAAGTGTGCAAAGTAGACGGAAAATGGGCGATTGTGATGGACCATGTGGAAGGCAAAACCCTCGCGAGCATGCTGGATGAAAACCCGAAACACGCCGCAAGATACATCGAACGGCTGGTGGATATTCAGATGGACATGCATGGCTACAAGGCCGACCGCCTGCGCCATCAGGCCGACAAATTCCACGACAAAATCAATCAGTCCGGCATTGATTCTGCCATGCGCTACGAGCTGCACAACCGCCTGCAGGGGCTGCCGAAGCGCAGCAAGCTCTGCCATGGCGACTTCACGCCCGGCAATGTGATTATCACGCCCGACGACCGCGTGGTGGTGGTGGATTGGTCGCACGCCACGCAAGGCAGTGCCTCCGCCGACGCTGCGCGCACCTATCTGCGCCTTGTGCTGGCCGGGCAAACTGAGCCCGCCGAAACCTATCTGCAGCTGTTTTGCCAAAAGAACGGCACCGAGCAAAAGTATGTGGAAAAATGGCTGGCCATCGTAGCTGCGTCGCAGTTGGTCAAGCGCGTGCCCGCCGAACGTGAGCTGCTGCTGCACTGGGCGAACATCATCGAGTTCAACGGATAGCCACCTGCGGTGGGGCTCCCCGCTTCGCGGCAACACCTAAAAATCATACAAAAAGCCCACTCTCTGGCACGCAGAGGGTGGGTTTCATTTTATTTGGCTTTTTTAGACAATTGCATTGATGTATTTTTTTGCTTCGGGCGGCGCGCCCGCCGCCCCTACAGGGGATGTCTCCTGCAAGGATATTCAAGCCGCAACATGTAGGGGTGGCGGGCGCGCCACCCGGGCTACATATCAATACAAAAGGTTAAAATTTTAAGCCTCCACCGCGAAGCGACGTAGTTTTTGGGGGCTGCTGCAACGCCTACGACGTGCTTCCTCCCCCAAGGGGGAGGCCTTGGCAACACCTGCATAATTTATTAAGCCTCCACCGCGAAGCGGCATAGGTTTTTTGGGTTCTTTTTTTGCAAAAAAAGAACAGAGCGTCACTCGACTACCGTGAGCTTGGTGGGGTCGATTGCTTTGGGGGCATCGGGGGTTTGGGCGTAGCCGAGCAGGAGGGTGAGACCGTGGGTGTAGCCCTCGGGGATGCCGACGCGGGCGGCGAGTTCGTCGGTGTAGCACATGCCTGCAAGCCCGCAAATGCAGCTGTCGATGCCCAGGCTGGTTGCCGCGAGCGCCGCGGTTTGCGTGGCGATGCCGCAGTCCACGGCGGAATCTGCGCTGGCGATGACGAGCATGCAGGGCGCGCCGTAAAAGAGCGTGCCACCGCGTGCGCGCAGACGCTCCCAGGTGGATTGGTCGGGGTCGGCTTTGATGCTGGCGAGACCTGCGGCTTGCAAGTCGGCGATGAGCTGCGGGTTTTTGACGAGGATGAAGTGCCAAGGGCGGCGGTTCATCGCGCTGGGCGAGGTGAGCGCGGCGTTGGCGATGGCGAGCAGCTGCTCGTGGGGCGGGATCTCATCGCGGTACGCACGGCAGGTGTAGCGCGCATGGATGGTTTTGAGGGTCTCATTCATCGGCTTCACCGCCTACCATCATCGGCTCAAACACGTTGCCTTGCAGGTCCACGAGCGTGCCCGGCGCTGCCCAGCGGATGCCGTTGGCGATGACCTTGATGACGTTTTCGTTGTGGAAGGACGGGCAGTCTTCGTGGCCGGGGTGGAAGTAGAAAATCTTGCCTAGGCCGCGGGTGAAGGTGCAGCCGCCGCGGAAGACGTTGCCGCCGGCGAACCAGGTGATAAACAGCAGGTCGTCGGGCTGCGGGATTTGGAAGACTTCGCCGTACATTTCCTCGCGCTCAAGCTCAAAATGCAGCGGCACACCCTGCGTGATGGGGTGGGTGGGGTTGACGTTCCAGACGATGGCTTTTTCGTTGGCGCAGCGCCAGCGCAGCTTGCAGGGCTGACCCATGAGCTTGCAAAATGGCTTTGCCATGTGCGCGGAGTGCAGAGCGATGAAACCCATGCCGTCGAGCACGCGTTGGGTGACTTTTTCGGCGATGTCATCGCGCACTTGCTCGTGCAGGGCGTGACCCCACCAGAGCATGACATCGGTGGCGTTGAGCACATCGTCGCTGAGGCCATGGTCGTCGTCTTGCATGAGCCATGCGCTGCGGATTTCGAGGTCGTCGGCCTGCAGCGCGGCGGCGAGGCACTCGTGCATGCCGTCGGGATACATCGCGGCGACGTCGTCGTTGGTGTGCTCGTGGAAAAATTCATGCCAGATGGTTACACGGATTTTGTTCATGGGGTTTCCCCTTTCTTTGCGGTGAAAAATATTCTAGTGAAGGGAAATAGTATTTTCCCATCCTTTTGTGCGGGGTAAGCATCGCGCAACTGCTGCTCATATGCTTGCAAAAATGCATTGCGTTTGCTTTCGTCATCAAAACTGTCAAGATAAGGTCGCAAGCCCGAGCCGCTGTACCACGTTACGATTTCGGCGTGGCTTCCCATCACATGGCAATAGTTCGTCACCCACATCTCAATCGCATCGGCGAAACTGCACAAGACATCATAATAAAAGTGTTCATTGCGCACAGAACCGTTGCCGCAAGGGGATGCGAAATGCGGTTGCCATTTTGTTGCAGCTGCAAGGTTTCGCAGTTCAACATTGACGGGCATGTTGCTGGTGCTGGGCACTTGCACTGCCAAAACCCCACCCGGCCGCAACAGATTGAATAGATTAGCCAGCAGTTTTTCCTGGTTGGGAATCCACTGAATGGCTGCGTTGGAAAATACGATATCAAACTGCCCAAGAACAGATAAATCACCAGCAGCGTCCGCGCGAAGCCAGTTCATGTGTGGGTAGGTCGCTTGGGCTTTCTCAATCATGGCCTGCGAGCTATCCAAACCGATGATTTGCGCCTGCGGCCACCTGCTGCACAACACGTTTGTGCTGTTGCCCGGCCCGCAGCCGATGTCGATGATACGCGCAGGGTTTTCGTGTTCAATTTTCATTACAAGGTCAATGGAGGGCTGTGTACGCTCTTTCTCAAAGGCGAGATATAAATCTGGTTTCCAGTCAGACATGTGCGCCTCCTTTAGGTATATCAAACAAACGCGATGGTGTAAAGTTCATCGTCGAGCACAAGGCGCAGGAATTGGTAGATGGAATCTTGTGCGTTTTCTTGCGCGGTTTGCAGCATAACAACGGTTTCGGCACGGGTGTTGATGTACTGATGGCGCGCGTCGAGGAAGGTGGACAAGTCGCTGAGGCTGTGGCGGGCGAAGATACCGGTGGTTTCGTCGAGCACTTCAACCGAGCTTAAGTCGATGGCGTGGGACAAAATCACCGCGTCGGGCAGCGTGACGCGCACTTCGCTGGTGTCTTCCTCGCCGTCAACGATGTCGATGGCGATTTCCTCGGCGTTGATGCCAAAGAAGATGTCGCCTTGCCAGCGCACAATCATGCGCCGCGTTGTGCCGGGGATGGCGGTTTCCCAGCCGAGAATGGAGACGAAGCGTTGGTCTTCTTCTACACCGGCCTCGGTGTAGCGCAGGGTGAGGGTGGCCAGCTGCGCCACTTGCCGCACAGATGCCTCCAACAGTGCGGAATCTGTGGTCACGCGCGGCTGCGTTTGCATGGCGAGGTTGCCGAACCAATCGCGCACGACGTGGGTGGCGAAAATCAACGCGATGACCGCCACGATGGCGCACACGATGATAATCAGCCGTTTGACCTTGATGGTGAGCAGGGTGAACCTTCTGATCATACTCTTGTAACTCCTTCAACGTTTTATGTTTATGCTGGTTGCCCAGCGTTCAACCGTTTTTTCTCTCTGCGTTGATCTACCCGCAAGATGATGAAATATGCGAGCGGGAACAACGCGCCGGTGAGCATGCCCGCACGCAGGCGCGTGATGTCCTCCGGGTCTGGGCCGGCGACTGCGCCGATGATCCACGGACCGACCGCGCAGCCCATGTCTCCACCCAGCGACAGCGAGCCGAACAACGCCGTGCCGCCATCGGGAAAGCGCTGCGCGGTGCGTTGCAACACACCCGGCCACAACATGGCGATGGTGAAACCCGTGCAAGTGATCGCGAGAAGCCCCAGCACCGGATGCGGCAACAGTGCCGCGCCCACAAAGCACAGCATTGTGCCGAAAGAACCAACGAGCAGCAGTTTTTCCCGCGGGATTTTCTGCGACCACCTGGGGTGGGTCATGCGGATGATGGCTTTGATGAGCGATGCCACGGATGGACCGATGAGGTCGCCGACGATTTTGGGGAAGCCGAGGGCTTTTTCGATGAACACCGAGCTCCACTGGCCGATGCCCGCTTCGGTCATGCCAACGAAGGGCATGAGCAGCGCGGTTGTCCAGAACCCGGGCGTGCGCATCAGCTGGCGCAGCGAGATGCCCGGCGTTTCACGCATACGCGGCTCAACCATGGGCGTGGTGGCAAAGCGATACAGCGTGAACAGCGGCATGGCCATCCACGCGAAGGGGATGAGAAACCACAGCTGCTCCGGCGTGACATGCAGTGCCACGGTGGTGACGACAATGGTCATCACACAGCCCCAAGGGTAGGTGGAGTGCAGCAGGATGAGCGCGCTTTCGTCCAGTTGCCCAGCGACTTCGTTCACGATGGGGTTGACGAGCACTTGGATGAGCCCGCCGCCTGCGGCAAACACCACCATGGTGAGCATCAGCCCGGTGTAGACGTGATCAACCGCCAACCGCTGCGGCAGCCCGCCGAGCATCAGCAGACCCAGCGCAGCAAAGCCGTGCGCCGCCACGAGGCACTTGCGGTAGCCCAAGCGGTCGGCGAGGACGATGCCGAGGATGTCTACGACAAAGCGTGTGCCAAAGTTGATGAATACCAAGCGACCGAGTTGCTCGAAGCTAAGACCGTAATGGCGCGTGAACAGCGCAAACAACAGCGACGGCAGCAGATTAATGACCGCGTGGCTGAAGTAGGAGAGATAGCAGGTGCGGATGAGGCGGGTTGCGTTCATGGGGGCGTTTTCTTTCTCTTGCAAACTCGTGCAAAAATTTTCTTGACATTTTTTTGTGATTGGGATATAATAATAGTATAAGCTAACGTGACGCCGCGGAAAACCTGCCCCCGTGGGACAGCCTTTGGGGTTGACCGGAGATGAGGGGACTGGCAGTCCCTCCACGTTAGCTTTTTGCTTTGTCCTCCAAACGCTGCCTAGTCTTATTGTTGATACGATACAGGTTGACGATTTCAAAACCAGCGCTTGTGGTTGTTTCGCGCACGTCTAACAGAACAGAAGAATTGCTGTTTTCGGTCAATCGGGAAAGAAAAATGTAGTAGCCTTTTTCTTGATTGGCTGTTATTATATTTTCTGGTCGATATAATGCATGCCCAATGATTCCCTTGTAGTCACGCGGGGCGATTTCCGGATGGTGCGCAAGGTTTTTTTCGATAATATTCTTTTTGAGGATGACCGGCTTATTGGGTGTGCCGAGCTCATCAAGCGTTTCTTGATTAAGCGCAGGCAATTCGGTGTCCCCTGCAAAATTGATATCTATGCTGTCAATTTTTCGCTGTTTTTGTGCTTCAGATGTCATTTCAACCTCTTAAACCGCGCTGCCCACCGCGTAGCCGCTGCGCACGGCTTGCAAGACCATGCCGGGGGCAAAGCTGTCGCCGATGTGATCGATGACCACGCCGGGTAGCTCGCGCTGCAGCTTGTGATAGAGCACGTCGCCCGCACGGCTGCCAGCGGCGATGACCACCGCGTCGCAGGGCAAAAAGACATCGATGAGGTCTTCTTTGATGGGGCGCGCCATGGGATTGGGCACGTTTTCGGGCAGCTGGGGCGTCCAGGTTACGTATGGGTTGGGGACGCTTTTGTGCTGGTTTTGCCGCAGGGTGATGCCGTTGGGCTGGTAGCTTAACAGCTGCGTGCAGTTGAGCAGCGTGACCCCGGCTTCGGCGAGATAGTGCAGCAGGTAGCCGCGGTTGGCGGTGCAGGCGTGCTTCATGAACACGTCTTGCATTTCCACAACGGTGACTTGTTTGCCGTGCTCTTTGGTCAGCCAAAACGCGGTTTCGCAACCCACCGCGCCGCCGCCGATGACGACCACACGGGTGGCATCTTGCAGCTTCACGGGGGCGTGCAGCACCTCGGTGGCTTGGTAGACGTTGGCGCGCTCGTGACCGGGCAAACCGATGTTGCTTTCGCGCGCGCCGGCAGCGAGGACGATGCGATCGAAACCGGCGAGGCTTTCGGGCGTGGCCTCGGTGTTGAGCTGGATGGTGAGGTCGTGCGCCTGCGCTGCTTGGGTGGCGTGGTGGCGCAGCCAGGTGAGGTAGTTCTGCAGGTCAAACTTGATGCCGGGTGCTGAGGCGACTTCGAGCTTGCCGCCGAGGCGATCGTCTTGCTCAAACAGGGTGACGCTGTGCCCGCGCTGTGCGGCGGTGACGGCTGCCGTGACACCTGCGGGACCGCCGCCGACAACGGCGATCTTGCGCGGATTTTCGGTCTTCGGCGGCTGTGCGGGGATGACTTCCTCAAACGCGCAACGGGGGTTGACGGCACACTGCGGGTGCCCGCCGTTGACGAACTCGTTGATGCAGCCCTCTTGGCAGCCGATGCAGGGGGTGATTTCGCTCACGCGTCCGGCACGCACTTTGTTGGGCCACTCGGCATCTGCCAGCAGCGGGCGACCGAGCATAATCATGTCACACTGGCCTGATTGCAGGGCGTGCTCGGCGAGGTCGGGATAGCCCAGCTTGCCCACCGCCACCACCGGCACGGGCAAGCCCGCACGGCTGACGACTTCGTGCTTGGCGAAGTAATCGCGGCAGGCTTGCGCCACCGCCAAAAAGCAGCCCGGCGGCATGCCCTCCGGGGGATGCGGCAGCCACCAGTTTTCGTAGCACCCTAAGTCAACGTCCACGGCATCCACGCCGGCGCGCACCAAATTGTGCAGATACGCATGCGTTTCCTCCATGGTGCGACCACGGCGGAACTTCTTCATGTGGGTGGCCTTCATGGTGTCGCCATAGGTCTCGTTGAGCGCGAGCGACGAGTTGATGCGGAACATGATGGGGTAGTCTGCGCCGCAGCGGTTGCGGATTTCCTCGACGATGTCGAGCCCGAAGCGCTGCCAGTCGGCATATCTGCCGAGCTTGCGGCGATTGAAGGCGGTGTTTGCCAGCTGCTCGATGAGATAACCCTCGTGGCCGTGGATATACACACCGTCGAGCCCACAGGCTTTGGCGTCGGCAGCTGCCTGCCCCATGGCCTTGACCATGCGGCGGATCTGCCCGTTGGTGAGCGGCAAGCTGGGCACTTGGGGGATGTAAAAATTCGGGTTGAGCGAGGCGGACTGCGGGAATTTGTATTTGTTGAGCAGGCACTGGGGATTGCCCACGCGCCCAAGCCCTGCCGACAGCTGCACGAATACCCGCGCGCCGTGCGCTTGGCAACGCTGCGCCAAGTCGCGCCAACCGGCACAGACGGTGCGGCTGCGGTCGATGCGGGGGAAGTAGCTCAGGTCGCCTTTTTCGGTGACGGTGTTGTCGATGTGGTGGGTGACCGGAATGAGCCCGGTGGTGATGAGTCCCACGCCGCCGCGCGCGCGCTCGGTGAAGTAGGCAATCATCTTCTCATTTGGGCGACCGGTTTCTTCGCACATCTGGATGTTGCCGATGGGCGCCATCACCAGACGGTTGCGCAACGTGAGTTTGTTGATTTGCACCGACGAAAACATGTGGTCGTATGGCTGCAGGTTTTGCGTCATTTGCCCTTGTTGCATGGTGGCGTCGTCAGCGAACCAATCGCCGTACCAGTCGTGCAGTTGTGTGAGTAAGCGTTCTTGTTGCATGTTATCCCCCTCGTGATTAGTGATTAGTGAATAGTGAATAGTGCGCCTGCGGCGGGCAAGATGAAAATCACGGGCGGCAGGTTGCCGCCCCTACACACGCAGCCCATATAAATCCCCACGCGCGTAGCGCAACTAAAGTTTTTTGCGCTACTTTTTTTCAAAAAAGTAGCATCGCATCCCCGTGCCCTCCCGCTAGGCGTGCCAATAGAAATACCAAGCTTTTGCGCCTTGCAGGTGGCTGGCAAGGGCGCGGATGGTGTCGCTGTCTTCGCGGTGGGCTTGGTGCACGAGGTCAGGTGCGAAGGCGAATTGCTGCAGCGCAAGGCGCTCGGCCTCGAAGACTTGCATGGGCGGCTGCGCCACGCGAAGTTCCCAGATGTCGTAGCCTGCGACGACCGGGACTGCCTGGTGGGTCTGCTGCCAAAACCGCAACACGGCCGCTTGCTCTGCCGGTGTGGGGCACAGCCCTCCCGCGCCCATGGGGACGAACAGCGGCAGCTCCCACGGATGTTGCGTGGGACATTGGGCGATCAACACACCATTGCGCGCGTGATTGCGGCAGCTTTGGCACAGGCGATTTTCACCCTCCACATTGCGCGGCGTGGCGAACTCGCCCAGCAGTTTTTCCACCGACGGCACCGTTTGCACCAGAGCGTTCATGCGCTGCTGCAGCAAAACCAGTGGGTCGGTCGCCAGCGCGGCAGGCTGCATGAGGTTTGCGTACTGCACGCAGGTTTGCGCGCTTGCGCTGGCAAGGTTGCGCTGCATGGCCGCCAGCAGCTGCTTGGTGGGGTAGATAACCACCGGGGTGAAGCTCCCCTGCCCTTGCCGGGCGAGCATCTTATAGCGCCGAAAAATCGCGCTGCCGCCTGCCGCCGCGGGAATGAACTCCGCTGGGCAGCCAAGCAGGTCTACGATTTCGTTGATGATGTTTTGCATGGTTTGTCCTTTGGGTTCGATTCTAACGTAAGGTCGCTGAAGACGAACGGGCGGCAGGTTGCCGCCCCTACACGCGAATCCCATGAAATCCCCCGCGAAGCGGCATAGGTTTTTTTGGTTCTTTTTTTGCAAAAAAAGAA
>Ga0209755_10002245_pt1 | contig 26968 bp, 19 predicted proteins | sample TergutCo191P1_FD_187301 | JGI IMG/M metagenome (GOLD analysis project Ga0209755, IMG submission 187301) | Cornitermes sp. P1 segment gut microbial communities from Petit-Saut dam, French Guiana - Co191P1 (SPAdes) (version 2) | ecosystem: Host-associated > Arthropoda: Insects > Digestive system...
CCAGTTCGCATTTTTGTATATTCCATTCCCGACTGCGCGAAGGTCTGTTTCGTTGTAGATAAGGAAGGGGTTTTCTGCGGTGCCGATGGCAATCAGCCTTCCCAAATCCGCACCGCTTGTGCCGAGTATGTGCGTGTTGGTGATGGGCTGCGTTTGCCATGCATTTGGGATGAAATTCCCAAGCGGGAATTTCGCCATGTCGGCTGCGGTGAGCGTATAACCTGCTGCCGCTTGTATAACCTGTTTGTTCAGCCAGTTACTTATAACGATATTCATTTCGGCACTGCTCCTAAGATTAAGCGAACCGATAGTGCCGTTAAATATTCCAAGATTAAATTGTGTGTTAGCGGTATCACTCGTGGAAATCAGGAGTGCTCCGATTTCGGTACTCCCTGATAAATTAAGTATGGGCATGGTTCCAATAGAAGATTCTTCATAAGTAGTAACATCAAAAGGTACATTGCCAGTAATGCTACCTCCGTTTAAGATAATTGTGCTGTTACCTAAGGATAATAAACCACCTGTCATATATGGGAAATTTTCATTGGTTGATGTATTTCCGGTAATGCTACCCCCATTCATTACAAAGCGTCCATCTGTGCCAAGCATAATCGTGCCAAAATGAGTTGATGTAGTATGTCCGGTTACTTTTGAACCGTTTTCCATAGTCAATGTTCCGGCTTCAACTCTAAGAAGGTTTGTTGTACCATTGTTTATTCCGTATAAGGTGATATTATTTCCAAGCGTAAGACTTGTGGTATTGTTGTTCAACAGGAACATTCTCGCGCCACGTGCGCCATTGTATTGAATAGTACGCTCATTTGCAGCTCCTATTTCGGAACCAACTATCGTAATATTTTGATTCGCGGTATCCATCGTCCGCGCTTCAAGCGTCTGATCTTCCAAAAGCGTTACAATAAAATCTCCCGCCTGCGTGCCGATTGCATCAAACGCGGCTGTTAAATCGGCATAGCCTGTTGTTATGCTGTTTGCAGAAACAGTAACGTTTATAGCCTCCCACTTTGCATACAGGGTTACATTATTACTTACAGGCGTATCAAAATCAAAAGCGACAGTTAAAGCCGCATCCGTATACCAGTCCATAAAGACATAGCCTGCGCGTGTAGGATTTGCAGGACGAATAACTTTTTCGCCGTGAATGACAGGAATAGAGTCGCTTAAACTGCCGTAGCCGTGATCAAAAATAACATTATGCAGATTATTGTTAAACATGGCATCAGTAAACGCAACCGTAAAAACGCTTGTCATGTTTTGATACACATGCAAAACATTGCGGCGAACAATATCGGTATGGTTTGTTCTTGACAGGGTAGTGGTTACAAAATAATAGCCGGAACTTAAATTTCTTGTTCCCGTGTTCGCTCCCTGCGATAAATTTTCTATAGCGCCAACTTGGGTGCCGTCAATTTCCGTTATCCGCATTTGCGCTGAATTAACGGCAGGAATGGTTATATCCCAGTTATATGTTCCGCTGCCGGCATCAATAATCGCGCTAAGCCTTATTATATGCGCAGCAGGAGTTCCTGCAATTATTGTTATATTTTCCTGTCCTCTCGCAATGGGGACGCTGCCGTCTCGCAAAGCTGTTATTGTAATTGTGTAATTCCCGGCATTAAGCTCTATGGGAACGGATAAATTGCTAATGTTACGCGTAATTAAAGGCTGACCTGTAATTACAATTTCAAATATACCGGAAAAACTGGACCAGTTCGTATTCTGCGGTAAAATTGTACGCGAAGAAGAAATCTCGTCGATATAAATCGAAAGAGAGCCTTGCTCGCTTGTTATAAATAAATCGTCTGAACAAGAGAATATAAAAAGACTTACCACGAACCACACGAATAAACACGAACTTGCTGTTAGTTTTCTTTTTCGTAAAAATCCGTGAAAATCCGCGGACGATGGTTTTAAACTCTCTTTCTTCATAATTACGGTACCACGTTAAATGTTACATTTTTGCTGTATGGCACTCCGTTTATAAAAACTATAAGAGAAAGAATTTTATTGTTACCGGCAAGGTTTACCCTGATGTCATCGTTATTAAGCGTAACAGAGTTTGTTGTGCTAAGTGTATGACCGCCATGTTCCCACATTATATTTGAATATGTTTGACCTGCGGGAGGAGCCGGAAGCGTTATTGTTATTCCTGTATTCTGTCCCGAAGCTCCGGAACGGGAGAAACTCAAACCGGAAGGAATATTAATATCAGAGGCAAGATCGGTAATTAAATCAAATCCGATACTGAAAATTTGGTTCGCTCTCCAGTCGGCTGTCAATGTAGTATTTGCGGATACTGTGCTGGATGTAAAGTTCCACGTTTCAGCTCCATTCAGCCATCCGTAAAAACCAAATCCCGCTTTTGTCGGATTGGAGGCAGGCGCTGTTGCAAGCTGTCCGTTACGCACAATTTGAACAGAAGGCGTAAAGGAGCCGCCGTCTGAATTAAATGTAACGGAATAAAAAGCAATTCCATTCCCGCTTCTTGCAAGCGCGCCTGCAAGGTAATCATTGTTTTCGGCAGTGCGAGCATACCAATAATATGTTGCAGCCGAATACGGCATTATGGTAAATGCAGGACTTGTCTGCCATGATAATTCTGTAAGAGCAGCGCTTGCGCTTGTGCTGATTGCGTATTCAATACTCTGTCCTGTCACAGGATCTACAGGAGCAGACACTGTGTATGAATTGCCGCTAACAAAAGACGGATTTTGCACAGTAATTGCGGCTCCGGCAGCTTTTGAAATGCTCAATTGATTTGTAGACGCCCGGATTGCGCTGTTATTATAAATAACGGTTATAGGAGCGTGATTATGATCTGTTCTTGATAAAATTGAGCCGTTTGCAGGCGATGTTGTTAAACTTTTAGATGCAAAATCCGCAAGCTGCACAGTCTCTGTTGTAAAATCATTGTAAGTTAAAGTAACGGAAAGTCCTGTTAAAACTACCGGCTGATCGTGAGTGTAACTAATGCTTGAAGGCTGTGTATTAATCGCAATATTTATAACAGCTTTTTCTGCTGTTTGGAATGTGCGTCTTATTTCAACTGTAGAACCTGTATTATTGGAAACGGATGCGCTGCCTCCGTTTATACTTGCAGTTATTGAATCAGCAAAAGTATAATTGTCATCTGCTGTAAGAGTTACAACCGATGTGTATTCGTTTCCGTTTTGGAATGTACCCGTAAAAGGAGAGCCGTTTCTAAGCCATGATGCAGTAGCTGAATAATTCCCCGAAGAGAAAACAGCAGGGGACGGTTCCATGTTTCCCACAGGAACAGAAACGGAAACAGAGGCGCTTGTAATTTGTCCTGGCGTAATATTTACTAATACGCTTGCGGGAGTTAACTGGGTAAGAGTGTAGTTTGATGCGCTGTTTCCTGTTAATGTAATATTTGTTGTTACCTGTTTATTGTTTCCAACATCATCGTTTTCCATTGTTCCGCTGCCAAGCGTAAACGTAACTGTGTCAAATGTTTCTACACCCTGCAAAGTTCCGCCTGTTAATGCAACAGTTGTTGTGCCGTTAAATGGGCGGTTTACCGCAGTTACGCCTGTAATCGTAATTGTTTTTGGATTTACTGTAAGGGTATTTGTGCTTGTGCGTAACGAGGCGCTTTCATTATAAATTACCAAAATGGGATTAGAGTTATGTGTCGATCTTAAAACTTGAGCGCCTGCTGCAGGAACTGTCGTAATATTGTTTGCGCTAAAATTTGCAAGCGGCACAGCAAGCGTTGTTTCGTCATTGTATAAAAGGGTGGCAGAAAGCCCCGTTAAATCAAGAGTTTGTCCGTGGGTATAATTTAAATTTGCAGGCATCGATGTTATTGAAATGCCTATAACCGATTTGCCGGATGTCGATGCAAATGCATAAGAAAGAACTGCCGTATCTCCGTTATTTACAACGAAGGCGGTATTTCCGTTTATCGTCGCTGACGCAAGACCGCCTGTAAAAGTATAATTTTCGTTAGCTGTCAATGTAATAGAAGCAGTATATTCGGTGCTTCCTAAAAATTTATCCGTTACTGCAGGACTCCATGTTACATTGCCTGCGGAAAAGTTTCCGTTGTAGTTAACCATCGTACTTGGTATCTGTCCTGCAACAGGAGCAGCAATTGTAAGCGAGACTGAGGGAATCAAACGAAGACCGATAACCAAGTTTGAAGTTGTTTGCGCGCTAACGCCGCCTGCCGTAACAGTTATGGGTAAATTGTTATAAGCTGCGGAATAACTAAGAATCGTTCCGTTTGAAACGCTTGTATAAATTCCTCTTGCCGCAAAAGAGTCAGGCGTAATATTTACATCGCTTGATCCATCGGTGTAAGTCAATGTTACGTAAAGCCCGTGTAAATTCAATGTGTCGCCATGAAGATAATTCATATCACCAGGCTCGGCGACAATTTCTACGCTTTCAACACTTTTTTCCAGTGTCGCGGGGAAAGCACAGGAAATTGTTACTGTTGCTCCCGAGTTGCTAAGAACTGACGCATTAAGCGATTCATTTACTGTTGCGCTGAATCCCGATTGTCTAAACATATAGCCGGAAGAGGCTGAAAGCGTAACAGTTGCCGTGTACTGCTGTCCTCCAAGGAATGAAATATGATTTGGGTTCCATGAAACAGAGCCTGCGCTGTAAGGACTATCAGGCGCAACAGACGCAGTTAAGCTTGCATTTGCGCCTTTCTCTGGGTTTATTATATTTATATTTACGCTAGGAATTTCTATTGCATTAAAATCAGTCCATTTTGCAAACAGCGTCATGTCGCCGTCAGGTATAAAAGTAAAATCCCATTCGTTGGTAAAATAATTATTGTCGGTAAACCAGCCTAAAAATTCATTTATGCCTTTTTGAGGATCATTTGGCTTAGTAATTGTTTCGCCCCTGTAAACTATTTGAGTGGGAACGTTTGAACCGCCGTTTGTTTCAAAAATTATTCTTTTAGGCTGAAGAGCAGAATCGATAAACGGGTTTTCACAATTTGTTAAAGCAAGCAGACAGATTGCTGCAAGCGCCGAAAAAATGAGAATGGAAGAGGAGACCTTTATATATAAATGTTTCATTACTCATTTAGCAGGGTGTCCTGACCCTCTGTAACAGTAATTATACTATAGAAAGAAAAATAATAAAAGTCAAATTTTTTAAAAAGAGCAGAATGCTTGTGAAACTGCGTGAAATGCAACGTTAGAACCTAAAACCAAGGGAAATTCCTCCTCCGACAATGAAAGGATAACCTCCCCGGACACTAGGTTCAACAAAAAAGGTACTACCAAGCAAAAAACGCCAGCCTAAAGAGATACTGGCGGAGAATAAACCATAATCAGAGGGCAGGGATATATCGTCAATGTTCTTAAAAAATATGGCAGGACCGCCTGTTATTTGCAGGAAAGGTCCAGAATTTGCGGCAGTGCCCACTAAATATAACCGTAATAGAACATGCAGTTCAAGAACATCAAGGGCTTCCTGCTCATCAAGGAAAAAAGCGGCTTTAAACCCGATAGACGCTTTTCTTCCGTAGGCTATGGTAAATCCGGGTCCGTAAGAAAAACTATATTTGCTGTACAGAGCAATCTCCGCGCTTGGACAAATCCAAAGTTCTCCTTTTTGTGTCGGAGGAGTAAGATACGAAAACACAGGCGCAGTTTCTTGTGCTGGTTCCTGCGTTTGTTCCTCTTCCTGAGCTTGTAAAAATTCACCATAGACAAAGAAATTTACCACGAACCACACGAACAATACGAACTTAAGACAAGACAACTTATTCATCAAAATCTTACTCCTATGCCTATCCATGGAAATAAATATCCATGATGATCTATCGAAATAAACTGCGGAATATCAGCTCCGGCTTCTAAATACAAATTTCGCGTAACAAGAAAAAGAAATGAAATGCCTAAGTTAACATGAAATGTGTCAAACCTTGGTATCGAATCGTTTTCTGTATCAGAAATTAAAGAAACGCCGAAACCTGCGCGGAAATTTACAGCTCCGCGGCCTTTAGGAAAACGTATCTGTCCAAGAAAATTAAGCGTAGCTGTAAATAACTGCGTTTGCATTTCCTCCAGTGTGTCGTCTTTAAACATTTTCCACGAAACGCCGAATTCTAAACCGGGATTTAAATAAAACTGTCCGCTTATAACTGTGCCGAATCTAAGATGCGCTCCAATTAATGACGTATTTTCGCCAGAAAAAAGAGTTGCGTTATAAACAGGAAAAAAAGGTTCCCATGAAGCGCTTATAAAAAAATCAAATTTTTCTACAGTAACAGGCATTGGCGTAAAAGTTCTTTCTTCATTGTCAGGCGCTCTTAAAACTTGAAACTCTGTCCAATCCGTTACGTTAATGGGCGAGTTTAAGTAATCATAAGGAATAACCTGATACCGGTAATTTCCCGGCGGAAGTGAAACTTCGATAAAATCGTTCTCGGTAAAATCTTTAAAGAAACTTATGTATCTTCTGTTTTCGTATTTCTCGATAATCACTTCGTAACGCATTGCGTATTCGTCGTCTACCCATGTTAGCCGCTGTATATAACGAACATCGATACGGTAATTTACCTCCTGCGCAAACGTGCAAAAATAAGAAATAAGAAATAAGAAATAAAACAACAGAACTTTCTTACTGACCATAGAGCACCCCAGGGTCGTTCCTCTGCACTGGGCGAGGAGAAGGCACATCCATCGTAAAATAATTGTCTCCCTGTCTTCCGCGCCGTTCTATCGAACCGTAAGCGTTTCTATAAATTGCTTCTACCTGCCAGACAAATGTGCCGCGCTGTAAAATGCTTAAATCCGTAAGCGTCCATCTGGTTCCTGTCACAATTTCACGGTTAATCTGCCGCCGTCCTGAAGTAGTCTGCTCAAACAATGTAATAATATAAGCATTTGCGTCCTGAACACTAGACCAGCTAAAAACGATGTTACGCGCACTTCTTAATTGTTCAATGCCAAATATTTGACCGTTTACAGGTATTCTGTTTAAAGGAACAGAAAGAGGCGGCAATGGGGGAGGGGGCTCTTCAATTATTATTTCAGGCGCAGGTTCAGGCGCTGCTGCAATTACTGTCTCCACAGGCGTTATAACAACCGGTTCTTCTTTTTCAATAACTGTAAACCTGCCAATAGCCATGATTTCGCCTTCATGAATAAAACGCCAGTTCCAATTACCGGCATCTACAGTTTTATCCAAAGAAACCCTTGAAGAATCAAGATTATTATAAACCGATAAGTCGCGGCTAAAGTTTCTGTCAGCTGCAATTTCCAGGCGAATAGCGTCTTCATCTTTAAAATGAAGGCGGTTCCACGCGAAGTGTACATTGACTCCCTGTGATGTGCTTTTTTCGTAATTTGCGTTAAGGCGCGGCTCTGTTACAACTAACGATGGTAAAATAATCTGCGCTCCTTCGCTGTTCTGCGCAATCTGTTCACCTTCTGCAATTTCGATGCTTGTATCTCCGTCAATAAAAGTAACAGTTCCTTCGTTTACCTGAATTGCTGTTCCTTCGTCGGAAGCGGAAGCAGTAATGGAAACGCCTGCCTGCGTTTCGATAATTCGCCCGTTCATGTTAAGCGAAAGAGGTTTAAAGCCTTGATTGACACTTTCTTCGGTAACAGTAATTCCAACGCTTCCCGAGCTTAATTCAATCTGTACGCCTTCGCCGTCGGGCGATAATTGAATGCGTATTAGGGTATTTTCGCCGATATCCAATTGCTGACCTGCGATATTTAACGTAGCGGATGACATTTCTGCAACGCGGATTAAATCGCCAAGATACACAGGCGACTCGATTAAAAGCCTGTCCCAGATTACGCGATCTGATAAACGGCGCTGAACGGTATTGTTTCTGATTGTGATAGTTCCAACAGGTTCAACATTTTGTAAATTGATGGTGTTAAATAAATCGTTCCAAAAAAGATTCAGACTGTAAACAAAGATAAAAAGACATAAAAGAACCACAAATAAATCCCGGAAGCGAAAACCGGTTTTAACAGGTTCAATATACCGTGGTTTTACCCTTTGGACAGTCGTCATTTTTTGGCTTCACCTATTTTATATTTCTTTTCATCGGTATTAACGTCTGTTTTTTCAAGATCAGGGGTTTCGATGCCAAGCAGTTTTCGCACTGCGGCGAGAGTCTGCGGTCCTTTGTCTGTGCCGGCAGGTCCTACAACGGCAAAAATACGCACAGGTTTTTCTTTTCCCTTAACAGTGACAGAAGGCATTTCTTCCGTAATAAAAAACTTGCGTACCAAATTATAAGTATCTTCCGCGATTAAAATATCCGCACCCAATGCTTTTGTAAGAGATTCAACGCGCGATGCAAGATTAACAGGGTCGCCGATTACCGTATATTCCATTCTTTGATCGCTTCCCAATTGCCCTGCAGTTACAATTCCTGTATTGATGCCGCATCCGATTGTAATCGGAGGATCGCTTAAATCGCCTTTTTTTCGGTTTTTGTTTAATTCATACAGAGCTTTACGCATCATTAATGCGGCAAGAACGCAGTTCGTTGCGTCTTTCTGCGGGCTTCCTGTAGAGTAAGAAGTTCCCCAATGCGCCATTACAGCATCCCCGATAAATTTATCAATAGTGCCGCCTGTTTTTTCTACGCAGTCGATCATCTGCGTAAAATATTCGTTTAACCAGTGAACGATGCGGTTAGAAGCGTCTTCGCCGAATACGTTTGTAAAATTTTCAGATTTTGCAGTAAAGCCGCGGATATCAGAAAAGAAAACTGTCGCGTGTTTTGGAAGACCGCCGGGTTTTATTTGATTACGCATGGCTTTAATTGCTATTTCTCTGTTTGTAAATCTGCCGAAGATATGCAAAGCCGATGTCATCTTCTGAAAACTCGCGGTTAAAACGCCGATTTCATCGCGTCCTTTCGCAGTTAAATTAATATTAAATTCTCCGCCTTCAATTTTTCGCGCGGCAACCGCGAGTATTTTAAGCGGAATGGAAATGCTTTTTGCAAAAAACCATATACTCATAATAGAAAGAGCCAGAACCGCGATTGTAAGATAAATATTTCGTCTTGTTGTAGCTTCGATGCCTTCAAAAACCTTTTTGTATTCTATGCTTGTAATAGCGATACAGCCGCCTGTATTTAATTTTGTATACGCTAAAAATTGCGTTACTCCATCATCTGTTTCTACAAGCGACTGCCTGCTTTTTTGAGGGCTTTCCTTTATATTGCGGACATATCCCTGATTAGATACATTTACGGCTTTTCTGATATATTCATTGTCACTGTGAACAATGACATCGCCCGCTTCGTTTATAAGGTATGACATATTTACGCCTGTACCAAAAGAAGTATTTAAATTTTCGGGCGAAAATAAAATAAAAGCGCCTCCTGTCTCTCCGGGAAAAAATATCGCAAGAAGATGATAAACAAAATGGGGAGATGCGTTTAAAACAAACGTTCTGCCTTCGTTTGCTTCATGTAATGATTCCTTATGATTTTCCATAAAACTATAAACAAGAGAATCATCAATATCGAATTTATGAAAAAATTCCTCGTTTATAAACGCGGAATTATTTTCAAAGCTGGAATAATAAATTGCCGCAATGCGCGGATTATGTATATAGAAATATTTTGCGGACAAATCGGCGGTTCCGTTGTTCAAATGTCTTACGGTATGGATAAAATAAAGAGCGTCGCTTCTCATTTTTGAAAGAGTTTCATCCGCTTCCAGGGAAGAGCGGCGGTTTGTTTCAAAATTATTTTCTTCAGCTGCGATTTGTAAATCCTGCCTTACAAGCCAGGAAACAAGGGCAATAATTGAGCCCAAAGAGACAATTACAATCAGGGAAACAATCGAAACAAGCTTAAAACCAATTGAAAATATTGAATTCCTGTCGTTATTACGCCGGTTTTTCCCTTTTTTTTCCTGTTTTTCTTGTTTTTCTTGTTTTTCCTTATTCGATGGAATTATTTCGTATTGCGCCACATCATTTGATACTAGTTTATTGCTCACAGCCTACCTTGCCTATAATAAAATTAAATTACCTCAAATTTAATTATATTATGGAAAAAACTTTAAAAAAAATGAATTTGTACAAAATGGAGTAGAATGCACATGAAACGGCGTAAAATACACATGAAACAGTGTAAAATGCATATATGATAGGGGAAGAGTTGTATTTTTACATGTAAATATGATAATATTAAGATTATGATAAATTGTGCTTTGGAAATAATAGAAAACGAGAAAACAACATGAAAATTATCATTTGCGATGACATACGAAATGAAGCTTTAATATTGGAAAATACGATAAAACAAACGGATTTTGAAGCTGATATTAAATATTTTGAAAAAGGCGCGGACTTAATTGAATATATAAAAAAAGGCGCGAATATCGATGTATGCTTTCTTGATATAATTATGCCCGAGATGAACGGTATCGAGCTTGCGGCAAAAATGCGTGAAATAGGTTTTAACGGAAAAATTGTTTTTCTTACAGCTTCCAGGGATTACGGAGTAGAGTCGTATCAGGTTAAAGCTTTTTTTTATTTGTTAAAACCTGCAAGTGTTCAGGATGTATCAAAATTATTAAACGAAATAAAAAACAGCGCAATAGAAAAAGATAATGCAGGGATTAAAATAGAAACCAGAAATATAACAAGATTTGTTTATTTTAAAGAAATTTCTTTTGTAGAAGTAATTAATAAAAATGTTTTTTTTCGTTTGCTGGACGGAACCGAAATTGTAATATTCGCCTCTTTAAGCGATATAATGCCGCAGCTTACGGCAGACGGACGTTTTGCGCAATGTCACAGATCGTTTGTGGTAAATATGGACGCCATAATGCAAATCCAGGGCAAGCAAATTTTTTTAAGATGCGGCAGAAAAGCGCCTATCTCAAGAAGTTACAATGATTTTAGCAGCCAGTATTTTGTACATGTATTTGGAGAAAATAAATGAAACTTTTCCACAAGCTTAAGTAGTAATAAAAGGTGAGGATATGCTCTGGGAATTATTAATTTCTGTAATGTCGCTGTTCTCTGTTATTTTAAGTTTTATGTCATTTGTTATATGTCTCCCGCGCAAATTTCCACTGCCTATTATTATAGTTATATATACTGTATATACGGCGATACTTCTTGTAATAAATTATTTCACAAACTATATTTCGATACTTCCGATTCCTCCCGGCTGGACATATATACCTTTGGTGATTATTTTATTTAAAGGACATTTTTTACAAAAAATATTTTTGCTTTTTTCCCAGCTTTTTATTTCATTGGCGATCATTTTATTTTTTAGCATGTTATACGGATTTTTCTTTCCTTACGGGAGCGATGAAATATTTTTATTTATGCTTGTAACAGTAATAATTATATTTACGGTTTATATAATATTGATGCTTAAATTCGGAAGACAGCTTTTAAAAAAGTTTTATGAAGGCGGTCGCAAATCGGAATGGACACTGTACATGATAACAACTTTGGCAGCCCATACAGCCATTTTTATTTTATGGAGAGTTCACGAACAGAATAACTTGCTGCATTTTTTCGCGCTTATCTTCATAGTATGGAGTTTTTTTATTCTGTGTTACGCCATCATTAACACTCACGAAAAAGCGAAAAAAAAATATGAGGCGGATTTCTCCCGTGATATTATAACATCCGGGCGCGAATATTATCAAATGATAAATGAACAATACGACACCCTTCGCATCATGAAACATGATTATAAATTTCACCTTAATACCGCGCTTGACATGCTTCGCAGAGGTGAAATCGAAAAAAGCGATGAATATTTATCTGGGCTTCAAAACCAGCTTGAAGAAAAGGAATTAAAAAAATTCAGCGAAAACCCTGTAATTAATTCCCTTATCTGTGATTATGCAAGAAAGTGCAAGGAATTAAATATTAATTTTGACGTCTTAATAAATACGCCTCTTGAATTTAAACTGCCTAATTATGAAATGTGTATTGTTCTTGGTAATCTTCTGGAAAATGCAGTAGAAGCGTGTCAAAAAAACAATGAACGTCATATAAAACTTGTTATAAAGCCACAGGGAGAACAGCTTGCCATAATGGTTAAAAATACTTTTAACGGAGAAGTTATAAAAGACGGAGACAAGTTTATAAGCACAAAGAAAAACGATGAAAACAGAAGATACGGAATAGGGCTTCAAAGCGTAATGGCGGTTGCAGATCGTTTTGGCGAAATGTTTCGTATTAATTACGACAATGAGTTTTTCACAGTTTTCGTTTTATGGAAGCAAAACCGTTAAAGTTAAAGCCCTGCGATTTCTTCCAAAGACAGCCCTGTGATTTTTTGTATGAACTCAGGGCTTGAACCCTCAGCAAGAAGATTTCTGGCAATGGCTCTAGCGCTATTCTTCTCACCTATTTTCTCACCCCTCTTCTCACCAATTTTCTCGCCTCTTTTTTCACCTCTCTTTTCGCCTCTTTTTTCACCTTTTTCTTCGGCTTTGCGTATTGCGCAGGCTCTGTCCATTGCGAATAATTTTTTTCTGAACCAATAATCTATATCGTCTCCGGTCATTGTTGCGAGATTGAATGCTTTTTCATCTGCCGTTTTTATCGCCGTATCCATTTTTACTACCTCCTCTCGAAGTTCCTTTGGGCTGTTCTTGTCGAACCATGCAAGCCACCGGTTTAACGGATCGTTTAAATCCAAGTGCTTTTTCTGCTTCCTGTACTTTACCATGTTTATGTAATGTATTTCCAGCGCATTCGACAATATTATATCATGCTCTGTATCTTCACGTAAATGAAAACAACTATGAAAATGCCTGGTATTTGGGAAATTGTAATTAACTATGTTGATTCCTATCAAATCGGGGAGTTCAATGTAATCCTCTCCGGCTTTCAGGCTTCTTGAGTATTCACGGGTCAGATAAAAGAGGCTTCGCCTGTTCATGTTATGTTCGTCATCAATCTGCACCTCAATATTTACCATAGCTCCGGTTGGCAGCATGGCTCTTACGTCCAGAGTACAGGACTTTCCATCCATAATTTCCGCCCTGTAAGTAGTATTTTCCAGGATTTCAACAGAGGTAAACATTTCATTCCCTGTTCTTCCCAAAACCGCATTGATAAAACCCAGAAGTTGGATTTCATCTCCCTTTTCCCCAAAGATTTTGAAGAAAAGATAATTGTTAAGAGGGTCGTACAAAAACGACTCAGGTTCAATTAAATTTTTCATACCCTTATATGGCATGAGATCGCCGTTTTGCTTTAGCGAAAACGAAAAAATTTTGAAAAAAAGTGATAAATTTTTACAGGTCGTATACATAATTAAAACAATACAAAGGCAAAAGCGAGAACTTGCCATAGCCAATCAATAAAGCAGACTGCGTGCAAGCATGACATAAAAATTTAAACCACGAATTTTAAAAATTATTTTTAAAAGCACAGGTAAAAACGCTTGCTGGCTAAATGGCTCTGGCATTCTTCACACAGCCGCTAGCTGGCATTATTCACGCAGACCATAGACGCCCGCAAACCTTTTTACCTGCGCTCTTTCAAGTAATTATTAAGTACATGGTTAATTAAAAATGAGAAATGACCTCGCCTTCTCTCAGTCTGCCATTTTAATTGAAACTATGTATGGCATAATTTGTTCCCCTGCCTTTATTTCAATTTAATGGGTATACGATTTGTAATAACAAGCTCTTAAAATAAAAAATCCGTGTTAATTCGTGTAAATTAGTGGACATTCTCTTTCCTTGGCAGCTTGGTGTCTTGGCGAGAGGTCTTTTGCTTTTAATCCGTGTACATCCGTGGACCATCTTTCAAAAAAAAACCCGGCAGATACACCGCCGGGTAAAAAGGAGATTATCTTAAATTAATTTAAATTCAAAAGCCTTTTCAGAAACATAATAGATCCCCTACCGCCTTTGCCGTCTTCACCCATTCCCTTTTCTTCGTTAGTGGCGTCACGAGAGAATATTATTTTAAAAGTTAATTCGCCGCTGACAAACGGTGTGTCATCAACTATATTCTGACTATACAAATTATCTATCTTTGCACCGTCTTTGTATATTCCGCTTGCCATAAAATCCAACATAAAATCATCCATATCAGCAGGTTTTTGCACATTATTTATATAATTGTTTAATGCATTTACCAGCTCAAACGTCTGAGGTGTTTTTGTAGGAGGCTCCGCAAACGAATTTTCCATGTAGAAACCCATAGCAATAGCAAGTTCTCCCCATGTGTCTATTTTGTTAAATTCAATACTATCAAAATCGTAATCACCCGGGTTATTAAATCCCATTCCTGGACCTATTTCTTCTAACGCTTCCATTAATGTTTTATTCACAGTTTGTGTAATTTTGCCGGGAGCGTTCGGATCCCACCACGACGGCAATGTATATTTTGTGTAAGAAGTGAGAATAAACAAAGTTGGGCGTACCCTTGTTGAGTTTCTTAAACCTGCATAGTCCGGATTGCCGTCATGATAGATATTATACGAATACAACGTAGGATATTCTTCGAAATTCGGAGAAGTGGAGTTTGCTATTGTGACCCAAATCCCGTCAATTTCATCCGCGGTTACCGTACTCATTATTATGTTAGTCATATAATTCAAAATGGCAGTTTCAAGTTCTTCAATGTTTGTAATGCTGCTATTGTTAAGCAAAACAAAGACTTCGCTCATGCTCTTGCCTTCAAACTCGCTTGCTGATATTGTCGAGCCTGAAAGCTCGCTTAATAAATTGGAAAATTTAGTGGAAAATCTTCCCGGTTCAAAGATTCTGCCGTAATGATCTATGTGACCACCTCCTGGACGACCTCCGCCGTAGTCGCCGTCACCGCCGCCGCCGCCAAAATCCAATTCCTCAGGTAAATAGGTAAAGGTTAAAGCCGTATTATAATTATCAGTCCAACCAACTCCGTTCTCATCTACCATACCCACAGATGTAGTACCGTACACGCCTCTTCCGATACGGTATCTTTGGTATTCTTGTGTAAATTGAACTCCTTTACTCAATAAGAAGCTTTCCTGATAAGCATTACTCAATAAGTCACGGCGGTACTTCCAGACATAATCATGAAAGACTTTTCCTGTGATGTTTTGAATTTGCTCCCACTGTACCTGAGTTAAATTATCTCTCCATGTATTGAATGGGTTGAATTTAAAAGACCAATCCCACCATACTTTATAATGAACGCCGTCTACTGTAAAAACTTCTCCGTTTGCCTGCCTCTGTGCAAAATGAGCGGCGCGAGTCCATCCTTCAACATACCAAGGATTACTGGGATCTGATTGAATTATTTCTTCCCTGTCAAGCCATTCATCCCATAACTCAGTAAGGATCATATTAGCATTAACCCACCAGATACCAGATCCATTTTCCTTAGCCCAGTCATCGCGATCGTCAAAGGCTTTAGTAATAGCTGCTTTATTCTGTTGGATATAAGCTACTGCTGCAGCATTAAATACATTCGCTTCATAATAGCGATCCAGATCGCCCCAGCCTGCCGATGCTTTGTTAAACGCAGCTGATATTATTGCATCGCGCCAGTGAGTATTGCCGTATTCATCAATAATGCCTTCACCAAAATCGTTATATTCAATAACCGGGAATTTCTCATCCAAAGATTCCTGTGTAGGATTACTGTACATTGTAATTACATTGGCTTCATTGGCGCCTACAGCTTGAAAATGAACAAAATTCCAGCGATGATTTTCTTCGGGGAAACCTTTCTCAGGGTCTAACTGATATCCAACCATTGCAGCGGGAGAAATCATTGTCCATTTTCTGAAGTTCTCGTCTTCCTTAAACCACGGAATCCACTCATCAATATTACCTGCCAATCCCGAAGGAACGCCGCCAAGCCCCCGATCAAAACCGTCTTCAGAAAGGCTTACCGTAGGATCATGCGTAATCAGGTGGGACCTCATTTTCCATTCGTTATCTTCTTTTTCTGTTACAGAAATTTCGGCAAACTGGAAATCGCCGTCAAAGTCTAACTGTCCAAAGACAGAGTAAACTCTGTCTGCTGTCATTGCCGAAAGAACAAATCCGTCGGATTTAGGATCGTAAGCGCCTTCCAGACGCAGGCGGAGATCGCCATGCTCGACATGAGCTATTATTTCAGAGCCCATAGCAAGGCTTCTTGCAAGCGTTCTCTGGTTTGTAAGAGCAAAACCCTTTACAAAAAGTTCTATCTGCCCAGTGTCTACATTTCCAAATACGCCGCCAAAGAACTTTTGAATTACTTCGACATAGTTGTTTGTTTCGTCATCAGGGCAGCCTGCTAGCAGCGTAATCAACGTAAATAACGCCAAAATGCCCGTAAATCCCCTTAAAAAACCTTTTTTATTCATTTGCATACCTCCCAATAAGTTGGTATAATAAGAAGGCCTCTGAAGTAAACCTCAGCCGCGCAACGCGTGGTGGTCCTGCCAGACATGGTTCTATTTCAGAGGTTCTTTTTTTACATTATTATTGTAACATCGATTTTTTTTATTTATAGCGTATTTTATTCATTTAGAGTAAAAAGCGTCTGAAACAGTGTAAAATGCACAATTTCTTAAAGGGGAATTAAATTAATATCCAGGAATTAATGTCAGGTGTAATGGCTTTCGCGACAGTAACAATAACCATTATGTCATTTTTAATTTGCATGCCTCCAAAAGTTCCCAAATTCGTTGTAGTTCTTTCCTTTATTGCATTAACTATTGGCGTTTTTTTACTCAATACTGTAACAGGGCATATTAACAATCTTCCGGTTCCCGTAGGATGGCCGTATATACCGTTAGTATTAATTTTATTCAAAGGACATTATCTGCAAAAATTATTTTTGCTGTTTGCAAATTTATTTATATCATTTTCCATAATTTTGATATTTAGTATGATATTCGGTTTTTTTGTGCAATACGGAAGTTTTATGATTTTCTTAATGATGATTTTTGCCGTTTTTATCTCGTTTACAATTTATATAATTTTAGTTTTAAAATACGGCAAGCAGCTCCTTAAAAAAATCTTTGACAGCGGAAGCAAAAAAGAATGGGCGCTTTATATGATAAGCATTTTTATTATTTACTATGTCCAGTATATTCTTCAAAGAACGCATATTCAGCACAGCGTCTTTTATTTTGGAATGCAGATTTTCATGATATGGAGCTTTATTATTCTTTGTTATGCCATTATTAATACGCGCAGCAAGGCAAAGGAAAAATACGATGCCCAGTTTGCGCGTAATATTATTTCTACAGGGCGCGAATATTATCAAAAAATTAACGAACAATATGACGCTCTGCGCATAATGAAGCACGATTATAAGTTTCATCTAAATACAGCCCTTGCAATGCTTCGCAGGGGAGAAATGGAAAAAAGCGATGAATATTTATCCGGGCTTCAAAATCAAATGGAAGAAAGGGAAATCGATAATTTTTGCAGTAATCCTGTAATTAATTCCCTTGTCGCCGGTTACGCTGTTAAATGCAGGGAAGCAAAAATTGAATTTAATGTTTCCATTAACATACCGGATGATTTTAAATTATCCAATTACGAGATGTGTATTGTTCTTGGTAATTTATTGGAAAACGCCGTAGAAGCCTGCCAAAAACTTGACATTAGCGCAGGTAAAACAAAGCAGATTAAACTTGCAATTAAGCCTCAGGGCGAGCAGCTTGCAGTAATGGTTCGCAATACATATAACGGAGAAGCAGCAAAAGAAGGGGATAAATTCATAAGCACAAAAAAATCAGGCGCGGACATGGAATATGGATTAGGGCTTCAAAGCGTTATGGCGGTTCTCGGCAGTTACGGAGAACTGTTTCATATCGAGCATGACAGCGAATGGTTCAGCGTGTATGCTGTTTGGAAGTAATTTACATTTTTTTGATTTTAATGGATAATAAACTAACATGAATCCGTTCATAGTCTGCGCGACGCGCTCAATGAGGAATTACGCTTCTCAGGTAATCGAAAGCCTTTCAAAATATTTAAGTTTTTCCAAAATTAAAGACCAGATAAACGGACTGGATTTATTAAATACTGACCTTTTTGCAGACGGCGAAATGGAAGTTTCTGTTAATAATTCAATCAGAGGAAGAGACATTATCCTCTTTTCTTCCAGTGCGCGAAATGATGCAGGCGTCAATGTAGAAGAAGCAAAGATTGAGCTTTACCATGCAGTTGACGCGCTTATGCGCTGTCAGGCTGCAAGAATTATTGTTTTCGAGCCGTTTATTTCATGTTCACGCTCGGATCGCACAACAAGGCGCAGCTCTGTCGGGCTTTGGGTTCATTTAAAAACGCTTTCAAGCCTTGGCGCGCGTCATGTTGTCACTTTTCAGCTTCATTCCGATAAATCAAAAACAATGGTAGACCCTGCTGTCTGCGCAATAGACGATATCCCTGCAACCGCTCTTTTAAAAAAACACCTTTGCGATAACTACATAAAAACGCTTGATAATCTGGAACAAACGGTAAGAAATAATTGGGCATTTTGTTCTGTAGACGCAGGCGGCGAAAAACTAGCACGCGTTTTTGCAAACTCATTCGGCGCGCCATTGGTTGTCGCCCATAAACAGCGCGATTACTCAAAGCCAAACACTGTAGAATCGATAAATATCCTCTCTGCAGAACCCATCGAAGGAAAATGTCTTTGGGTAGTAGACGACATGATCGATACGGCAGGCTCTGTAGAAAAATTAATCCGTGTACTTGCCCAGTTAAAACCAAAAGAAATAAATATAATTTCGGTGCATTCTGTTTTTTCTTTTCCTGCTGTAGAAAAACTGGAAGCTCTTTCCAAAGAGGGCATATTAAATAAATTGATTGTAACAGACACCGTATGCTGTTCAAACTACAGGCAGAATATACCGGGGCTGGAAATCGTCCAATCTGCAGAACTTGCCTCGCAGATTATTAAGGCGATTATTAACAATGAATCCATGAGTAAGCTTTTACGTCCTTTTGACGCCGGTATTTATCTGAGGGATAAATGAAATATTTATTTTTTATTACTTATTTTTTATTTTTTATCTGCTCCTGTGTTCAGCAGAAGCAAATTGAATTTACGATAGACGAATACGGGACAATCATAGAATATAAGGGTAACGAAAAATCACTTCTTATTCCTTCATATATCAATGAAAAAAATGTTTCGTCTATCGCACAAGGCGTATTCAGGGAAAAGGGACTTGAAAGCATAACAATTCCGGAAAGCGTAACATTAATTGGATACCATGCGTTCGAGGGCAATAATTTAAAAACAATCACAATAGGGCAGGACGTGCTTTTAGGATTAAGAGCAGACCTTGAATTTCATTTTGTTTTTAACGATGATTTTGACAATTTTTACAACTACAGCGGCATGAAAGCCGGAACATACGTTTTAAAAGACGGGCAGTGGAGCATTTTAGACAATTAATCCGGTTAAAAACCGCTTTACAAATATGTAGTAATATATAGACATTTTTTTCTAAATATGCTAAAATTCTTTCGGTTTCACTAAAGCGTCACGCACGCTCGCGCCATATATAGGGGAGGAGATAATCATGGCAAAGTCAAATGACACAGAAAAAACAAGGGTCAATCCAAACGCGTCAAGCGAGGAGAAAACCAAGGCTCTTGAAGCGGCCCGGCTTCAGATTGAAAAACAGTTTGGCGCGGGATCATTAATCAAACTGGGGACGCACAATGCGGCGGCAGGTATCGAAGTGGTACCCTCAGGCTCCATCCTTTTAGATGAAGCGCTTGGAATCGGCGGCTATCCGCGCGGGCGAATAATCGAGATTTACGGTCCTGAATCCTCGGGTAAAACAACCTTGGCGCTTCACGCAATTGCCGAGGCGCAAAAACTCGGCGGAAACGCGGCATTCATCGACGCAGAGCACGCGCTGGACCCTGTTTACGCAAAAAATTTAGGCGTAAACATCGATGAACTCTGGGTCTCTCAGCCTGACAACGGCGAGCAGGCAATGGAAATCACGGAAAGTCTTGTTCGCTCAGGCGCTGTTGACGTAATCGTTGTAGACTCGGTTGCGGCGCTTACCCCGCAGTCAGAAATTGAAGGCGAAATGGGTGACGCTCAAATGGGCGCACAAGCGCGTCTTATGAGTCAGGCGCTGCGTAAACTCACGGCGACAATCGGAAAATCGCGCACAATTTTAATCTTTATAAATCAAATCCGCATGAAAATCGGCGTCTTCTTCGGAAACCCCGAAACCACAACAGGCGGAAACGCGCTTAAATTCTATTCGTCCGTAAGACTGGAAGTGCGTAAAACAGAAACAATCGAAGTCTCTAAAGACGCGGATGCAATCGGTAACAGGGTGCGCGTAAAAGTTGTAAAAAACAAAGTCGCTCCGCCTTTTAGAAAAACCGAAATCGAGCTTATGTTCGGCAAGGGAATTTCTGCCATCGGAAGCATTTTAGACTGCGCGGTAAAATACGAAATAATCAAAAAGAGCGGAGCATGGTATTCGTATAACGACGAAAAAATAGGGCAGGGTAAGGAAAATACGCGCGAGTATTTAGAACAGCGCCCGGATTTTGCAAAAGAACTTGAACTAAAACTTCGTCAGCAAATTTTTCCGGGAAGGGATTTTCCGTATTTAAAACCTGCGGCAGCAGAAAAACCCGCAAAAAAAGCAAAAGCTGATAAAGAGGAAACCAAGGATGAGCTGCAAGAGGATAATAATGGGTAAGGAAAATAACTAATTAAGCAAACAAAGATTTACACGGGTTAATCGTATTAATTCGTGTAAATCCGTGGATTAGCTTTCCTTCTTCCAAAGAAAGCTTTTTAAAATCTCCATCCCATGCCAAGACTTACCTGAAAACCGCCGACAAGATAATTTCTTATTAAAAATGTGCTGTCATAATCTAAATTGCTGACATCAGGAACAAACCTTCGCTCTCCTATAGCGGCAGTGTAACCTAATGACGGTTCCATTATAAATCCTCCGGGTTTATTCTTTCCAAAATCTATCCGCCACCCAAGCCTTGGTCCAAAAACAAAAAAGTTGTAATTACCATAATCTGTTAAACCGAAATATGCATATCCTAGCATTCCGCTGACATAAAATGCGCTTGCGGATGGATAAAATCTAAAATGTCCTTCTCCCGAGAGAGACAGCATTTCGCCGCTGTATCGTATATATTTTATATTGAATCTTGCCGCCGCAGACAGCCTGTATGTCAGTTGGTATTCATATTGCAAAGCGGAAAGGAACACAATATTGTTTACTGTATAATCATAAAAATAAGCCATTATAAACATGGAAATTCCTGTGGATAAGACATCGAGAGTGATTGTGTGTCTCAATATTTCTTCATCGGCAAATGCCGCTGAGCTCGCAATCAATAGAAATATCAGGATTAAGGCTGTTTTTTTGATCATATTAAATCTCCCTAATTATCTAATATACCACAAAAGAGGTTTTTTTTCAATGACTTCCTTAAATATGCCGTTTCTGGTATATTTGTGTAAATGGAAACCAAACCCGATCCGCGCAGTTTTAAACTCAGCGAGTTTGAAGGGCCTTTAGACCTTTTGCTGTACATGATCCGTAAAAACGAGATTAATATATACGATATTCCCATTGCCCAGATAACAGAGCAGTATATCGGTTACATTCGCGCTATCGATACCATGGACTTGGAAGACCTTACGGCGTTTCATGCGATGGCGGCAACCTTGCTCTATATTAAAAGCAGAACGCTTTTACCTGTAGAAATGGACGACGAATTCGGCGAAGACCCAAGAGCGGAACTTGTTGACCGCCTTATCGAATATCAAAAATTTAAAAAGCTGTCCGAGCTTATGGTAGAAAAAGAAAAAGAAAATGAATGGATGATCGAGCGAAAACGGCTTCAGCATAATCTGCCTTTTTCTGATGATGACATTTGGGAAAAGGTCGATATCTGGGATCTTGTAAAAACTTTTTCTACGCTTACTGTAAATATTCCGGCAGAAAGAATAATTGACCTTTACGAGGAAATTACTGTAAACGAAAAAACAACGCTCCTTTTTGAATATTTAGAAAATAAGGGAGAATGCCGGTTTACAGAACTTATAAAACGCGCAGGAGCTTTAGACGTAGTGTGCGCATTTTTAGCAGTGCTGGAAGCCGCTAAAATGAGGCTTATTGTGATATTTCAGCACCGTCTCTTTGGTGATATTCTTATTAGGGGCAAGGAGAATAATTCGTGACAGACAATATAGAAAAAGAAACCGCGCTTGTAGAAGCCGTTTTATACATGGAAGGCGATCCAATCGATGAAGGAACAATCATGCGCATTTGCGGTCTTTCCAAGGAAACGGTAACCGCCGCGCTGGATAATTTAAGCGAACGATACGAATCTATCGACTGCGGTTTTGAAATTTCGCGTATCGGAGGCGGAATTACCATTTCTGTAAAGCGCGAATTATGGGATAATTTAAAAGAGCGTTACGGCAAAAAAAACGAAGCGAAAATTTCACGCGCTGCCATGGAAACGCTTGCGATTGTCGCATATTCTCAGCCAATTACACGCGCAGAAATAGAAAAAATTCGCGGCGTTTCTGCGGATAACATGATACGCCTCCTTATAGAAAAAGGCTTTGTAAAAGAAGCGGGAAAAAAGGACATCCCCGGCCGTCCTGTCATGTACGGCACAACAAAAGAATTTTTAAAACAATTCCATTTAAGCTCGATAGCGGAACTTCCAAAACTTGGAGAAATTGACGCTGAAAGATTCGAGCTAGAGGGAGAAAAATATTAGGTTACAGGTTTATCTTTCCCATGCGGGGATTGCGTCAAGACGGGCGGCGGAAGACATAATCGCCTGCGGCAGAGTTTCTGTAAATGGCGTAACGGTCAAAGCTATGGGCAGTAAAGTGCAGGACGGCGACACTGTTCTCCTTGACGGCAAGCCTGTTAACTTGGAAACTAAAAAGCTGTATTTTGCATTAAATAAACCGCCCGGCTATATTTGCAGTTCAAGTGACCCGCAAGATCGTCCTTTGGCATTAAGTCTTTTGCCGCCTGTAACAGAACGTCTTTACAATATAGGGCGGCTTGATTTTCAATCATGCGGTTTAATTTTTTTTACAAACGACGGAAAATTTGCAAATCAGCTTAGCCACCCAAGAAATGAGCTTGAAAAAGAATATATAGTAGAGGCGACAGGCGTTATACAGGACGAAGTAGCGGACGCATTTTTATCGGGTATAACTGTCGAAGGCGTTTTTTACAAGGCAAAACTCGCCGAAAAAACAGGCAGAAAGAGCCTTCGTATTATTTTAATCGAAGGCAAAAACAGGGAAATCCGCAGGGTCTTCTCGCATTTTCATCTGCATCCCAGCCTGCTTCGAAGAATACGCATAGGCTCCGTTCACTTAGGAGACCTCCCTCAGGGAAACTCAAGACCATTAACAAACAAGGAGATAAATACATTATACACGGATTAACACGGATTAACACGAATTTTTTTGTGAAAATCTGTGTAAATTCGTGGACAAATATATAATGCTTTTAAGGAGGATTTATGGTAATTGCGATTGATGGGCCTGCGGGGTCAGGGAAAAGCACTATAGCAAAAATGCTTGCGGAGAAACAGGGGTTTACCTATATTAATTCAGGCAGACTTTACAGAGCAATAACGCTTGGCTGCCTCAGGGCAAAAATCGATATAAAAGACAGCGAAAAAGTGATTGAATTCGCCAAAAACATCGATATCGGGTATGAAAATAACGCGCTATACCTTAACGGCGAGGAAGTCTCCAAGCACCTTCATACAGACGAAATTGACCGTAACTCTTCGCCGCTTTCCGCAATTGTCCCTGTAAGGCACATAGTAAACGAACTGGTTCATTCACTTGCAAAAGGACGCAATATCGTCGTAGAGGGCAGGGACATGACCACAGTCGTTTTCCCCAATGCCGAGCACAGGTTCTATCTTGACGCTTCTGCCGATTCAAGGGCAAAAAGGCGTTTCGAGCAGGGAACATCGAATTTGTCTTTAGAAGAGATAAAAACCGCTATTTTAGAGAGGGATGAAATCGATAAAAATAAAGTCGAGGGCAGCTTAAAAATCGCACCCGGCGTGCAATATTTAGACACTAGTGACTTGACCATTGTTCAAGTTTATGACAAATTAAAAGAGTATATAGACTAATTTATAAGGAAAGAAGATGGCAGATAGGGAAGTGCGCAGGGACACAAGTCCTACGGACACTGGTCCGGCAAAAGACGGAGAGAACATTCAAACCCAGTTACAGGAAGAATACCTGAAGTCGCTTGAGCAGCTTGAAGAAGGTCAGCTCATAGAAGGCAAGGTTATCCAGGTTACCCAGGATCAGGTATTTATCGACGTAGGCTACAAATCGGAAGGTAAAATTCCGATTCAGGAATTTACAGAAATTCCAAAAATAGGAGACTCTGTTTCTGTTATCCTTATTGCAAAGGAAAACAAATACGGAGAAGTAATTGTTTCTAAACAAAAAGCCGACGCTAAACTTTTCTGGAAAAATCTGCGTCAGGCATTTGCAGATAAAAAAGCTGTCGATGGAAAAGTCGAAAAACAGGTTAAGGGCGGTTTCGATGTAAACCTGGGAGCAGGCGTTCATGCGTTCCTTCCTGTAAGTCAGGCAGATGTCACCAAACTTGATAAGCCCGAAAAAATCATTGGTCTTAAAATTCAAGTTTATGTCGAGCGTCTTTATTCCGACGGAAAAATAAATATCGTTGTTAACAGAAGAAAATTCATGGAAGAAAATCTTGACACCAAACGAAAAGATTTCTTCGAGAACACGCCGATTGGAACAGACGTTACGGGCACTGTAAAAAGTTTTACGTCTTTCGGCGCATTCATAGACCTTGGCGGTTTTGACGGACTTTTACACATTAACGACATGAGCTGGGGACACGTTACGCGCCCAAAAGACTTTGTAAAAAAAGGTCAGGAAATAAAATTAAAAGTTATTAGAATCGATCGTCAGGAAAAAAGAATCAATCTTTCCTTAAAACATTATTCTGATGATCCTTGGGTACACTTCGAAGAAAAATACCATGTAAACGATATCGTAAAAGGAAAGGTAACAAAGCTTACGGATTTTGGCGCGTTTATCGAGCTTGAAGAAGGCATCGAAGGACTTGCGCACATATCGGAATTTTCGTGGTTAAAGAAAGTTCAAAAGCCGCAGGATATGCTAAAGGCAGGCGACTTGGTCGAATGTATGATCCTGGGTTACGATCTTCAGGCAGGACGCGTATCGCTTGGACTTAAACAGGTTCAGGAAAATCCATGGGAAGCAATCGAGAAAAAATACGAAGTCGGTTCAAGAATTTCGCGCAAAGTTGTCAAGGTTACAAATGCAGGCGCGTTTATCGAGCTTGAAGAAGGCATCGACGGGTTCCTTCATGCAGATGACATGTCATGGACAAGAAAGGGTAAAAATTTCGGTCTTAGCGCAGGTCAAGAAATTGAAGTTATGGTAATTTCCATCGATGCGGAAAGCAGAAACATTAAGCTTGGAATCAAACAGCTTTCAGAAGATCCATGGAAGGATTTTAACGATAATTATAAACCGGGTTCTCCTGTAGAAGGCGAAATTGCGTCCATCACCGATTTTGGATTGTTTTTGCGTATCCCCGGCGGCATCGAAGGGCTTATTCACAAGACAAATCTTATTGAAAACCGCGATGAAGACCCGGATGAAGCGCTTAAGAAATACAAAGTAGGCGACAAGTTAAAAGCCGTTGTTCTTGAAGTTCATGGCGATAAACAAAAGGTTGCTTTCTCTCTTCGTGATTATCAGAAGAAAGTGCAAAGGGAAGAAATTTCCCGTTATATGACAGGTGAAGAATCCTCCGATTCTACATATACTCTTGGAGCTATCCTCAAATCAAAGAACTCATCATCTGAGGATTGATAAGGGACGGCCATGCTGTCGAAGATCGATGTAAATAAATTCCATACTCTAATAGAGATTAACGCTCTTATAAATTCAAATTATAAGGACATTAACAGTCTTTTAACGCGGATTATGGAATCTGCAACGCGCCTTTCCGGAGCCGAGGCTTCGTCTCTTTTATTAATGGATAAAGAAAAAAATACACTTTCTTTTGAAGTTGCGCTAGGTTCCAAAGGGGCAGAGGTTCAAAAATATACGGTAAAACTTGGAGAGGGTATTGCAGGCTGGGTTGCTCAAAAGAACAAATCGCTTATTGTAAATGACGTTCAAAATGACAAACGTCATTTAAGTTCCATTGGCGAAGAGATTAATTATAAATCAAAAACAATCATGGCAGTTCCCATGAGGATCAAAGATGACTGCATTGGCGTTTTAGAAGTAATCAATAAAAAAGAAGAAGAAGGCTTTACCCAGGAAGATATCGAGTGGCTTGAGATTTTTGCAAATCAGGCTGCCATATCGATTGTAAACGCAAGACATATCGAAGAAGCGCAGAGTAAAATCCAGATTTTGCAGGATAGGATTCAGGACGAGTATCACACGATTATTACCAAAAGTCCAGTTATTCTGGAAAAGATGGAGATTATCGATAGAGTAGCAAAGACGGATTCCTCCGTTTTATTATTAGGCGAAAGCGGCGTAGGAAAGGAATTATTCGCAGAGCAAATACATTTAAAAAGCGCAAGAAACGCATCCCCTTTTATAAGGGTAAACTGCGCGGCAATCCCCGAAGGACTTTTAGAAAGCGAGCTTTTTGGTCATATTAAAGGCGCGTTTACAAGCGCAATTGCAAACAGAAAAGGACGTTTTGAACTTGCGGACACCGGAACAATTTTTCTTGACGAAATAGGAGATCTCCCGCTTTCGCTTCAGGCAAAAATTTTGCGCGTAATTCAGGAAAGAAAATTCGAAAAGGTGGGATCGGATACAACAGTTAACGTAAATGTGCGCATAATTGCTGCGACAAACAAAGATTTGGAAGCTCAAGTGGCAAGAAATGAATTTAGGCAGGATTTGTATTACAGGCTGAATGTGTTTCCAATTG
>Ga0209755_10002247_pt1 | contig 26943 bp, 26 predicted proteins | sample TergutCo191P1_FD_187301 | JGI IMG/M metagenome (GOLD analysis project Ga0209755, IMG submission 187301) | Cornitermes sp. P1 segment gut microbial communities from Petit-Saut dam, French Guiana - Co191P1 (SPAdes) (version 2) | ecosystem: Host-associated > Arthropoda: Insects > Digestive system...
GATGTCGGCTCGTCGCATCCTGGGGCTGGAGAAGGTCCCAAGGGTTTGGCTGTTCGCCAATTAAAGCGGCACGCGAGCTGGGTTCAGAACGTCGTGAGACAGTTCGGTCCCTATCCGGCGCGGGCGTTTAAGGCTTGAGGGAAGCCGTCCTTAGTACGAGAGGACCGGGACGGGGGCGCCTACGGCGAACCGGTTGTCGCGCCAGCGGCATCGCCGGGTAACCGCGCGCCCTGCGGAGAAGCGCTGAACGCATCTAAGCGCGAAGCCGCGCCCAAGATGAGGCCTGGTGGGTCCGCCGGAGAACACGGCGTGGATAGGGCGCAGGCGAAAGCGGCGAAAGCCGTTGAACCAAGCGCTACTAATTGACCCCATTTACCCTATTTCTCTACTCGCTATCAAACCCGATTTAAATCGAAAACAGGGCTACTATCATAAATTTTGGTTATTTTTTCCTCGGCGGCTATAGGCGGCGGGTCACACCCGTTCCCATCCCGAACACGGAAGTTAAGCCGTCCGTCGCCAATGGTACCTCATCGTCATGATGCGGGAGAGTAGGTCGCCGCCGAGGTCTTTCTTTTTGTATATTTATATTTATGAGGGTAAATAGCGGTTTTTTTCGTTTTGCCGTTACGGTTTTGCTTACGGTTTTTAATTCATTTGCTGCACCGTATAATGGCGAAGAATTTGAGTATACACAACCTGACGGTTCAATTGCAATTGTGCTTTTGTTTGGCGATGAGCTTCATATAGATGCTGAAAGCCCGGATGGTTATACAGTTATTGTTGGAGAAGACGGTTATGTTTATTATGCAAAACTCTCGGACAATGGCAGCGAATACGTATCAACAGGCGTTAGATATGCAAAAAACAGTATAGCTCCGGCTGTGCAAAAGAGAATGCGCATTAGCCAATACTCAGCTCAGGAAAAACGAAAGAAAAACAGAAAAGCGCTTGGAACCCCAGAAGATGGCGAGCTTTATTATAACCCCGCCAATGACAAAGCTCGCATGGACGCAAGCATTGCGCAGCCTGCTCCGGGTGATACAACTCACATAAAGGGAATAACACTGGTAATTCAATTCCCGGCAAAGAACGGAAGCAACGCCATACCCGCCACGGTTACCAGAGAGCACGTGGATTCCGTTTTCAATTACCCAAAATTCAGAGGAGGGCAAGGTTCTTCCGTTTATGATTGGTACAACGATGTCTCTGATGGAAAAATGCAATATAAAAACACAGTGGTTCCATTTGTAACCGCAGATAGCGGCAAAGCATATTACGATGACAATTGCTCTGAGAACTATACAAGGGTTCAGCCTCTTATGCATTCTGCGCTTCAAAAGCTTAAGGTGGAAGTTGAAGCAGGGCGAGCGACTTTGGGGCAACCCTCTACCACAAGAAGGACTTCCAGCGAGCCAAATACGGTTTTGGCACTCAATATATATATTGCCGGATCATCTAGCTGTTCTTGGGCAAAGGGGGTTTGGCCTCACCAAGGCTGGTATAGAGGCGTGAATAACCAAAAAATAACAATAACGGAAAACGGCATTACCTACAATTTTTACTGGTATCAAATGTCGGCTATGGGCACAGCAAATAATATAATCAGTTCGGTTAACACTGTTGTCCACGAAAACGGACACATGATTATGGGATGGCCGGATTTATATAACTACGATGCCAATAACGGCAATGTAAATGTAGTGCGAAATTATTGCGTAATGAGCACAGGAACAGCGATGCCAAATCCGTATTTCAGAAATCTGGCAGGATGGATAGATGTAATTGATATTACCAATATGAACGCTATTCTTTCGCATACGGCAAACAGCCACATTGTTTATAAATATACAAGAAACGCAAAGGAAAGCTACTTTATTGAAGCTCGCAGGAGAACGGGCCGCAGTTCACCTATACCTGGAGAAGGACTTGTAATATGGCAAATACATACAGACGGGCAAAACACATCTGTGAAAACTGCAAACCCATATCCTCTTGTGAAAGTAATTCAGGCAGACAATATAAACAGCACTTTGCAACACTTTATATCCGGGGTTGGAGCCAATTCGCCTTTCCGTGCCGGCGGCGGCAGCCGCAATACAAGTTTTAGCAATATCACACAGCCTGCGTCTCTTTACTATGACGGAACACCATCTGATATTAACATCTCCGAGGTGAGCGCAGTTGGAGACACTATGACTTTTAAGATAGGAACTATTTTAAGCTCAAGCAGCGTTGCTCCCAGCAGCAGCAGCTCTGAAGTTCCAAGTTCAAGCAGCGTTGCCCCCAGCAGTAGTTCTGTAGTTCCAAGCAGCAGTTCTGTGGTTCCAAGCTCCAGTTCAAGCGCAATAACTGCCCTAAAACCGCATATTATAGCAGGCAATATACAGGCTTATGCAAAAGAGAACTCCATTGTGCTTGAAAATTTGCCTCAAGGAGCCAGGGTTGAAGTCTATGATTTGCGAGGGAAGCTCGTATATTCAACCTCCAGCAGGACAATTCCCATGCAGGCAAAAGGGATGTATATAATTAAGATTTCCGGTGAAGTTTTACGTATAGTGGTACGGTGAGAAAATTTTTCTATATTCGAAAATAATGTACTTTAAAGACATAAAATCACTTTCTCGTGACGAACTTCGCCAATTTCTCTCGGATAACGGGCACAAGCCTTATCGGGCAGATCAAGTTCGCGTGTGGCTTTTTAAGTCTATGATGCAAAATTATGATGGATTGAATGTACCGGCAGACCTTTGCAAACTGCTCCGGGATAATTTTCGCATAAAGTCGCTAAGAGAAGAGTTGAAAATGGAATCTTCCGACGGCACTGTAAAATGGCTTTATAAAACAGAAGATGATCTTCCGGTTGAAACGGTTATGATTCCAACGGAAACAAGGGCCTCTGTTTGCGTATCAACGCAATCTGGATGCGCTATGGGATGCGCATTTTGCCGCACAGGGCGCATGGGCCTTAAGCGTTCGCTTGAAGCAGGGGAAATTCTGGAGCAGATTATAAATGTTTGGAGAGATTATAAAGTTACGAATGTGATTTTTATGGGCATGGGTGAGCCTTTGGTAAATTTGGACGCTGTTCACAGGGCTTGTGTTTGCCTGCACGACCAAAAAACTTTCTCTATGGGCAAGGGACGCTTGACTGTTAGCACCAGCGGGGTTGTGCCCGGTATTGCGGAGCTTTTGGAAAGAGAAACTCCGTGCCATTTGGCTGTTAGCCTTGTTGCGGCAGACGATGAAACAAGAGAAGCCCTGATGCCTGTGAATAAGAGATGGAATTTGACTGAGCTTATAAAGGCCATAGATGATTATCTGGCGAAAAGCGGAGAATGGGTTACGCTGGAATACATTTTGATCAAGGGCAAAACATGCACAAAAACCGCTGCGGAGAATTTAATACGAATTGTCAAGCCCCGGCGGTGCAAGGTAAATGCCATTGTTTTGAATAGCAATGAAAATCCCGAATTACAGGCTCCATCGGAGCAAGAGGTAAATGAATTTTTGGAAACAGTTAGAGCAAAAGCCGTGCAAATAAACATAAGAAATCCGAGAGGGCGCGATATTTATGCGGCCTGCGGTCAATTAGCAAGTGAGCCTTGCAAGGTGGCAGTATGATAAAAGTGGCATTAACACCAAATGTTCCGCAATACTGGGAAATGTTATATGAAGAGGGGGGAGATGTTTGGGATTTGGGGGGAGCAACCCCGGCTCTACTTGATTTTTTCAAGCATCCGTCTTGCCCTGAAACCGGAGATGTTTTTGTTCCAGCCGCAGGCAAGGGCTGGGATGCTGAGGCTTGGGCAAAACGTGGCCATAATGTTGTTGCCGTTGATTTTTGCTCATCTGCATTTGACGCTTTGGAAAAGCTATCCGAGAGCAATAGCACTTTAACTGCGTTGAATAAGGATATATTTTTGCTGAATTCTCGCAATTCAAAGCAGTTTGACATAATCTACGATTATTTTGCGTTTAATTCCGTTCATCCGGGAAGGCGTGATGAGTATGTGGAAATGTGGCTGAGAATGTTAAAAGACGATGGCTTTTTAGTGGGATTTTTTTGCCCGCTTGTTAATGAAAAATACGGTGAAATTCCGCCTTACAGCATTTCAAGCAAGGAGCTTGAGGCCAGGTTTAAGGGCATATTTGAGATTAAGGAGAGAATAGTTCCTAAGAAAAGTGTTAAGGATAGAGCCGGTACAGATAGAACCGGCAGGGAGGAAATTTGGCTTTTGAGGAAAGTGGTATGAGTGAGATTTGTCCATGCAATTCCGGGAAAAATTACAGCGAGTGCTGTGAGCCCATAATCAAAAAAACAGCTTCGGCAGAAAGCCCGGAAGTTCTTATGCGTTCGCGTTACAGCGCATACGCAAAGGGCGAGGTTTTTTGGCTGAGAGACAGCCTTGAGGCATCTCAGCGAAAGGACTTTGACGAAAAGGGAGCCCGCCAGTGGAGCAGCGCCGAGTGGCTCGGTTTAACCATTGTGGAGTCAAAGATCGACGAGGAAAAGAATACCGGCGAGGTTGACTTTATTGCAAAATACAAGCAAGGCGGTGTTGCCAGAGAGCATCACGAGGTTGCAGACTTTGTGCGAAAAAACGGCGCATGGTTTTTAACCGAGGGCCGCATGGTGAAGCCCGAGACCGTGCGCAAGGAACAGACCGTTGGTCGTAACGATCCGTGCCCTTGCGGTAGCGGAAAGAAGTTTAAGAAGTGCTGCGGGTGATGTTTTAGAAATGTCCCTGCTTTTGCAATTCCGCCACTATTTCTGCGCCGAGTTTTTCGCCCCATTTCTCTCCGACTTTGAAGGATTCCTCTTGTATTAGAGGCGTAGCTTGCACGAGCTTTTTTCCTGTGGGGCTTTCGTAAAATTGGATTAATTTTTTTATGTCATCGTGAGAAAGATGTTTATCCCATATAGGAATTATCAATTCTATAAAGCTATCGGATTTTAATCCTTTTTTGAACTTGGTCCAAAATTCCTGCGGCACGGTTGGAGCTGAGGCTTGCATTTGCGCTATCATTAGATCAACCATTTGCGCTACTTGCGCTTTTGTGCCGGTTACATCGAGCAATTTTGCTATATCTTGCTTTTTGGTTTGGCCATAAGCTGAAAATGCCGTGCATAGTGTGATGATAAGCATAATGGATAGCTTTTTCATGGGATTGTCTCCTGGGATGTTTTACATGGAAAATATAGAAAAATGATGTTTTCTATATTACTTCTATGAATAAAATTCCTATTCTCCTGGCACTTCTGCTGCTCTTCTTAGGTTGCGCTTCTTCTGGCAAAAACAAACCCGCAGAAGATGTTCAAAGCAATGCGAAGCCGCAAAATGCAGACGCATATCTTGATAGCGCAGTTGAATATTTGGAAAAAGCCATTACATTAAAACCTGATTTGGCAGATGAACTTTATGAGACTATAGTGAAGATTTACTTCTTGAGAAATGAGGAGGAGAAAGCCTTTGAATATGCTTTGAAAATTATGGTATCAAGGCTTGATGCGGAAGAGCTGGCAGAAAAGAGCGCAGATATTGCGGAAATTTACCATTTCGAACTGAAAAATTACGAAAAAGCTATTGAATACTACAAAAAAGCCATTGAATTAGAACCTGATGATGCGACTTTGCATAATAATTTAGGATTCGCTTATATAAAAAGGCAAGACTGGGACAAAGCGCTTGAATGCGCAAAAAAAATAATTGATTTGAAAGAATCGTTGGAGCCTGCTTATGCTTACCACATAATGGCTATATCCTATGCCGGCAAAAAAGAATATGATAAATCTCTGGAATATTATGATAAATCCATTGAATATTTTAAGAATTTTCTTACGTACGAATCTGATGTAGCAGAAATGTATAGCGATATGAGCAATATTTATGAGGCCAAAGGCGATAAAGAAAAAGCTATGGACTTCAAAGAAAAGGCGAAAAACTTTAAGTTTCACCCTAGAATTTTTCCTGAGAAACCCTGAGCTTTTATGGGCAAAAAAATTGTCATTCTTACCGGAGCCGGAATTAGCGCAGAGAGCGGAATTCCTACATTCAGGGATTCCGGCGGGCTTTGGGAAAATGAGCCTGTGGAAATTGTTGCCACGCCGGAAGGATTTGAAGCGCAGCCTCAGCGTGTGATAACATTCTATGACAATCTGCGAAAGTCTGTGCAAAAATGCGAGCCAAACGCAGCGCACTACGCTATAGCAAAACTCGAAGAAAAATTTGGCGATGACTTTTTGCTCATAACCCAGAATGTGGATGACCTTCATCAAAGAGCAGGCAGCAAAAGAGTGATTCCAATGCACGGCGAATTGCTGAAAGTTCGCTGTTCAAAAGATCACATCTTTGAATGCAAAGAGAGCCAACCGGAGAAATGCCCGCAATGCGGAGCTAAAATGAGGCCGCACATCGTTTGGTTCGGAGAGGTTCCGCTGGAAATGGAACGCATTCAGGATGCCCTGATGCAATGCGATCTATTTGCATACATAGGCACAAGCGGAGTGGTGTATCCGGCAGCAGGATTCAGGCAGATAGCAAAGCGAGCCGGAGCGCACGTTGTGTGCCTGAACTTGGAGAAGGTGGCAAACGGCGATGAATTTATACAAGGCAAGGCCGGAGCAATTGTGCCAAAATGGGTGGAGAGCCTGAATGGATAAAATCTCAGCTTTTTGCGAGCTAATAATAGAAGCAAATAAAACCACAAATCTGGTATCAAAAAACGACGAGCAAAAACTGATGACAAGGCACGTAGCAGATTCGCTAAAATTCGCAGAATTTTTAACTCTCAACTCTCAACTCTCAACTCTCAACTCAAAATGGGCAGACATAGGCTCAGGTGCAGGCTTCCCGGTGATTCCGCTTTGCATACATTTACCGCAGGTGAAATTTTATGCTATTGAGCCCCGCAAAAAACGATGTGAATTTTTAAATTCGGTCAAACAGAAATTAAATTTGCAAAACATTGAAATAATCCAGCGCAAAGCTGAGACCTGCGGGCTTGCGAATATGGACTATGTTTCATGCCGGGCGGTAGGCTCATTGCAAGAAGATTTTGACCGTGCAAAAAAAATCCTGAAACCCAGCGGCCAATTTTTAACAGTGAAAACCAAGCGAATAATAGAAGAATTAAGGGCAAAAAACGATAAATTGCTAAAAAAAGCCCAAATCATAGAATACAACCTACCCCAAGAAGAACTAGAATACGTGCTGGTTCATATTTCTATATTATAATCATGAGAAAAATACTTACTTTTGCTGCGGCTTTTGCCCTCTTTGCCTCCACCCAAGCCTTTGCTATTGCAGGTTTTGGTGCTCACTATGTTATGAACACCGGCTCTTTGAAAGGCAGCAATGGCGTTGCTCAAGACCTTGGCGCATTCGGAAGCATAAAAGTCGAGCAGGAGAGCGCCAGTACTCTGAAAGGCCTCGGCTTCAAGCTCTGGATAGATATTCTTCCTTTTATTGATATAGAAGGAACTTTTAACGTTGCGGCTACCAGATATAAAAGCTTTTTGTTAATTCCAACACCTACCGGCGAGGAAAAAATCTCATTGGAATACGCACCGGAAGCACCATACAATATGGTGTTTAGCAAAGCCTCACCTATATTCGGAGTTGCTAATGGCGATTTATCCATAACATACCCTTTTGAGCTTCCGGTTATTCCGATTCGCCCTTATATAGGCGCAGGGTTCAGTTATTTTGCCAGCATTCCAATAGTTAATGCAAGTTTTACAAAAAAAATGCTTGACAGCTCACCAGAACTTGTTGAGGCATTGACCGGAGCTCAAGATCCTGCTGCAGCAAGCCAGGCCGCTTCGGAAATAGGGAGCATTTTAGCTGAAACATTGAAAGACGAAAGCTACACAACCGGCATGGGTGGCCATATAATCGCAGGAGTTCGTGCACAGGTGCTCGTTCTAGCAATCTACGCAAACGGTAAATATTATTTTGGTGGCAACACAAACAGCCAGTTCACGCAGGGCTTCGTGTTAGAAATCGGCGGCGGCTTGGCCCTATAAATGTTCGGCTGATTTTCCTTGCAGCCATTCGTCTTCTTTTGCCTCGTTCAAATACGAGGCATAGCGAGATAGCACAAAGAAATAATCTGAAAGTCTGTTTATATAAGCCATGACAGAATCACTTATGGCTACGCAATGGTCCGTAGCTTCGCATAAAATACGTTCAGCTCTCCTGCAAACAGTGCGGCAAATATGAGCTTCTGCATTTATGGCTTCACTGCCGGGCAATGTGAAGGATCTAAGCGATTCCAGCGACTTGTTCATGTTATCTATTGAATCTTCCAATCCTTTGACATGTTCCTGCGTTATGCTTGGCATGGTTGTCCATACCATGCTTTCATCTTGGACTAATGTTGCCAGCATTGTTCCGGCATCGAACAAATGGTTTTGAACTTCAACCAGTTCTGCAGCAATTTTTTGGAACTCATCTTTCTTGTTTTCAAAGCACAAAACTTTTAGCTTGCCTACAAAGGAATTCAGTTCATCCAAACTGCCATAGCACTCTAACCGCCAATGAGTTTTTGGAACCCGCCATCCTCCAATGAGGTCGGTATAGCCTTTATCACCTGTACGCGTATAAATCTTGGAAAGTCGCATTTTTGTAAATTAGAAAAATATGTTTCAAATAGCGTTAATTTCTTCGCCTGAAAACTTTGCCGGTGAGCATGAGATGCTGGAACAAATGTTTAACAAAGGCTTGCAAATTCTCTATGCAAGAAAGCCGCAAATGCCGGAATCCCTATTGGAGAGGTGGCAGCTCGGTTTTGATTTTAAGTGGCAAGATAAAATTTTGCCTTGGCCGGGTTCTGCGCACAGTTTTGAAGAGCTGGAAAAAATGGACTCTGAAATTTGTTTTCTAAGCCCTATTTTTGATTCAATTTCCAAGCAGGGATACAAGGCGAAGTACAGCAAAGATGAATTGAGGGAAGGCATAGCAATCTGGAAAAAAAGCCATTCGCAGAAATTGTTTGCGCTTGGAGGCGTGGAGGCGAGCAACATTGCAGAGATTGCAGAGATTGGATTTGACGGTGCGGCTGTTTTGGGGGCTGTGTGGTACAGTTCGGATCCTGTAGGTGCGTGGGAGGAAATTCTATATTATTAAATCAGGAGACCCTCACATGTTATCATTAGCTCACGTTTGCCTTAGCGTAAAAAATTTGGAACGCTCAATGGAGTATTACCAGAAACTCGGATTTCACTCAAAGTTTAAGTTCACCAGAAACGGAATGAATTTTGGAAATTATCTTCAAATTTGCGATGGCAATTATATAGAATTGTTTGAGAACCTTGATATGGTGGCTCCCGTCAACACCGGGCTTGTGCATTTTTGCCTGGAAAACGACAATCTTGACGAGCTTATAAAAAATCTGGATTCACAAGGCATTTCCCACACCGACAAAAAGCTTGGTTGCGACCACACTTGGCAAATTTGGCTAACAGACCCGGACGGAAACACCTTTGAAGTTCATCAATACACCGAAGAAAGCCTGCAAAAGCTTGGCGGCGAAGTTGAAGCGGATTGGTAGCTAAAACTTCCCAACTGTCACGCCTGCATACAAACCTGGCCAGAAGCGAACTTTGTGGCTGCCAAAAGTCCAGTGCCAGTGGTACTCGCCACGTGGCTCAAGCCAAAAATCGTCGCTGCCCGCCGTGGCTAAACCGTTTAAGGTTATGCCGCTGGAAATCGCAAAACCCGGCAAAAGCTTGTAAGCAGCTCCCAGCCTTATTTTATGCATCCTGTTACCCTCGCCATCATCAGAACCCATGCTGAAATGCCCAGGATTCTCGCCGAAAACATCTGAGAACGCATAATCCAGATTAAAGAAGTTGCCCCACATTCCAAAGCGAGTTCCAAGACCCCAACCCCAGCTCTGCGGATAAGCATCGCTCCACTCGTCAAAAGTAGGCTTTAACGTGTATTCAAAAAGAGTGTATAGATAAGGCGTTCCAAGATGCAAAGCGGTGCCTGCCCTGCCAGTTTCATCAACATAAAAAGTTGCGTCTATTATGCCGTTGCCCACAATGTTTATCAAGCCTATCGGAGAGTTATCGCTCTTTGCCGAAACATTTATAATGCCAATCTGCCTGCCAACGTGGCCACCGACATTTATAACTCCAGCCTGCCATTCTTTCACGCTGCCAGCTACATTTATAACGCCGCCCTGAATAATATCTGCCTTGCCTGTCACATTTATCACGCCACCTTGCACTTTGCCTGCGTTGCCGGCCACGTTTATAACGCCGCCCTGCCCTATTTCAGTTTTGCGAACAGCATTTATAACACCATATTGGCCATAAGCCACTTTACCGCCAAAGTTTATAGTAGATGCCTGCATTCCTTCCAAATCGTGCGCATAAACATTTATCATGCCGGCCTGCACTCCTTTGCCCTTAATCGCAAAATTAAAGGCGCTGGCTTGCACTCCGTTGAAATTTGTAGCATAGTTAAGCAAGCCTGCGCCTTGAAGTCCGTAAATTTTTTTTGAGGCAATGTTGATAAGCGGTGTAACCTGAGTACCTGCCATATCTTCTGATACCACATTTCCAAGAAGCGATATTTGTGTTCCCACAAAAGCTGCGCTTGCAAAAGTGAAAAAGCCCAATTGCACGCCGTTCTCCGGCTGAGTGCTATGCCCAAAAGGATTGAACTTGAACGGAGCCACCCGTGCCGAATCCAAACCTGTCATAACGGAATCCGCATCGCCACGTGCTACTGCTACTTCTCTGGACATTTGCCGCATATTGTTCATTGTAAGATTAGTTTTTTTGCCTTCTGAAATTTGAATATCGCTAGCCATCCATGCTCTGGACGGAGCTTCCATTTGCACGGAATATTTGCCGGCCGGCATGCCCAATTCTACATGCCGCCCGCGAATTTTGTAAAGTTCAGCAAAAAGATTGCCCTGCGCATCTCTTATAAAAAACCTGCCTTCCAAATTTGAGTCCAGCACAAGCGTAGCATTTGTTTCCCGCAAATCCGTCATAACAACATCGCCTGTTCCGGCAAGGTTCATGTCTCTGCTGGGGTGCTGAGTGCCACCTGTTGTGCTTTGCGTGCTTTGCAGAGTTTCGTTGAATGCGAACTGATATGCCTCATTCAAAGTGACTTTGCCGTCTCCGGTCATGTCTGCTGCGCCACGCAAACCGCTAACCAAGGCATGCGTGAAAAAACTGCCTTTTAACCGATCACTTTCCTGGCTAACCTCGTTTTCATTGGAGCTTGTTAAATAAGCGTATCCCACCATTTCACTGCTTGCATCCTGTAAAAACGCCGGCCTGGACACCCCTCCTTTTGTCCGTGTTATCGCTCCCGAGCCGCATGCATCAAGCACAGCTATTTTCACATCTGCATTTAAGCTATTGACATTTTTGCGAAAATCCGCCCAGCTATAAACATCACCGCCAAGCCTGAGCCCTTTTTCATCTGCATGGCCGCTGTAATATACAATCACCTCTTTGCGAACCCCTTTGCCTTTGCTTTGCAAACGTTTTTCCAGTTCTGCAAAGCTGTTTTTCATTGCGGCGGCATTTGGGTTAAAAACCCGCAAAACATTATTATTATCCACGCCACCCATTTGCGACATGACATTGGCAAAAGAATTTGCATCGCTTTCCGCATACCTAAGCAAAACCCTGTCTGTACCGCCATTATTTGCGCCGGCAACGAGCAAAAATCGTTCAATTTTCTGAGGAGCAGCATATAAAAAAGCCACAAAAACCAGCGAAAAGGCGAAAAGAGTCTTCATCATACCTATTAAACACTTAAAATAGGAAAAAGTGTTACTTTTTTTAGCAATTATATGATTTTTCCTCCACCCCTTCTGACGTTCTATGGCAAAGCACTTTGTCAAAAAATTGTATATTTACAAAAAATAGGAGATATACTATGAAAACTCCCCGTTTTCTCGTGGCGGCATGCATCTCGCTTGTCTTGGCATTCATCCTTTCCTGCTCGTCCAATGACGGCGGAGACAACATTGGAGGCACAGACGGTGGAAACAACAGTACACAGGGAGGAGGTTCTCACTTTAACCCAAATATAACTTACGGCTCGTTTACCGATTCAAGAGACGGCAAAACTTACCGCACAGTTGTGATAGGTACTCAAACATGGATGGCAGAGAATTTGAATTACGATGTGCCGAACAATACCACTGATGCGTGCTACAACAATGAACCCGGCAAGTGTACCACTTACGGCAGAATGTATAATTGGGCTACGGCGATGGATATTGAGCAGAGTTGCAATTCTAATTCTTGTGCTAGCCAAGACAATCATCGGGGCATTTGTCCGGAGAATTGGCACATCCCAAGCGATACCGAATGGGAAGTTCTTTTAAAATATGTTGATCCTAATTGGACGAGTTATAGTTATGTTGCAGGAATGAAATTGAAGGCAAAGAGCGGATGGAACAATAACAATAATGGTACAGATGACTATGGTTTCTCAGCCTTGCCAGGCGGTGACGGTGGCCCGGATGGTCGTTTCTTCAATGCTGGTGGCAGAGGCTTATGGTGGAGTTCCAGTGAGTACGATAACCTCAACCGCGACGGCGCCCTCCTCAGGGAAATTTCAGAAAACAATGCGATATTTCGGGGCCAAGCCAATAAGGTATGCTTGTGGTCGGTTCGTTGCGTGAAGGACTAGACGAAAAGGAGTAACAAAAATGCATTATTTGACCAAAACTAACAACTGTAGGAAGCCAATTTTAACTGTAGAAATCTTTAACCCTAACCAAAGGAGAATATTCCTATGAGAACACTTATACTGCTAATATTAGTTAGCACAGTCGCATTCGCACAACAAAAAGGCACTTTCACTGACCCTCGGGACAAGAAAAAGTACAAAACCGTCAAAATAGGCACACAAACATGGATGGCGGAGAACTTGAACTTTGAAGCCGAAGGCTCAAAATGTTATGGCGAAGGCGGTTATTCCTATGACATTGACAGCGAAGGTAATCTCATTGCGCTTACGCTATCCACCGCAGAAATTCAGGCTAACTGCAAGAAATACGGTCGATTATATACTTGGGATGAAGCGATGAAGGCTTGCCCGAATGGTTGGCATTTGCCGAACAATGAAGATTGGCAAACTCTTGTGGATTTCGCAGGCGGAGAAGTTGCAGGAAAGAAGCTCAAGGCTAAAAGCGGTTGGTACGATAACAAAGGCAAATCCAGCAATGGAACGGATGAATACGGCTTTTCAGCCCTGCCGGGCGGCGAAGGCGTTTTGGCCTTCTCGAATCTCTTCAGCACTGCCGGCAACTTCGGCTTCTGGTGGAGTAGCGTTGAGGGCTACGACTACGACGTTGAGGACTACCTAGTCTACGGACTGAGCATGGGCTACGACGGCGGCGGCGCACACTGGAGAAGCAGCAGAAAGTCTATCCTGCATTCAGCTCGTTGTATGCAGGATTTGACGGAAGCAGAGAAAAAAGAAATTGAAAAAGCAAAAGCAGATGCGGAAAAAACAAAAGCAGATGCAGAAGCGAAGGCAGATGCGGAGGCAAAGGCGAGGTCAGAAGTTTACATAAAGGCAAACGGCGGCATGTTCACTGACTCCAGAGACAATAAAAAGTACAAAACAATAAAAATAGGCACACAAATCTGGATGGCGGAGAACTTGAATTATGCAGTAGGAAGCAAATGTTATGGCGAAGGCGGTCAAGTTCTTGTATTGCAAGGCGGTCAAGTTCTTAGAAATAGTGGCACTAAATTATCAGCCAAAGAAGTACAGGCTAATTGTGCAAAATACGGTCGTCTTTACAATTGGGCAACGGCTAAAACTATTTGCCCTGACGGTTGGCACTTGCCAAGCAATGATGAATGGGAAGCGTTAATTAAGGCAGTAGGTGGCTCTAAATTTGCAGGAAAGAAGTTCAAGGCTAAGAGCGGTTGGAACAATAATTATGAAGGCAAATCCGGCAATGGAACAGATGAATATGGTTTTTCGGCCCTGCCCGGCGGCACCGGTACGCATGATCGTTTCTACTCTGCCGGCTACGGCGGCTTCTGGTGGAGTGCCAGCTGGGAAGATAGCTACGGCTCTGACGCCGGCTATTTGAGCATGAGCAGCTACCACGGAATAAGCTATGATGGCAACAGTGAGACTGCCTTGCTTTCCGTTCGCTGTGTGCAGGATTAATGGCGAAGCCTGGGATTCTTTGCAGAATTTGTTGTTCTAAATACACCCCGTCAGCTTCGCTGCCACACCTCTAGCTCTTTGCACAAATCAAAGGCAAAAGAGGGGAATTAATCCTAAAAAGTTTACTTAGTTTCAATAATAAATTTAGACTTAAAATATCTCTCTATTAAATTCACAATCAGCAAACTTAAAAGTATTGCATAAATCTAAAGCTGATGGCAATAATAGGAATTGCAAAGTTCCTTATATTCTGCGGTGTTTTTGTATTTCTCCAAATTCGGTGGTGTTTTGAATTTTACTTTATCAATGAAATAATCGTCATTATCAAATGACATCAACCTTCTTACGTCGGCTCTATTCTTTACCTTTAAAAGCATAAAATCCTTTACTGTTTTTACTGAACTTTTTGCCATTTTTGCTCAATCCGCTCTAAGCTTGCCATTGTAGCAAAATATGGCATTGGCATAATCAGGCAGGTTAGCGATGACATCAGGGCAAACGCATCTAAAACAGCATCATTGAATGTGACGAATATCATATAAAAAACGACATTTCTGACGAAAATTATTTTTTTTATGCATTTTTTTGATTTTTTTCCCTCTGAATTCCGTCTAAGTAGTAGAAACAAAATAGGAGGTCCATTTTATGGATGAAGAAAACGAAGAAGTCATTGCCGATCTAATGGCGGACATGCCTTTCAAGAAAACTTTCGCTAACGAGGAAGAAAAAGAGCCGCTCATTACGATGCTAAACGTCTTCTTGGCGTGGAAGCTAACCAATCAAATTGTGGACGTGCATATCAAAAACCCTTATGTAGCCGGGCAAACATCGGAAAACAGGGATAGCATCTTTGACATTTATTGCAAAGACAGCGAAGGCAAGCAGTTTCTGGTGGAAGTGCAGGTGGGCAAGCAGGCGCATTTCATCAAAAGAGTGCTTTACTACGCATGCATGGCAATAGCCAACAGCGGCAAGAAGGGAGACTGGGATTTCAATTTCCCGCCTGTCTATTCACTCAGTTTTATGAATTTTGACCTTGACTTCAAGAATGACGACCTTGTCCAGTACATTTCCCTTTCCAACGATGCTCATCCCGAAATAAGGTACGATTACATTGGCATGGTATTTGTGCGGCTTTCCAGATTCACAAAGGCTTTGGAAGAATGCGTCACCCTGCAAGACAAGCTGCTTTTCTCGCTTTGCCACGCCCATAAGCTTAAGAGCAAGCCAGAGCAATTTGGTGAGGAAGTGTTTGATAAGATATTTGACATCGCTAGAATTTCTAAATTCACATTAGAAGAGAGATTAGCGTATGAGGCAGATATGAGAAATGAGCGTGACCAGTATGCGATTAGGATGACCGCCATGAATGAGGGCAGAGAGGAAGGCGTTGCCATTGGTGAAGCTCGTGGCGAGGCTCGTGGTCGAAACGAAATCCTCAACTTAATGGCGCAAGGCTACAATCACGAGCAAATCAAGGACATTTTGAAACGTTCGTAGAGGCAAGCCCATTCGCTGCTCAAAATTTAGAGGCGTTTGCCCTGGCGATGGCATGGAAATGTAGGATTGAAGGCTTATTAATTTTCTACCTTACCTAAAAATGTCTACTCATACTCCGCTGCCTCATGGCTTTAAAATAGCGCCGCTTACCAGCGGTTCTGAGGAGTTTTTTGTGAATATGGGGCCGCAGCACCCCAGTACACATGGTGCGCTGCGCCTTGTGCTAAGGCTGGATGGCGAAAACATCGTTGAAGTTGTGCCTCACATGGGTTATATACACAGAGGGCTGGAAAAACAAGCTGAGGGCGAAAGCTATATTCACTACATACCGCTCAGCGACAGGCAAGACTATCTCACTTCAATCCAAAACAACCACTGCGTTTGCATGGCAATAGAAAGAGCTATGGGGCTCGGCGTGCCCGAACGTGGCGAATATATAAGAGTTATGCTCTGCGAGCTCAACCGCATTGCTTCGCATCTGGTGTTTTATGCATGCTTTGGCGGCGATTTGGGCGGTCAAACGGCATTGCTTTACGGATTCAAAGAGCGTGAAATGATTCACGATATTTTTGAAGATGTTTGCGGACAAAGACTAACCATGAATTACTTTAGGCCCGGTGGTTCCTCAAAAGATGTGCCGGATACCTTTATACCTAGGGTCAAGGCGTTTTTGGAACACCTCAAACCAACAATGAAGGATTACGAAACTCTGTTATCAAAAAATGTAATAGTCCTGTTTCGCTCGCAGGGAGTAGGGGTTCTCTCAAAAGAAAGAGCCATTGCGCTCGGTTGCAGCGGCCCGGTTTTAAGAGCCAGCGGCGCAAATTACGATGTTCGCAAAAATGATCCGTATTCAATTTACAGTTCGTTCGATTTCAATGTTCCGGTTGCCACAGAAGGCGATTGCTATGCTCGCTACGTAGTTAGAATGCAGGAGATTCATGAATCCATGAAAATCCTGGAACAGTGCATAAGCAGATTCCCCAGCGGCCCATACCGCAGTGCGCCAAAACCCAGCTACAAACTTCCGCAAGGCAGATACTACACGCAGGTAGAAACAGCCAAAGGCATTTATGGAACCTACATAGTCGCAGAAAAAGGCGACAAGCCACATCGCATACACACACGTAGCCCCAGCTTTGCCAACTTGCTCTCCTTAAACGAGATGAGCAAAGGTCACAAAATTTCCGACTTAGTAACCATAATGGCAACGTTAGACCCTGTGATACCGGAAATCGACAGGTGAAAATCCCGTTAATTCTGATAATATTTTTAATAGTTGTTCAGCCAGTTTTCGCTGAAGATTCCCTGAAGATTTCCAAGATTTTCATAAACACTAAAGATGTTTTTGATGATGCTGTTGTGCATACGCCATTTGAACGGAGATTGTATGAATTCGGAAACTGGTTTCACATAGAGACTAAAGGATCGGTGATCAGGGGAAAGCTGCCTTTTAACGAAGGAGACACAATTCCATATTCAAAAATACAAGATACGGAAAAAAATTTACGAGAACTGCGCTATATAAGTGATGCGAAGATAGATATAAAAAAAGATTCGCTGGGAAATGCGGACTTGTATATTGAAACCAGCGATAACTGGACTTTTGCGCCGGAACTTTCGCTCGGGAAACCCGGTGAAAAATGGATTTGGGGAATTGGCTTGCTGGAAAGCAATTTGCTTGGCTTGGGGCACACCATAGGTTTTTTCTATAAACGCACGGAAGACAGAGACCTGAAATACTTGCTATACAAAAACGATGATTTTATTTTTACGAACAACAGATTAAGTATTTTAATAAGCGAGAATTCAGACGGTTTTTCCAGGAATGTTGGGCTGAGTTATCCGTTTATAAGCAGAGCAAAAAATCAGTGGTCGTATAATGCGGATTGGCTTTGGTCAAAGAGAGACGAGGAATACTACGATTGTTTAAGAGAAGATTCTCTGTCTTTTTGGGTTTCGCGCTCTTTTGGAGGAGTGAAGTTTAAAACATATTTAGGAGCCGGATATGATTATCATTTGCTAGGTGAGCGTGATTCACGGATTGGCTTTTCTGTTGCTGCGTCCAATATCAGGTTAGACAAGAGATATAATCTGCACAGGGTTAAGTGGACAGAAGATGTGGAATCCGGTTATTACATAAAAACAGTTGTTGCTAAAAATTTTGAGGAGTTGAACGCCGAGCATGATGATTGGTATTTTGAGCAGAAAATAAATCTGTCGCAAGCCATAAAAAAGCATTATTTTGTAGCAAGAGGGCTCAATACATTTTATTATGGCAACAATGAGATTAGAGATATGCACAGTACGCTTTTTGGGGAATACATTTTCAAGCCACGATTGAAATGGTCTTCGGTTTTGAGTACGCAAATTGATTCATGGCAAAATCAAACTTTTATTCGCCGTCTTTATATGGACGGCAATACTATATTCCCCGGAGCTCCTACAAATTATCTTTCTGGCGAAAATACATTTGCATTTAAAGCGGAGCAAAGATATTTTACTGGCTTTGAATTCTGGACTCAGATTCCGTCTTTCACAGCATTTGTGGTAGCAGGCCAGGCAACCGAGAGGTTGCGCAATTTTGAGCCACGTGATTTTATTTACATGGCAGGCATTGGCATGAGAGCTTCATCTTCAAAATCTGTGCAGGGAATTGTTAGCCATATAAATTTATCCTGGCCGTTGAACGGCGATTTGAAAGATGGGTTTATTCCGAGGTTCTCTTTTATTGGGAAGATGGAGTTGTAAAGTTTATATTTCACAAAGCCATAATCTCACGGCGAGAAAGCTTGGTGCAACGCATGATTTTACTCACAGTATCACCTGCAGCTTTCATAGCCTTGGCTACTTGAGCTATAGCACGTTTCTCAACCTTAGCCTCAATTTCCGCTTCGGCTTTCGCAATCCTAGCATCTGCTCTTGCTTCGGCCATTGCTTCAGCTCTAGCCTCAGCTCTATCAATCTTCTTGAGCACGCTCGTGTTATACATCTGCTCTATAGTCATATTAACTCCTGTAAACTCCTTGTACCCACCATAAAGCTCTCTGTGCATCTTAGCCATGCGCTCTTTGAGCATTACTACATCAGTATCGGTAATATAGCTATTTTCACGGCTCTTATCCAGAACTTCGGCTATCTCATTAACATACACAGCCAGCCTCTCCGCAAGCACCTTCCGTTTCCCAGAATCCGATTCACATTTCTTCAACTCTGCCCGAACTTTCAGAATATAGAACGGCAAAAGCAATGCCAAATGCTCAAGCTCTGAAACTTTATGCTCCAAAACCTTGAAGGCCGGAACTTTGTAAACAACGCTCTTTTCGCCAGGAAAACACATCTCTATGGTCAGGAAATCTTTCGTCTTGCTCGTCTCCCAGTAGATCACCGCCGGTGCCGGCATATCTATTCGCAAGTGAGTTCCATCCTCGGAAACAACCTTGCTCTCTAGGGCTATATGTACGCTGTAGTTGAATATCCTCAGAGACATATTCATATTGTCATCTATCTGGGCTTCTATTAGATATGTATCCTTTCGGTCTCCGCAGGAGAGAGTTACTACCATATCGGTGAATATTTCCCCCAGTTCTCCTGTATCCGGGTTTTCTGTTATGTACTCCCTCGGCTGCCTTACATCCACAATGTTATCTGGTGGATAATCTTTATTGTAAATGCCGTTTATCAGGTGCACAATGGCAGGATGGCTTGCCTTTGCCATTATGAACTTGATTGACCTGTCAAACAATTTCCGGGTTTTTCTAGAGATTCCCAGAACATCAAAACTCTGTTTTTTCTTCTTCATACCTATTAGACGGAAAAAACGGACATCTTTTTCAAAAAAATGCATAAAAAAATGAAAATAGTCAAAAAATGACCTAAAAATGACAGCTCTTCCCCTAAATCACCTTTCTAAACCGACTTTGCCTAGTATTGTAAAACTCAATCGCTTTGAGTACGCAAATTGATTCATGGCAAAATCAAACGAAAGATGAGTTTATTCCGAGGTTCTCTTTTATTGGGAAGATGGAGTTGTAAATGAGCTTGGGGGCTTCAGGCTGAAGATATATTGGTCTCATAGGAATAAATTCCGAAAACAGCTTCCTTGAAGTTATAAGCAAAAATAGTTTTGAGGAATTTTTGATGTAAACTGCCACGCTAAACTCCTAGGGCGGTGGGTGGCTGAGCTTGTCGAAGCCACCGGGAGGATTGTGTGGGATTATGATTACACTTATGGAAGTTTGCGTTTAAAAACTGAACCTTCAAAAGTTATTGTAACCATTTCCCAACCCTCTGCCCCTAATTTATTAGATTTTGCAATTAAGGATTCCATGCTATTTGCCTTTACAAAAGTATACTCCCAGCGTTCCTGTTTTGCTTGTAGTGGGGATTCCTCTTGCAATACAGTTACTGTATTATTGTTACTGCTGTCATTGCCTTTTTCATCGCAAGAAACTATGAATGCCAAGGCAAGCGTAAAGATTGCCACAAAAGTGAGTTTTGAAAATGTGATTTTCATACTGTTTCTCCTATGGTTAAAGGGTAATTTTATCTAAAATAAAACTCCTGTTTTGGCTTTTCATTCCAGTCATTTTTACTCCAGTCCGATTCCGACAGCGGAATTATTTGAATTCCGGCGTTTTTTGGGTTATTTTTATTTATTGAAGCGATTCGTATAGTCATTATATCGCTGATATCGCTAACCTTGACATTATTAAAGGTTATTGTTTTAATGTTGTTTAATTCATTTCTAAGTCTTATTGCTCTGTCAGAATCTACAATTGTGCCGCCATGCTCACCATATTCAACAAAGCTTCCGTAGAAGTTTCTATTATTGCAATAAATCTCAAAAAAAGAAGATATATCAATTGCCTGTTTGCCAATTACACGATTTTTATTGTTAAGGAGTTCAACTACAATTGTAAAATCCGTTTTCCATAGTGTCCCATACCGTGTAGTTCCGCTCATACCACCACCATAAAATGTGTTACTAAAAGGATTTGTTTTAGTTATACCGGTATTTGGCCAATCATTCAAATCCCAATCGCCTCTTCTTCCTGTACTCTGTAATTTGTCATCCATTGCTTTAACAGTCTGAAGAGCTAAATCAAGAATGCCAACCCAATTGTCATTCATACGAAGATTTAAAAAAGCACTCAATTCAATCGTTTCCGTTTGATAATTAATTTTTCCTTGCTTTATACCAGTAGAATAAAATAAAGTGTAAGGCTTGCCACGATTGCTAAAGATTGTATAAAACATATTTTCAGTATCTGTAAGCCTCTTGATCCAACGCTTTCGCCAAGTTACATCATTTTGAGCATTAGTTCCTATGTTTTCATTGGTAATATTCGTTGAAATTTCGGTAAAAAGGCTTGCCATTTTTTTCGCAAGCGATGGATTAAGGGCACTAGCTAAATTTGAATAGACACCTTCTGATACTTCATCATTTTGCCGCTGCGCCTTTACATCACGTTCAGCAATCTCAACTTCACTTTTTATGCAACGCACTGATAGCAAAGATGACTTGCTGTCTTCGCCCCATTCTGCTTCATTTCTTACACCGCTAAAGCCACGAAAATAGGCGTTGTTGCCGTTTTCCGAGGTAACCCAATAGAAAGTTAGCTGCCCGACATTGCTGAAACCATCCGGACTAAAAAGACCTGCAGGCAAAGCTGAAAAACCATATTTGTCATCACCAACTCCAATTTTACCGTCATAATTGTGCCATAAGGATCTGGATTTGAGAACCTTGCCCTCAGTATCTTTTCCGCCTACCGTAGCTGTTAAAATATTCCAGTCCTCCGGCGTAGGCAAAAGCCAACCGACAGGGCAAACTTTCATGGCTGTTTCCCAGTCGTAAAGTCGCCCGTATGTTGCGCAGTTGGAGGCGTTGTTGTTATAGCATTTACTACCTTCAATTTCGTAATTCAAATTCTCAGCCAGCCAAACTTGCTTGTCTATCTGAACCGTTTTGTAGGTTTTCTTGTCTCTGTAATCGGTGAAAGAGCCTTTTTGTTGCGCAAAAATTGCTGTGGCAAGCAGCGCAAGCAATGTTACAGCAGTTTTCATTTTCCGTTTATCCTTGTGTCAATCCTTAATACAACGAACTGAAAACAATGATGCCTTATTGATGTTGCCGTCACCTACTATATTGCTACCGAAACCCATAGTCAGGCAATAGGCATCGTTTGCATCGTTCTCTGTAGCACTCCACCAGTAACCTGCTAAATCAATAAGGACGCTACTTCCATTGAAGAACATTCCTCCAGGCAATGCAGAAAAATTGTAATAGTCTTTACCTGCTATATAGCCTTTATGAGTACTCCATCCGCTCTTTGACCTAAGCTTAGGCCCCGCAACTTCTTTACCGCCTGTGAAATCAACAAGAGTCTGCCATTCCCCATCGCTGGGCAAATGCCAACCACTGGGACAAGCTGTCATTGCATTTTCCCAAGTATATAAACGACCATATTTATCACAATTGGCAGTTTTGTTATCATAGCATTTGCTATCACTTGTTTCATAGTTCAAATTCTCCGCCATCCAGGTTTGCTCGCCTATTTTTACGGCTTCGTATGTTTTGCCATCGCGAGAATCGTTAACAGGAGCAACAAGGGCAGTGACTACTGCTTCAGAACCTTCTCCTTTAACGCAGCGCACGCTGTGAAGTATAGCTTTACTGCGAATCATTAAATTTGAGTTTGACAAAGCAACTCTAAATTCTTCATCGCTTTCAACTTCTCCTTGTTGAAGCCATTTATATAATTCTTCAAATTCTTTATCATTCATTATCAGCTTGTTAATATCTTTCTGATGCTCGTAATTAAAATTGGCAAGCGCGCGAACATAGGCATTGCCAGTACTTGCTTCTGAGGCAAGCCAGAAGTAGGCTCCTAAGTTGCTATCGTGAGGCTCATCATTCGGTACGAGCTTGCCATCTGACGTACGAAAGTCGTCTGGCGTATAGCAGCCAGCCGGATACGCTCCAAACCCGTACTTATCCTCGCCATAACCGGGATAGCGGCGACTGCCACGTATATTATAACCCTGCCATCCCCAACTAACTGGCAAGAGGTTCTGATACTCATCTGCGTTAGAGCTGACCTTGAGATATTTGCCCTCTACTTCCACTCCGCCTATAGCAGCTACCATAGCATTCCATTCCTCTTTTGTTGGCAAATGCCAACCGGCAGGACAAGCTTTCATTGCCTCTTCCCAGTTATAATACCTACCGAAACGGGAAGCTGAGTGATTATGTAGCTTTACCTTGCTATTTTTAGAAACATATCGGAGGTTCTCTGCCATCCAAACCTTGCCATCCGGCATTTTAACCGTTTTGTAAGTTTCCCCTTCGTAGGTTAACTTATCATAATATACGGGCTCACCAGATGCCGAATGATAAGCTGCGCTGGGGCCGCAGGATATGGTTAATGTCGTAGCAAGCACCAAGCCTGCCGTGAGCAGAAAACGAATGTTTGTTTTCATGATAATGCTCCTATTGTTAAAGTAAAAAGAGAGGCGGACAACGGTTTTTGTTAAGTGGCAGATCGTAAAAAAGACCCTCTACAGGAGGCTCTTGAAAGTTTCCTAAATAATTATAAAATACTGAATACCTATTTACAAACATAACTTCAATATGAATATAGCAAATTATAGATTATTTTTCAAAAAAATACTTTTTTCTTAAAAATCGGCGATTTTTAACCAAAAATAAGGTTTATCTTTTTTCACTAACCCTAAAACATATCGGAATACATTTCCTTAAACTCCGCTATCGCCTTTTGGCCACTCTCTCTAAGCTGCGGTTTCACATCAGGCGTAGCGAGCATTTCGTTTACCGTGAAGCCTATTTCTGAGAGCGCAATGAAACAGTTTACTGCCCTGCGACCAAGTTCTTTTATGCGAGAATCATTTGGACGCTGGCGCTCTAATCCGCTCAAACGCACTATGTTTATCCTCTTGCTTTTGCTTGCCAATAATTCATTCAATTCCTTGAACTTGGCAAATTGCGCCACTGGCTCGGTAATGCTTGTTATTTGCTCCACTATTACGTTTGCGCTGATTATCCCATCTTCGAGTTCTTTTTCGCTCTCGCTCAGCACAGCATCAATTGCAGCAAGCTCGCCGTCTAACGATAATGATTTGTTGTTTCGCCAAGCACGCCCGCAAATACATTCTACCATAGCAGGGGAAGCATGTATCTTTGCAATGTCTATTGGAGTAAAACCGTCTCTGTCTTTTTTATTGGCATCTGCTCCATTGGCTATTAGAATCTCTGCTAGCTCAATGTTGTCTGTGAATGCAACAAAGTGAAGCGGTGTTTGGCCATCATGACGCTTGTTATCGGGACTCAGCTTTCTGCTCTTATTGACATCTGCTCCTTCGCCAATAAGGTATTTTGCGATTGTCACGTATGCTGCGGTATAATTCATACCGGCAACTTTATGGAGCAAGGTCTCTCCATTTTCATCCGCCACACCAACATCGCGTCCAAACATATCGCAAAAATTGTCGAGTTCGGCTTGCTCTTCTGCTGTGAATTTAATTTGAGTCATCGTGTTTTCTCCTTTGTTTTTACACCACAGTTCCAAACCTGCGGTGCCTGGTATTGTAAAATTCTATCGCCTTTGCGAAATCCTCTTTTGTAAAATCCGGCCACAACACATCGCTTATAAAGAATTCGCTGTAAGCCGCTTGCCATAGCAAATAATTTGAAAGCCTGTATTCGCCACCCGTGCGTATAATTAAATCCGGGTCTGGCGCGCCTTTTAAGTATAAATATTTTGCAAAATCTTCTTCTGTCAGAGTTTCGGGGTTTAGCTTTCCTTCTTTTGTCGCTTTTGCGATTTCGCATGCGGCTTCCACAATTTCTGCTCTTCCGCCATAAGAGATTGCCAAATTCAATTGCATGCCGGTATTTTGCGAAGTTTGCTCCACCCCTTCCAGAATTTTTCTGCGAGGCGTTTCGGGGAGCCTGTTTATGTTGCCAATAACGCATATCTTCACATTGTTTGCCATTAAATTAGGAACTTCCTGGGCAACCATTTCTACCAGCAAATTCATAAGATAATCAATCTCCTTTGACGGCCGCTGCCAATTCTCCGAGCTAAAAACAAAAAGAGTCAAATGCTCTAGGCCAAGCTCCACTCCAGCCTCAACAACCGCAACCGTGGCCCTTGTCCCTTGCCTGTGCCCCAAAAAGCGTTCCAGACCTTTTGACTTGGCCCAACGCCCGTTGCCATCCATGATAACAGCTATATGTTTCAAAGGTTTCTGCATCTGAGTCTAAATTTAGTAAATAAAGTTTACTAGATTACCATCCTATGACTGTTACACAAAAATTACTGCGCTTAAAAACCAAATCTACAAGCCTCACCTGGATGATAGTTATTGTCATTCTAGTTTTACTACTGGTTGCTGCCGGTGTACTTGTATATTTCAACCTGAAAAACTCAAGGCTTACGCTTATGGAATTGAACACCGAGCAAATGACCGGCTATGTTTCCACATTTTCCGGATTCTTGAACGGTGACAGCATTGAAGTGGATTTGCAAAGAAAAGAGGGAAACCGGCATCACAGAAGATGGAACAGAATGGCCGATAGCATGCTTGCGAGGAGCGGGCTAAAGGATCTCTATGTTGCAAATATCAACTACGTCGATTCAATAGAATATTACCTAACTGCAAGAAGCAATGATTCCACATCTTATTTTTTGGCAAAAGAGAGCCTGGAAAATTTTAACATAGATGCGATCAAAAAATTCAAGAGCGGGCGAAAAAAGAACATTTCTTTTGTGAGCTTCATTCCCAATCACGGCTTGCTTCTTAGCATTTATGCTCCCATTAAAAATTCAAATGACGAAATTGTTGCATTTGTCGGCGCTGGCAGGGAGATGAATGAGATAGACAGAGACATAAAGAAAGTAGGTTTACAGCTTCTAGGCATAGGTTTTTTTGTTGTTATCATAGCATTTTTAGCGGCAATGTTCATAATGAGAAAAGTATTTATATACCCAATAAAAAGAATAATTCAAGCTGCTGATAATTTCAATTTGCAGAATAAATCTTTTGAAGAATTGGACTTAACTTATATAAAGGAATATGATGCTTTAATAGGTAGCTTTATAAGAATGGAAAGGAAAATTAACGAAGCCGTAAGAAAAAGCTTTACGGATGATTTGACAAAACTCAAAAATCGGCATTTCTTCACTATTGCCATGGAAAATATTTTGAGACCTGTAAACAAGGAAAAGAAAATCGCATTCTTTATTATAGACGTTGATTTTTTCAAACAGGTAAATGATACTTATGGGCATGACAAAGGTGATTCCATACTGAAAAGCACCGGAGCTATTTTGCAACAATTGTTCGAAGATTTGCCGGGAGTTGTGGCTCGCTTGGGTGGCGATGAATTCGCCTTATGCATAGACGATGTTGAAAGCGCAGCTGTTGTGGAAAAAAAGTGCAAAGCCATCAAAGAGCAATTTGCCAAAATCAAATGTTCAGAAGATGCAGACGGCATCAGCGCAAGCGTTGGCGTTGCCATAGCAACATTCAGCTCAAACCCGCCGGAATACTCGGAGATTTTCAGCGCCGCCGATGCCACCCTTTACAGGGTTAAGGCAAAAGGAAGGAACGGCTACGAAATTTCGAATTTATCAGATGTATAACGGATGCTTTCTGCAAAGCTCCAAAATGCTCTCTCTTATGCTTTTTAGTTTAGCCTCATTATTGTGATTTTCAATGGCCTGCGTTATTGCATCCGCAACTTTGCAGGTATCCGCAACATCAAAGCCTCTTGTGGTGATCGCAGGCGTTCCAAGGCGAACTCCAGACGGATCCATAGGCTTGCGGGGATCAAACGGGATTGTGGAGCGACTGGCAGAAATGCCAACCAAATCCAAAGCGTGCTCAGCCTCTTTGCCCGAAATCCCTTTGCTGGTAACATCTACAACCATAAGATGATTGTCCGTTCCGTCTGAGATTATTTTGAAACCAGCTTTCATAAGATGCGCTGCCATAGCCTGCGCATTTTCTATAACATGCTTTGCATAAGTTTGGAATTCAGGTTGCAGAGCTTCGCCAAAAGCCACCGCCTTAGCCGCAGTTGCATGGTCGTGCGGGCCGCCTTGCATTCCTGGGAACACAGACTTGTCTATAGCTTTTGCAAAAGACTCTTTGCACATTATTATTGCACCACGTGGCCCACGCAAAGTCTTGTGCGTTGTTGTGCTCACAATATCAAAATAAGGAACCGGGCTCTCTA